>Ga0209571_1000928_pt1 | contig 19014 bp, 17 predicted proteins | sample EBPBio102011_DNA_FD_185866 | JGI IMG/M metagenome (GOLD analysis project Ga0209571, IMG submission 185866) | Wastewater treatment Type I Accumulibacter community from EBPR Bioreactor in Madison, WI, USA - Reactor 1_1/10/2011_ DNA (SPAdes)... | ecosystem: Engineered > Bioreactor > EBPR >...
ACCACCAGCGGCGCCGGCACCGACAGCATCAGGTTCAGCGGCAGCCCGAATTCCTCGATGTGCCAGCCGCGGGTGTCGAGCTCGCCGTCGGGCCCGATCGCCTGCGGATGCCGGCGACGGATGCGCTGCGCGAAGCTGCCGTCCTCGGGGAGGTAGCCGAACACCGGCTTGCCCTTGGCCACCGCATAGCCGACCTCGAAGCAGGTCCCGCTGTCCGGCTCCGGGCCGCGGAAGAAGTCGAGGTTGGCGAGCACGGCGTCGGCGCGTTCGATCAGCGCGATGTTGGCGCGATAGATCCAGCGCGCCTGCTCGCCGGGGTCGACGAGGTCCGCCGGCACGTCCTGGTCGAGCGGGAACAGCCCCTCGAAGCCGCAATGCGCGCACAGCGCCTTCAGCGCGGCCCCGCGCTCGCGCGCATCCGGCCGGAACACGTCCGGGCCGGCGAGGTAGAGGGTCCGGATCGAGGGGGCGACGTCATCCATGGCGTCATTCTCGCCACGTCGGGCCGTCGACGGCATCGGACCAATCGTCCCGGCGGACCGGTTGCCGTCACGAAATGGGCAACACCATCAACCCGAACTGCCTATGAGGCTTTCCGCCGGGATCCCCAGGTTTCGATGGAGATTACGAATCATGTCAATGGTGAGACCGCGCTTGCCATTCAAGACCTCATAGACCCGGTTCGGCTTTCCAATCGAAGGCACGAGATCTTTGACCGTCAGGCCGCCCTGCTCCATTCGGAAGCGAATGGCCTCGATCGGGCCAGGCGCATCAACTGGAAAGGCCTTGGCCTCATATGCCTCAACCAGGGTGGCAAGAACCTCGAAGCGATCGCCATCCTCCGTACCCGGTTCCGGCTCGTTGTCGAAGTAAGCCGACAACTCCTGGAGAGCTGCCTTGTAGTCGTGCTCGCTACGGATGGGGTGGATGTTCATGGCTCCTCCACGGTGGCGGCGTCGATCCTGTCGTACTCGGCAGGTGTTCCCAGGAACTTGATGTAGACAGCCTGGAAGCGATAAGCCACTGCCACGATCAACCTGCAATCATTGCCTATGATGTTGAACACCACGCGGTTCTTTCCCACAAAGCTGGCACTCGCGTAGTGACGACGAATGTCCTGGGGGGTCGACCAAGCTGCGTGCTTGGCTTCGCCGTACCATGCCTTGAGGGGCTGCTCCGAGTCAGGGTGACGTTCCCAGAACGCCCTCAAGGCGCCAACGGAGATGACTCTCATGCGGAAATGCTAGTCCCATATTGGGACTAGCGCAAGATTTCAGCTCATCCGCGACTGAACACGCCGCTGGGCCACCCTTGGGCCAGTTTTCGCGCCAGGTTTCAGGTTCTCCGTGGATCCCGGAACGTTCTGGCAGTTCCCGAAGTTCGTGTTTGGTCCAAACACAAGCAGCCATGAGACACCTGGAAAACAAGTGCCTTTTACACAAAAACCCCGGAAAGACGGGCTTCCCGGGGTTTCGTGTCTGGTGCCGGAAATAGGAATCGAACCTACGACCTACGCATTACGAATGCGCCGCTCTACCGACTGAGCTATTCCGGCGGGGCCGCAAATTCTAGGGGCTGGGGCCTGCGCGGTCAAAGGTCGCCCGCGGCAAGCGTGGCGTCAGCCCGGGTATTTCGGGAACTTCTCGTCGGGGCGGCTGGCCTTCCATTCGCGGTACGACACCGTGCCCACCCAGGCGGTGAAGGCCTTGGGCGGATGGCCACGGCCCGACCAGGTCTCGCCGGTGTGGGGCAGCCAGTACTTGGGGGCGACTTCCTTGCCCGAGCCCGCCTTCTTCGCACGTGCCGCGGGTTTTGCACCCGACGCCGCGGCGACCTCCGCGCGCTGCTTGTCCGTGAACAGCGATCCGAACGTCGACAGCAACTCCAGGATCCGCGCATGGGCGGCCGCGGTCTCTTCCTGCCGGAGCGCGGACTCCTGCTGTTCGAGCTGGCGCAGTTCCTCGGCCAGCTTGGCTTTCGCGGAGGCAATGGAATCCAGGGTCGGTTTGTTCATCGATCGTCCACAAGGAAAAGGAACAGCGCGTCATTCTAGTGGTTCACGCGCATCCTTGCGTCATCGCGTCACGCGCGTCGTCGCGTGAATGCGCGCCTGCGCATCGCGAACCCGCGGCAGGAGCACTCGCGCGCAGCGACGGCTGCGTCGCCCTCGCCGTGCAATCGCCACCCTCCGTGGCCTTCCCGTGACGACGCCACGACCCGCCGCACGTCCTTCGCGAGGTCACGGCACCAGGTGCAGGCGCAGTTCCTTCGGCAGCGCGAACACCATGCTTTCGGGCTCGCCGTCGAGCTCGCGCACCCCGCCGGCACCGAGCTCGCGCAGGCGGTCGAGCACGCCCTGCACCAGCACGTCCGGAGCCGATGCGCCGGCGGTCACGCCGATGTGGCGGCGGCCTTCCACCCACTCCGGGTCGATCTCGGCAGCACCGTCGATCAGGTAGGCCTCGACGCCATCGCGCTCGGCCAGCTCGCGCAGGCGATTGGAATTGGAGCTGTTGGGCGAGCCGACCACCAGCACCAGGTCGCATTCGCGCGCGAGCGCGCGCACGGCATCCTGGCGGTTCTGGGTGGCGTAGCAGATGTCGTCGTTCTTGGGCCCCTGCAGCAGCGGGAAGCGGTCGCGCAGGGCCTGGATGATGTCGCGCGTGTCGTCCACCGACAGCGTGGTCTGCGTGGTGTAGGCGATGTTGCCGGGCTGGCCGGGATCAAGCCAGGCCACGTCTTCGAGGTCTTCGACCAGGTAGATGCGGCCGCTGCCCGCCTCGAGCTTCCACTGCCCCATCGTGCCCTCCACTTCGGGGTGCCCGGCGTGGCCGATCAGCACCACGTCGCGTCCGGCGCGGCAGTGGCGCGCGACCTCGAAATGCACCTTGGTCACCAGCGGGCAGGTCGCGTCGAACACCTTGAGGCCGCGGCGCTCGGCTTCGTCGCGCACCGCCTGCGATACGCCGTGCGCGCTGAAGATCACGGTGTTGCCATCGGGCACCTCGTCCAGCTCCTCGACGAAGATCGCGCCGCGCTGCTTGAGGTCGTCGACCACGAAACGGTTGTGGACCACTTCATGGCGCACGTAGATCGGCGCGCCCAGCGTCTCGATGGCACGCTTGACGATCTCGATCGCGCGATCGACGCCTGCGCAGAAGCCGCGGGGGTTGGCGAGGACGATGTCCATAAGATCGAAGTCTACCGAAGGCTGTGACCCGCGGCTGTCCACGGATGCAACGAAGCGATCTTCCCGACCGCGAATACCCGTCCCCCGCCAGCGGGGGACGGGATGGGGCAAGGCGCAGTCTACTCCCGCCCGCCCGGACCGTCGTCGCCTGCGGCGGGACGCGGCGATGCCTTGCCCTGGAACAGGCCGAACACGGCGATCCCGATCGCCCCGCCGACCACCGCGCAATCGGCGATGTTGAACGCCGGCCAGTAATGGTCCCGCCAGTGCCACTGGATGAAATCGACCACGTGGCCGTGCACCTGGCGGTCGATGATGTTGCCCAGCGCGCCGCCGATCACCAGCGCGAACGGCAGCGCGGTACGCCAGTCACCGCGCGGCGTCCTGGACAGCCAGAATCCCAGCAGGCCGCTGATGCCGAGCGCCAGCACGGTGAAGAACCATTTCTGCCAGCCGCCGGCGCCGGCCAGGAAGCTGAAGGCCGCGCCGGTGTTGTAGGTGCGGTACCAGTTCCAGATGCCTTCGATCACCGGGATCGCGGTGTACTCGGGCAGGCTGGACAGCACCCAGGCCTTGGTCCACTGGTCGAGCCCGATGACGATCGCGGAGACGACCAGCCAGGCCAGCGCGTTGGGTTTCGGGGACGTGGTCATGTGGTGGCTCCCGTCGGCCCGTCGGTCGCCGGGATGACGACCTCAATCGCCCATGCATGCCGGATCAGAACCATTTGCGGTCTTCCCCCGGGCCGTCCACGTTCGACACGCAGCGACCGCACAGCTGCGGGTGCCCGGCGTGGCGGCCCACGTCGGCACGATGCTGCCAGCAGCGCACGCACTTGGGCTTGCGGGTCGGCGTGGCGACGATGCGCGACTCCTTGCCGTCGTAGGGCAGCACGGTCACGTCGCCGCTGATCAGCAGGAAGCGCAGCTCGTCCACCAGCGGCGCGACCCGGATGTGGTCGGCGGTGCCGGCGTGCAATTCGATCTCCGCTTCCAGTGCGGCGCCGATCTCGCCACTGGCGCGCATCGGCTCCAGCACCTTGGCGACCTGCTCGCGCAGTTCCAGCAGGCGCTCGAAATCGTTCGCGCCCAGCGGCGCATCCGCGGGCAGCGGTGCCAGCCCGTCGTACCAGGTGGCGAACAGCACGTTGCCGGCACGCTCACCCGGCAGGTGGGCCCACAGCTCGTCGGCGGTGAAGCTGAGGATCGGCGCGATCCAGCGCGTGAACGCCTCGGCGATGCGGTACATCGCGCTCTGCGCGCTGCGCCGTCCGCGCGAATCCTCGCGCATCGTGTACAGGCGGTCCTTGGTGACGTCGAGGTACAGTGAGCCCAGGTCGATGCTGCAGAAGTTCAGCAGCGCCTGCACGATCTCGGCGAAGTCGTAGCGCTCGTAGGCGGCCTTGATCTTCTCCTGCAGCTCGTAGGCGCGATGCACGATCCAGCGGTCGAGCGCGACCATGTCGTCGAGCGGGCACAGGTCGCGCGGCGGATCGAAGCCGCTGAGATTGCCCAGCAGGAAGCGCGCGGTGTTGCGCAGGCGGCGGTAGGCATCGGCATTGCGCTTGAGGATTTCCTGCGACAGCGACATCTCGTTGCTGTAGTCGGCGCTGGCGATCCACAGACGCAGGATGTCCGCACCCAGCGTCTTCATGATGTCCTGCGGCTCGATGCCGTTGCCGAGCGACTTGGACATCTTGCGGCCGTGCTCGTCCACGGTGAAGCCGTGGGTCAGGCACTGGCGATACGGTGCGGCCTTGTCGATGGCGACGCCGGTCAGCAGCGACGACTGGAACCAGCCGCGATGCTGGTCGGAGCCTTCCAGGTACAGGTCGGCCGGCTTGCCGAGCCCGCGCTCGAGCAGCACGCACTCGTGGGTGACGCCGGAATCGAACCAGACGTCGAGGATGTCGGTGATCTTCTCGTAGTCCTTCGCCTCGTCGCCCAGCAGTTCGGCCGGGTCGAGCGAATACCACGCGTCCACGCCCCCGCGCTCGACGCGGTCGGCCACCGCGCGCAACAACTCGGTGCTGCGCGGATGCGGCTCGCCGGTCTCGCGATGCACGAACAGCGCGATCGGCACGCCCCAGGTCCGCTGGCGCGAGATCGTCCAGTCGGGGCGGCCTTCGACCATGCCGGCGATGCGCGCCTCGCCCCACTGCGGGAACCAGCCCACGGTCCTGATCGCGGCCAGCGCATCGTTGCGCAGGTTGGCCTGCTCCATCGAGATGAACCACTGCGGCGTGGCGCGAAACGCGATCGGCGTCTTGTGCCGCCAGCAGTGCGGGTAGCTGTGCTCGAAAGGCCGGTGGGCCAGCAGCGTGCCGTCGTGGCGCAGCACGTCGACGATCACGTCGTTGGCCTTCCAGATGTGCAGGCCGGCGAGCGCGGTGCCGTGCGCGGCCGGCGTCGACGGCAGGTACACGCCGCGACCATCGACCGGGTTGAGCTGGGCCGCGGTGTAGGTGTCGAGCAGGCCGTACTGCTTGCCGACCGCATAGTCGTCCTGGCCGTGGCCGGGCGCGGTGTGCACGGCGCCGGTGCCGTCGTCGGCCGAGACGTGGTCGCCAAGCAGGATCGGGATGTCGCGTTCGTCGTAAAAGGGGTGCGCGAACAGCAGCCCTTCGAGCGACTCTCCCTTCGCGCGCCCGAGCACCACCACGTCCTCGACCCCGTAACGCTTGAGCGCGCGCTCGGCGAGCGCGTCGGCCAGCACCAGCCAACGGCGTTTGCCGCCATGCGCCGGGCCTTCGACCAGCACGTAGTCGAGGTCGCCGCCCAGCGAGATCGCCAGCGATGCCGGCAGCGTCCACGGCGTGGTCGTCCAGATCGGCACCGAGACTTCCACGTCCTCGGGCACTTCGACGCCGAACTTGCGCGCCACCGCCTGCGGGCTGCGCGCGGCATAGGCCACGTCGACCGCGGGCGAGACCTTGTCGGCGTATTCGATCTCGGCCTCCGCCAGCGCCGAGCCGCAGTCGAAGCACCAGTGCACCGGCTTCACGCCGCGGGTGAGGTGGCCGTTGTCGACGATCTTCGCGAGCGCGCGGATCTCGTTCGCCTCGAAGCGGAAATCGAGCGTCTTGTACGGGTGGTCCCAGTCGCCGATCACGCCCAGGCGCTTGAAGTCCTTGCGCTGGATCTCGATCTGCGACTCGGCGTACTCGCGGCACTTCTGCCGGAATTCGACCGCGTCGAGCTTCACCCCGACCTTGCCGTACTTCTTCTCGATCGCGATCTCGATCGGCAGCCCGTGGCAATCCCAGCCCGGCACGTAAGGCGCGTCGAAACCGGCGAGGTACTTGGACTTGACGATGATGTCCTTGAGGATCTTGTTGACCGCGTGGCCGAGGTGGATCGCGCCATTCGCATACGGCGGGCCATCGTGCAGCACGAACAGCGGGCGCCCCTTCGCGTTCTCGCGCAGTTGCGCGTACAGGCCTTCCTGCTCCCAGCGCTCGAGCGTGGCCGGCTCGCGCCTGGGCAGGTCGCCGCGCATCGGGAAGTCCGTCGCGGGCAGCAGGATGGTCGGTTTGTAGCGGTTGTCTTCAGCGCTCACTTGCGGTCCTGCTCAACTTGCTGCTCTTCGTGGAAAGCCCGCACGGGGATGTGCGGGCTCTTGCTCGGGGATGAGCATGCCGCGCGCCTGGGCGGCATCGCGATCCATCTGCGCGACGAGCGTCGGCAGGTCGGGGAATTTTTCCTCGTCGCGCAGGCGTGCGACGAACTCGACTTCGATCCGGCGGCCGTAGAGGTCGCCATCGAAATCAAACAGGTGGGCCTCCAGCAACGGTTCGATGCCGCCGACGGTCGGTCGCGTGCCGAAACTCGACACCGCCGGCCACGGTGCGTCGCCCACGCCATGCACCCAGGTCGCGTAGATGCCGCGCAGCGCCGGCACCTTGTCGCCGAAGCGCAGGTTGGCGGTCGGGTAGCCGAGCGTGCGGCCAAGCTGCCTGCCGCGCACGACCCGGCCGGACACGGTGTAGGGCTTGCCCAGCAGGCGCGCGGCGAGGGCGAAGTCGCCCTCCGCCAGCGCCTTGCGGATGCGCGTGCTCGACACCCGCTCGCCCTCCAGCGCGACCGGCTCGATCTCGTGCGCGGTGAAGCCGTGGCGTTCGCCCTCGGCGCGCAGCAGTGCGAGGTCGCCGGCGCGGCGATGGCCGAAGCGGAACTCCGGCCCGACCCAGACTTCGCGGGCGTGCAGGCGCCGGACCAGCACCGCCTCGATGAAGGCTTCGGCCGACATCGCCGAGAGTTTCGCGTCGAAACGCAGCAGGCCGACCCCGTCGACGCCCAGTTCGCGCAGTGCCTCGTACCGGGCACGCGGCAGGCCCAGCCGCGGCGGCGGCGCCTCGCCCGCGAAGTACTCGCGCGGCAGCGGCTCGAAGCTCAGCGCCACCGCGGCCACGCCCAGCGCGCGGGCGCGTGCGACCGCACGCCGCACCAGCGCGCGATGACCCAGGTGCAGGCCGTCGAAGGCGCCGATGCAGACCACACTGCCGTCGGGGCACAACGGCCCGCCATCGACGTCGCGGAACAGCCTGCTCATGGATAACCGGTTGGAGGGAGTCGGCCGGGAGGGTCCCGGCAGGCGCGCGTGGCTGCGCACCAACAGCAAAGTATAGCCGCCACCCCTCCGGTCCAAGCCCCGTGGGCGGCGGTCGTGCCCCTGGGTTCAGTGCCGCAGGTCGCGCAGGCGCAGTCCGCCGGCCAGCATCGCGGCCACGTAGCCCGCGGCACCGGCGACGATCACCAGCAGCAGCCAGCCCACCCGATGCAGCGGGCCATGGATGGCCGTCCAGTCGCCGATCCAGGTGCGCAGGCCGAGCACCACCGCGGCCATCACCGCGCAGGCCAGCCCCAGACGCAGCAGGTAGCGGCCCCATCCCGGCCGCGGCTGGTAGATGCCGGCCCTGCGCAGCGCGCGCCACAGCAGGCCGGCATTGACGATGCCGGCCATCGCCGTGGCCAGGGCAATCCCGCCGTGGGCGCCGGTCACGTCGTGCAGCCACAGCGGCGTGGTGAACGCCACCGTCAGCAGCACGTTGGCGACCACGGTCAGGATCGCCGCGCGCATCGGCGTCTTCGTGTCCTGGCGCGAGTAGAACGCCGGCGCCAGCACCTTGCTCAGCATGAACGCCGGCACGCCGATGCTCATCGCCGACAGGCTGATCGCGGCCATGCGCGTGTCGAAGGCGGTGAACTTGCCGTAGTTGTAGACGGTGGCGGTGATCGGCTCGGCCAGCAGCAGCAGGCCCAGGCCCGCCGGCACGCCGGCCAGCAGCGACATGCGCAGGCCCCAGTCCAGCGACTGGTTGTAGCCGTCGTGGTCGGCCGCGGCGAAGCGGCGCGACAGGTGCGGCAGGATCACCGTGCCCAGCGCCACGCCGAACAGGCCCAGCGGGAACTCGACCAGCCGGTCGGAGTAATACAGCCAGTCCACGCTGCCCGAGGCCAGCACCGAGGCGAACGCGGTGCCGACGATCAGGTTCACCTGCGCCACCGACGAGGAGAACAGTGTCGGCAGCATCAGCCGGCCGACCTTGCGCACTTCCGGGTCGCGGAACGACGGGCGCAGCCGCGGCAGCAGCCCCAGCCGCGCCAGCGCCGGCCACAGCAGCACCAGCTGCAGCAGGCCGGCGACCACCACGCCCCAGGCCAGGCCCTGCGGCGGCACTTCGAAGCGCGGCGCCAGCCACAGCATGGCCGCGATCATGGTCAGGTTGTGCAGCACCGGAGTGAACGCCGGCAGCCCGAACTGGCCGTGGCTGTTCAGCACCGAGGCCGCCAGCGACATCATCGAGATGCACAGCAGGTACGGGAAGGTGATCCGCAGCAGGCCCGCGGTCTGCGCCAGCAGTTCCGGCTGGTCGGCCCAGCCCGGCGCGAACAGGCGCGCGATCAGCGGCGCCAGCAGCATGCCCAGGCCGCAGACCACCAGCACCACCGCGAACAGCGCGCCGGCCATGTGGTCGATGAAGCGGCGCAACTCGGCCTTGTCGCCGCGCTGCTTGATCTCGTTCAGCACCGGGACGAAGGCCATCGCCATCGAGCCTTCGGCGAACACCCGGCGCAGGAAGTTGGGGATCCGGTAGGCCACGATGAACGCGCTCATCGCGCCGCCGGTGCCGAACAGGGTGCCCTGGAGCATGTCGCGGGCGAAGCCGGCCAGCCGCGACAGCAGGGTCATCGCGCTGAAGACGGCGCTGGAGCGCAGCAGGCCCGGGCGACGGCCGGGCGGGGTCGACGGGTCCGGCAGGGCCGGGCTGGCGGCGGACGGATCGGGCTGGCTCATGCCCCCGCCCCGGCCGTCACGGCCGTGTTGACCCAAGCCATTGAATCGGCCATAATTTCCGGCTCCGTATTCCCGACCACCGGCATCCGCCGGCGGTTTTCATTCCGAACCGAACCAGTTTCCAGGATTCCATCGTGGCCAACATCAAGTCCGCCAAGAAGCGCGCCAAGCAGACCGTCGTGCGCAATGCGCGCAACACGGCCCAGCGTTCGCAGCTGCGCACCGCCGTCAAGAAGGTCATCAAGGCCCTCGACGCCAACGATGCCGCCAGCGCCGAAGCCGCTTTTGCCGTCGCCCAGCCGCTGCTCGACCGTTTCAGCTCGCGTGGCCTGATCCACAAGAACAAGGCCGCCCGCCACAAGAGCCGCCTGACCGCCCGCATCAAGGCGCTCAAGGCCGCCTGATCGCCGGGCAGCCTGCGCGGCATCGAAGAACCCGGCGAAAGCCGGGTTTTTTGTTGTCCGCATGTTTCCCTCCCCGCGCTTGCGGGGAAAGGTGTCCAAGGCGGATGGGCGCGCGCCGGATGCGCTTGCGACAGCCCCCATCCGGCGCTGCGCGCCACCTTCCCCCGCGAGCGGGGGAAGGGAATCACCCGGGCGATCGAAGCCTTCCGGACAACGAGAGTCTCCCGCGCGATGGAAGCCCGCCGGGGGAAGGCGGCCTCCCGGGACGATCGCCTCACCCGGCATTCGGCACGTCCGCTTCGCCCTCTCCTGCGGCTTCGTGCGCTTCGCGCGCCTGTTCGTCCAGGTATCCCTGCACCTTGAGCATCACCTCGCGCGTGCCCTCGTGGGCAAGGCCGGAGATGATGAACCACGGGGCGGTCCAGCCGAGTTCGGACACGATGCGGTCGCCCAGCACGCGCGCGTCCTCGGCCGGGATCAGGTCGGCCTTGTTGAGCAGCAGCCAGCGCGGCTTGTCGAGCAGCGCCGGATCGAACTTGCGCAGCTCGTGCTCGATCGCGCGCACCTGCTCGACCGCATCGCCACCGTCCAGCGGCTCGATCTCGACCAGGTGCAGCAGCAGCCGCGTGCGCTGGATGTGGCGCAGGAACAGCGCGCCAAGGCCGGCGCCGTCCGCCGCGCCCTCGATCAGGCCCGGGATGTCGGCGATCACGAAGCTGCGCGCCGGCTCCACGCTGACCACGCCGAGGTTCGGGTACAGCGTGGTGAACGGGTAGTCGGCCACCTTCGGCGTCGCCGCCGAGACGGCGCGGATCAGCGTGCTCTTGCCGGCATTGGGGAAGCCGAGCAGGCCCACGTCGGCCAGCAGCTTCAGTTCCAGCCGCAGCGTGCGCTGTTCACCCGGGGTGCCGTTGGTGGACTGCCGCGGTGAGCGGTTGGTCGAACTCTTGAAATGCATGTTGCCCAGGCCGCCCTTGCCGCCGCGCGCGACCAGCATGCGCTCCCCGTGCACGGTCATGTCGCCGATGACCTCGTCGGTATCGACGTTGTGCACCACGGTGCCCACCGGCACCGCGATCACCACGTCCTCGCCGGCCTTGCCGTACATCTGCCGGCCCATGCCGTTTTCGCCACGCTGCGCGCGAAACGCCTTCTGGTGGCGGAAGTCGACCAGGGTGTTCAGGTTCTCGTCGGCGACCAGGTACACGCTACCGCCGTCGCCGCCGTCGCCGCCGTCGGGCCCGCCCATCGGGATGAACTTCTCGCGCCGGAAACCCACGCACCCGTTGCCGCCGTTGCCGGCAGTGACTTCGATCTCAGCTTCGTCGACAAGTTTCATGGGAATTGGGAATCGGGAATCGGGAATCGGGAATTGGGAATCGGGAATCGGGAATCGGGAATCGGGAATCGGGAATCGGGAATCGGGAATCGGGAATCGGGAATCGGGAATCGGGAATCGGGAAAAGCCTAGCGCTTTGTCATCCCGAGCGCAGCGAGGGATCTGCTTCACCCGGCACGCGAAACGCCAGGACCGAAAGCATATCCCTCCCCCGGATCAGGTCCGGGGTCGGGATGGCAAGCGAGGGGATCACGCGACGCGGCCTTTTCCGCAAACGAAAAACCCCGCCGAAGCGGGGTCTTCGTTCGGCGTCGCCGGAAGCTTACGCCTGTGCCACCACGCTGACGGTGCGGCGCTTCTTCGGACCCTTGGTCGCGAATTCGACGTGGCCGTCGACCAGCGCGAACAGGGTGTGGTCACGGCCGAGGCCGACGCCCGGACCCGGATGGAACTGGGTGCCGCGCTGGCGCACGATGATGTTGCCCGCTTCGATGGCCTGGCCGCCGAAGATCTTGACGCCGAGGTACTTCGGGTTGGAGTCGCGGCCGTTGCGCGAGGAACCTACGCCCTTCTTGTGTGCCATGACTGCTTCTCCTTACTTCTTGTCGCCACCGGCAATGCCGGTGATCTCGATTTCGGTGTAGTGCTGGCGATGTCCCTGCTGCTTCATGTGGTGCTTGCGGCGGCGGAACTTGATGATGCGCACCTTGTCGGCGCGGCCGTGGGCCACGACCTTCGCGGTGACGCTGGCGCCCTTGAGCGCATCGCCGAGCTTGATGCCGTCGCTGTCGCCGAGCATCAGGATGTTGTCGAACGTGATCTCGTTGCCGGCTTCGGCCTCGAGCTTCTCGACGCGGAGCGTTTCGCCCTGCGCCACGCGGTATTGCTTACCGCCGGTGACCAGTACTGCGTACATGTGGAGCCTCTCTATCGATGTTGGTTCTGTAGTTATTCTTTGGCCCTGCCCGCCATCGAGGGCGGACAGAAGCGGAATCTTAGCCGATTCAGCAACTTGGACGCAACTCGGGGCGGCACCGGACGACGGGTGCCGGGCCGTCGTTCAGGTCCCGGCCCAGGGCGGGGCGGCGAAGCGTTCCGCCAGGAAGTCGACAAAGGCCCGCACCCGCAGGGGGACCAGGGTCCGGCCGGGCATGACCGCGTGGATGCCGCTCGCCGGCACCGGCCAGTCCGGCAGCAGCGCCCGCAGGCGCCCGGCCTGCAGGTCGCGATGGACATGCCAGGTGGAATGGATGGCGATGCCCATCCCGGCGAGGACCGCATCGCGCAGCGCTTCGCCGTAGTTGCTCTCGAACCGCCCGCGCACCCGGACATCCACCGGTGAGCCGTCGGGCGCGGTGAGCCGCCACAGGTCCTGGCGGCCGTCCCGGCCGGTCAGCAGCACGCAGTCGTGGTCGGCCAGGTCGGCCGGGGTGCGCGGCTCGCCGCGCCGCGCCAGGTAGTCCGGCGAGGCGCACAGCACGCGGTGGTTCACCGCGAGCCGGCGCGACACCAGCGAGGAATCGTCGAGCTGGCCGATGCGGATGGCGAGGTCGTAGCCGGCACCGACGAGATCCACCATGCGGTCGTCGAGGTCAAGGCTGACCCGCAGCTGCGGATGTGCCGCCAGGAACCGCGGCAGCAGCGGCGAGATGTACTGCCGGCCGAACGAGGCCGAGGCGGTGACGCGCAGGGTGCCGGCCACTTCGCCGCCGCGCTGCTTCAGCCGCGCACCCAGCTGCGCCAGCTCCTCGACCAGCGCGCGCCCGTCCTGCGCCAGCGCCAGCCCCTCCGGGGTGGGATGCAGGCGCCGCGTGGTCCGGTGCAGCAGGCGCACGCCAAGGTCGCGCTCCAGCCGCTGCAGGCGCTGGCTGGCCACGGCCACCGACAGGTCCAGCTGGCGCGCGGCCGCGCTGATCGAGCCCTGGTCGAGCACCTGCAGGAACAGGGCGATGTCGCCGACGCGATCCATGATTATCAATATTTTGTTGAAATTAATTAGTGATTCTGCCTGTTTTTCCGAACAAGCGAGCGGCCGAGAGTGACGCCTCCCCACACCGCGCCCCGCCACCGCTCCAGCGCAGGCGCACAAACCCGCTTCTCGAGCGTCCCGGATCGCCGAACACGCTGGATTCCCGCCTGCACGGGCATGACGACATGACGGCGCCCGCCCTTCCCGACCTGACCAGACCCCACGCCATGTCCTCCCCTTCCCCGCCACGCATGCCGCTCGCGGTCTATGCCCTCACCGCCGGCGCCTTCGGCATCGGCACCACCGAGTTCGTGATCATGGGCCTGCTGATGCAGGTCGCCGCCGACCTGCAGGTGAGCCTGCCGATGGCCGGCCTGCTGATCTCCGGCTATGCGCTGGGCGTGTTCGCCGGCGCGCCGCTGCTGACGCTCGCCACCCGGCGCCTGCCGCGCAAGACCGTGCTGGTCGCGCTGATGGTGGTGTTCACGCTGGGCAACCTCGCCTGCGCGCTGGCACCGAGCTACGAGCTGCTGATGGCCGCGCGCGTGGTCACCTCCCTGGCGCACGGCACGTTCTTCGGCGTCGGCGCGGTGGTCGCCACCCACCTGGTCAGCGAAGACCGCAAGGCCTCGGCGATCTCGGTGATGTTCACCGGCCTCACCGTCGCCACCCTGCTCGGCGTGCCCGCGGGCGCTTGGCTCGGCCTGCAGCATGGCTGGCGTTCCGCGTTCTGGGCGGTGGCCGCGATCGGCGTGGTCGCGACCCTGGTGATCGCCATGCTGGTGCCCGCCGACCGCGACGCGCCGCAGGCGTCGAACGTGCGCGCGGAACTGGAGGTCGTCTCGCGCATGCCGGTGCTGCTGGGGCTGCTGATGACCGTGCTCGGCTTCGGCGGCATGTTCGCGGTCTATACCTACATCCAGCCGCTGCTCACGCAGGTGACCGGCTTCGCCGATGTCGCGGTCTCACCGATCCTGCTGGTATTCGGCGTCGGCATGATCATCGGCAACCTGCTTGGTGGCCGTCTCGCCGACCGCGGCGTGCCGCGCGCGTTGATCATCACCTTGCTCGCGCTGACGCTGGCGATGGGGTTGATGACGTTCGCGCTGCACAGCCGCGTTGCGATGGTGCTGTTCGCCGGACTACTCGGCGCGGCCGCGTTCGCCACCGTCTCGCCGCTGCAACTGTGGGTGCTGCAGCGCGCAGGCGGCGCACAGAGCCTCGCGTCGAGCCTCAACATCGGCGCCTTCAATCTCGGCAACGCCTTCGGTGCCTGGCTGGGCGGCGCGGTGATCGCGCGCGGGCTGGGCCTCGAAGCGCTGCCGTGGGTCGGCGCACTGGTGCCGCTGTCGGCAGCGGTCGTGGCGTGGATCGCGATCCGCGGCGAACGCATGCGCGATGCGCTGCCTGGATGCGCCGACGCTGCCTGACCTGCGCATCGCCTACCCTGATCACACCCACGTCTGGAATACGCCATGAAAGCCGTCGCCCTCACCCGCTACCTGCCGATCGACGATCCCGCCTCGCTGGTGGATGTCGAACTGGAAACACCCTCCCCCGACGCGCACGACCTGCTGGTGCGGGTGGAAGCGGTGTCGGTGAACCCGGTCGATGCCAAGGTGCGCGCACCCAAGCCGCAGATCGAAGCGCAACCGAAGGTGCTGGGCTACGACGCCGCGGGCGTGGTCGAGGCCGTTGGCGACGCAGTCACCGGCTTCAACCCCGGCGACGCGGTGTACTACGCCGGCGACGTCACCCGCCCGGGCAGCAACGCCCAGTTCCAGTTGGTCGACGCGCGGCTTGCCGCGCGCAAGCCGGCGACGCTCGATTTCGCCGAGGCTGCCGCCCTGCCGCTGACCGCGATCACCGCATGGGAGCTGCTGTTCGAGCGCATGCCCTATGCGATCGACGGCGGCGGCAACGGCAAGTCGCTGCTGGTAATCGCGGGCGCCGGCGGCGTCGGCTCGATCGCGATCCAGTTGGCGAAGCTCGCCGGGTTCACCGTGATCGCCACCGCCTCGCGTGCGGAAACGGTGGCGTGGTGCCGGCAGATGGGCGCCGACCACGTGGTCGACCATCGCCAGCCGCTGGCGCCGCAGCTGCAGGCGCTGGGCTTCGGGCACGTCGACGCCGCGCTCAACCTGGCCGATACCGATCGCTACTGGGATGCGCTGGGCGAACTGCTGGCGCCGCAGGGCCACGTGGGTCTGATCGTCGAGCCGTCGGGCGCGCTGAAGATTGGTGACCCCTACAAGGCCAAGTGCATCGGCATCCACTGGGAAATGATGTTCGCGCGCCCGCGCTTCCGCACCGCGGACATGGGCGAACAGGGGCGCATCCTGGCGCGGGTCGCGGCGCTGGTCGACGCCGGCACGCTGCGCGGCACGCTGCACAACACGCTCTCGCCGATCAACGCGGCGCAACTGCGCGAAGCCCATCGCCGGCTCGAATCGGGGCGCACGATCGGCAAGCTGTCGCTCGCCGGCTGGTAGCCCCACGCGACACCCGGCGCGCGGTCGGCCTTCGCGCTGGCGTGGCGCCCTTGCCCGCCCTTGCCGCGCCGGCGTTTTCGCGGCATCGTGCGCGCTCCGTACGCCAGCGTATCCGACCGATGACGGCCGCCAGCCCCGACGCCCACGCGCCCTATCCGCACCTGTTCGCGCCGCTCGACCTGGGCTTCACCACGCTGCGCAACCGGGTGCTGATGGGCTCGATGCACACCGGGCTCGAAGACCGGCGCCGCGACTTCCCGAAGCTCGCCGCGTATTTCGCCGAACGCGCGGCCGGTGGCGTCGCGTTGATCGTCACCGGAGGCTTCTCGCCCAACCTCGAGGGCTGGCTGGCGCCGTTCGGCAGCCGCCTCGGCTGGCCGTGGGAAACGCGCAAGCATCGCCAGGTGACCGACGCCGTGCACGCGCACGACGCGAAGATCTGCCTGCAGCTGCTGCACGCGGGGCGCTACGCCTACCACCCGCTGTCGGTGGCGCCGTCGAAGCTCAAGGCGCCGATCAATCCGTTCACGCCGCGGGCGCTGTCGGCACGTGGCGTGGAACGCACCATCGACGCCTTCGCCACGGCCGCGAAGCTCGCCCGCGAAGGCGGCTACGACGGTGTCGAGATCATGGGTTCGGAAGGCTACCTGATCAACCAGTTCCTGAGCGCCCGCACCAACCGGCGCAACGACGCCTGGGGCGGCGACACGCGCCAGCGCATGCGCTTCGCCACCGAGATCGTGCGTCGCGTGCGCGAGGCCTGCGGCCACGATTTCATCATCGTCTACCGGCTGTCGATGCTGGAGCTGGTGCCCGACGGCTCGGACTGGCGCGACATCGTGCAGCAGGCGCAGGCGATCGAAGCCGCGGGTGCGACGATCCTCAACACCGGCATCGGCTGGCACGAGGCGCGCGTGCCCACCATCGCCACCTCGGTGCCGCGCGCCGCGTTCGCGGGCGTCACCGCCAAGCTCAAGCCGCACGTGTCGCTGCCGCTGGTGGCGACCAACCGCATCAACATGCCCGACGTCGCCGAGCGCATCCTCGCCGCCGGCGGCGCCGACATGGTGTCGATGGCGCGTCCGCTGCTGGCCGATCCGCAGTGGGTCGGGAAGGCGCGCGCCGGCACGCCGCAGGCGATCAACACATGCATCGCCTGCAACCAGGCCTGCCTCGACCACGTGTTCCGGAAGAAGACCGCGAGCTGCCTGGTGAACCCGCGCGCGTGCGCCGAAACCGAACTCAACTACCTGCCGACCACGTCGCCCAGGCGCATCGCCGTGGTCGGTGCCGGTCCGGCCGGGCTCGCCTGCGCCACGATCGCCGCCCAGCGCGGGCACCGCGTGGTGCTGTTCGATCGCGCGGCGGAGATCGGCGGGCAGTTCAACCTCGCCAGGCAGGTGCCCGGCAAGGAGGAGTTCAACGAGACGCTGCGCTGGTTCGCGCACCGCATCGCCGAAACCGGCGTCGACCTGCGGCTGTCGACCGCCGCCGACGTGGACGCCCTGTCGGGCTTCGACGAGGTGGTGCTGGCGAGCGGGGTCACGCCGCGTGCGGTGGACTTCCCCGGCCACGACCATCCCAAGGTGGTCGGCTATGTCGACGTGCTGCGTCGCCGGGTGGTGCCCGGGCGGCGCGTGGCCATCGTCGGCGCCGGCGGCATCGGCTTCGACGTCGGCGAGTTCCTGGTGCAGGACGCGCCCTCGCCTTCGCTGGACGTCGAGGCCTGGATGCGCGAATGGGGCGTCGATCCGCGCTTCGAAAGCGCCGGCGGCCTGCGCCCGCCGCACGCCACCGCGTCGCCGCGGCAGGTGTGGCTGCTGCAGCGCAGCCCCGGCAAGCCCGGCGCGAAGCTGGGCAAGACCACCGGCTGGATCCATCGCAGCACGCTCAAGCACAAGGGCGTGCGCATGATCGGCGGGGTCGAGTACGTCGGCGTCGACGACGAAGGCTTCCACCTGCGCATCGAAGGACAGCCGCAGTTGCTGCCGGTGGACCACGTGGTTGTCTGCGCCGGGCAGGAACCGGATCGCGGCCTGCTGCCGGCGCTGCAGGCCGCGGATCGCAGCGTGCACCTCGTCGGTGGTGCCGACGTGGCCGCCGAACTCGACGCCAAGCGCGCGATCGCGCAGGCCAGCCGGCTGGCGGCCCGGCTCTAGGGCCTGTCGACACGGGCGCCAGCTTCGTCCGTGCGCCACGCCCGGGCCAGGCCGGATCGCCCGCCGGCAGCGCCTCCGGGGCCCTGCCACGCCACGGACACCGGGTATCCGGGCCCGTCTCCGTGCCTCGACCGGGCCCGGAGCGTGCTCACGGTCGCAACAGGAGTGCCCGCTAACGCCTTGATCCGATGGGGATGGCGGCGCAAACACGAGTAAAAACTCCAATTGAATCATCGACTTCCCGACCTGCGTTCAGGAGGGATTGGGCTTGCGCCGCGTACCGTGCGCCCACTTTTCCCGCCCACTCGATTGGCGGGATCCGGCCCGAGCCGCGCATCCGCGGACTTCGGCGCCCGGGCAAAAGCGCCATAGAGTCGCTGCCCTCCCCAATACGCCATGTCCGACCACCGCCACCGGAGGCGTTGTTTCCCGCAGGGGAAGCAACCACGGCCGCGGCCGGACGCAACGCAGCAAGGAGTTTCCCCGATGAAGTTGGCCTGGATCCTGTGGTTGGCCTCGCTGATGTCCCCGCAAGCCGCCGATTCGCTGTGCCTGAGCACCACCGTGTACCTCGAGGCCCGCAACCAGTCGGTCCGCGGCCAGCAGGCCGTGGCCGAAGTGGCGCTGCGCCGCGAGGAAAGCGGGCTGTGGGGCGATTCGATGTGCGAGGTGGTGACCGCGCGCAAGCAGTTCGCGCCGACGATCCTGCCGCCGCGCACGCGCATGGACAACGCCGAGGCGTGGGCGCGCTCGGTCAGCATCGCCATCGAGTCCCAGCACAACTGGGCCCTGCCGGCCGGCGAACGCAAGGAAATCGTGCCCGGCGCCAGCCACTTCATGGCGCACGACATCGCCGCCCCCAGCTGGCGCAACGCCTACCAGGTGGCCACGATCGGCGACCACACCTTCCTCAAGGTGCAAAGGCTCAAGCCCAAGGGCTGAACCGCGGGCCGGGCCCGGACGCAACCCCGACAGCGCTGGCACGGCCCGTTCCGCCGCCGCCGTCGCGGCGCGACGCCCGTGGGCGCATCATGGCGGCCGTTTCCCCGACGGAGAGTCCCCGCATGAAGCTCTATTCCTCCCCCGGCGCCTGCTCGCTGGCCGACCACATCGCGCTGCGCTGGATCGGCCAGCCGTTCGATCTCGAGATCGTCAGTCGCGAAC
>Ga0209571_1000941_pt1 | contig 18660 bp, 21 predicted proteins | sample EBPBio102011_DNA_FD_185866 | JGI IMG/M metagenome (GOLD analysis project Ga0209571, IMG submission 185866) | Wastewater treatment Type I Accumulibacter community from EBPR Bioreactor in Madison, WI, USA - Reactor 1_1/10/2011_ DNA (SPAdes)... | ecosystem: Engineered > Bioreactor > EBPR >...
ACATCGGCGCTTGCAACACTGCAAGCTCGCCGCCTAAACATCAATCCGAGACGAGGCCCACACTCCGCTGATCTACGCCACGAGTTGTGCCAAATGTTCTGACGACGGACACGTTGAAATGATTGATCATCAAACTAAGCTCTTCTTCCAGTTGAACGGTCGACGGAACATCGAAGCCAAATGTCTCCAATGCAAGCATCGTTCTTTGCCCTGAACGCCCGAGTACTCGTTTTGTCACATCAATGCCTGACGGAGATCCGACCATAATCCTGACGCTGATCCATGCGGTTCTCGTGCTGATGTGCGGCATGCATGTGCTGCTGCGCCGACACCGCCAGCCAGAATCGCGCATGGCCTGGCTCGTGGTGCTCGCGGCCGTGCCGTACCTGGGAGTGCTTGCTTATCTTCTGCTGGGCACGACAAACATAGGCCGGACCAGGGTGGCGCGACTGAAAGATGTTGCCGGCCTGCTTCCAAGTCCCGATGCGGCACCCGGCTCTGCCGCATCAATTTATCGATTCGATCACCACAATGCTTGCGACGCACTGTTTCGGGTCGCTCAGTCGATCAGCGGCTATGCACCGGTCGAAGGCAACCAGGCGCGACTGATGGCGGATTCCTACGCGATGATCACGTCTTTGGTCAATGACATCGATGGCGCGAAGGAAACCGTGCATCTGCTGTTCTATATCTGGCTGGCCGATCATAACGGCACCAGGGTTGCCGAGGCACTCGAACGCGCTGCCCGTCGCGGTGTGATTTGTCGCGCTATGGTCGACGACATCGGCTCACGCGCCTTTGTCAAAAGCCAGCTTTGGACCCGCCTGGGCGCAGCAGGCGTCGAACTGCGCCGCGCTCTTCCGGTCGGCAATCCGCTGATCCGCATGGTCAACGGACGGATCGACTTGCGCAACCACCGCAAGATCGTGGTGATCGACAATGCCATCACCTATTGCGGCAGCCAGAACTGTGCCGACCCTGCCTTTCTGCCGAAGGCGAAGTTCGCCCCTTGGGTCGATGCCGTGATGCGTTTCGAAGGTCCCATCGTTCGTCAAAACCAGCATCTCTTCGCAACCGACTGGATGGGCAACGGCGGCGACGACATCGGCGAGATGCTGAAGCGTCCTTTGCCCGCCGTCGAACCTGGCTTCGCAGCTCAGGTCGTGGCGACAGGACCGACCTATCGAAACGCTGCGATGCCGGAGATGTTCGAGGCGCTCATGTATGCAGCGCAACGCGAACTGTTCGTCACCACGCCCTATTACGTGCCGACGCCGGGCGTGCAGGAAGCGCTGTGTGCGGCTGCCCATCGCGGGGTGAATTGCACAATCATTTTTCCCGCCAGGAACGACGATTTCGCGGTCGGCGGCACCAGTCGCAGTCACTATGAAACCCTGCTCGATGCAGGCGTCAGAATCTTCGAGTACGGCAAGGGTTTACTGCATACCAAATCGTTGACGCTTGATGGCGAGATTATGCTGATCGGCTCGGCCAACATGGACCGACGCAGTTTTGACCTGAATTTCGAGAACAACATTCTGCTCCACGATCCCGCGACCACCATGGCCATGCGCGAGCGGCAGCAAAGCTATCTGGTTGATAGCCGAGAGATCACTGCGAATGACGTCGCCGGATGGGGTGTCGGTCGCCGATTATGGAACAATGCTTTGGCGATCGTGGGACCAGTCCTTTAGAGTCCTCTTCTGAGGAGGAACCCCTCCGACTTCCAGTCGGATATTGGCTTCAGCCATGGACTCGCGTGCAAGCCTGTAACCTCGGGAAAAACGGAAGCCGCCGAAGGCGTGAAGCTTCCGTTTTTCCCGAGGTTACAGGCTATGCGCTACAAGAGCGGTTGTCACACGACATTCCATCATCGCTACCATCTCGTCTGGGCACCGAAGTATCGGTACAAGGTGCTGATCGGCGATGTGCGCCTCAGGGTGCGGGAGATCATCCGGCAGGTCTGCGATGAGATGGGCGTCACCATCGTCAATGGCGCGCTGTCCCGCGATCACGTGCATATGTTCGTAGAGATCCCGCCGCACGTTTCTGTCAGCGACTTCGTGCGCCGCGCCAAGGGACGGTCATCGCGAAAAATCCAGCAGGAATTCGAGCACATCCGCAAACGCTACTGGGGTCAACGCTTCTGGCAACGTGGCTACTTCTCAACCACATCCGGCAACATCACCGATGACATCATCATGCGTTACCTGGACCGCCATACCCACAAGGATGGCTTCAGCCCCTCCGCGTGATCCTACCGGCCTCCGGCCGGTCAGTCATTCAGCTGTTTGGTCCCGGAGTTTGACGGTGCATTATCCATTCAAGAATGGAAGGATGCACTATGGGTAAAGTTCTCCACGGGAGCGCCAGCACGACAGCGGCAATCCGTCGAGCAATACAAAATAGTCAAGAGAGCCTGAGGGTTCTCGCCAAGCGACATGGGGTCAACCCGAAGACGGTCGCCAAGTGGCGTAGCCGGAGCAGCACCGCCGATATACGGCCTGGCCCCAAGGATGCGCATTCCACGGTGCTTAGCATCGAGGAGGAGGCGATCATCGTCGCCTTCAGGAAGCACACGTTGTTGCCGTTGGACGACTGTCTTTATGCCTTGCAGGCCACGATCCCGCACCTGACCAGATCGTCGCTGCATCGCTGCCTGCAGCGCCACGACATCAGCCGGCTACCCGAGGTCGAAGGCGACCAGCCCAAGCGGAACAAGTTCAGCTCCTACCCGATCGGCTACTTCCACATCGATATCACCGAGGTGCAGACTGCCGAGGGCAAGCTACGCCTGTTCGTCGCGATCGACCGGACCAGCAAGTTCGCGTTCGTCGAACTGCACGAAGAGGGCGGCAAGAAGATTGCAGCCCAGTTCCTGCGTAATCTGGTCGCAACCGTTCCCTACCGCATCCATACCGTGCTGACCGACAATGGCATCCAGTTCACCAACCACGCGCATCACAAATATGCCTTCCACCATATCTTCGACCGCGTGTGTGACGAGAACGATATCGAGCACCGCCTCACCAAGGTGAAGCATCCCTGCACCAACGGGCAGGTCGAGAGGATGAACCGAACCATCAAGGAAGCGACCGTCAAACGCTACCACTACGACAGCCACGACCGGCTTCGACAGAACCTTGGCGACTTCGTCACCGCCTACAACTTCGGTCGCAGGCTCAAGACCCTTAAGGGACTCATACCCTACGAAGCCATCTGCAAGGCATGGCAGAACGAGCCAGCCCGGTTTACATCAAACCCGCACCATCAAATGCCGGGATCAAAGACCAAGCTGTCTGGTTGGGACTCGAGTTGGCCAGCGCGCCTTCCCGTTCTGCAAAATTACAGGTGTCGGGCAGCGGACATCAATTGCCGAATAGTTGCTGCAGTGCCTACGTACAGTTTCTCGACCGGGTTTGCGCTCAGCGAATCCTAAGTTAGAAAGACCGCCTGGATTAACCTTCGAGGGGAAGCGAGCGCATCCGAAGAATGACGCGCTTTGCTTTCGAATGGTCAGATATGTCGAGCTGGCGCAAGCTAAGGTAGCTGCAAAGCGCAGAAAGGTTCAATCATGACTGTCAAAGCCGCGATCAAAGTCACCAGGAACGGGCCATATATTGTCAGCGACGCGCAATTGCGAGAGCAGACGATTGTAACCGACGAGGCCGGTGGCTCGATTGATTGGTCCGTGACGCGGGAATTCGCTGTCGGCGACAGCTATGCGCTGTGCCGGTGTGGGCAGTCGCGAAACAAGCCATTGTGTGATGGCTCCCACGTTGCGACGGGTTTTGATGGAACCGAAACCGCAAGCCATGACGGCTACGCTGAACAGGCGGAACTTTTCCGAGGACCGGCGCTGTCCCTTTCCGATCAGGAAAACCTCTGCGCCTTCGCACGATTTTGTGACCCCAATGGTCGTGTCTGGAACCAGGTTTCCGAGACTGACCGACCCGAAGTTGCCGAAGTCTTTGTTCCACAGGTCAACAAATGTCCCGCCGGGCGTCTGGTGCCGTGGGACAATCGATCGGGTGAAGCTCTGGAGATTTCGCGGGAGCCAATGGTGAGTATTACGCAGGATCCGGCGCAAGGATGTTCGGGGCCGATCTGGGTTGAAGGCATGATCCCGATCGAAGGAGCGGATGGAGAGTCCTACGAGGTTCGCAACAGGGTAACCCTGTGTCGCTGCGGGCGTTCGGGCAACAAGCCGTTCTGTGATGGCACCCACGCATCGATTGGCTTTAGCGATGCGCAATAACGCATTCGAGTTGACAACCGCTCGTGTCGCGCTCTGGCACGTGGCGTAACGGAGGGAGAGGGAAATGCCCAAGGCAGTCGAAAGCATAACCGATGGCAAAGCCGAACTCGCGATGGCCCTGCTCCGGATCATTGCAGCCCTCCTCTTTATCGAACATGGCACGATAAAGTTGTTTCACTTTCCTGCCGCGATGCCTGGTATGGAAGGCCCCCTTCCCCCGATGATGCTGGCCGCGGCGGTATTGGAGCTGGTTGGCGGTACCCTGATCGCCCTTGGGCTGTTCGTTCGCCCTGTCGCATTCCTGCTGTCGGGCGAAATGGCCGTAGCCTATTTCACGGCACACCTCCCGCAGGGGTTCTGGCCGGCACTAAACCAGGGTGAACTGGCAATCCTGTATTGCTTCATTTTCCTGTTCTTTGCCGCAGCTGGCGCCGGGCCGTTTTCCTTGGATCGCCGCAGAGCCGCCGCAATCTGAGCTGAGACGGAACTGGCAGGTAAAAGGGGATCGGTTATGAGAAGAGGCGGCAAGAAGATAGCTTTTGGTCTGAGCCCCTAGATTTCCTCCAGTGATAAGTAGAGTCCGGCCCTGACGAGGAGACGGACGGATGAAGCGGAGCAGGTTCAGCGAGGAGCAGATCATCGCTGTTTTGAAGGAGCACGAAGCGGGGATGGCGACGGCGGATGTGTGCCGCCGCCATGGGATCAGTTCGGCAACCTTCTACAAGTGGAAGTCCAGATATGGCGGGCTGGAGGTGTCCGAGGCCCGGCGGCTGCGCCAGCTAGAGCAGGAGAACGAGCGGCTGAAGAAGCTGCTGGCGGACTCGATGCTCGACAACGCCATGCTCAAGGAGATCAGCGCAAAAAAATTCTAGCGCCCCGTGCCATGCGGCAGGCGGTGGCTCATCTCCAGGAGGTCTTCGAGGTGAGCCAGCGTCGTGCCTGCGCGGTGCTGGGCGCAGACCGGACCATGGTGCGTTACGTCAGTCGTCGCCCTGACGATGCGAAGGCGCGCGAGCGCATCAGGGAGCTGGCCAGCCAGCGTCGCCGGTTCGGCTACCGGCGACTGCACTGGCTGCTATGCCGGGAAGGCTGGGCAATGAACCACAAGAAGTTCCGACGGCTCTATCGAGAGGAGCGGCTGCAGGTGCGCCGTCGTGGTGGTCGCAAGCGGGCGTTGGGCACGAGGGCACCGATGACGGTCCCACAGGGCCCCAACCAGCGCTGGAGCCTCGACTTCCTATCCGATGCCTTCGCCTGTGGCAGGCGGTTCCGGATCTTCGCCGTGGTCGATGATTACAGCCGGGAGTGCGTGCGCCTGATCGCCGACACGTCGATCTCGGGCGCACGGGTCGGGCGTGAGCTTGATGCTGCAGTCTTCGAGCGGATGGCGCGGCCCCATACTATCGTCAGCGACAACGGCACCGAACTGACCAGCATGGCGATCCTGCGGTGGTCGAAGGAGCGCCATGTCGAGTGGCACTACATCGCGCCAGGCAAGCCCTACCAGAACGGGTTCATCGAGAGCTTCAACGCGCGGCTCAGGGACGAGTTCTTGAACGAGACGATCTTCACCAGCCTCGCCCATGCCCGTCAGGAACTGGAAGCCTGGCGGCACGACTACAACCACTTCCGGCCCCACTCGAGCCTCGGGAACCGAACCCCGGCTGAAATGGGGACGGGATCAATCGGCAAACCGTATTGGGGGCATGCCCCCAATACGGTTGTTGCCATCACGCCCAGCGATGGGCATCACAACGGCCCAAGGCTCTACCCGTAGCTGGTAGAAACTTCGGGCTCAGACCAAGACCTTATAGCGAGTACAAACGATCGACAAAATCGATTATTATGATGAATGTGATCGGATTCGTAAACCATTTTGGGTTTTAGGTGCGGGTCCACCTTGGCCAAGGGCGGTTATGCCTCCGGCCCGGTTGCCGCCGATTATCCGTTTCCATACTATTTCGTATGAAAATCAAACCGCTGAATGCGGCGCGTTATTTTCTACCTGGCCTTCGGCTGAGCGATCTGGCGTTCAAACTGCTGTTCGAGAAGATCAACCACGGCAAGCAAATCCTTCGCGGCTGCCGTGACCCGCGCAGGGTCTTTGGCTTTCACGCCCTGATCCATGTGCCAGACGATCCCGCGCGCCACTTGCTTCAGATTGGAATCAGTGATTTTCGATTCGATGGATGCGAGATCCCGCTGCGCCTCTGCGGCGGTCTGCCGCAGGGAAGCCCAGTCGATCTGATCTTGCGCCACCAGCAGCTCGCTCTTGAATCCGGCGTGATCCAGCATTGACACAGCCAAGGGCACCTTTGCGCCGTTCCAGTCCTTGGCTTGCACCAGCCGGGCGTAAAGGCTGACCGCTGCCATTGCCGCAGCCGGACGGTCGCCCACCTGCCAGCCATCTTTGATTGACTGGTTGAGTTCCCCGATGATGGCCGCGTCCTTCCCCAAGCGCGCCGGCGTCAGGCCGCTCGTGGCCTTCTGCAGATCGTCGAAGGCCTTTCCACCCATTGCCTGATCGTCTGCCAGCACAGCTTCGACCAGATTTTCGGCAGCCGAGGCTGCATCGTCCAACGCCTCGTTTGCGGGGTTGCCTGCGATCGCGTTGATCGTTTGGGCAGTGCCGGACGGCTGGGCGTCGGTGCCTCGCTGAGAAGGTGAACAGGCAGCAACAAGTCCGCCGACCATAAGCGCAGCCAGCCCCCCGATCGTTCGCAATCCTTGCATCTGTGTTGCGCTGTAATTCCTGGAGGCACTGGAAACATCCTTAATTCCGTCGGTGGCCATGGCAGATTCTCCTTTCATCGGGGCGTGAACCGGAAGACCATTTCAGTCCCTTTCGGACAGTGACAGCATGGGCCGGATGATGCGGTCACCGCGAAGGTCGTGGATCAGCGACATGGCGACGTGCCCGACAAGATAGGCCCACATCAACGGCGCAACCGTTTCATGGACGCCCAGCAGGGACCGTGCGGAGGCGATGAAGTATCCCAGCAAACCGCTCACCGCCATCACCGTCGCAACGACAAGCCCCAAACCGTGAACCGCACTTGCAAAGGGGCGTTCGCGACCGCCCTCATGCACCGGGCCGAACAAATTTCGCGCATCGGCAAAGACCAGACCGAGCTGGTGCGGCGAAAACCACGGAAAGAAGGCCTTGAAGCGCGTCTCTCCGGTTCGCACCATGCTCCAGATCCAGAACAGGACCAGAATCGCAGTTGCCGCGATCCCGAGCTTCTCATGGATCTCGAAAAAGCTGTCGCCGGGCCGGTTACGCCCCGGACTTTGCATGACAAGGCTCAGACCAAGCTGTGCAATGATCGTCAACGCAACCAGCCAATGCAAAACCCTGGTCGCCCTTGACCGTGTAACCGGTGTTGAATTCTCAGACATCACGTAACTCCTTCATCCAATCTCATTTCTGCAGAAACAGGTTTTCGCCGCAGGCGATCCTCAATGAGATGCAGCATTGCCGGCATGAAGATCAGGACCAAAGGAACCGCCGCTGCCAGCCCGAAGATGATCGCCGTTGCGAGCGGCTTTTGCAGTCCCGCACCGCGACTGATGCCGAGGGCCAGCGGCAAAAGGGTAAGGATGGCTATCAGCGCTGACATCAGGATTGGGCGCAGGCGATGATGCCCGGCAAGCCGCAGCGCTTCTGGCGTGACCGCAGACCCAGGTTTGAGTTCGGCGAGCAGGAAGATAATCAGTTCGGTGACCATGCCGACGACCATCGTCAGGCCCATCAAAGCCGAAATATCGAGTTCGGTTCCGGTCAACCAAAGGCCGGTCATCACCGAAGCGGCGGAGAGCGCGACTGTGGTCAGCGCGCTGAAGGTGAAAGCCGGGCGTTCGAACATGTAAGTGAGCAGGAGCGCGACCAGCAGGACGGCGGCTGCGAACACCATCGCCAAATCGGCAAAACTCTTCGTCTGTTCGGCGTAAAGCCCGCCATAGTCCACCCGGATCGATGGCGGCAGATTCAGCCCTGCAACTGTCGATTGGACTTGGCGCATCGCAGTGCCGAGATCAGTGCCTTCGAGCCGTGCCGTGACCGCAACGAACGGGGACAGGTCTTCGCGCGACAATTGTTTCTGCCCCGGCAGGATAGAGATAGTCGCAATTTCACGAACCGGGACGGCAGCCCCGCTGGCCGAGCGAACCGTCAGGCTGCCGATCTCGCTCACGCGCCGCCGCAACTCCTCGGGCGCGCGCACCCGGACGGCGATCAGCTGCTCGCCCGACCGGATCTGCGTCGCGATCGAACCGGTGATCAGCCCTTCGAGCTGCGCCGCGATCGCGCCCGGATCGAGACCAATCTGTTGCGCAGCGCCCGGATCGACCTTGATCCCGATCGCGTCGCCGGCAACCCTTTGTCCGTCATTGACTTCGACAACGCCGGGTATTTTGCCGATGGCATCGGCAACCTTCGTGGCCGTGGCGTCGAGTTCAATCCTGTTCTCCCCGAACAGCTTGACCTCGATCGGCTGCGGCACAGCGGTCAGATCGCCGATGAGATCTTCCATCAATTGCGCGGTTTCGATGGTCAGGCCGGGGACTTTTGCCTCGATCTGTCCGCGAATGTCGGTCATCACGGCTTCGATGTCGCGCCTCGACCCGGATTTGAGACGGATGAAGAAGTCGCCTTCGTCGGGTTCAGACAATCCGCCGCCCAGTTGCAGCCCAGTTCGCCGTGAATAGCTGGCAACTTCGGGGGTCGCTGTGATGATCGTTTCGGCCTGACGAAGCAGTGCATCGGTATCGGCGAGCGCCGCACCGGGCTGCGCCTTGTAGTCGAGGATGAAGCCGCCTTCGTCCATTTTCGGCATGAACCCCGAAGGCACCTGACGATAGGCAAGATAGCCGGTAGCACCGAGCAGGAGTGCAGTGAGCGCGACGACCAGCCCGGGCCGCGCGAAGCTCCAGTCGAGCGCGCGGTGGTAAGCTTTGCTCGCGTGGGCGACCATTTTGTCGCCGCGCTCGGCGGCTTCGGCATCGCTGATCCGCAACCAGTGCGCGGCGACGAGCGGCACGACATAGCGCGCATAAACCAGTGAAACGACCAGCGCCGCCACCATTGTCACGGCCAATGCCTTGAAAAACCCGCCGGTCACGCCGCTGATGAATGCCAGCGGCAAGAATACGACCACCGTCGCCAGCGTCGATCCGCCGAGCGGACGGCCCATCTCGGACGCCGATGCCAGCAGCTTTTCGGCTGCGAGGTCTTTGCCCTCCTGCATACGCCGCATGACATGTTCGAGCATCACCACGACATCGTCGATTACCAGGCCCACTGCGGCCGCCATCCCGCCGAGCGTCATCATGTTGAAACTCATGCCGAGCGCCAGCAGCACCAGACAGGTCGCCGCCAGCACGGCCGGTAGCACGGCTCCTGTCAGCACCATCAGCCGTGCCGAGCGCAGGAAGAGAAACAGCACAATCCCGGCTAGGATGGCACCGATCAAAATGGCATCCCGCACAGCGTTTGCCGCGCCCACGACGAGCTCCGATTGATCATAGAATGGCTGGACCGTAATCGACCTTGAAAGACCGACAGCTTGGACCCGCCCGGTGATTGCCTTGACCACGGCCACCGTATCCCCGCCATAAGACTGGCGGATATTGACCAGCACGGCATCACGCCCGTTCGAGGTGACTTTCGTGAACACCGGTTCGACCGACGGGGCGATATTGGCGACCTGCTCGAGTGTGGTGACGCCAGCTCCCGCGCTGCTCCCGGTCTTGATCGGTGTGCGCTTCAGATCCTCGATTGTGGCGATCTGGTTGTCGACCAGGACAAGGTAGAGCCGGTGCTGATCCTCTACCCGTCCGACACCGATCACACTGTTCTCCCCCGCCAGCGCATTGGCGACATCGGTCAGGGTGATGCCAAGGGCATTGAGCTGCTCGGGTTCGATTGCAACGGAGTATTCGCGCGCTGAGCTGCCGAGAATATCGACCCCGGCGACGCCCGGAACCGTCGTCAGCGCGGGTCGCAATTTGGTTTCGGCGATTTGCCGCAGCGTTGCAGGATCGAGGCTGTCCGATGTCAGGGCTAGGCCAAGCACCGGAAATATCGTCGGGTCGGAACGCCGGACGTCGAAGCGTGTGCCAGATGGAAGGTCCGTCACCAGCCCCGCCATCGCCGTCCGCACGCCGAGTTCGGACGTTACCATGTCCTGTCCCCAGGGGAAGAACAGCGAAACCTCCGCCGATCCCCGGCTCGTCGTTGAGCGGATACGATTTACACCGGGCACAGAACGCAATGCGATTTCTGCCGGGCGGGTAATGGCGGCAGCCATCTCGGCGGGTGCGCGCTCGCCTGCGTCGATCGACACCACGACGCGCGGATAATCGATCTGCGGGAACAGCGCGACCGGCAACCGGAGCGCGGCGAGCACGCCGCCCAGTGTAACCAGCAAAACGGCAAGCGCAATCGAGGCGCGATGGCGCTGCAAGAACGCTGTCATTTGAGACGGACTTTCATCCCATCGTCGAGCGCAGTGCCGCCGTCGGTTACGACAATGTCGCCTGCTGCTACGCCGGAAACAATGGCTGCGGTGGTTTTCGACGTTGCTCCAAGGACCAGATTGACCCGCTTGGCGATGCCGCCTCGAACGACAAAGGTATAAGGCTGACCTGCATCGGACAAGATCGCGCTATAAGGGATTGTGGGAAGCGCGCTGCTCGACTGGATCGCTACTTCGCCGATCAAGGGCTCGCCGCCGCCGATCGCCGCGCTGCCGGGAAGCATAACATAGACCGCCGCCAGCCGGGTGACGGGATCGACCCCCGGATCGACCGACTGGATCGGCACCGCAAATTTCACGTTCCCGCTCGCGTCGATGATCGACAGCGACGTTCCGGGCCTGACCAGCCGCGCTTCTTCCGGATCGATCCCGAACTTCGCCCGCGTCGCGGCGACCGGGACCAGCGTCGCAATCGTCGCGCCGGGCGCAATCGTGTCACCCGGACTCGCATTGACCGAACTGACAACTGCCGCGAACGGCGCGCGCAGCACCAGCGATGATTGCCGCATCTCGAGGCTGGAGGTCAGCGATCGCGCGCTATCTGCCGCCAGCCGCGCACTCTCCACATCGGCATCGCTCGCAAGGCCGTCCGCCCGAAGTCGGTGCATGCGGGCATATTGGCTGGCAGATGCGGCGGCATCGCTACGGGCACGGGCGAGATCGAGTGAAGCTGCGGGACTTGGACGGAGGTGAGCAACAATAGCACCGGGGGCCACACGAGAGCCAACCGGCGCATCGATTCGCACCAATATTGCCTCGGCAAGCGGCGCAAGGTCCCGGTTGGCGGCGGTGCCGCCATCGGCTGCTCCATAGAGACGCAGCTTTGTCTCGACCGGTCCAACCACGGCCGTTGCGGTCTTCACCAGCGCGGCTGGTGCTGCCGTCTGCGCATCGGAACCGCTCTGCGACGAACAGGCCATAAGCGAAGCCAGCCCGAGGCTCGCTAACGCCGCCAACCAACGGCGATGCACGGCTGCGTGGAATGCTCCCTTCATTGTTCGCGCCGCCGTCATTTCCATGCTTCCACTTTCTGTCCCGTCGCCATTTCAAGGCCGATGATCCGCTCTCGCTGTCCTTGTTCGAGTTGCGCCGCCTGAAGCTGCTTCGACCAGAGCGCCAGGCTCGCGTTATCCGCCACCGCCCGCGCGAGATCACCGCGCCGCGCCGCGCGGCTTGCAGCTGCCGCGAAGCGCTCGACGGGAGGAAGCTCGGACCGCAGCGCGACCAACTGCTGCGAGGCAGTGCTGTAAACCGCGCAGAGCGTCGCGATATCCGCCCGAGCCTGAAACAGCCGGGCATCATATTGCGCTTGCAGCGCGGCCCCTGTCGCATCCGCCACGGCTATCGTCCCGCGACCGCGATTCCAGAGCGGCAGCGTCAGGTTGATGGCCGGTCCGGCAAACCGGTTTCCGCTCTCGTTTCGCGATCCGTTGATGGTCAGCCCAGGAGCCGGGAACGCTGAAAGCTTGGCGAGCCGCACCGCTGCGTCCTGCGCCGCATACCCTTCGCGCAAGGCGGCAATATCGGTGCGAGCCGGCGCAAGGCGCTCCAGCGCTGTGCAAGAGACCGCAAGCGACGGACTGGAGTCCGGCTGTAACAGAATTTCGGTTGCGGGCGGCAGGCCAAGCAGCTTCAACAGATCCTGCCGCGATTGCACCAGCGCCAGCTCGGCTGCGCGCAACTGGGCAGATGCGTCGATCTCGGCAAGCCGTGCGACTTGCAACTGGTCGCCGCCGATATCGCCGCGTCCGGCGGCGCGCCGGGTCCGCTCGAACAGGCTCGACGATAGGCGCGATATGTCCCGCAGCAGAACCATCTGCTGCTCGGCGGCAACGATCTGCGAGGCCAGCAATCGCGCCTGACCCGCCGTTTGCCATTCCGCCCAGGCGAGATCGAGGCGCACTTGCCGCGCTTGAGCCTCCGCCTGTCTCAGCGTCGCGGTGCGAGTCCGGACTCCGGCCAAATCCAGCGATAGCGATCCTGCCAGCGCATTGGCGAAGGTTGTGACAGGGCCGGACAGGACAAAATCGATCCCGAAGCTGAATGTCGGATCGGGAAGCAGACCCGCCGCAAAAACCTGGGCATCGGCGACATTCGCCTGCTTGCGCAGCGCGCGAAGGTCTGGATTGGCGATGACCGCAATCAGCGCGATATCGTCAGGGGCAAGCGGCCGCGTCAGATCGACGGCGCGCGGCTCAAGCCAGGGCGGTGTCAGCGTTGCGGCATCTTGCTTCAATGCCAGTTCGGTTGCCTGATCGAATGCCGCCCCCGACGCATCGAGCGGTGCAAGTGCGGGCCGGGTGGTCGAAGCGCATCCTGCCACCGTGAGCAACGCCGTCGCCGCCGCGATCCGCAGCGCTATGCCAGCCCTTTTCGAATGTTTAGCATTCAGCGCCATCCGCTCCCCGAACCCGTCCTAGTAACAAGCCCTCACGTTAGCCTGTCTGGTGACAAAGTCAGTATAAAAATCGGTATGGAGGCTACGAGTTGTGCAACCATAGATGTGTCGCTGTTTCGGGTGTGACCCGATTGGAGTAAGCACGAAATCGACTCTGACTACGCAAATATCCTCACCGCGATTTGCCATCCAGAAGCCCAAGAACCAGAGAAATTTGCCGCGATTGATCTTCAAGCATACGCCTGATGGTCACGATGTGACTTTGGTCCCATTTCTCGTGCAGCGCCATAATCTCCAGCTCTGATTTCAGGTTGACTTCATAATCATGCTGCGCGGCCACCCGGTCGCGCGCGGCCTGCCTGTTCTGGCTCATCATGATCACGGGCGCCTGGAGCGCCGCGATCATCGACAGCATCAGGTTGAGGAAAATGTAGGGATAAGGGTCGAACGCCAGTTTCCATTTGGCAAGTATCTCGGTGTTGAGCAGCATCCAGCCAATCAAAAGTGCAAGGAAACCAAAGATAAAGCCCCACGAGCCACCGACTGCGGCCACTTTGTCGGCAAGATCGTCCCAGAAATTGACACGTTCACTTTCGTCCGACAGATCGCGGCTTACGGGCAGCCGGTTGGCGAACCTCTCTAGGATGGCGCACTCATCTGTCTCGAGTTGGTCCTGCTTCTTGTCGAGCAGTTTCAGCGCAAGCGCCCGCATCTGTTCGTCCAAATCCATATTCTAGCCTTTCTCCCGCTGTCGCATGACTATATGCCCCTTATCATGCACGGACCTTTTTGGAACTATAGTCAGCGCCTCGGGGGTGAGCACAAAATACTGGCAGCGATTGAGGCATGAGGCGCGCTGTATCCCTGACGATCGCCCTTGCACTTCTCATGGAAACGATCGATTCGACCATTCTGGCCACAGCACTTCCGCAGATATCAGCGGACATCAAGGTGCCTATCTTGTCGCTGAAACTGGCGCTCGCAACCTATCTGATTGCGCTCGCCGCTTTTGTTCCGGCGAGCGGCTGGATTGCCGACCGGTTCGGTGCCAAGCGCGTGTTCATTGCGGCCATGCTGGTCTTCATGGGCGGCTCATTGCTGTGCGCCATGCAAACCTCGTTGGGCGGCCTCATTGCCTGCCGCGCTCTTCAGGGCATGGGCGGCGCGATGATGGTGCCGGTGGGCAGGCTGATCGTGCTGAAGAGCGCACCCAAGGCCGAGATGGTAGCCGCGCTGGCCTATCTTACCGTGCCGGCCCTGATCGGACCAGCCGTGGGACCGTTGCTGGGCGCGGTGCTGACAAAATCGCTTGGGTGGCAGTCGATCTTTCTGGTCAACATCCCGCTTGGCCTGATTGCCGTCGCTCTCGCGCTCCGCCTGGTGCCGAACATTGCAGAGGAGAAAGTGCCCCACCTCGATTTCGGCGGCATGATGCTTTCCGCTTCGGGGCTTGCGGCCTTCATGTTCGGGATATCCGCAGCAGGGGGGCACGTCGTGCCTAACAGCCTGGCCCTCGCACTCGCAGGGGGCGGACTGGTGCTGCTGCTCGTCTATTTTCGCAGGGTCCGCGCGCGCGACGATGCGCTGCTCGATCCGCGCCTGTTCCGTCAGCGCACCTTCATGGTCGGGGTTGTTGGCGGCGCGCTTTTCCGTACCAGCGGCGGAGCGGCCGCCTTCCTGTTGCCGCTGCTGTTCCAGCTCGGCTTCGGCTTGTCGATCCTCATGTCAGGGGCGCTCAGCGCTTGCTACGCCTTCGGCGGGCTCACCATGCGCATGCTGGCGCCGCGTGTCATAGATGCGTTCGGGTTCCGGGTGACGTTGCTGGCTGGAGGTGCCATCAGCGCGGTGCTCACTGCGGCCTTCGCACTACAGACTGCATTGAATTACGCACTTCTCATACCGCTTCTGATTGCGGCCGGCCTGATGCAGGCGCTCGTCTTCACCGCCGTCAATGGCATTGCGTTTGCCGATATCGAAGAATCGCGCATGAGTCACGCAACCAGCATGTCCGCAGTGAGCCAGCAGGTCGCCATGTCGGTCGGGATCGCAGTTGCAGCGTTCGTGCTGCAGATCGGTGGCAATCCTGCTGCCAATGCCCCACCTGTTTTGGCCGAGTTCGCATTGCCGTTCGTCGTCGTTGCCGGTCTCAGTTCCACCAGCCTCCTGCTCTTCGCGCGGCTCAGGCGTTCGGACGGTAACGTGCTGCGCTATCACGAACATCTGGTCCGGCACCATTGGTCGTAATCACGACAGTTTTTGTCTTGCAGTACCCCCCCCCCGCGCGTAATACTTTTTCTACCACAAAACGTTCGAGGAGACTTCAAATGATGAGACTTATTCAGGCCGGAGCAATTGCGGCAGCTGTGATGATCGCATCGCCTGCCTTGGCGCAACAACCCGCGCAGCCGGGCGCCTCTGGCGAGGTCCTGGGCTCGCTCAAGGATCCTGCACCGATCTGCACGGCGACCGTCACTGACAGCTGCATGCAATGCAGTCAGGCGCCGCGCGGGTACCCCGGTGCCGAAGTATGCCGCAAGCACAAGCAGTGGCGAGACCGGGACGATCGGCGCAAACCGCATCGTGCGAAACGCGATCGGGATTAATAGTCAAACAGGAGCGGGCGCATGTCCGGCGAAACACCAAATGTTCTGGTTCTCGGCGGGAATTTTGCCGGACTGGGCGCAGCGCAGAAAATTACGGAATATTGCGGCAATCGGGTGAATGTGACCGTGGTCGATCGCAAGGCCTATCTCGATTACATCCCGAATATCCCATTGGAAATCTTTGAAGGGCGCGATCCGGCGGTGACCATGCACATGCCACTGGTCGATGCGCTGGCGCGTGACCGGATCGCGTTCCGGCAGGCCGAGGTGCTGGCGATCGATCCGCAGGCGAAGCGGGTTACAGTGCGCCCGTCGGAGCGCCCGGGGGCGCCGGAATACGCCCTTGGTTATGACTTCTTGGTGATCGCGCTAGGCGCGCGGCTCGCCTATGACCGGATCGAGGGATTTTCGGAGCATGGCCATACCGTCTCCGACGCCTTCCACGCCAACCGCTTGATCGACTATTTGGAAAACGACTATCGCGGCGGTCCGATCGTCATTGGCTCGGACCGGTTCGAGCAGGGCATGCGCGGTCGGCCGCCCTGGCTCAGGACCGCGCTCGCGGCTTGCGAAGGCCCTCCGGTCGAAGTTTCGCTGTCACTTGCGCACTGGCTTGAACAGCATGGCAAGGGCGGTGCCCGCGACATCACGATCTTCACCCCGGCCGAACTCATCGCCGAAGATGCAGGCGAGAAGGTCGTCGCGCAATTGCTGGCCGCCGCGTCGGGAATGGGCTTCGGCTATGTCAACAAGGTCGAAGGTATCAGCAGGCTGACGGCGGATACGATCGAGTTTCGCGACGGGCGAAGCCTGCCGGCCGAGCTCAAGATTGTTTTCCCCAATTGGGAGCCGCACGGCTTCCTGAAAGGCATGCCCATCTGTGACGAAGTCGGCTTCGTGGTAACCGACATGAAGATGCGCAATCCAGACTTTCCCGAAATCTTCGCCTGCGGCGATGCAGCGGCGCTGACGGTGCCAAAACTCGGCGCTATCGGGCATCAGGAGTGTGAAATCGTGGGGCGCCAGATTGCCAAGGACGTGGGCGCAATGTCCGCAGAAGCCGCTGACGTAGACTGGATGCCAGAAGTTGTCTGTATCGGCGACATGGGAGGGGGCAAGGCGTTCTACATCCATGCCAATTCCTGGTTCGGAGGCGACGTACAGGAATTGCGCATGGGGCGGCTCCCCTATGCGCAGAAGCTGGCTTACAAGGAAATGTTCTTCCGCAATCACGGCAAGATTCCCAATTGGGGTCTGCCGCTTGCCGAATGGACGGCGGAAAGCATCAAGCTTTGATTGATCGGCGGAGCACAGCTTCCGCTTATGGTGTCAGGCTATTCTGAAACAGGAGACTGCGATGGCTGAATTGATCGTTATTGGTTACGATGATCCGAAGCAAGCTGAAACCGCTCGGAATGTGCTTTTCGGCCTTGCCAAGGACTATCTCATCGAATTGTCGGATGCCGTGGTGGCGAAAGCCGACGCAAAGGGGAAGATTCGGCTAGATCAGATTGTCCATCCCTGGTCGATCGGCATGGCTGGGGGCGCCTTTTGGGGTATGCTGATCGGGCTGCTCTTTTTCATGCCATTGGTCGGGGTGTTGACCGGTGCCGCAGCCGGCGCTCTGACAGGTGCCCTCAGTGACTACGGCATCAACGATAAATTCATGAAAGACGTCTCGGAGGTTCTGCAGCCTGGCCAGGCCGCGCTGTTTATCCTCGCCAAACAGAACGCTCCGGACAAGGTAATCGAAGAACTGGCCCGGCACGGCGGACAGGTGATCCGCACCAATCTCGACACAGCGCATGAAAAGAGGCTCCGTGATGCGTTCGATCATGCGCATCAGGCGCTATCCGAAGCGTCAACCGCAACGTCATGACGTCGGCGAATATCGATGGCTTTTCGCTGATTTGCTCGACTGACGGCTCGGTCAGCAACATGGGTTCTAAAAAGTGGGCGCCCGTTAACGGGAGGCGCGAGTGAGCAGTCTTTCGACCATCCTCTATGTTGTCGCGATGGTCATCGTTGTGTTCGTCGTTGACCTCGCATTTTTGCGGGGTCACCTCGGATTGCGTCTCGCGGCCAATGTCATTCTGATCGCTATTTTTGGGTTGGCATACTACTTCCTCTTCCGCCGCGGATAAAGGTGTTCGAACGATTGGGCGACGCTGCCACGCGACCTGCTTCAATCAGAAGTCCCGCTGGATCACTATGCCGATCCCTACCGATGGTCGGCGCTCCAGCGAGACCGAAACGCCAGGACCGAAATTGATATCGAACGGACCGCTGAATTGGTATCCGAGTTCGAAAACTGTCGGCACACCCTTTGTCAGCACGACATCCGCAATCAGGGCCTTGCCCCCCCGTGCCGGCCATTTCGCGCCCAGCGTCAATGCCGGAATGACCCCACTTGGCGCGCCATTGCCGAAAGTTCCCGAAAGACTTGCGTTCGCATAGAAAACCGCGCGGTCAACGGTCTTGGCTGCGATCACTGTCCCCTGGATTGTGGTGAGCGTTGAAGGCCCGGAATAGTCAATCGTCGCGGTCAGCAGGGTCGCGATTGTCGGGCGGCGATGAGTGTCCTCTTGCCAGCGTTGCTCCCAGCTGACGCCGACCGTTCTGCCAAAACTGGTCTGGCCATTCGAGATATTCAGTGGCGGCAGTTGCAGAGACAAAACCGCATCACACAGCCCGCGTCTGCTCCCGGGCGCGAGTTGAACTGTTGGTTGGAACGCCACTGTCCCCCGTCAGCACCTATGGCACAGATTAGAGGTTGTGATTTAAGGAGGATTTGGGCTTCGTCGTAGTGACGAAGGAACGAAGATGAAGCCCAAATCCTCAAAGCCCAAATTGCCTGCCGAGCAG
>Ga0209571_1000954_pt1 | contig 18240 bp, 9 predicted proteins | sample EBPBio102011_DNA_FD_185866 | JGI IMG/M metagenome (GOLD analysis project Ga0209571, IMG submission 185866) | Wastewater treatment Type I Accumulibacter community from EBPR Bioreactor in Madison, WI, USA - Reactor 1_1/10/2011_ DNA (SPAdes)... | ecosystem: Engineered > Bioreactor > EBPR >...
GCCGGCCTCGTTCTCCCGCAGGATCCCGATGATCTGCTCTTCCGTGAATCTCGCTCGTTTCATTCCGTCCGTCCTTTCAAGGGCCGGACTCTAGCTCCGCGTGGAGGAAATTCTCAGGGGCACGTCAGCCCGTGAGAGCTTGTGGTCCATCGGGCGTTGGGGCGAGAGAAGTTGTGGAAAAGTCAGTAGCGGTTGTCGGGGGCGCCGTCCCTAAAAGCGCGCCTCGCGTGACGACGGAAACCGCCGCGCGCTATGTCCGGGAAATATTCGATCGCGAGCTCGGGCTGACGCTTCACGGCGTGGAGGTCGGCTCCAGTCGAGACGACGCCATGCGGGAGCTGACCAACACCACAGCGACCCTCTACGCCGACCGCGTCCTGCGGGAATTGATCCAGAACGCCTATGACGGGACCCTGGGCGCGGACAAGCCGCGGATCGTCCTGCGCCTTGACGAGGGGGAAGGGGAGTTCGGAGCCCTCTATATCGCCAATGACGGGTCGGGCTTTCGGTTCGACAATGTTGACGCCGTCACCAACGCAGCGCTCAGCAACAAGCAGCCGGGCAACTTCATCGGCCACAAGGGGCTGGGCTTCCGCAGCGTCCTTCTGCTGTCCGACCATCCGGAAATCTATTCCGTGGGGGACGCGAAATCCGGACGGGGGTTTGACGGTTTCCGATTCAGGTTCGCACGTCCCGACGATGAGCGCGCATGGCTTGACGCACAGGGGCGGCCGGAGATGGCGAGCGGCGTCGTCGGCCGGACGCATACCCTTCAGCTGCCGGTGGCTATCCATGAGGAGCCGCAGGACGTTACGGCCTTCGCTCGCGACGGTTTCGCCACGGTCATCAAACTTCCGCTCCGCGATCCGTTTGCGCTGGATCGCGCGCGGAAAGAACTGACGGCCTTGTTGGAGGAGGGGACCCCGCTCGCCCTTTTTCTGGACCGCCTTGCGTCTCTGAGCATAGAGCGCATCCCCGTCGACGGGGCCGTGCAGAAGCGCGATACCTCACGCAAGCCGACGCCCTGCGAGCTCCAGGACCCGACCGGGACCATCAGTCTGACCGAAGTGTTGGTCGACCGCCGCCGGTATCTGCACGCCCAGATGTCCGTCCCGCCAGATCGCTTTTTCAGGGCCATCGAGGAGGCGATCGCCAAACGCCACCCGGTCGAAAAGTGGCGGGAGTGGAAGGGCCCTGCGGTGGTTTCCGTCGCGCTTCCCTTGACGGGCGACGCCAGACCCGGCGTCTACTACGCCTTCCTGCCCACCACCAAGACCTCGCCCTTCAACGGGTTTGTCGATGCGCCGTTCTTTCCGAACCCGGACCGCCAGGACATTGCTCTCGACAACCCTCTGAACAGCCTGCTCATGGATGTCGCGGCCGAGCTTTGCGTGGGGCTGTCCGAACTGATGGCCGCCGTGAACGACGCCCAGCCGGATCGGTGTCAGGCGGCGGTCGACGCCTTGGCGTGGAGTGGCGACCCGGATCGTCTGGCGGCGGCGGCCGAGCGCCTCGGCGTCACGGTGGGCGGATTGAAACTGCCGGCGCTCCGTCGTCTCACGACGGAGGCACGTTGGGCGCGGTTCGACGAGATCCTCGACTGGGACGACGCGGCCTGGAAAATCATTGATGGCGCGCGGCTGGTCCGGGTCTGCGACGTGCCCATGCTTCGCCGGTCGTTGGGCGTCGAACGAACAGCCGCCCTGGCCGGGATGTTCGAGGCCGTCGATTACATTCTCGAGGCTCAGCCGGAGATTTGGGCGGAGTGGGCGCCGAAGTTGTGCGCGGATCTCGCCCGGCGCAGCAAGACCACCCGGCGCGACTGGGAGGCCTTCTACTCCGACCTCAGTCGAATGCCGGACGGGCTGCCGCATCTGGAGGGGGCCGCGATCTTCCGAACGGGGGATGGAACGATCGCCAGGGCGAACGCCGAGGGGCAGGAAACCCAGATCTTCATCAATGCGGACGCGGAGGGCGAGGGCGTCGCTTCGCGTCGTCTGACGGCGTCGCGTCGTGCGGTCATGCCCCCTGGCGGGATGGCCAAACGCATGACCCTGGCCGATCCAAGCCTTTCCTGGCCACGGCAGGTGGTGGACGCGTTCGTCACCGCCGGCCTGGTGAATGAGTACAATGTTCCCAAACTTCTGGCGCAGTCTGGCGCCTTGCTGGGCAAGAAACCTCAGAAGCAGACCGTCATCGCCGCCTTGGGCTGGGCATTCGCCCTGTGGAAGGACCATCGGTCGAACGCCGCCGACGAAGCTCTGAAGCTGTCGGATCTCATGGCCCCCCTTGCCACCGGGAAGGTCGTCGTGGCGTCGGCGGCGCGCTACTCCAGCGGCTGGCGCGATACCCAGGGCGATCTCCTCGCGGATTTATGCAGGGAGGGCGCAGGTGTATCCGCCGGCGTCGCCAACCTGGCGGCGCACCTCTTGCCGGATTGGGAGGCCTGGCCCCTCAAGGACCGCGGAACTGCCGTGGAGTGGGTGAACTTTCTCACTCTTGTCGGGGTGCGCGACGGACTGACCACTGTCCATCATCCGTTCAACCCCCAAGGGCCGTCCTTCTGGTGGCTGCTGAAGCAGGCTGACGGGCAGGCGATCGCGCTGGAGCGCCGGGTCGGGCCAGAGTGGCGTCGGGAACTGTCGACCGTCCCGCAGGAAGGTTTCGCCTATCAGAGCAATCTGTACGATCCGGGCAAGACGCTGGCCGCCTTCCCCGGACAGGGCGACTACGGGGACATGCCGGAGGCCGCGAGACTGGCTTATGCGAGGTTGATCGTTCGTCACCTCGAACACATGCCGACGTCGCGGTGGAAGACAACGCTGCTTCGGCAGGGCGGGAACTATGACAGGGTTCTGTATTCCAGTCCGCTCAAGGCGTTCCTGACGCAAGCCGCCTGGCTGCCGCTGGCGCGGGGGGAAGATGTCGTCTGGGCAAGGCCTGCGGATGCCTGGTTCGCACCCAAGTCCGATCCGCTGCCCCGCTTTGTCCGGCGGATTGAGCAGAGCGTCCGGGACGTGATCGAAACTGTTCCGGCGGTTCGAAAATCCCTAGTGGAGGTTTTGGGTCTCAAACTCTGGAACGAGGCGGCCTCGGCGACCGCGCGGATCCATGCGCTCGGCGAACTGCTCCGGGACGGGATCAACGAAGCGGATCATGATCAATTCAAGAAGGAATACCGTGACGCATGGCAGGAGTATTTCGGAGGCGCCTCCCCCCGGCCCCTGGGCACTCGCCTTGTCCTCCCGGTCGACGTGGCGGGACGGCTCACGGCCCTCGTGGTCTCTCGCGACGATGTCGGCCGGCCCACGATCTTCGTAGGTGAGGCGGGCGGCGGCGGGTTGGAGCAGCTCGTCGGCGCCCTGGGCCATCCAGTCGTCACCGCGCCCGCCGACAAGCCCGGGGAGGTCGCCCAGGCGCTCGGTGGAGCCGTGGGCGGAACCTTCAGGCGGGTGGATGAGGCAGGCGTCGCCATCTACGCGGACGGGCGGGCCCTCATCGACCTGGCGGACGCGCCGCTCCTGATCGAGGCCGGCCGCGAGTGGCTCGCCGAGATTTTCGTTCTCGTGCTGGAGCAAGCCGGCGGCTTCAGCAGCCGCAACACGCCGCGGGTGCGTCAGAGCCTCTACGACGATCTGAAGAAGGTGCGCGTCTACAAATCGGCGTCGCTCGAAGTCGAGGTGGACGGTATCCGGGGATCCGTCCCACCGTCCCTCCAGGGCGTGATCCCGATTCCAGATGACGAAGCGCCCGCCGTCGCAATGACCGCCGCGCCGGGCGATCTCAGCTGGGGCGATCTGACCCGCGCGGCTCAGGCGATCGCCCTGGCGATCGGGAGAAGTCACCTCAAGGTGAATTTCCGGGCCGCGATCCTGGCCCTGGCCGAGGGGCGTCACGCCGACCCGCTCGCCGCGCCGGAGGACCAAGACGTCGCGAGCGCCATGATGATCTCCGTCGAGCGGGTTCAGGAGCTTCAGCGCTCTCTCCGGTCGACCAACCGCAGGCTCATCGAATGGCTGGCTCCGATCATCCATGCCCTTTACGGACCGCAAGTCGCCGACGTCCTGATCGCGCGATCCGATGTCCTGTTCGAAGACCATGACGTCCTGAGGACTCTGACCGTCGCCGGCGTCGGCCAGGCCGAAGCCGAGTCCATCCTGGGTATCTGCCGCGATGTCGACAGCCTCGACAGCGCCCGCCGTCGCCTGAACATCGACTTCGCCGTCTTCAATCGGAGCCTCTCGAGTCTCGGAGACGGCTGGACTCCGATCTCATTCGAAGTCCGGCTCAGGAGCCAGTTTGAGGCGCGCCTCAACGAGCGCCGTCCAGCCCTGGAGAACCTCGCCCGGGACGCTCACTTCCAGACCTTCGACGGCGGAGCGTCGCTGTCTGACTATCTGACGGCCAAGGCGCTGGCTTGGGCGACCTTCGATGACCAATGGATCGAGGTCCATGACACCCTGACGGCAGAGCTTATCGATCAACGGATCGACAGCCAGGCAAGTGTGGCCTTGCCCGCGACCGGGGGGGGCCTGGCCCCCATCGATGAACTCCGCCGAAGCGCGCGCGAGACCCTGGCTTCGGAAATCGAAACGATCCGGCGTCTCATCCGCATCTGGGTGGGGCGTAATATCCTGGCTACCCTGCCGGTGGTTTGGAACGAGCCCGCGGACCAGATTATTCGCGTCTGTCTGTCGTCCGGGGCGTTCGATTTCAGGCGTGTCGCCGCCGCCGATCTGCCCGCCGCCCTCCTCCGCGCCGGCCTATGGCCAGCAGGGATGCCGGTCAGCTTGTCGATCGGCGAACTGGGCATCGAGGTCGCCGACCTGGAAGACGAACGTCAGAAGGAGGCGCAGCGTGTCTTGGAAGCTCAGAAGCGGCGCCGGACTATCGCGTTCGGCGCCGTGGATATCGATGGCGGCAGCGAGACCTGTCTGACGGAGGTGTCGCAGGTCCTGGAGGCGATCACCGCGTCACAAGCGTTCTGGAAGCGATCCGGACCGGCGGTGCTGCGACCGGTCGCCGCTTCGGACCGACCGGGACGGCCCTCGGGGCGGCGGACGTCGGGCCGTGATCCGGAATATATGACCGATGAGCAGAGAAATCTTCTCGGCTTCGCCGGGGAGTTCGCGGCCTACCATTATCTCAGGCGCGCGGCTGCAGGCTTTGCTGACGAACACTGGGTCTCATCGCTGGGGCGACGCTATCTCGGATTGGCGCCCGGGGCCGACGACGACGGCGCGGATTTCCACATCGCCCGGTCTCGTATTCCCCTCTTCTATGAGGTGAAGGCCCACGCCGGGGATCCGGGCTACGTGGACCTGGGGCCTACCCAGGTGGCCCGCGCCGCGGAGTTCGCCAACGATCGTCACGGACGTTGGCGAATTCTGTATGTGACCCACGTCAACAATCCGGCCCTGGTGACCGTGCACGAACTCGACAACCCGTTTTCAACGCGAACCCAGGCGTCGTATCGGCAGGCCAGTGGGCAGGGCGTTCGGTTCTACATGGACCGCGAAACCTGAATGCGCCCGGCGGCTGGGCGGAATGCGGGTTCCGCCGATCGTGACAGGACCGAAAAAGACGCATGGCGGATCGAGCATGAGAGCCCCAGGTTCGCGGTTCAGGTTCAGACCCGGCAGGCTCTACGACAGGACCAAGGTTCGCAGAGGAAGGGTGCGCATACCGGCGCGCGCTGGATGCCTGCTGTTGGCGCTCCAGGAATTTTCGGCCCGTAGCGGCGGCCAGGCGGGCGGCGACGACCAAGGTCTCGTCGCACTGGACGCATGAGGCTGGTGAGCCAAACCCCGGGATTGAACCCGGCCACGTCGACGGTAGAGTGATCGATGCTCCTTGAGGATCATACGCGTCGCGTCGCGCGGCTTGTTCGCGGCGAGCGCAAGGTCACCGACCTTCACGCTCTCTTTTCCGACCTGCGCATGCACCAGCCGGGACGGCCCAGCGTGCAGGAGATTGGACACTTCGCCGCCCACCGCCACGAAAGGGACGCGGGCATCAGTCTGGCGCGCGCCAATGATATCCAGACCAGCGCCAGATTTTGGCGCCTCCAGTTCAACGGCGCCACGTTCAATGCCACGCAGTTGAAGGAGGCCGGACGCGCCAATCTGAGAATTATTCCTGACGAGCGGATCAAGGAGATGTTCGGCATTTCCCGCCAGACGGCAGAGCAATCCTTCAACAAGGCGATCAGAAAATTCGACGCAGGACTTCCGCTTAGGGAGCGGGAACTTCATCTCGTGAAGATGTTTGGCCTCAGCATGATGTGGCAATACGCGTTCAGCGACGGGACGCTTTGGTCGGACTTCGTAGATCTACTGATCGAAGAGGGTGCGCTGGCGCAGGAGGACAGGTCCCGCTTCGGACCGGTGTCGACCTTCCTGAGTCTCTACGCGCTGAACATCATGCACGGCGCGCGATTGAGGATGGCCGACGGACAGATGGCGCAACTCAGGCTGGCTGCATCGGAGGAAGGCTTCCTGCGGATCAAGGCCGAAATTCCCATCAGCGACACTCCCAAGCCGATCATAGCGAGCGTCCCGATGTTTGAGACCACGCTAGCGGCTGTCGACTACTGCGATCCCGTGCTCCTGGCCATTCTCGACGAGCCGATCCCGGCCGAGATCGACGGGGACAGGCTCATTCCCCTTGCCTGACCACCGGCACCGGATCCCGTCGCGCCGAAGCGGCGCGAGTTCCGACAGCGGACCGCCTGTTACGCTGAGGTTTTTAAGCGGGAGGCCGAGGACTGATGGACGGGTCGCCGCGCGGTGAAGGCGAACGTCATGAACCGGGAACACAGGCTCGCGGGATTCAGGTCTGACGCCGATCCTCCCGTTCGAGGTCGCGGGCCAGCGCCTTCGCCCGGCGGTCGATCAGCCGTTCGGCCTCGATGAGGAATTCCCGCGGCAGGCTGTCCAGGAGCGGCCAGATGCTCAGTTCATCGCCGCGATGCGCCAGAATGTGCGGATCGGCCATGTCGCAGATCGCCGACAGAAGCGCCCACTGCGTAGGCTTCGGCGCTTCCGGGATCGCGCTCATGAGGTCCGCGACCGCCGCATGGCGGGCGCGCGAGGTCGCAGCCTGCAACGCTGCCGTTTCCACGCCGCGGCCCCGATCCTCGATCAGCTGCCCCAGGTAATCCACATTCCAGTCTGCCGGCAGCCAGCCCGCAAGCTCCGCCGCCGTCGTCCTCGACACTTCATCTGAAGCGGCCATGGCCCGCAGGGCGAACTCCAGGGCCTTGCGATCGCCGTCCCATCTCAGGGAGCGCGCAATGGCGGCCTTGCGGGACGGGGGGGAGGTCATAAAGGCCGTAACCAGGTGCGCCAGAGCTGCCGACTGATCCGCTCGCAGCAGGACCTTCGCGGTTTCGGAACGGCCGCTTCTAGCGAACAGTCGCTTGGCGGCTTCGAAGGCCTGGGGCCCGTCGTCGCCGTCGGCGGCCAGAAGCGCCCGCACGGCTCCGGCGTCATCTCGGGTCTGCTCCGCGAACCACAGGGTGCGAAGGTCCTCGACGGCGGACCGATCGCCTTCCCTGGCCAGAACTTCAAGCATCTCGGCGCCGAGATCGCCGAGCTTCGGGGCGTATCTGCGAAGTTTCTGCAGGGCCGCCAGGGCGCCCGGGCGCGTGTCGTCATGACTGGCGAGGAACAGGGCCACCTCGGCCGCGTGGCCGCGCACCGAGGCGCTGTGTGCGCGATCGAGCCAGGCCAGAACGGCCGCCCGGCCGATCTCATCGCCATTCAGGGCGAGGTGCAGATGGGCGTACTCGGCCATCGGGTTGGTGTCTTCGAGCAGCGGTTCGATCGCTGGAAGCAGGGCCGCCTCATAGCGATTGCGATGGTAGTGCAGCAGCAGCAGGCCCTTGGCGAGCTCACCCCCCGGCTCAGCCCGCGCGACAAGCGGCGCCGTCACGGACAGGACATCGTCGGCGGTGACGAAATGGGCCAGATCGACCGCCTGCAGGTTCTCGGCGAGATCGTGCGAGGCGGCCTTGGCCCGGATGGTGGACAGCAGGGCGCTGTCATCGCCCCCGCGTGCGCGCCGGATGTCGACGGCGTGCGTATAGACCGGACTCTTCAGACCGATGAGCGTCTCAAGCCCGGAGTCGCCGCCATGCGCCGCAAGCGCCTGCATCAGGGCGTAGTTCTCGTCCGCGTCCGGTTTGGCTGTCGACGCCATGGCGTCCAGTTGCGCCCCGATGTCTGCCGAGGTCGTCCACACCGCATGGCGCAGGCCGTAGTCTCGCGTTGTCGTCCCCTCACTGCTGAGTTGGGCCGCCACCATGCGGTCGAAACCGTCGCCGCCCATCAGGGCCAGGAGTTGGGCGATCGCCTGGGCGTCCCGATCCACAATGCGTGAGCTGCTGGGCGGAGCGCTTTCCGCCAGTTCAGCCAGCCCATCCTCCAGTCCCGTGCCTCGCCTTGCGACGATCCGGTCTAGCGCCGCGGGTGTTCTCAGGCCCGCCAGCAGGCCGAGGAGACGACGTGGGGGATCCATCGGACCGTCGCCCGATCCTGCCGCCGACAAAGCGTCCTCAAGCGCGTCGAGGAGGACGTCCGTTGTGTCGTCGTCCACGAAGGTCTCCAGACCGGAGAAGACGGAGGCCAGGATATTGAACCGGTTTGCTCCCCCATCTTCGATGAACCTGGCGCGTAGCGCCTGGCCAAGTGCGCGTGCGTCGCGCGTGCGGAAGAAGAGCCCTGGAACCCACCAGTGCTGGGTTCCGAGCAGGCCTTGGGCGTCCAGTGAGACGTCTCTGTCTTCGAGGAGGCTGACAGCCTGCCGCGGCGCGAGACGGGCCATCGCGTCGAACGCTATGGCCTCGTACAGCCCGTCGGCGCCGTCCGGCGCCGGCACCTGAAGCCGCTGCAGGTCCTGGGGATCTGCGAAGGTCCTCACGGCCTGCGGCAGGACGCGGGCCGTGACCGGGATCAGCCTGAACAAGCGCTCGCGGCTGGCCTCCCAAAGCTGGGATGCTGATCCGCCGTCCAGCTGTATGAGAACCCACAGAAGCTGGATCAGCCGCCCGGGTTCGGTCTCGGCGGCGAGGCGCTCGCGGAGCCAGTCCGCGTTGGAGCGCGCCGCTCGGGCGAGAGCGTCGAACGCGCGCGCCTTGGCCTCGGACATGGCAAAACGCCTGTCGTCCTCCGCCGCTGCGAAGCCTGCTTCGCGCGTCATGACGAGATCGAAAAGCCGATCAGCGAGTTCCGGCGCGGGAACCTGCCCCAGAACCTGGAGGCCGACCTCCGACTGAACCTCGTTTTCGCTTTCGAAGAGTTGGATCGCGACCGTGCGAACCGCCCCGTCGTGGGTGCGCGCGATCCGTCGAAGCGCCCGGCCGATCCACATCGGCCAGAGCCTCTCCCGGTCCCATTCCAGGCCCTGCCGGATCATCGCGCCCAGCAGGTCCGCTCCGCGGGGACCCAGGGTCGCCAAGGTCGCGGTGAAGAAGCTCTCACGATAGCGCTCGCCGTCTGCGCGGCGCAGATACGTCAACAGGAACACCGCCACGTCGTCGGCAGTCCAACGACCGGGCGCCAGAAGCAGCCAGACGAGATCCATCAGGACGTAGCCGAGGCGCCGGCCGATCCCGACCTGGCTGACCGTCTCGATCGTCTCCGTTTTCCGCAGCACCTCCGCAAGCGCCGGCGGCTGCAGGCGTCGATCCCTGGCGTGTGAGGCGAGGTACATCGCCATCGCCCAGTTGAGCAGGCGGTCGTGCGTCATCGAGAGGCGTCGGTCGCCGTCGAGTTCGACAATGCCAACCGCGATCAGCCGGAAGACGCCGCCGTCGTCGAGCGTCTGAATGAAGCTGGAGGGCGGCCAGGGGTAATTCGGCGCGGGTTCCAGCAGCTGGCCGACGACGAGTTGCAGGCGATCGAGATCGAAGGGATGATCGACCGATGTCGCGCGTCTGGACGCCGCATGCTGCCAAAAGCGCTGGAGCAGTTCGTACTCGGTCTCGCTGCGCGGGAGCAGGGTATGCTCAAGCTCGCAGTACAGGCCGGCGAGGACAGGCTTCTGCAGGAGGCTGAAGACATCCTCCGGTATGTGCGTCTGGTCGATCCCCCGTTCACTCAGATACCGGGAGAGCTCGCGAACGGAAAATTCCGGGACGTCGATCCGGGCGATGGCGAAGGACTGCTGGAGCCAGTCCGCCGTGGCGGGCTGGGCGGAAAGGACAAGATCGATTCCGTGGTCTTCCCAGCGCGCCTCGAGAAGAGACTGGCCCAGTTCCGGATCGTTCAGATCATCGACGAAGACGGTCAGCCACACGCCCCGGGCATCGGCAAGCGGGGCGCGCAGACGCTTCGCGACCGGTCCAAGCGTCGTATGTCTGCCATAACTGGTGTGCCAGACCAGGTCGAGTATCCGGGCCTGCAGGTCCTGCACGCTCGCGGCCCGAAGAAGAACGACCGGTCGACCGGCCCGGGCCATCGCCAGCGCGGTCGCGCAAATCCGCCAGGTCTTGCCGAGTCCCGAGGGACTGCGCAGAACCGTGACGGCCTGATCCGGCGCGGCCAGCGCATCGCGAATGTCCCGGGCGGGATCGTAGCGAAACTGGACAAAGGCCTGCTGCAGCGCCTTCTCCAGTTCACCGGGCAGCCGCCGGGCATGAACAAGGCGCTGGGGGTCGAGGTGGGCGTCGCGAAGAAACTGGCTCAGACGCATGGTTGCGCCGCCCGGTCCCAAAGACATGAGACGTCCGATCAGTTCGTTGCGCTTCCCGGCCACATCCTCGGACGCCTCGACGAGCACGTTCAGATGGCCCTCGATCGTCTGCAGCAGTTCGGCTTCGGGGCGCCGGGTGATCGTCAGCCTGGACAGGAGCGTATCAACCCGGCCCTTGTGCGGCCCGGACGCGCCCACAGCGAGGTGGATGGCGGACAGCAGGGTCTCGCCCGAGACCTTCTTGCCGCCCTTGCCCAGCCTGAAAGTCGGTGGCCGCCCGCCGTCATCAAGGACCGAGGTCGGGTCCCCAAACCATTGGAGGAAGGCGCGAAAGTCATCGCAGCCCTGGTCATTGTTGGTCACGAATTCGAAGCTGTCTTTCGAGCCTGCTTTGGCCGCCTTGAACAGGTCAGGAAGGACCTGGGTGATCAGCAGATGGTTGGTCCACCTCGCTGAGGCGGACTTCATCTTGACCTGAACAATGTGGTTTTGTCCGGTGTGGATCTGGACATCGCCGCCATTGAACGGTTCGACCGTCAGGGCGACCGTCGGGCTGCCGGCCCCGCTCGCGACCTGGCCAACAACGGTGTCGAGGCCCTGCGAGAGGCTCACGAGCATCTGGTACAGAATGCCGGCCACATTGAGTTGTCCGCCGGTGAGGCGAGGGGCGAGCCCGGTCATCTGCCAGGCGCCCCGCTCCAGAGGACGGCCTGGGCGGCGATCACGCGCTGTCCGTCGAAGGTCAGCGCGGGCGAGCCTGCCAGGACATAGCCGAGTTCGGGCAGTTCGCTGACCCGCTCGCAGAAGGCGGCGTCGTCGGGTCCCGTGAGAAGGCGATAGATCGGCCAGTCATTGGGCGGCCGATTCGGGGAAGAACGTTCGTTGGCGGGCACGGGTTGGATCCATTTCATCGTCGCTCTGGCGACGGTCGCGAACAAGTCCAACGATCGCGGCCGACGTGGATTCCGCCGCTGCGACGCTCCGCAGAGGTCTGGGGAGACTCGCAAGGCGTCAGCCTGTGCCCCGGAAGCGCGAAGAGCGCCGGCGTCGCCGGGACAGGGCGCCTTGCTGCGGTCTCCAGTCACTGCGGTCGCTACTCTTTTGGCACGAGGGGTTGCTGGCGCTTTTCCGTCATCACACGTGCGGCGTTGCGCGCGACGAAGGCGTGAAGCGTCGCCGGTCCGGTGTCGAGATAGGCTTTGACGACCGGACCGTTGATGAGAAGAAACTGCAGGTGGGTCGAGGCGGTGATCTCGCGGGCGTAGTTGATTGCTTCGCGGGAAAAATCCGAGGTGGTGACGACCGCGACCACATGGGACTTGCCGTAGATGGCCAGGCCCACCTCCTTGGCCACGTCGCCAAGGCTGACGTTGGACTTCGTGCATTTGCACTGGATGTTCCAGCGCGAGAACAACAGCTGGGCGCCCTCGGCGGTGAGGTCGACCTCGGCATAGGCTGTGTCCTTGCTCCGTTGGCGGAAGGAGCGCGGCTGAAGGCCCAGATCGATCATCATCCGAAGGGCGAGCAGTTCCAGGCCCAGTCCGCGGTCGTAGGTCGCCTCGCTCGAGAGCAGGCGCTGGATCTCGGTGCGCGGCAGGTCGATCTTGTCGCGCAGGTCGGCCGGCACGACCTCGTCGAAGTCCGGGACCACGGCGCTGAACGGCACCTCAAGCAGTTTGGGCGTGGCCGTCACCAGACCGCTCTTGGCGCCGCGGCCTTCGGTGCGGTTCGACAGGGTGATCCAGCCGGCGGCCTCGAGGGGCTTGAGCACCTTCTTGCTCAGCTGATCCTCGTCGAACCGGGTCGGGTAGTCGCGCAGGCATTCATCGGTGACGAGCTTGGCGGGCGCGGTGTGATCGGCTTCCGCCTCCGCCACACGGCGCAGGATCTTCAGGAAGATTTGTTGCTCCAGGGGCAGGGCTGCGATTTCCGCCCGCTCTTCGGACGTCACCCCAAGGACCCGCTTGAGCGCCGCGTCCACCGGCAGGAAGTTGGCCGACTTGTCCACCAGGCCGGCGGCCGCCATCCAGTTCAGCAAGGTCGTATGGTCGGTCGTCGCCTGGGACAGCCCCTCGACGCCCAGCAGCTGGAGTTCGCGCTTGAGGGTGACCTTGGAGACCGGTTCGGCGCGCCGGTTGAGGGCCCGGACAGCCTCGATGATCATCATGCCATTGCGGGTCGCCACGACGTGCGCGATCAGCGCCTCCGCGCCGGCCTGTGGCGTATCGGCGGCCGCCACGACCTCGCCCTCCGGCGTCAGGGCGCCGGTCTTGCGATCGAACAGTCCCAGACTGGTCAGGGTCGCGGGAATGTTGGTGCTGGCCCGCTTGTTGTCGGCGCCGCCGAAATAGTCCCGGGCCCAGGTCGCAACGACGGCCTGGAAATCCGGTGAAAGACGCTTGAGCGTCAGCAGGGGCTGACGAACATCGCCGATGATGCCGGGCGAGAAGTCGTTGAACGACGGCAGCCTCACGCCGCAGCCTCCAGCCGCCCCGAAAGATGGGCCGAAATCTGGCGCCCGACCGCCTCGGCCAGACGCGGGGGCACCGCATTGCCGATCTGGCGCCACTGCTGCTCGATCGTCCCGGCCAGGTCGAAGTCGTCCGGGAAGGTCTGCAGCCGCTTGATCTCCTCGATCCGGAGGATCCGGCTGCGCCAGTGGAAGGGGCCCATATTGTTGGAGCGGCGCGCCTGGATGGTCCAGGACGGCATGTCGGGGCTCAGCTTCAGCAGGAAGGACCAGTAGCGTCCGCGCCATTTGAAGCGGGGTTCGGGATGACCGCGCTTGTCCGTGAAGTAGAGATAGTTGTCGCCCGGAGGCACGAGCTTCAGCAGGTCATTGTGCTGACCGCCGGCGTAGTGACCCTTGTCGCAGGCGGCTTCCTCCGTATCGAGATCCATCAGGACCGCTCCGGCCGTCGTCCAGGGCGCAAGGCCGGGCGAGGGTTTTTTCGCGTGTGTGGGCTCGGGCAGGGCGATAGCCCCCTCAAGGGAGCCCAGCACGAAGCAGCGCTCGCGGATCTGGGGCACGCCGAAGTCGGCGGCGTTCAGCACGCCCCAGGTGACGGTATAGCCGAGCGCTTCCGCCCGCGTGAAGATCGTCTCCAGGGCGTCGCGGTGAACCTTGTAGGCGAGGCCCTTGACGTTCTCCAACAGGAAGGTCCGCGGACGGAACCACTCAAGGGTCTTGAGGAAGCCGTCGATGGTCTCCCAGCCGTTCGGATCCTCCAGCGCCCTGGGCATGTCCTGACGATAGAAGCGGCTTTTGGAGAAGGGCGGGCAGGGCGGACCCCCGGCGATCAGATCGATCTCGCCCACGCGGCCGCCCATGGCCTCGGCGAAGTCGTCGCGGCTGAAGCGGCCGATCCGGCCGGTCAGAAAAGGGGTCTTGGGGAAGTTGCGTTCGAAGGTGTCGGTGCACAGCGGCTCGGCGTCTGTGGCCAGAACCGTCTGGAAGCCGGACGCGTGCAGGCCCAGATCGAGGCCGCCACAGCCGCTGAACAGGCTGATGCACCGCAGCCCTTCTTCGCGACGGCTCACGCGGCGGCCTCGGCGACCGCGCGCGCCATCGCCGCCGCCATCGGGGGCGGCACGGCGTTTCCGATCTGGCGCACCCGCTCGCGCCGGGATCCGGCCCACTGGTATCCGTGCGGGAACCCCTGCAGGGCCGCCATCTCCACCGTTCTCAGCCGGCGGGTGTCCCAGTGGAAGGGGCCGGTCCAGGGGCCGGGCGAGGCCGCTATCGTCCAGGACGGCCGTTCGGGCGCAAGCTTCAGGAGGAAGTTCCAGAACCGGGTTTCGGTGACGAAGCTGGGGTGGGGGTGGCCGGCCCAGGCGGTGTGGGCCTTGTAGTTCGAGCCAGGCGGGACCGTCCGCAGATGTTCGGCCCAACGTCCGGTGACGACTTCTTCCGGTTCGAAAAAGTCCGGGCCATCCAGGCCGTCCAGCGCTTCACCCGCCGTCGCGGGGGCCTCAAGATGGGCCGCCGCTTCCGTTCCCACCGCGTGGGTCGGGCAAGGGGCGACGGGCTTGCGCTTGCGCGAGCCCAGCAGGAACACGCGCTCGCGCGTCTGGGCGACGCCGAATTGGGCGGCGTTGCCCAGGGTTTCGGTCACCTCATAGCCGGCGGCGATCGCAGCGGAGCGGAAACCCTCCAGCACCGGCCGGTTCCGCGGATGTCGGATGGAGGGAACGTTTTCGAAAACGAAGCCGTCGGCGTTTGACTCGAAAATCAGTCGCCAGAACTCCTCGACCAGGGTGCGACGCTCATCCGGACGCGCCTCGGTCGGCGCCGCAGGCCTCGAGACGTTTTCACCCGCGGCGCGGGCGCGCCGGTAGCGAGACTCTTCGCCTTCTTCCGTCCAGTAGGCCGCCTTGGAAAAGGGCTGGCACGGGGCGCCGCCGACCACGATGAGCGGATCCTTCGGCTTCAGCCCGGCCGCCTGACGCAGATCATCACCCGTCAGCCTGGCGACATCCGCCTGGACGACCGCGCCATGATAGCCCGGGTTCATACGCATGGTGCCGCAGGCGTGTGCGTCGAGCTCGAAGGCGGCGCGCACGTCAAGACCCGCCGCGGTCGCCCCCACGCTGAGGCCGCCTGCGCCGGCGAACAGGTCGACGGTGGGGATCCCGGATTTGCGGCTCATGGAAGAGGAAACTCTAGGAACGTAATGAGAACTTTGCTGCTATCACGATTCACCTGGGATGACACAGGCGCTGGCGGGCTTGCGTCCGATTTTGACGGGCGATGAGCTCAGGAAAGGACAAGTCCCCGATGGACGTTGGCTGTCCTGATCAAGGCAGGGTCCGGCCGATCCGCCGGAGTCGCGGGTAGCAGCAGCGTCTTGCGCAGGGCCGCCGCGAAGGGAGCAAAGCCGCCGTCACGCCCCGCCAATGTCAGTTCATCCAACCGCGCCTCTGAAATGTGAAGGTCAAAGCTCGTATCGAAGGCGATCAGGGCTCTGTCATAGGCGCGGTGGTGAAGCGCGCACATCGCCACCCCGTTTGACACCTCGTCGGTGCTCCCCGGCTGGCCAACGGGCACAATGTGGGCGGCGTCAAGAAGGTCGAGCTGGATCCCGCAGACCCCGCACCGATGGCGATAGGCGATCAGGACTCTCGAGCGGAACCGTTGATCGCGGAGAAAGCGCAGAACGGTCCGCAGGACCCGCCGCCGTTCTGGCGGCGCCGTCGTCGCCTCGATGTCGTCCGGATTGACCCCCGCCGGATCGGCCGTCATCGCCTCGAGCAGCTTCAGGTCACCCGGAGCAAGCGTGGCGTCGTGGAGCGCCTCCAGATGTTCGATATAGAGACCGAGGAGATCCGGCCGGATCGCGAACACGAGCTCGGCGCTGCTTTTGAAATGCAGCGCCAAGCCCGTGGCGACCGCGTCCTCCAGGGCCCTCTCCTTGATCTGGATTGAGGGCGACGAGCCAAGTGGATCAGCGTGCGCCCCGGCGTCGAAGCCGGCGAAGACATCGCGACCGGAAGCGTAGCCCAGGATGAGGGTCGCGACGCCGGGCGCCCGTTCGAAGGCCGGCACCGAGGTGGGCTGTATGCGCCACTCATCCATGGGCCGACCCTTTCCGCCAGGCGTTAAGGTCCACAGGTACACCTTGAGATCGATCCGGTCTCCGTCGCGCCAGATCCGGTAGTCGCGCGGCCGAAGCGCGGCGCTCGTTCGCAACCATTGCCAGCCCGCCGCAGAGAGGCTGTCCTGGAACCTGGAGAAGAGAATCGTGGGGCTGAGCGCCGGCATAACCCGAGCTTCTCACAAATCTTGGGGCACGGGCATCGCAGTGGCCAGGAAGAACCGATTGAGCGAGCCAGCCGGCTGCCGCTGATCAGCGTCGCCGGGGCTCTTGAGACACGGGCCTATTTCTCCTCGGCGCATAGTCAGATCCGGGAAGGTGGGCGACGGTCGCCCCCCCCCGGATCGGCCTGCATGTGGCCACAAGTCCGTGAGGATCCGAAGTCTGTTGAGGGGCGGAGCGGGCATCCAAATCTCTGCGTTCGAACGTCCATTTCCGGGCGGGGACCCGACGTCCGCTTCTCTAATCGGGCATGGGGGTCAAGCTGGTTTTGATCGTTGGCCTGGTCGATCACGCGGGTCACGCTTCTCTTCGCAGTCTGGGTGGCTCCTTGCGAGCGGAGCCGCTGCACGCATGCATGGGATCAGGGTCTGGAGAGCCTCGCTATTGGTCGCGCTCGGAGCGCAGCAGACATTTTCGGCTTCATCCATCCCGTCGTCCGCGTGGGACGATCCGGCCAGGATCGGATTGTGGTGCGGTAGGTCAGGTCATGCCGCCGCCTCCGATCCGTGCCGGAACTCGGTGCCGTCGGCCCACATGCGGTGCAGGACGACAGCAAGTTTTCGGGCGACGGCGACGATGGCGCGTCGCCGGCCCTTGGTCTTCATCAGCCGCATGCCCCAGGCCTTCAGGCTCGACCATTTGATAGAGCGCATGAGCATGGCGTTGGCTGCCGCATAGAGGGTGGCGCGCACGTCGGAGTCGCCGGCGTGGGAGATGCGGCCGGGATTATCCTTCTCGCCGGACTGGAAGCGTCGCGGCGTCAGGCCGAAGTGGGCGCCGACGGTGCGCGAGCTCTTGAAGCGGGCGGGATCATCGACGGCGGCTTTGAAGCTCAGGGCGGTGATCTCGCCGACGCCGGGGATGCCCATAAACCGGGTGCAGACCTCGTCTTCGTGAGCCGCCTCCCGCACCCGCCGGTCGAGCTCCATGAATGTCTCGAACAACATCTGCCGCGCGTGCAGCATCGGAAGCAGAGCCTGGCTCAGCGCCGGATCGCTCTCGATGGTCTCGCGCACGGCGACATCGAAGGCGCCGCGCGACAGGCGCATGGGCAGCTTCACGCCGAACACCTTCAGCAGGCCCCGGATCTCGTTCTCCAGGTCGATGCACTTGCGCTGCATCACCTTGCGACTGGTCAACAGCGCCCGCAGGTGATGGCTCTCGACGCTCTTCACGTGAACCCGGCTGTACCACCCGGAGCGGAGGATCTGGGCGATGCCGCGGGCGTCGTGCTTGTCCGTCTTGTTGCGCATGGCCGACAGCGCCGCCGCGACCTGCCGCGCCTCCATGCACACCACGTCGAAGCCGGCTTCACGAAGACCATAGGTCAGGTGCTGGGTCAGCGTGCCCGCCTCCAAACCGACCTGATGGATCGGCTCTCCGAACTCGCTCAGGCAGCGGACCAGGTCCGGCACGTCCGAAGGCACTGACCGCTCGAGGCGGACCTTCCCGTCATCATCAATGATGCAGACCGCCACAGAGCGCAGCGACACATCCAATGCAGCGTAGAACATCGTCGTCTCCCTTCATCGCGGAGTGAACCGAGCATCTTATGGGAGCTTGCCCCTTCGCAGGACCGCCCGATTACGCATGCTATTGGCGGATGCCGTTGAAAAAATCGGCTGGCTGACGGGACAACACGGCTGCGTGGTCGGGCTGTGACGGTGTTCGTGACGCTTCAGGCCTTTAGGCGGGCGCTGGGGCGATCTGTAGTGGGATCAGGCGGGCC
>Ga0209571_1000961_pt1 | contig 18025 bp, 13 predicted proteins | sample EBPBio102011_DNA_FD_185866 | JGI IMG/M metagenome (GOLD analysis project Ga0209571, IMG submission 185866) | Wastewater treatment Type I Accumulibacter community from EBPR Bioreactor in Madison, WI, USA - Reactor 1_1/10/2011_ DNA (SPAdes)... | ecosystem: Engineered > Bioreactor > EBPR >...
CTCGACGCCCTGCGCCACAACTACCGCCACGCGCGCGCGCTCGGCGGCGGCCGGGCGCTGGCCGTGGTCAAGGCCGATGCCTACGGACACGGCGCGGTCGCCTGCGCACGGGCGCTCGCGGGCGAGGCCGACGGCTTCGGCGTGGCCTGCATCGAGGAAGCGCTGGAACTGCGCGAAGCCGGCATCCGCGCGCCGATCCTGCTGCTGGAAGGCTTCTTCGACGGCGAGGAACTGGCGCTGATCGAACGCCACGACCTGTGGACCGTGGTGGCCTCGCCCTGGCAGGTGGAGGCGCTGGAACGCCATCGCGCGTCGCGGCCGTGGCAGGTGTGGCTGAAGCTGGATTCGGGCATGCACCGGCTCGGCCTGTCGCCGGACGACTACCTCGACGCCTGGCGGCGACTGGCCGCGCTGCCGTGGGTCGAGCGCATGGTGGCGATGAGCCACTTCTCGCGCGCCGACGAACTCGCGCACGCCAGCACGCCCGGGCAGCTGGCGACGTTCGACGCCGCCCTCGCCGCGCTGCCGGCGGACACGCCGGCCAGCATCGCCAACTCCGCGGCGCTGATGGCCTGGCCGGACACGCGCCGCGACTGGGTGCGCCCCGGGCTGATGCTGTACGGCACGCACATGCTCGACGCGCCGCGCAAGGAAGCCGATGCCCTGCGCGCGGTGATGACCCTGGAATCGAAGGTGATCGCGGTGCGCGAGCTCGCCGCCGGCGAGCCGATCGGCTATGCCGGCACCTTCATCACCACCCGGCCCACGCGCGTGGGGGTGGTCGCCGCCGGCTACGCCGACGGCTATCCGCAGTACGCCACCTCGGGCACGCCGGTGCGGATCGACGGCCAGCCGGGCGAACTCATCGGCCGCGTGTCGATGGACATGCTGACCATCGATCTCACCGACCACCCGCAAGCCGGCCTGGGCAGTCGCGTCGAACTGTGGGGGCCGGGGCTGTCGGTGTCCGAGGTCGCCGCGCGCAGCGGCAACAGCCCCTACCGCCTGCTGACCGGCCTCAAGCGCGTGCCGCGGCGCTACGTGGGCGGCTGAGCCGCTGGAACCACCACGCCCTGGAACCGCACGCCCTAGAAGCGCCAGGCGCCCTGGAGCAGGGTTTCGCCGTCGTTGGGCTGGTGCAGGCTGGCGTTGGACACGTGCCGCGCCAGCAGCGAGAAGCGCCCCCAGCGCCAGCCGAGGGTACTGATGAACTGCGGACCACCCGACAGCGCTTCGGTCTCGCCGGCCTGCACGCCGATGCCGAACCCGCCGACCAGGCCGCTCGGCCGCTCGTAGCGCAGGCCGCCGTGGAGCAGGGTCACGTCATGGTCGTTGTCGAGCCGGCTGCCGCCGCGGCCGCGGACGTGCAGCAGGCCGGTTTCCCAGTGCAGCTGGCCGCCCGCGAACTCGCGCCAGCGCGGCAGCCAGGCCGCGGCGACGACGGGCGTGGTGTCGTTGTCGCGGGTGAGCGAGACGCCGGCCCCGAGTTCGAACACGGGCGTTCGGGACTGGGCATGCGCGGGCGCCGCGGCGGCCAGCGCGAGGGTGCCAGTCAACAGGACGGGGGCAAGCAGGCGGGAAGGATGCACGGTGGGCAACCGGAGTGGGGGGCGGGGGAGGCGGATAATCATACTGGCCGGTTCAGTAAGTATGCGAGCCCCCGTGTCGCGTCCGTGTGGACGCACTGTTCCGCGCGAGCCGCCGCCCGTGCTCGGCTACCCTGTACCGCCCTGCCCGCCGGCCTGCCCGCGTGACCGCCCTCCTCTGCCTGTGCACCTGCCCCGACGCCGGCACCGCCGAGCGCATCGCCACTTCCCTGGTGGGCGAACGGCTGGCCGCGTGCGTCAACGTGCTGCCGGGGATGACGTCGGTGTACCGCTGGCAGGGCAAGGTCGAACAGGCCGGCGAATGGCTGCTGCTGGCCAAGACCACGCGCGACCGCCTCGACGCGCTGTCCGCACGGGTGGTCGCGCTGCATCCCTACGAACTCCCGGAAGTGTTGGCGGTCGAAGCCACCGGCGGCCTGCCGGCCTACCTGGACTGGATCGCCGCCAACACCCGACCCGGAGCCCCCGAGTGAACCCGTCCCGCTGGCTGCGCCACGGCCTTGTCCTGCTGGCGCTGTGCGCGTCCCTGCTGCCCGCGGCGCGCGCGGCGGTGGACGTAGACGACCTGCTGCCGGTCGACGAGGCCTTCGCGCTTTCGGCGCGCGCGGTGTCGCGCGACCGGATCGAGATCGACTGGAAGATCGCCGACACCTATTACCTGTACCGGCATCGCATCGCCGTGCAGCCCGACGCGGCCTTCGTCGCCGAACCGCTGCAGCTGCCCGCGGGCAGAAAGCACACCGACGAATTCTTCGGCGACGTGGAGACCTATCGCGAGCGGCTGGTCGCGCGCCTGCCCGGGCGCGCCGCCGACGGCGCGCGGCGGGTGACGCTGCAGGTGAAGTACCAGGGCTGCGCCGACGCCGGCATCTGCTACCCGCCGCAGACGCGCACGCTGCAGGTGGAGCTGCCGGGTGCGGGCGCGGCCGGTGATCCGGCGGCCGCGTCCGATTCGGGCTTCGCCGCGCTCGGACGGGCGCTGGGCGGTGGCGCGACGACGGGAGCCGCGCCCCTGGCGGGATCGCAGGCCCTGCCTCTGCCGCCGGAGCAGGCCTTCGGCTTCGAGGCGATCGCCGGCGACGGCAACACGCTGCTGCTGCGCTTCACCCCGGCGCGCGGCTACTACCTCTACCGCGACCGCAGCGCGTTCACGCTCGAGGGCGTCGAGGGCATCGCGCTCGGCACGCCGCGCTGGCCGAAGGGCGTGTCGCACCACGACGAACATTTCGGCGACGTGGTGGTGTACTTCGACCGGATCGACGTGCCGCTGCCGCTGCGGCGCACGCAGGGGCGCGCCGCAAAGGCCACGCTGACCGCCACCTTCCAGGGCTGCCAGGCCGACGGCATCTGCTATCCGCCGATGACGCGTCAGGTGACGCTGTCGCTGCCGGCCGGGCGCGTGGAAACGGTGGCCGAGGCGGCCTCGGCGCTTGCCGATGCGACGGCCGCGCCGAAGCCGCTGCCGGCAAGCGAGCAAACGGGGTCAGAGTCACTTTCCCCCGAACAGCTTGGCTCGGCGGTTGGAGCGGGCGGGGAAAGCGACTCTGACCCCGTTTCTCCCGACGCCTCCGCCGACAACGCCGCGCGCACGCGCCCGCCCGGCACCGCCCTGCCCGCCGGCGGCGCGCTCGGCGCGCTGCTGCTGGCCTTGCTCGGCGGCCTCGTGCTCAACCTGATGCCGTGCGTGCTGCCGATCCTGTCGCTGAAGGTGCTCGGGCTGGCGCAGAGCGGCGAAAGCCGCGCGCGCGCGCGTAGCCACGCGCTGTGGTACACGCTGGGCGTGCTGGTCGCGTTCGCCGCGATCGGCGCGCTGGTGCTGGCGCTGCGCGCCGGCGGACAGGCGCTGGGCTGGGGCTTCCAGCTGCAGCAGCCGTGGTTCGTGGCGGCGCTCGTCTACCTGATGTTCGCGGTCGGCCTGAGCCTGTCGGGCGTGTTCACGCTCGGCGGCGGGCTTGGCAACGTCGGCAGCCGGCTGGCGGCGAAGACAGGGCCGGCGGGTGACTTCTTCACCGGCGTGCTCGCCTGCGTGGTCGCCAGTCCGTGCATCGCGCCGTTCATGGGCGGCGCGTTGGCCTTCGCGTTCACGGCGTCGCCGTGGCTGGCGATGGCGGTGTTCCTGGTGCTCGGCCTCGGCCTGGCGTTGCCGTTCCTGCTGGTGGGCCTGGTGCCGGCGCTGGCCGACCGCCTGCCGAAGCCCGGCGCGTGGATGGAGACGCTCAAGCAGGTGCTGGCGTTCCCGATGTACCTGACCGCGATCTGGCTGCTGTGGGTGCTGGGCAAGCAGCGCGGCGTGGACGCGATGGCGCTGGTCGCCACGGGCCTGGCGCTGTTCGCGCTGGCGCTGTGGTGGCACGAGCGCAGGCGCTGGACCGGCGGCACGCTTGGCCGCGTGCTGGCGCTGCTGCTGGCGGTGCTCTCGCTGTGGCCGGTGTGGACCGTCGGCTCGCTGCCGCCGCCGGCACGCGCCGCGCAGGCCACCGAAGGCGCGCATGAGCCCTGGACCGCCGAACGCCTGCAGGCGCTGCGCAGCGAGGGCCGCGTGGTCTTCGTCAACATGACCGCCGACTGGTGCGTCACCTGCAAGGCCAACGAGAAGCGCGTGCTGTCGCAGCCGGCGTTCGCCGCCGCGCTGGACGATGCCGGCGCCGCCTATCTCGTCGGCGACTACACCAACACCGATCCGGCGATCACCGCCTTCCTCGATGCGCACCGGGCCGTTGGCGTGCCGCTGTACGTGGTGTACCCGGCCGGCGGCGGCGAGGGCGAGGTGCTGCCGGCGCTGCTCAGCGACGACATCGTGGTGTCCGCGCTCCGACGCGCGGCGCGCTGAAGGGCCGGCCGGTGACCGTCACGCCGCTGAGGATCGTGCTGGCGGCGGCAGTCGCCGGCGCGCTCGGCCTCGTCGCCAGCCTCGCGCTCGACGGGCCCGGGCCCTTGCTTGGCACCGAGCTGGGCCAGCGCGTGCTCAACGACGCGATCACCGCCACCACCCCGGCCCCCGGTGAGGTGCCGGTGGCCCGCCGCGGGCAGCCGCTGCCGCCGGTCGCGTTGACCGGGCTGGACGGCGGCACGCTCCGCCTGCCGGACGACTACGCCGGCCGCGCGCTGCTGGTGAACGTCTGGGCCAGCTGGTGCGGGCCCTGCATCCAGGAAATGCCGGAACTGGACCGCTTCGCCCGCGCACAGGGGGCCGACGGCGTGCAGGTGCTCGGTCTCGCCCTCGACGATGCCGCCGCGGTGCATGACTTCCTCCAGCGCATCCCGGTGGCTTACCCGCAGGCCATCGACGCCCCGGGCCCGGCCGATGCCGGCGTCCGCCTCGGCAATCCGCGCGGGGTGCTGCCGTACTCGATCCTGGTCTCGGCCGACGGCCGCCTGTTGAAGCAGAAGATCGGCCCGTTCGCGCACGGCGAGATCGACGGCTGGGCGCTGCCCGAGCGCTGAGCCGCGCACCGGCCGGCCGGCGCTTCCGCCGACCCCGTCACGGATTAGAGCCCCAACTCAAACGCCTGCTTAACTTCAGGCAACGTCTGCGAAGTGGACAGCATCCGGCGCTTGGCGCAGACTGCGCGCCATCCCGGTCCCGGTCCCCCGATGGCACAGCTGCTGGTCCTGCACGGCCCCAACCTCAACCTGCTCGGCACGCGCGAGCCGGAGGTCTACGGCCGCACCGCCCTGGCCGACATCGACGCCGGCCTGCGCGCCACCGCCGAAGCCGCCGGACACGCGCTGGACAGCCTGCAGTCCAACGCCGAGCACGTGCTGGTCGACCGCATCCAGGCCGCGCGCGGTGACGGCACCGGCTTCATCCTGATCAACCCGGCCGCCTTCACCCACACCAGCGTGGCGATCCGCGACGCGCTGGCGGCGGTGGGCATCCCGTTCATCGAGATCCACCTGTCCAACCCGCACGCGCGCGAACCGTTCCGCCACGCCAGCTACTTCAGCGACAAGGCCGTCGGCGTGGTCTGCGGCTTCGGCGCCGACAGCTACCGCTACGCGCTCGACGCCGCGCTGCGCCGCCTGGCGCCGGACGCCTGAGCCACCGCTTCCCCTCCCCCTTCGCAACACCGCACTCCGAGGCCATCCATGGACCTGCGCAAGATCAAGAAGCTCATCGACCTGCTCGAGGAATCCAACCTCAGCGAACTGGAGATCAAGGAAGGCGAGGAATCCGTGCGCCTGTCGCGCAACATCACCGGCGCCGCACCCGTGGTCTACGCCCAGCCGGCCGCCGCGCCCGCCCCGCGCGCCGCCGAACCGGTGATGCCGATGCTGTCCCCGGTCGACGGCGCCACCGGCGGCCGCCCCGCCGAGCCCGCCGGCTCCGCCCTGCCGCCGGGCCACGTGGTGAAGTCGCCGATGGTCGGCACCTACTACGCCTCGCCCTCGCCCGACAAACCCGCGTTCGTCACCGTCGGCCAGTCGGTCAAGGCCGGCGAGACGCTGGGCATCATCGAAGCGATGAAGATGTTCAACCCGATCGAGGCCGACACCTCCGGCACCGTGCTCGCGATCCTCACCGAGAGCGGCCAGCCGGTGGAGTTCGACCAGCCGCTGTTCGTGATCGGCTGATTGAAACCGGGATTCGGGAGTGGAGAATGGGGAATCGCAGAAGCGGGCCCATGAACGCCTGGACGTCTGGCGGGATTCGATGGATCTCGTGGAAATGATCTACAGGCTATCCGCCGCCTTTCCGGATTCGGAACGCTTTGGGCTGACTGCTCAGGCGCGACGCGCCGTGATCAGCGTTCCCGCCAACATCGCCGAGGGCGCGGCAAGACGTTCCACTCCGGAATACGTTCGGTTCCTGTCCATCGCACGCGGCTCACTCTCCGAGGTCAGCACTCACCTGCAGATTGCGCGGCGCCTCGGTTATACAAGCGACCTTTCCGACACGGATCGCCTCATCGACACCGTGTTTGCGCGACTGACCGCCCTCATGAACGCTCTGCAGAAACGAGGTGAGAAATGATCGCCGCTTTTCCCTATTCCCCATTCCCGATTCCCCAATCCCATGCTTGACAAAGTCGTCATCGCCAACCGTGGCGAAATCGCGCTGCGCATCCTGCGCGCGTGCCACGCGCTCGGCATCCGCACGGTCGCGGTGCACTCCACCGTCGACCGCAACCTCAAGCACGTCGCGATGGCCGACGAGTCGGTCTGCATCGGCCCGGCGCCGTCGCCGAAGAGCTACCTCGACATGGCCAGCATCATCGCCGCGGCCGAGGTCACCGACGCGCAGGCGATCCACCCCGGCTACGGCTTCCTCAGCGAGAACGCCGACTTCGCCGAACGCGTCGAACAATCCGGTTTCATCTTCATCGGGCCCAAGGCCGACACCATCCGACTGATGGGCGACAAGGTCGAGGCGATCCGCGCGATGAAGGAGGCCGGCGTGCCCTGCGTGCCCGGCAGCGGCGGCCCGCTCGGCGACGACACGCCGACCAACCTGAAGATCGCGGCCGAGATCGGCTACCCGGTGATCGTGAAAGCCGCCGGCGGCGGCGGCGGGCGCGGCATGCGCGTGGTGCACACCGAGGCCGCGCTGGCCAACGCCATCGCCACCACCAAGCAGGAAGCCAAGGCCGCGTTCGGCAACGACATGGTCTACATGGAGAAGTTCCTGGAGAACCCGCGCCACGTCGAGATCCAGGTGCTCGCCGACGGCCAGGGCAACGCGATCCACCTCGGCGAGCGCGACTGCTCGATGCAGCGCCGCCACCAGAAGGTGGTGGAGGAAGCGCCCGCACCCGGCATCACCCCGGAACAGCGCGCCGAGATCGGCAAAGTCTGCGTGGAAGCCTGCATCCGCATCGGCTACCGCGGCGCCGGCACGTTCGAGTTCCTCTACGAGAACGGCCGCTTCTACTTCATCGAGATGAACACCCGCATCCAGGTGGAGCACCCGGTCACCGAGATGGTGACCGGCATCGACCTGGTGCGCGAACAACTGAAGATCGCCTCGGGCCAGAAGCTGTCGATCAAGCAGAGCGACATCGTGCTCACCGGCCACGCCATCGAATGCCGCATCAATGCCGAGGACCCCGAGACCTTCCTGCCCTCGCCCGGCCTGATCCAGCACTTCCACGTGCCCGGCGGCCCCGGCGTGCGCGTGGACTCGCACATCTACGAAGGCTATGCGGTGCCGCCGAACTACGATTCGATGATCGGCAAGCTCATCGTGCACGGTGCCGACCGCGCGCAGGCGATCGCACGCATGCGCGTGGCGCTCTCGGAGATGGTGGTCGACGGCATCAAGACCAATATCCCGCTGCAGCAGCGGATCATGGCCGACAGCGGCTTCCAGGCCGGCGGCCAGAACATCCACTACCTCGAGAAGCGGCTGGCCGAGCGCAAGGACAAGGCGCTGTCGATCGGCTGAGGCAGGGGGCGCGACGCGAACCCGCGCGCGTGGCCGGCGACACCCTCCCCCGCCCGTCGGGGGAGGGATGGCCGGATCAGAACTTCTGCGAGAAGCGCACGCCGATCGTGCGTGGCTGGTTGGTCAGCGTGTACACCTGCCCGCCGGCATACTCGGGCGGCACCGGATACGCGGGCTCGTCGTCGGGGCGATTGCCGCAGACCCGCTCGCCGCACTGCGTGAACCGCTGCAGCTGGGCGCGCTCGTCGAACAGGTTGTTGACGTAGACCTCCACCGACCAGTCGTCCTTGCCGAAGCCGGCGGAGACATCGGCGACGGTATAGGCGTCGAGGTCGCCGAGGATGTCGCGTTCGACCAGCCGCAGGTCAGACGTGCGCTGCCCGACGTGCACCGCCGCACCCTGCACGTGCGCCTCGAAACCGGCCACGTCGAAGGTGTAGCGCGCGACCAGGTTGCCCTTGAACTTCGGCGTGACCGGCAGGCGCGTGCCGCTGGGCGCTTCCGGGCCATCGGGAAATTCGATGCCTTCGACGATGCTGCCAGGCGGGCAGTCCGTGATCGGTTGGCTATTCGACGGACGGACTGCACCGCAATAGTTCGCCGTCAGCTTGGCATCGTAGAACGCCGCGCCTGCGGTGACCTGCAGGTTGTAGCTGGCGGCCCAGTCCAGCTCGAACTCGGCGCCATTGATGCGCGCCTGGTTGGCGTTCTTGATCTCGGTCAAACCGTTCGCGCCGAGGATGCTGAACTGGAAGTCCTTCCATTCCTGGCGGAACACCGAGCCGTTGAAGCGCAGCCGGTTCTCGAACCACGACGTCTTCCAGCCGAACTCGTAGTTGGTCAGGTAGTCCGACAGGTAGGGCGGCAGGGTGCCGCGGCGATTGATGCCGCCGGGGCGGAAGCCCTCCGACCAGGTGAGGTACAGCATCGCGGTATCACTGGGTTTCCACGTCAGGTTGGCCTTGCCGATGTGGCCGCTTTCCTTGACCCGCTTGTCGAGGTTCATGCATGGCGCGTTCATGAACGGCGTCTCGTCGAAGCACTGCGATTCGCCGGTGGAGCCGCTGAAGCCGCCGCTGTAGCCGAAGAAGCCCTTGAGCGAGTTGTCGGTGCGGAAATAGCGTCCGCCGATGGTGGCGGTCAGCGTGTCGGTGAAGTCGAACGAGAACTCGCCGAACACCGCCTTGTCGCGGTCCTCGCGGATCTGCTTGGTCAGCCAGATGGTGCCCGGCCAACCGGTCACGGAGATGTCGTCGGCGATGCCGTCGATGCGGTAGTCCTGCTGGATGTCGTGGTACTGGTCCTGGAAGAACAGGCCCGCGACCAGGCGCCATCGGTTGCCCGCCGGGGAGGCGAAGCGCAACTCGTGGCTGTCCTTCTTGTAGCGGTCCACGCCCTGGATGTACTGCGAGGGGTTCACCAGCGCGCCGTCGTTGTCGTAGAAGTACGCGCCGTAACCGGCGAGGGTGTCGTACCAGAAGGCGTAGTCGGCGTAGTCGGACTCGACGTCGACGTCGCGCTTGAGGTGCGCATAGGCATAGGTCATGTCGAAGTTGCCGACCTTGCCCTCGACCGTCAGCGCCGCCTGCCACCAGCGATCGTCCGAGCGTTCCGGGTTGAAATGGGTCAGCGCCAGGTCGCCCACCACCGGGTCGTAGGCGAAGAAGCCGTCGGCCACCGCCTTCTGCCCCATCAGGGTCGGGGTGATGCTCCAGTCGTCGTTGAGGTCCACGCGCAGCGCGAGCCTCGCGCCGCTGGTCTCGACTTCATTGTAGTCCTTGCGGGCGAGGTCGAAGTTGTCCTCCGTGCCGTTGCCGTCCGAATCGGCGTCCCACGACGGGTAGGTGCGCGTGCCGGGCACGTTGTCGATGTAGCCGGCCTCCTGCTTGTGCCAGCCGACGAGGCGGATCGCGGCGCGTTCGGCGAGCGGGATGTTGGCGAAGCCCTCGGCGACGTAACCGGTGCCTCCGTGCGAGACCTTGTTCGCCTCGAGCCCGTAGCCGGCCTCGAAGCCGGACGGATCGGGCTTGTTGGTGATGATGCGCAGCGTGCCCGCCTGCGAACTGGCGCCATACAGCGTGCCCTGCGGCCCGGCCAGCGCCTCGACGCGCGCGATGTCGTAGACATGGATGTCGAGCGGGCCCTGGATCGTCGTCACCGGCTGCTCGTCGAGGTACACGCCCACGCTGGGCAGCGAGCCGGAATGGTTGCCGTCGCCACCGCTGGCCACGCCGCGCATGTAGATCTGCGAGAAGCCCGGCCCGAGCGACTGGTACGACACGCTGGGCAGGTACTTGGCGTAGTCCTCGAAGTCGGTGAGGTTGAGCTGTTCCAGCCGCTCGGTGCCGAGGACCTGGATGCTGATCGGCACTTCCTGCAGGTTCTCGGTGCGCTTCTGCGCGGTCACGGTGACCGCGTCGAGGGTGACGGCACTCTGCGCGCGGCCCTCTTCCGGAGGGGCGTCCTGCGCCATCGCCGTCGCGCTGAGCGCGAGGCAGACGGCGGCGGCCAGCGGGATGCGGGCCAGGCGACAGGGCGGGATGCGCCGTCCCGGCGCGCGGCGTGTTCGGCGATGCATGGACTTCCCCTTGCGATGGTGGCTGGTTGGGAAACAGCAGCGGGGCGGGCTTCAGGCGTGTCCCGGCACCTCCCGCGGCACGTCCGGATACGCGTCCAGCACGGGGCCGAGCGCGTCCTCCAGCGGCGACAGCCAGGGGCGGTAGTGCCGCCAGTGGTCGACGCCCTCCCGGTAGATCGGCTGGCGGACCTGCTCCGAACTGGCGGTCCGCACCGCACGCGTGTTTTCGAAGAAGCGCAGGCAACCGTCCTCGAACGGCAGCCCGCAATGGTCGAGCAGGCGCCGCACCTCGGCCTCGGTGTCGTCGACCATGCGCTCGTAGACGACGCGGTGCACGCGGCCGGGCAGCACGGCGTCGAAATGCGCCATCAGCGCCACGTAGTCGCGGTAGTAGCGGCCGAGGTCGTCGAGCGCATAGCTGAAGCCCTGCCCGCGCGCGAAATGCTGCTTGAAGCCGGAGAAGCAGCACGCCAGCGGATGCCGGCGCGCATCGATGATCCGCGCATTCGGCAGGATCAGGTGGATCAGGCCGACGTGGAGGAAGTTGTTCGGCATCTTGTCGATGAAGAACGGCCGGCCGAGCTTGCGCTGGATGCGGGTGCGCGCGAGGTACTGCTCGCCCAGCGCGCGCAGTTCGTCGGCGTCCAGCGTGGCCAGCGCGGCCTGGTAGGGCATGGCGTCGTCGCCGCCGCGCGCGCGCAGCTGCCGGGTGAGCGTGGTGATCTCGGGCAGCTCCATCGTGCCCTCGACCTGCGAGTGGCTCGACAGGATCTGCTCGAGCAGGGTCGAGCCGGCGCGCGGCAGGCCGACGATGAAGATCGGATCGGGATCGGCGCAGCCCTGCCCGGCGCGCTGCGCGAAGAACGCGGCGTCGCAATCCTCGCGGATGCGCTGGACGCGCGCGGTCGTTTCCTCGGCCCGGTAGTGCAGCGTGGCGCGACGCAGCGCGTTGCCGCGCGCGTAGTGCGCGAACGAGGCCGGGTAGTCGGCGCGATCCTCGAGCGCCTTGCCGAGCGCGAACTCGAGGTGCTGGCGATCGTCCCCGCCCAGGTCCGGGCGCGCGAGCGCAGCGCGCATCGCCGCGAGGTCGTCGTCGTCGAAACGGAAGGTCTTGAGGTTGGCCAGGCTCCACCAGACTTCGCCGAAGCCTTCCGGCATCGCCAGCGCGCGGCGGTAGGCCTCGATCGCGCGCGGCTGGTGCCCCGCGGTCTTGAGCGCATGGCCATAGCTCATCCAGATGCGCGGCTGGGCGGGATGTCGCGCCAGCAGGTCGTCGTACAGCGCGAGTGCGGTGGCGTAGTCGCCGGTGCGGCACAGCACCACCGCCTTGAGGTTCTGGTAGCCGGGATTGGCCGGCGCGTGCGCCAGCAGCGCGTCGAGCTCGGCCAGCGCATCCTCCGGGCGATTGAGCCGGTGCAGCACCAGCGCGTGCTGGAAGCGCGCGGCATCGAACCCCGGCGCGAGCTCGAGGCAACGCGCGAGGAGCGGTTCCGCCTCTTCGTTGCGACCCAGGCGCATCGCCAGTTCGGCGAACATGCGGATCGCGGCGACGTCGGTCGGCGCCTGCTTCAGGTGTGCGCGCAGGCGGGCCTCGGCCTCGGGGATGCGGTCCTCGGCCAGCGCCGAGGCCGCGGCGAGCAGGCCGGGATCGCGGGTGGAATGGCGCACGTGGCGGACATAGGCGTCCGCGGCGCCGGCGTCGTCGCCGATCGCGGCCAGCTGGTCGCCCAGCGCGCGCCAGGCCTGCGGCAGGTCCGGCTTCACGGCGAGCGCGCGGCGCAAGGCCGTGATCGCGGCCGCGCCGTCGCCGCGCCGGACGAGTGCCAAACCGAGATCGTGCTGGGCCAGGGCGTAGCGCGGTTCGCGCTGCGCCAGCGGCCCGAGGATCGCGATGGCCTCATCGAGGTCGCCCTGGGCACTGCGCGCCGAGGCCAGCAGGCGCAGCGCGGCCGGATGGCCCTGGAGCACCTCGAGGATCGCGCGCGCCTGCGCCTCGGCCAGCGCGGGGTCGCGCTCCAGCAGGCGCGCGGCGTGCGCAAGCGCCTGCTCGACCGTTCCGGTCGGCTCGGCGTCGCGGGTCGCAGCAGGCTGCGCAGAGGGCATCGGGGTGCCGGCGGGGGCTTCCGGAATCTATAGCCGAAACCGTCCCGTGAACAGTAGGGCCGCCCCGGAATCGGTGCGCCCCGCGGCCTGTCCACCCTCATGGCACCTGTCGCACCCGCCGCCCGGGCGTGCCCGGCAAGGAAGCCTGACGGCGCGTATGTCGACCCGCAACGCAGCGATGACGCCGCGGCGTATGTCCGCGTGGCGGGCCCTGGCTACAGCGCCTTGAGCAGCCGGTAGGTGAACTCCAGCGACTGGTCGAAGGCGTCCACCGAGATGCGCTCGTCCTGGCCGTGCGAGCGGTCGTCGTCCGGGTCCTGCGGCAGGCCATAGAACACGTACACCGGGACCCCCGCCGCGCGCAGGAACACGCTGTCGCTTGCGCCCACGGCCATGTTCGGCGCCACCTCGACCCCGGGCCACAGCGAACGCGCGACGCCGCGGAACGCATCGAACAGCACCGGGTCGATCGCGGTGGGCGGGCTCAGGTTCGGCGGCGCCACGCGTTCCAGCACCACGCCGGGATCGTCGATGGCCGCGCGCAGCCAGGCATCGACCTGCGCCGGATCCTCGTCCGGCAGCAGCCGGCAGTTGATCGTCGCGCGCGCGCTCTGCGGCAACGCGTTCTCGGCGTGGCCGCCCTGCAGCAGGGTCGGCACGCAGGTGGTGCGCAACTGCGCGTTGAAGTGGACCTGCGCCGCCAGCCGCTCCAGCGCCCCCGGGCGGGCGCTGCCGTCGCCGACGGCGCGCGCATCGGCTGCGATCGCGGCCCCCGGATCCGCCATCGCAACCTGGCCGAAGAAACCGCGGGTGGCGCTGTTCGGACGCAGCGGGAACCGGAACCGCTCCACCCGCACCAGCGCATTCGCCAGCCGGTAGATGGCATTGTCCGGGCCGGGCTGCGAACTGTGTCCCCCGGGGTTGCGCGCGGTGAGGGTGTAGCTGAGGTAGACCTTCTCGGCGGTGTTGACCCAGACCACCGAGGGCACGCCGTCGCGCAGTTCGACCCCGCCGCCGTCGACGTTCACCACGTAGCCGGCGCGCATCCAGTCGGGACGGTGCTCGAGCAGCCACTGGATGCCGTTGTCGACGCCGTCCTCCTCGCCCGCGGTCAGCGCCAGCACGTAGTCGCCGCGCGGCACGACGCCCTCGCGATGCAGGCGCAGCAGGGCTGCCACCAGCGCCGCCGCGCCGCCCTTGATGTCCATCGTGCCGCGGCCGTAGAAGTAGCCGTCGCGTTCGGTCAGGACGTAGGGATCGACGGTCCAGTCCTCGCGCAGCGCCTCGACCACGTCGAGGTGCGCGATCAGCAGCACCGTTTCGCGCGCACCGCTGCCGCGCAGGCGCACGACCAGGTTCTGCGTGCGCGGTCCGGCGCCCACCACGTCCACGTCACCGGCGGGAAAGCCGGCGTCGAGGAAGCGCTGCGCCAGCCGTTCCGCCGCGACCGTGGTGCTGCCGTGCGCGGGCGTGGTGTCGATCCCGACCAGCTCCCGCAGCACGGCATGGCCCAGGCTGCGCTGCTGCGCCTGGGCGGTGGCCACGCCGTCCTGCGCGAATGCACCTGCGCAGCAGGCCAGCAGCACGACGGGCAGGCAGGCACGGCGCATGGACTTCCCCGGGACGGGCGCGGATGCGCCGGTCGGCAACATAGCAGACGCGCATCGGTTGACGCCGGCGGCCACCACCGCCTCCAATGCGCGCACGCCATCGCGCGACGGGGACCCCATGGGACGTGCCACCTGCCTGCTGCTGGGCTTGCTGCTGGCGCTGCCCGCGTCGGCGTCACGCGCCGACGACACCCGGTTCGGCCCGGCCGACCTGGTGCGCATCGCCGACCTCGGTGAACCGACCTTTTCGCCCGACGGCCGCGACCTGGCCTACGTGGTCTCCAGCGCCAACCTGGACGCGGACCTGTCGCAGTCCGACCTGTGGCGCGTCGGCAGCGACGGCCAGCGGCGCATGCGCCTGACCGACACGCCCCAGTCCAGCGAATGGCGGCCGCAATGGCGCCGCGACGGTCGCGCGATCCTCTTCCTCTCCGACCGCAAGCACCACTCGCGCCAGGACGACGCCGACGCGACGACCCAGGTCTGGACCATGCCGGCGCGCGGCGGCCGTGCGCGACGCATCACCGGCTTCGCCGACGGCGTCGAGGATTTCGCGCTGTCGCCGGACGGCACGCGCCTGGTGGTGGTCGCGCGCGACCCCCAATTCCCGGCGGGCACGCCCGCACCGATCAACCCGCCACCGATCGTCACCGAACGCCTGCAGTTCAAGGAGGACGGCGCCGGTTACCTCGACCACCGCCGCCTGCACCTGCACCTGGTCGACATCGCCAGCGGCGACGTGGTGCAGCTCACCGACGGCGCGCACGACGAGCAACTGCCGGCGTGGTCGCCCGACGGCACGCGCATCGCCTACGTCGGCAAGCGCGGCGACGATCCCGACCGGCACCTCGACTTCAACCTGTTCGTGGTCGAGGCGCGGGCGGGCGGGCGCGAGCGCCAGCTCACCACCTTTCCCGGCCCCGACCTCGATCCGGACTGGGAAAGCCGCCCGGACTGGAGTCCCGACGGTCGCCGCATCGCCTACCTGCAGGGCGGCGAACCGCGCTGGCTGTACTACGCGCCGCCGCGGCTGGCGATCGTCGACGTCGACAGCGGCGCCACCACCCTGCCGGCGCCGGTGGACCACTGGATGTACAAGCCGCGCTGGTCGCTCGACGGCGACAGCGTGCTGGTGCTGGTCGAACACAGCCTGGCCACGCACGTTTCGCGCATCGACATCGGCGACGGCACGATCACGCCGCTGACGCAGGGCGCGCGCTTCGACGCCGACTTCGCCGTGTCCGGCGATGGCCGCATCGCGCTGCTCGGCGGCACCGACCGCCATCCCCACGACATCGCGATCCTCGACGCCGCCGGACCGCGGCGCGTCGCCGACCACAACGCGTGGCTCGACGGCAGGCGGCTGGCGTCGACCGAACCCGTCGCGTTCGACAGTGCCGACGGCACGCGGATCGAAGGCCTGCTGGTGCGTCCGGTCGACGCCGGCCCCGGCCCGTGGCCGACGATCCTGCGCGTGCACGGCGGGCCGGTGTACCAGTTCAGCCACGAATTCATGGCCGACTGGCAGGTGTACGCGACCCACGGTTATGCCGTGCTGGCGGTGAATCCGCGCGGCAGTTCGGGGCGCGGCTTCGACTTCGCGAAGGCGATCTTCGCCGACTGGGGCCGCCTCGACACCCAGGACCTGCTGGCCGGGATCGACCACCTGGTTGCGCGCGGCATCGCCGACCCGCAGCGGCTGGGCATCGGCGGCTGGAGCTACGGCGGCATCCTCACCGACGCGGTGATCGCGCGCGATGCGCGCTTCAAGGCGGCGATCAGCGGCGCTGGCGTGGCCAACGTGTACGGCACCTGGGGCCACGACCAGTACATCCGCGAGTACACGCTGGAACTGGGCACGCCCTGGGCGAACGGCGCCACCTACGACCACAACAGCGCGCCGTTCCTGCACGCCGACCGCATCCGCACGCCGACGATGTTCCAGTGCGCCGAACGCGACTTCAACGTGCCCTGCATCGGCGCCGAACAGATGTACCAGGCGCTGCGCGTGCTCGGCGTGCCGACCCAGCTGGTGGTGTATCCCGGCGAACACCATGGCCTGTCGGTGCCCAGCTACCTGCGCGACCGCATCGAGCGCAACCTCGCCTGGTACGACCGCTTCCTGCGGGCGACCGCACCGCCCTGAGTTGTGCCACGATCACGGCGAGCTTCCGCGAGGGACACGATGATGCGCACCCCCTGGTTCGGCCTGTTCGCCCTGTCCGTCGCGCTATCGGCAATACCCGCCGCTGCTGCGGACGAGGCCGGTTCCGTGGAGCTGGTGATCCGCGCCGGCCGCGTGGTCGATGTCGAGAGCGGCAAGGTGCTGCACGACCAGCAGATCATCATCGGCAATGGCCGCATCCACCGCATCTGCGCGGGCCTGTGCGTGCTCACCACCGATACGCCGATCCTCGACTGGTCGCACTACACCGTCGTGCCCGGGCTGATGGACATGCACACGCATATTGCCGACGAAGGCCCCTACGCCGACCCGGCCACGCCGCTGCGCAGCACGGCCACGCGCGACGCCTTCATCGGCGCGCGCAACGCCGCGGCGACGTTGCGCGCGGGATTCACCACCGTGCGCGACGTGGGCGTGTACCGCAGCTTCGCTGACGTGGCCCTGCGTGATGCGATCAACGCCGGCCTCGTCCCGGGTCCGCGCATGTTCGTCGCCGGCGCCTACATCACCATCCCGCAGGGCGGCGGCGAGATCACCGGCGTTCCGGACGACATGGTCGTCGGCGAGGAATTCCGTGGCGGCGTCGTCGCTGACGATCCGGCCCAGGTGCGGGCGCGCGTGGACGCACTGTTCGCGCACAAGGTGGATTTCATCAAGTTGATCGCCACCGGTGCGGTCCTGGCCGCGGGCACCGAGCCGGGCGAGCCGGAGTACGGCGAGGCCTCGATCCGCGCCGCGGTGGAGGCCGCCGCGCGCCATGGCAGCTTCGTGGCCGCGCACGCGCACGGCGCGGAGGGCATCAAGCGCGCCGTGCGCGCGGGCGTGCGTACGATCGAGCATGGTTCGCTGATCGACGACGAGGGCCTCTCGCTGATGAAGCAGCATGGCACCTGGCTGGTCGCCGACATCTACAACGGCGACTACATCGACACCGTCGGCCGCGCCGATGGCTGGCCGGCGGAGGTCTTGCGCAAGAACCTCGAGACCACCGACGCGCAGCGCCGGGGCTTCCGCAAGGCGGTCGCCGCCGGGGTCAACATCGCCTATGGCACGGACTCGGGCGTGTATCCGCATGGCGACAACGCACGCCAGTTCGCCTACATGGTCCGCTTCGGCATGACGCCGCTTCAGGCGCTGCAATCGGCGACGCTCGGCGCGGCGAAGCTGCTCGGGCGCGAGGCCGACCTCGGCTCGATCGCCGTCGGCAAGGTGGCCGACCTGGTGGCCGTGGATTGCGACCCGCTGGCCGACGTGGAATGCCTGCGCCGCGTGCGTGGCGTGGTCAAGGACGGCAAGAAGGTGCCGTTGGATTAGGGCCCGCCGCGCGGACGCACGCCGCGGCGTCATTGCTCCGCTGCGTATCGACAGGCGCGCCGTCACGCGTCCTTGCCGCGCACGCCCGCGCGGCGGTTGCGAGATGCGCCGTGAGCGTCAACAGGCCCTGGGAAGCGATTTCACCTGCCCTTCTCCCGTCCACCGGAGAAGGTGGCGCGAAGCGCCGGATGAGGGCGTCGTTCGCACACGCGCAGCACCCTCCCCTCCGCCCCTTGGGTGCGC
>Ga0209571_1000962_pt1 | contig 18020 bp, 12 predicted proteins | sample EBPBio102011_DNA_FD_185866 | JGI IMG/M metagenome (GOLD analysis project Ga0209571, IMG submission 185866) | Wastewater treatment Type I Accumulibacter community from EBPR Bioreactor in Madison, WI, USA - Reactor 1_1/10/2011_ DNA (SPAdes)... | ecosystem: Engineered > Bioreactor > EBPR >...
AGGAAGGGGTAGGAAGAGTGGCAGGAAATGCGATGTGTCTACAAATAATCGGTGGCAGAAGTTGGCGGTAAAATCAGATCCTCGCGAAACAAGACTTAAGTCGCGGTCCACGGCTTTGGCGAAGGCTGGCAATGGAGTTGCTGATTCTGCAGTGCGGCAAGGAGCCGGACGGGGACGGCCTCGGTCGGAGGACAAGGGCCAGGTGGTGAGCTGCCGTTTGCCTGCTGAAGAGCTCCATGCCTTCGATGCGCTCTGCACCCAACTTGGCGCGAAATCCCGCTCGGACGGGGTACGCTCGGTGGTGCGGATGGCCTCAGGTTTCCTCGAATTCAGCCGGGAGGACAGCGCCAAGCTGGAGGAAATCCGTTACGAGTTGGGCAAGATCGGCACCAACGTGAACCAGATCGCCCTGGCGGCGAACCGCGGCAGAGCACCGATGGTCAAGGCGCAATGGGCTTCGGTGGATGAATTGCGGCGGTCCCTGCCAATGGTGGCGAAGGCGCTGAGCCAGATTATCGCCGAACGTCGGCGGCAGGGTGTGGCGCTTTTCCGCAAGTTTGCAGAAAGCCAGGAGGGCGCGCGCCATGGTTAAGCTTGCGTCGCGTCCCATCGGGGTTGCAGAGGCCGTTCTCGGGGAGATCAACTTCCTGCGGCCGCAGCAGGGCAGGGTGAAGGCGGGCAGTTCGTCGCCCAAGCGCGGGTTCAGTTTCTCGACCCGGGCCAGCCAGATGTGGCGGTTTTCGCTGGGATCAAGCGCGGCGGTGCTGAAGAAGATCGGCAAGGGCGGGACGTTGAACGCCAAGGAACTGGCGGCGCAGATGGACTATCTGTTTTCGAAGTCTGCTTCGATCTTCGGCAACGGGGTCGTGCTGGATGCTGACGCCAAGGGTCTGACCAAGGACGAGCGCAACGACATCGTTGGTGACTGGGTCGAAGACTGGCGTGGCGCGCCCAAGAACGGCCACACCACCCACTTGCTTATGAGCTTCCCGTCGCATGTGCGGCCAGAGAAGGCAAAGCTGATTGCCGAGGCCTGGGCCTTCGAGATGTTTCAGTCGGGCGAGCATCAGGACGATGTCTGGTCCTATGTCGCGGCCCTGCACACCGACAAGGCGCATCCGCATGTCCACATGGTCATCAACAACCGGGGCACGGTGAACGACAGCTGGTTCTTCATGGCCAAGGAACATGTCTTCAATCTGGAGGTTATGAAGGCGCGCATGGTAGCGATCGCGGCCGAGGAGGGCGTGTTTCTGGATGCCACTTCGCGCGCCGAGCGTGGGTTGCTGACCTATGGGCCGTCGCGGGCAGAGATCGAGCGGGCGCGGGTCGAGGGTCGCGCACCCGAGGAGCGGCCGCGCGAGGGCAAAGCGCTGGAGGATGCATTGGCGACGATGGCACGCACGGCGGATGCCATGCGCAGTCTGCAGCATGTGGCGGCACTGACAGGTCTGCCGGAGATTGGCGAGAAGATTGCCAAGGCGGAAGAAGCTTTGCGTCGTGGCGGGGTGCTGCAACCTTTTCCGGGCGATATCGCGACGGCGGAGCGGGCCGATCTGGACCGGCATTTCAGCGGATGGATGGCAGAGGCGGAGGGCAAGATCCGCAAGATGCCCGTCTCCGAGCGCAAAGAAATGCGGGACGAGCTTTATGGCTATGCCATCGACATCGCCAAAGGGTTGGGTGACGCGAGAGGTGCGCAACTTTTGCAGATGCTGCCGCAGACCAAGCTTTACGCGACGGGTCTTGAGGGTGACCGGCTGAGGCAGGGCAAAGAGGCTGTTGACCTGCAGCCAGGTGCCGCAGAACGGTTGAAAGCGGACATCGTCGGGAAAGCTGTATCTTTGGGTCTCAACGGTGAGCGCATGGCTGAGCGGCTGGAAGCCGGTGCTGCCAATGCCTGGGAAGAACGCGATTGGGTGCGCAGTGATCTGTTGGTCCTGTCTGGGCGGCGGCATGCCGATCTTCGCAATCCGGAGCAGAGTCGGAAGGTCGTCGATGATCTTGAAGGTTTCTATGAAACGGCGGCCAAACTGATCGAGCATACCCGGGCGCATGAGATGGCACCGGACAATGATCGATTGCTTCGTGCCCTCGGGTCGATGGGCCGCATCATGCAAGCGGATGGCAAGGTTGAGTTTCGGGGTGATGCCCATGCGGAGCGGTTCGCCGATGAACTGCGGCAGCGGTACGGCAAAGGGGTCGTGGCGGAACTCGCCAGCGGGCGGACGGGTGCGCTGATTGGTGATTTCGAGGATCCGGACCAGCGGAAGTGGATTGCGAGGGCAGTTGTTTCTGCAGCCAAGTCGCATGTGGCGTTCGGGCTGACGCTGAATGAAGCACGCCACGCTGAGCGGTTGCTCGCCTCAACTCCTGCTCGGGGCGAGCATGATTGGGAGCGGTGATTGCGATCAGTGTCCTCGCTTTGCCCCACTCAGGAGTTCAGCACGTCCCGTAGTAGCCGCCGGAATATCGGCAGTATTCTGTGGCAGCGCCGGAACGGATCATCACTTCAGCGATGTCACGGCCGTTGGGCAGAATACACTGGGCAACGAGGCGTCCATATCGATCGACGTCAAGAGCTGCGCAACGCAGGTGCTTGCCGGAAATTAGACTGCGGAGAGTCGAGGTGGCAGTTGAGCCGCCCTGATGGTTCCATTCCGGCGCATCAAGGCCCCAGACACGAATTCGACGCGACTCGCCGCTAAGCGTGAAGGTGTCTCCGTCCAGAACTTTGCTGACACGTGCCTCAAGGATGGGTACTTCCTCCGCTTGGGCATCGGGACCTGCAAGAAGTGCCATAGCGGTAATGATCGTTGCGAATAGTGCCCGCGCCAGTCGACGATGACGAAGCCGTTGAAGAGTGTGAGGCAACACGTGCATGCTTCCAAAAATTGCTCGAACTTTCGCGCCAACGCAAGATCATCCCTTCCATCACTTTCGGTTCTTTGGAAATGACTGTCGGCAGAGGCCGGGGGCCGGTAAACACGATGACGTCCAGAAGCCGCATGCGATCATGTTGGTACTGCGGGCACAAGCCTAGACCGCGCCCTCAATGAGCGGTCCGTCTGCTGCCCATCCCGGTCGCAGGAATGCAGCGAATAGCCAGTCAAGCAAAGGATCGTCAAGCAAGCCCGCAAGAAATACTGAGCGCCAGTTGTTTCGACTTCCATAGGTGTCATCCTGTCGGTCTAACTCTGCCGTAAGGATATCTCTCAGCGCTTGCCGAGAGGCCGGTGCAGCTCGCAATTCGGCTGCTGCGAGGCTAGGCCGGCGAAGTAGATTGGTCCAACTGGTGCGCAAATAGCGTAGGATCGAGGTGCGATCGACTACGTTTGCCATATGAAAACTCACTGCTGCGACGAGCGGGTCAAAAGGGTCAAGCGCAGGCCGCAGAGTGATCCTGGGCACAAGGCCAAAGTCCTCGATTTGTGCCACGAACAGTCGTTCCCGCAGGATGTCATCGAAATAGGGGTGAAGAATTCGCTCGTTAGGATTCGCGCCGGTCAGTAGATTCGTCCGCGTGCTGTTACACTTGCAGGCCGGGACCAGGTTATGGCCGAAGATCGCGAAAACTGGATAATCTGCTTTTGGGAGCAGATGGTCTAGCGTGCCGCTGTGAAACGACCCGCACATCGGGCAGCAGTTAGCTTCGCTTTCCTCTCGGATGCGATTAATGTGCGGGAGCTCCTTTGATGGCGAAGCGTACAGCGCCTTCAGTTGGGCTTGGATCGGAACTGGGAGCGCTACGTTGACTACGCCATGCGAGTTACCCATGGCCGCGACATACTGAACGTAACCCGCCTTGATCGCAGGTACTTGTGCGGCAAGACTTGGATAGCATTTTAGCCGGGTGTTCAACGCAAGCGCGTCCAGAGCGGCCGCATCATCGAAATAGTCAGGCGGATCAAGTCGGTTCATTGGCCGCCACCCTCGCGGTCAGTTCCTTCGACCTGTGCGCGAATTTCGCTAAGCAAATCAAGCGACACCCGATCCTTGTAGGTCACAAATATTTCATCCCAAGACGCGCCCTGGGCAACAATTTTTGTTTCAACCTCTTGTGCGAGGCGTGAAGGCCGGTCCTCCCCGAACACGAAATAGGAAATCGCGCCAACATCTGCGCCGAACGTCTTGAGTATCGGGGTCTCTGCGGAGATCACTCGATCCGAGCTAGATCGAAGCACAGTGACCTGGTCCTCCATCGCCTCGCGCACGAAATAAACCGAATGCGTTGCCAATATCGCCGCGGATCCTGTCTGTTTGAGCAAGCTGTCAAGCAAAGCGACAAACTGACTAATGAAGTTTGGATGAAGGTGGGTCTCGGGCTCGTCGAAGAGTAATAGCGTACCATTCTCGACATAGAGACCTGTCAGCGCTGCGAAGCGTAGAAAGCTCAGTTCCCCACTACTGAGGGGATAAGTCTTGCCCTCGATCATGCGGACAGGTTCGGCGCGGATATTGATCGAAGAATAACGCTCGAGCGTCTCCTGCTCCCCGCCACGGTTCAGGCCAAATACTGATACGGAGCCGTGCTCACTGGCCCTTTTGCGTAGAACCAACTCTTCACAACCCTCAATCACGCTGATCGACTTCTGGAAAATCTCATATCGACTCTTCCCAGCTATACCCTCGGTACTGCGCGCGAGTTGAATGATTAGGTCGCTAGTTGAATGCCGCGTCCGTCCGCTCACCATGGAAAAACGCCTATACCAGACACGTGCGTGCTTGCGCCGCTCACTCGGGAACACAGAGGATGTTGATGCCGACGGATAGAAACCGAGTATCCGATTGAACACCGGGCGATCGCCATCGAGTGCCGTCAGATTGGGCTTTCCTAGCAACGCCGCATCGACGATCTGCGCTAATGTCTGACTCTTGCCGACGCCGTTCTTGCCGATAACGATTGCGAAGCGACTGGGTAGCACATCGCCACCATGCGAAAAACGGAACTTGAGATCGTGTGCGTTTGGTCGCCCCGCAAGATGAAACTGGACGCGCACGCCTTCGGATATCCGGTCAAGCTCCTCAAATCCGACCCCGCGCAGGATCGGTGCCGCATTCTTCCAAGTAAAATAGGACTCGCTTTGACGCAAAAAGGCACTGAGAAAGATTTGGCTCTCTCGCGCCGTTCTTAGCCAAGGTCTGCCAATAGGCCGATCCTCTGCTTCAACCATGTCGTTCATCGCGCGCAATACGATGCGTGTTTCATCCGGTCCGAGCTGTCTAATGATCCGCCGATAGCTCTCCATATCTGGCAGCATCGTGAAATAGTCCGGAACCTTTTCGGCCGGGATTGCCCTCTGTTCACGATTGACAAGCTCGCGCAAGTGCATTGTGTCAAACTTGTTATCATGTTTCTCAAGGAAGCCAAAGAAGCCGCGCAACTCCAAGCGCTCGTTAGAAAAATCCTGACTATTCTTGGGTTGGATCACAATTTCGATAAGAATGCGCTCACCAAAGTCATTCCAGCCGTCCGAGCTGGGAATGATCACTATCGTTCCTGGCTCGATAGAGGTTTGCAGGTTTTGCTCATTGAGAAACAGGACCTGATAGCTGGCAGCGTTTTCTCCCACCGAATTACTCCCTATTGTACCGATCAATCGCTAGGCGAATTTGCCCGAAGAATTGTACGCCCACCAGCCAACGTCCACACTGTAAACAGTTGGGCAGCAGCGTTGACAAATTCGCGCCTGCGAAGGCTCCCGCAAGGTTAACTTGTCAAAAGTGTCGCATATCGACCCTAGAGTGCTGCGCCGAGCATTACGGTCAGCTTCATGGAAATCTGAAGCATAGCGCATCAAGTAGGTGATCGTCCGCAAAGAAGCGACCCCATCAAGGCGGTCGTCACCAGTGCAACGGGCTGATAGCGGACGTTTAGCAAGCATTTTTATTTCCGAATGCGATGTTGACCAAAGAGTTTGTCAAAAAAATCGGTGATCCTCGCCTCGGCGCCGTCACCAACCAATTCATTTGCGCCGAACCGATAGACTTCGTAGCCAGCAAGGCGCAGCTCGCGGTCGGCTGATACCATTTCTGCATAGACCTTCAATGACGGAAGATCGTCTTTCGAGAAGTGATGTTTGCCATCTACCTCGATAACAATGCGTTGACGGCCAGGTAGCAACATAAGGAAGTCCATTCGCTGACGCGGTAGCGGAAGCCGACGGCGCAGGGACTTCGCGACGGCAGGATCATAGTGAAGGTAGACCTGCGGCAGGAGCGCGGGCAGCACCTCGCCGAGGGTGGACCGATAGGCCTTGAAGTAGGTCGCGAAAAGCTTGCGTTCTGCGTCCGAGGCTAGGGATTCCTGGAGGCGAGCTCCGAGTTTTGCGGCATCCGCCCCCGGTGTAACCTCGCCCCACCAGGAAACGAGTTCGGACCACAGAAGGCCGCTCGCGTCGATCGGCCGGTCGTAGACCAGGCAACTCTCTTCGCCGGACAGAATGACGATGTCGTTATTGATCGCATCTGCGAAGCCGATCTCCGGCTTCGGTCCTCGCGAGGCGAAGATCAAATTCTTGGGCCGGCCACTAACCCCGCGCGCCAGGGATCGGAAGCGGAAGAGCGGATGACCGGAAATTTCGCCTTCCTGCGCCAGCTCATACCCATCCCGCGCAAGGATCGCGTTCAGGGCGGCGACCGCCTTCGTCTGATCATCACCCGATCGAGAAAGGGGGTGAACAGCTTGTTCGAGTAAGGCGCCGAACCTCGCCCTGGAGCAATCGAATGCCCCGATTTCTCCGAATAGGTGTTCCACCGACCAATCGCCAGGATTGCGGTCCATATGCTGGGTGATCTGGTCGCGCAGGCTTTTGCCACCGCTTCCGAGGAAGTCATCAAGGGGCGAGGAAAGCGGAAAATAGCCCTCGACCACCTCTATGGTGCTGCGCTCACCGGCAAGATCGTCTCCGAGGAGCCGCGCAACGTCTCGTCGTGTGATCTGTGTCAACGGCGGATCGCTAGTCTCGAGCACCTTGCGACCCGCCTCATCGAGCGAGATGTCTCGGCGGACAGCAGCGAATTTGAGAGCCAGCCGAGCGAGGTCCTCCTGCGTGAGGTTGTCGAGCACAGCTTCGATACGCTGCCGTTTCGAGTAACCCTCCGGGGCAGGCACGACCAGCCCGGCGACCCGCTCTGGCTCCTGGCTCATTTGGGCGTGGCTCATCCCGTGCAGAATCCCGGAGAGAAGCCCGTAAAGGTCATCCGCCACGCCCGGTCCCTTTCAGGATCACGCGCACGAATGCAAACATCCGCGTAAACAGATAGTCGACCTGATCCAGAGAGGTCAACGTTTCCTGCGTTGTCTCGGAATGACGAATGCGGAAACTGTTCCCTATGGAGGTCAGCTCAGCGGCCTCCCGCCCAAGGGCTTCCCGAAATCCAGAGCCCGGCGGTGCGACGCGGTCCAGCAGCGCATCGGCCTGTGCGCGCTTATTGGCGCCGGGCTCCAGCGTCTTCAGGCGTTCAAAAGCATCCCACAGCTTCTCCAGAGCGTCCTGCCGATCTTCGGGCTTTGGCGAGACAAACCGCTGGCGCGCGGCTTCGAGCAGCCGGTCTGTTTCCGCATCGCCAGCTTGAAACAAGGCCCAGCCGATCGTATTGGCGATCGCCTGCGGAAGAAGGCGGCGGGCCTGTCCGGTCGCTGTGAGCTCGTAGGCGACAGCGTTCCGGCGGAACAGGAGGTTCACGTCCGCCACAAATCGCGCAAGGCCGGCGTCGCGATCCCAACTCAGGTGATGGTGGCGGTAGTAGGAATGATAGGCGCCCTGCAGGGCCTCACCCACGGCGCTGGCGCAGAACTCAAGCAAATCGAGGATCACCGGCGTGTCGGGCACTACGTTCGGAGAAAGCGGCCACTCGATCCAAGGTACCTCGGCGCCTAGCACTTGGCAGAAGGCCCGCTCGTCACATCCGCATGGTCCGTTCCCGTCGGCGCACTGTTCTGGAAAGCGCTGGCCAAATGCGCCATTGCCAATTCTCGTCTGGATCAAGCTGCAGATGCCGGCCCACAAGCGCTCGTCTATGATATCGATTGCGTGGGGTCGAATTCCATATTCACGATCCGTAAAATAGGTGGCCACGAGTTTCCTCCAATATCATCCCTTTGCTGCGCGAGACGCCATCCCGGCGATTTCTCCGCATCGCTCGATCGGCGTCCGGGCCAATTTTGCGTCGCAATAGATGCTAATCTATTCCGAGTTTATTGAAGAATATTTTATTCCGCATTTCAGCGTCCCGGAGAAGTTTGGTCCAACTCAAGACTTCCATGTAGAGGCTGTTGTTACCAAACCATCGGAACCAGCCAAGTCCATCTGGCATGGGAGTAAAGTCCTTCTCGAACTCAAGCCACTTTCTTACTTTTGGCGTCAGATCGCAAACTACGTAACCGTAAAATGGCGTCGTGCTGTTGACGATGATATCGCGGCCAGTGGGTGTCTTGAACTTACCTTCTCGGATCTGATTGACATATCGGACGATCTGCTGAACCGGATCTTCCTTCGATGAAGGATCTGCGAAATTGTCTCGTTGAGGCTTCTTGAACTCGAAGATGGTGATGGGATTGCTCGCCTCGTTCTCACCGCGAAATGCAACGCGGCGATTGTAGATTGTAATATCCGTCCGATCTCCAGCTGGTTTGTGCAGCGGCTTATCGGATGAGACATAGGAAGAAAAATTAAGCCGCTCGTCCAGCATCCAGAGGCTGTGCGACTCGTAATCCAAGTCTTCCGAATCTTTTTTACGTCGCATAATGATATCATGCACATCGCCTTCCGATTTGTACTTTCCATCGGAACCGATTTCTAGAGATTTGGAAAAAAGATCGAGAACGCACTTTCTCATGGAAACATAGTGGATGAGATCGTTCTTGCTGGTTTCGGAAATGCTGTCCATAATCTGGACAATTCTTGTACTCAATTCATCGGGGTTTTCTGATTTCAGCAGCGCGGCCACCTGCGATCGTGTCTGAATTTCCTTTTCGTATTTCTTCTTTTGAAGATGAATCTCGATATCTTGGTTTGTCGGTCGCATCGGCAGGGCGTCGAAATCAACCTCATTCGCGAGTGTCCGGTGCCAGGGCGCGTCGACCGAAACATAGTCGGCTATTCGCGCTTGCTTGCGCATCTTCCGTTCAGTAATTTCCGAGCCTACAGTCGACTGGGCGATCTCGGCAGCCTTTTGCTCGATCTCACTTTGAGAGATGCCAGTCAGCAGGTCATTGTCATTCTGAAAGCGGAATTCGCCTCTTTCGAGCGACACATTGTCATTTAGATAGTCGCCGAAAACATAGGACTTGACGACGAAATTGCGCCCTTTGGATAGATCCTGTTCGGGGCCGACCTCATAGAACTCTTCGGCAAACTCAGGTATATAGGCCTGAAGCGGGTTGTCGGTCACTTCGCGCCGATGTGCGACGAGACTGACTTTGCTCTTGGCCGACCTTGGTGTATAGAATTTGAAGACGCGTACGTCAAAATCCTTGGCCTCTTCGTTGGCTGTGAGTGTGAACGTGCTCTGTTCAACCGGCATCTCAACAATCTGGCTGTTTTCCTTGCCCAGATAGTCGTTGAGAGAGACACCACCGGAAGGCTCGTTCGCTTCCCGGATCACGATACGCGGACACACCCGATCCTTGTCAACGAAATATGGTAATAGCCGTTCGACGATTACGCGGCAGACAGTATCAAGCCGCTTGTCCGGGAACTTGACCGACTTGATACCGGAAATCTCAAATGCCGTACCTGTCTCCCGCTTTTCCGAAGTGGACGTTTTCTCGTCAACTATGATGTCTTTGCCTAGGCCCATCCTAAAGGATCGATCATGAAACTCATCACCGACGGTGAAGGTGCTCGCCACTTTCACATGGTTGAAATATTTGAGGCAAGTGAAACGGCCAAAGCCTTTCCCGCCATCGGCGATCTTCTGTTCGGTATAAAGTGTATCAAAGGAATCGCGGTTAGTCTTCGTGAAGCCGACACCATTATCCTTAACGACAAAGCCATCGATATCTTCAAGGCGGTCGATGATGTCCGCTTGTCCACTTCGTAGTATTTCGATTTGGATCAGTCCGTTCTCGCCGCCCTTTTGGTCGATGGCCTGAATGGCATTCACTACTAGCTCCACTAAGGGCGTATAGATGTTAGTGCCAGATCGAATATTCTCGACTAGCCGCCTGACGTTTACATTGCTCATGCCATCTCGCTTACATCGGTCGGGCCATCGTTGGCTCTGTCTTTGGACCTGCTCGCCGACGTCATTCTTCGTTCCCTCTTGATTCTCGCTGTCGAATTCGGCTGGCGGAGGACACTACGTTTTTGACGACATACTCGCGCATGAATCCTCTTAGTACCTGCGCCGCCGGAAGATCATGGGATTTGCACGCTTCGACGAACTCGTCTCGAAGCTCCCGGTTCAACCTGATGCGCAAGCCGACATCTTTTTTTGGCATACCGGGAGTGTAGCCAATGGATACACATCTGCCTAGAGGGATCCGCGAGATGAAGAGCAATCAGGATTCAATGGTCTTCAGCCTTCCGCCTGCCCATTTTTCAGCATGTGCTAGGTCACCCAACCTCCGTTTGGCTTTAGCGCGGCTGGTTACTAATTTGCGTAGCACAAGCCACAAAACCCCAGCCTCTTGCGTCAACAACTTGCCGAGCAGTCAGGCGCGAGCGGCTTCTTTGTCTAACAGTCCTCCCAGAAGTGCCAACCGATCCCCGCTGAATTCACCCTCCCTGAGCGTCAGCCCCTGCATGGCGCGCACGAAGAATTGGCGAAAATCCCTACGCTCCTCGCACCACGCCAGCAGCTTCACCCCCTGAGGCGGATGCACCAAAGCCAGAGGCAACACTGTTCGCGTGGTCTCCTGCCCCGAAAGGTCGGTGTATCCGAAGGCCACCGGCTGGCTGGCACGGATCGCCCCGTGGAGCGCGGAAAGATCAGCTGCCGCCGCCTCAGGCAGATCCCCGTGCCAATAGACGGCTGGACGCACGTCCAGCAACTGGTAGATGCGGCCCAAAAGTGCGGCTTCAGGATCGGTTTCCGCCAGTCGGGCAAGCGTTGTCTCAGCTGCTGCAGCAGCCACCGGATCACCGCGATGGCTTGCCAAGGCGAGACCCCTGAGGGCTGCATCACGCAGTTCGGGATCCAAAGCAGACGTTGGTTGGGCTGCCACGCTGGTCGCGACACTTTGCCCAAAACCGATCGCGGCGGCAAACCCAGCAAGTCGGGTTCCGAGCGCGCGGCGCGTCAGGGTCAAGGGCGTGGCGCGACCGGGTCGCATGGCGAGTCCTCTACGGCATTGGAAAAGGGGCCTTCCTTCGCACAGGAAGGGCCGTTTGGTCCAGTGTTTTCATTGAAAGCCATCGCCTCCGAATCTGGAGAATGCTCGTGTCCGCAAGGCCCACGGCCTGCTCAAGTACACGACCTAGGCCGGAGTCGATCCCCGGACGGCGTTAAAGTTCCAAGCCGGCGAGGTTGTGGGAGAACTTGCTCATCTTTGAGACCGCGATTGTGATGGGTGGTCTTAATGCTGCGAGATCAACCTCGGGCTCTTCGATGGCTTCGGCCTGTTCCACCGTAACGAGAATCTCAGTATCGACCTCTGGCACGATCTCCTCCCGCGCCACAATTTCGGCCGCAAGTTTCGGCTCAGGTTCAACTGGGGCTTCAGCCTTAACCTTCTCCGGCCTCACAAAATCCACCACCATCCTTTCGGCCAGCTTGCGTTCCAACGCCTCCATCCGTTGGGTCAGGACCTGCACATCCGCAGCTTCCTTAGGTGGATAGGGCAGGGCACCCTTCTGGGCGTCGAACAGCTTCTTGAACGTCGGGTCCTGGAAATACACAATCCGATGGACCAGCAGCGGGTTCTGCCGTTCCGGGATGAGAATTGCCTGATCCGGGTTCAACCGCCGCACCTCATCCGGCGTTAGCAGCGGCCGCTCTTCCATCCGCCGACTGACGGACCGCCGCTGCATGAAATCCCGATCCCGAGAAACACTGTCCGACACGGAAAGCTTCGTCGTCTTGCCCAGAGCGTCCGAAATCTCCCCCGCCGTCTTTTTGTCGTTCGCCGCAAGGTAAAGCTTCATGCCGGCGGCGGATTCGAGCGACAGCCGGACGTTCTCGCCATAGATGTTGTCGAGGCCGGGGATCGACTGGGTGATGATCGACACCCGCGCGCCATGGCCTGCGAGCTGCTTTAACGCCTGTTCAACGATGGGCATTGGCCCCAACTGGTCGAATTCATCCAGCATTACCATGACTGGCCAGGGCTCGGATTTCGGGTCGGGGAGGGTGGAGCGCATGGTGGCGATCAGCTCGCCGAAGAACAGCCGGACCAGAGGTGACAGCGTGCGGATATCATCGGCGTTGACGACGACATAGATCGACATCGGCCGCTTGCGCAGGTCGGCAAAGGAAAAGTCATTGCCGGAGGTCGCGCGGTCGACGGCCGGGTTGTTCCAGAGCGTCATGCCCGCACCGCCCAGAACGGACGCGTGGGATGAAAGCGTGCGGTCGGAATACCCTGCGAACTTGCGGAAGGTCTGGGCGGCATTGGGGTGTTTCACCTCCTCGGCATGCTCGCCGTAAACCTCCTGCGTGGCGCCCCGGCCAAAGAGGATGCGGCTGATCTCGCCGATGGTGGGCTTACCCCTCTCAATGGCAAGAAGACCGGCAGCCACGAAAAGCTCGCGCCCCTCAGTTAGAAAATCGCCGGCCGTGCCCTTGTCGGAAACCGTCAAGAAATAGTCCGAAATCTTGGCCAGCTCTGTGTAGCGCTGCTCGAGATTTTCAACGCGGGAGACGCGCTCGAGCGGGTTGTAGCGATGGGTCGGATGTTCAAAGTCGAAGGGCGAGAAGCGGTAGACCGCATCGCCTTCAGCCTGCCGATGCCGGGAAGTGGCCTCGAAAATTTCGCCCTTCACATCGAGCACCACGATGCTGCCGTTAAAGAGGAGGGTGTTCGGGATGACGTAGCCTACGCCCTTACCCGCCCGGGTGGGTGCCACGACAAGGCAATGCGGAAACTTCTGGAACGTGGCGCTGACATATGGCGCGGTCTTGGAAGGGGCCCCCAACTTGCCGAAGACCATCCCCGCGCCCAAAGGCTGCAGAAGGCCATTCGCCCTCATCTCCGCCTTCGCCTGGAACTTGGCTTGCCCGTATTCGGTGAGCTGTTGGCGGAAGGTCAGGGCGACGGCGGCAATCGTGAAGAGCACGGTCGATGCGCCGACGATTTGCCAAGGCAGGACCCAGGGCATGGAGGTCAGCCGGGCAAAGCCGGGAAACTCGGCGATCAAGACAAAGATCCCGGTTGCATTCGGATCGCGCCCCAAGATCAGGTTGAGAACGAGGCCCCCAGAAATAAGACCAACCAGCAAGCCAGATGTGAGACCAAGGGGAAGCAGCAAAGCAATGCGTTGCATGATCAAAACTCCCGATCTTGATTGCGATCGTGGGCATGTGCCCGCGCGTGTTCCGGCGGTCGCGCCGCCGCTTGCGCCACCATTCTGCGTTCCGCCGCCTCCGCTTCATGCGCGCTAATACCAAGCGAGGGATGTTCTTTGGCAGCCGAGACGACGGCCACTGCCATCGCCGCCCGAGCGGCCGGGTCCGGCACGTCCTTGGTCAGCGCCTCCGTCCGGCCCGCAGCGATATCTTTCAATACCGTCGCCCCGTAGCGCTCCTTCATTTCTTCCGCGAAATCCCGCGCCTGATTTTCATTGCGGAAGGCGACGGATCCTTGGCTGGCATGGACCTTTGCAAGTGAACCTAGGGCTTCGACGAGAGGATCTGGGCCACGGGTCACTTCGATGCTGCGGGCGGACTGGATCAGTTCGGCCGCGCGTTCATAGAAGCGGTCCACCCGCTCTGCCGCAGAACTGCGACCTTGGGCGCTGGCGAGATGAAAGCCATGCCGCTTGGCGACATCGGCAATATCGGACTTCACCCACGACTCTTCTTCGAGGGCGTTGGCGGCCCCAGTTTCGAGTCGCGTCTCAAGCTTTTTGAAATTGATCCCAGCGATGTTCGCGTAGAGGCTCAAAGTAGCGCTCAGCATTTTGGCACTGCTCTCGTCGAGATCGTTCTCGGCACCGGCAATCGCCAACGTGTTCGTGCTGATCGTGGTGCTGTAAAGCGTCGAACGGGGCGGGGCTGCTATTTCGGTCGACTCCCGATCCAGCCCAAAGGCTGCCGCCGCCTCTTTGGCGATCCCCTGCATTTCGGATCGCAGGTCGTCTTGTCGGTCCGGCCGCAGTCTATCGATCTGAGCGGTAGATTGCGCCACCCAGGCCGAGATTGCCCGCGCCGGATCAGCCTCAAAATCGCTCCGCTGCCGTTCTACTTCGACATAGGCCGCGATCACCGGGCTTTGCGCCAGATGCTTGGCCAAGGCTTCGCTGAGCGGCCCTTCATCGGGAAACTTGGCCAGAACCTCGGCGCCGCCATCGCGACCGTAGGAGGTGACGGCCAGAAGCTCATCGGGCAGAAAGCCGCTGGAGCGTTCGCCATCGACAAAGCGACCGGTGCCGAGCGAGGCCTCCGCATCAGGGATATGGTCGGCCACCACCTTGCGAAATTCCGGGTCGGCGACGAGCCGCTCGGCCAGATAGCGGGTGTTTTCATTGTCCCAACCAAGGGTCAGGACTAGTTGAGCATCTTCGCCCGCGGAGATTGCTGCCTCGGGGCGGGCGAACTCGGGCTGTGGTCGATGCTCAAGGACAAACCCTCCCGGCCTGCGGTCGGGCTCTTCGATCAAATCGCGGTCCATTTCGGCCGCGCGCTTCACTGCGAGCTCGAGGCCTTCCTCACCGCCTTCATAAAAATCATAGGCATGGCGCAGCGCCTCGCGGGAATTCGGGAAAGTGCGCTCTGAATAGGTGACCTCATCCTCCCCTTCCGGCAGGTTTGCTTCATAGCCCGTGTGAACGCCCCTGTCGGTTTCCACCGCCACGGGTCGCAGGTCGACATTTGCATCGGTGGTGACCCAGTCGCCGTTGGCGATGATGGATGGCTTTTCGACTAGGCCGTCCTGGTAGGCTGCCACCTCTCGATCCGCCACTTCCTCCCGGGCTTGAACCGCCGCGCGCAATTCCGGCCCGGGCGGGACCGCGTCACTATGGTCAGCCCAAAGCATCGCTGCCTTTTCCGGCGCGCGGCGCGCGAAGGCCTCGAGATCATCTCTCAGGCCTGTATCAAGCCTCTCAGTCACGGCCGGACCATCTTTGCCCCACTCCACCTTGCCCAATCGCTCCGTCAGCGAGGCCTCCATCGCATTCAGAAAACCGGCGCGGAATTCGGCATCCGGCGCATGGGAGTCTGGCAGGCTCTTGAAGTACCGCGTCTCGCCGCTTTCATGGGCCCCATGGATTTCTGTCCTGGCCATCGTGCGCGCGGTGTTGCCATCGATATGCGCCACCGAAGGACGCTCGGCAGGATCGGCGCGGAAGAACGCCTCCCCTGCCTGGCGCGGGTCTTCGAATTCCTGCGACGCCCCTGAAAGCGTCAGGCGAACCGAGAAGTATTCCTTCGGCCGCTCGACGGCCGTGCGTTCTGCATCGCGGCGCTCTGTTTCTGGGCGGTTCAGCCCTGCATTGCTGTCGTTTTCCATGGTGTACCTGCGGGGCAAAGAGCCGGAAATGGGAAAGGGGAGGGCGGGCGCTGCGGCGGCGTCAGTCGTCGAGGCCTGGGAAATACATCTCCATGATCCCGCGCTGATCGCCGATGCGGCCCATCTGCAGGATCACGTCGATCGAGGTCTGAAGGTACCTGATCACCTCGCCGAAACTGAGCTTGGTGCCTTGGGCCATCACCAGAAGCGCCAGCCGGTCCATGGCCTTGCGGGCCGAATGAGCATGCAGCGTGGTGAACGAGCCCGAATGCCCGGTGTTGATCGCATCCAGAAACGTCGCGGCCTCGGCCCCGCGCAATTCGCCCAAGATGATCCGGTCAGGTCGCAAACGCAGCGTGGCCTGTAAGAGTTTGTCGGCCGAGCGGGGTGAGCCTTCATCGCGTTGCGCGATCAAACTGACGGTATTGGGCTGCCCGGGCAGAAGTTCGAGGGAATCCTCAATCGTGACGATGCGCTCATCCGGGGCCACCATTTCCAGAAGCTTGCGGCCGAGCTCGGTCTTGCCGGTCGAGGTGCCGCCCGAGACGATGACGTTCAGCCGCTCGGACACGAGCTTGCCCAAGAAAGCCTCGACATCCGCCCCTTCCGATCCGGCGCGGATTTCCGCCACCATCGCGCGGCGCTCCTCTTCCAGGGAGTTTTCTTGACCGCGGAGAAAGCTGAAGGATTTGGCCGTCCGCTTCACGTCCCCCTGCCGGGAGCGAAACACCCGGATGCCAATCACCGTGCCGCCCGAGACGGCGGGCGTGCCTACCACCTGACAGCGCAGCATCAGTTCGCGATACCGCACCGCCGCAGAGACCAGAGGCGCGGTTTCGGTGAAGGTGTTTGATGTCGAGTTGGCAATCTGGGAGGCCAGATCGCGCACGGACCGCGCGGGCAGGGCGGCAAGACCACTTGGTGTCATGTGGATTTGCCCCGCACGTTCCAGCCAGATCGACCCATCGGCGTTGATCGCCAGTTCCATGACGGCCGGGTCCGACAGGGCGGCATCGAGCTGCCCGAGATAGGTGTCGAGATAGCTCATCAGTAAAACGCCAGATCCGCATCGACCCGGATCATCACGACCGCGCCCTGATTGACGCTGATCGTCGGTGGGATGCTGAGATAGTCGGCCATCACCGTATTGACCGCCTCGCCGAGATCGGTGCCGACGTTTTCGGCGGTGTCCGAGGCCACTTCATTGGCCTCGTACTTGTCGGCCGCCAGTGTTGGCACAGCACCGATCAGGGAAATCAGAGCGGCCGTGCCAAAGCGCTGAAGGAAGTGGTTTCGCACCGTGCCGGGCAGGCCCGAGCGCCCGATGCGGTCGGTGCCATAGGCGGCAAGGCCGACGGATTGACCGTCGGTGGTGACCAGTCGGTCCCAGGCGATGAGCACACGCCGCTGTCCGGCATCGACCTCAGAGTCATACCGCCCGAAGAGCCGCGAGCCACGCGGGATCAGCACGCGGGACATGTCGAACGACCAGACATCATGGCTGACAATGGCTGAGACATTGCCCGCCAGATCGGTGCTGATCGCGGTCTCAAGAGCTGCTTCGATCAAGGTGCCTTGCATCACGGTATGCGCAGGATCGGCAATGACCTCTGCCTGCCGGACCTCGGCCGCCTTGGCCCCAGCCCTGCGAAACACATCATCTCCTGTGGCCGTCTGTCCCGGCGCACCCGGGGCAGGGGCCGCAATGCCAGCCTCGCCGCCCATGTCCATGCTGGAGCGCAGGGCCACCATGTCGGAGTGGATCTGCGCCTCGTTCAGCATCTCGGCCGCTTGCCTGCGCCGAGCCAGTTCTTCTTCCCGAGCGCGCGCCGCCTCAGCCTCGGAATCGCCATCGATCAGCGCCTTTGTCTCGAGCTCGGTCTGCAGCCGGATGTTTTCACGCTCAAGATCGGAGAGAGCTGCCGCCCGGGCCTTTGCATCGGCATCAAGGGCAGCAACCTGCGCCTTCAGGTCTGCCAATGCGGCCTCATCGGTGACGGTCACCGGATTGGCCATCAGATCGGCGATCTGGGCGTTCAGCGCTTCGATCTCGGCCTTCAGCCGTTCTGCCTCAGATGTGTCTGGTGCTGCAGGGACGATCTGCGGCTTTGGCCGCGAGACGCTGAAGCCGTCGGTTCCCGTACCGTCGCCTTGAAAGTCGCTGACCGAGGCCGTCTCAATGGCGGGTGTCGGGACGGGGGCATCGGGTGCGGCCAGAACCAGCCAGGCCCCGACGCCGACACCGGCGACGGCCGTCACGGCGGAAAGCGCATAGGGATTGATACCTCGGCGGCGCTTTGGAGCCTCGGAAGGTTTCATGCGCTCCATGCGGGCGGTGAGCTTTTCGGCCTGGGTGTCGTCACTCATTGGCTCACCCCCGGCTCGGCTGTGACGCAGACGTATT
>Ga0209571_1000963_pt1 | contig 18019 bp, 16 predicted proteins | sample EBPBio102011_DNA_FD_185866 | JGI IMG/M metagenome (GOLD analysis project Ga0209571, IMG submission 185866) | Wastewater treatment Type I Accumulibacter community from EBPR Bioreactor in Madison, WI, USA - Reactor 1_1/10/2011_ DNA (SPAdes)... | ecosystem: Engineered > Bioreactor > EBPR >...
CCGCGCTGGCGGTTTGCGTCGGCCTTGATGACGCTGGCATCGATGGCGAAGCCTTCGCCTCCGACCAGGCCCTCAGCCAAGCAGCGCTCCAGCACCTTCTCGAACACGAAGCGCAGCGTGTCGCTGTTGCGGAACCGTCCATGCCGGTTCTTTGAAAAGGTCGAATGGTCCGGCACTGCATCCTCCAGCCCCAACCGACAGAACCAGCGGTAGGCCAAGTTCAAATGCACCTCCTCGCACAGCCGGCGCTCGGAGCGGATGCCGAAGCAGTAGCCCACGATCAGCATCCGGATCAGCAGCGCCGGATCAACGGAGGGGCGGCCCGTGCGGCTGTAGTGCGGGGCGAGGTGCCGGTGCAGCTCGCCAAGGTCCAGGAACTGATCGATCCCGCGGAGCAGATGGTTCGCTGGAACGTGGTCTTCCAGGTTGAAGGCGTAGAACAGCGGCGCTTGGCCGACTTCCTGACGTCCCATCATCGCGTGGACCTCCGCTCGCTCGATGACGTCAGTGAATCAGCATCAGCAGGCCGATTCAACAGAGTTTTTCAACGGAATAGGCCGGAAGCGGACATTGGTGGGTAGGGGATTAGGGATGTTTATCGGGGGTAGCTCCAATACATGCTGTACGAGCCATCTTTGTCCAAAGAGCGCATAAAGCAGCTCCAAGCCCGTAATGCTGAAGCCTGACGATTGTGTAAATGCATTTACCTATCTTGACGACGAGCGGTGTCCGGCGTACTCAGGATGTTGCGTTGAGCCGCATATGGTACTTGCACACACCGAGGTTCATATCAGTCTCCAGCATGGAAGCTGGTCAAGCGCCCGATAAGGATCCAGATCGCGCAGCCAGTGCGCACTCCCGCCGCTTTACATCTCAGCTATCAGAGCGCAGTCATCGTATGCAGCAACAACACGACGCTGAAGAATCTGCACCGAGCCGACGTCGCAATACTTCTGACGAGCGTTTCCGCGAACAACTGTGCAAAACGGTCATCGCTATGCCCTTGTTGAGGCAGATGAAACGGGTGAAGAAGCCTCTGCCGATCATCATTGATCTAAACTACGGACACTTGGACGGCTTGCGTGGCGCCAAGAAGCAAGTATGTCTGGCGCTGCTGGAAGTGCTAGACGAAGCGGTGAAGGTCACATCGGCGGCGTCTATCGAAACCCTGCTTCAGCTGATGCCGAAGGAAGTGGATCGCTATAAGACCGAATTGTGCGCGCAGTACGTTTTCGCTCAGCTGACGCCCGAGCAAATACGCGCCTTGATCAGCATCGATGATCGCCTCGCCAGTGAGCTGATCCAGCGCAGCACCGTCGAAGCGTCGCTCGATAGGCGCGAGGACTCCGACACTAAGCGTCCCTTCGCTCACGACGTGGCGACCGAAGGCGGCACATCAACTTTCGTACCGCACTACCGTGGCCAGTCTATCTACAAGTTATGGCCAGACTTCAAAACCAAGCCGCTGCTGTTGCGCACGGTCAGCACAGTGAAAGCCGATGCTGCACGGATCGCGTTCTCCGCTGGCGGCCGTGGCATCGTTTGGGCGGTGGTGGACTCGGGCATCGACGCCAGCCATGTGCATTTTGCCGAGCATAAGAACTTGGAGCTGCCCGCGCCGCTTCGCCACGCCGACTTCACTCGCACCGATGGCCAGTCGCCGTATGTCGATGCCCCTGAGGATGCATTTGGTCATGGCACTCATGTGGCCGGTATTATCGCTGGTGAACTGAAACCCGGCGCGTCTACGAAGATCACTAATGCTGTATCTCGCATGCGCGACCACCAAGGCAACGAGTCCTACGAACCATGGCCCATCGATCGTATCATCGGGGTTGCTCCAGAATGCAAGCTGCTGAGCTTGAAGGTACTGGACCAGCGGGGCCGCGATAGTGGGCGGGCCAGCAATATCCTCGCGGCACTTGCTTACATCAACGAACTGAACGCCTACGGACGCAACATCCAGATCCATGGTGTAAACCTCAGCGTAGGCTACGAGTTCGAGGCTGAGTGGTTTGGTTGCGGACAAAGTCCACTTTGTATCGAGGTGAACCGGCTGGTCAGTTCCGGCGTCGTCGTCGTGGCGGCGGCCGGCAATACCGGCTACGGCGCAGTGGCACCATCGGCCAGGGGTCCAAACATGGCCGGTCTGTCGCTGACCATCAACGATCCGGGCAACGCCGAGCGCGCAATCACCGTTGGCTCAACGCATCGCTACATGCCGCAGCAGTACGGTGTGTCGTACTTCTCATCTAAAGGCCCCACCGGCGATGGCCGGATGAAACCGGATCTGGTTGCACCCGGCGAGAACGTGCTTTCCTGCGCCGCAGGCGCCAAGCGCCGCAACATCGAGAACTCGCTGGCCCAGGCCGCGGGCTCCATTCCCACGACTGCCGGCTGCGACTACCTGGAAGAAAGCGGCACTAGTATGGCCGCGCCGCATGTGTCCGGCGCCATCGCCGCGTTCCTATCGATTCGCCCCGGCTACATCGGCTGCCCGGACGACGTAAAGAGAATCTTCTTGGCCACTGCCACCGATCTGGGCCGGCAACGAGAGTTTCAGGGACACGGCCTGGTCGATCTGATGCGAGCAATCCAATCAGTTTAGCCGCCCACCACGGAGCTGAAATCATGGAAACTCTGGCTGGTTTTCCGTACATGAAAGCCAAATTCGACAAGCATGCCAAGGCGCTCGACCCCAACTTGACGCAAACCGTCAATCACTGGATCAGCACACTGGGCAGCACCGATCTACTGGTTTTCTCTCACGGCTGGAACAATGACATCGCCGAGGCTGGCGAATTGTACCAAGCGCTCGCTACCAGCCTCGACAATGCCGGCGCCAAGCAGCTAGTGGATCGCAAGCTGGCGATCTTGGGCGTCTTCTGGCCGTCAAAGAAGTTCGCCGCCAGCGAACTGATTCCCGGCGGCGCCGCCAGCGAGGAAGGCGATCTCGACGATGCCGAACTGCGTGCGGATATCGAGCAATTTCGCAGCTTTATCGAAGACGAGAAGCACGATGAACTCGACGCGATGCGCAGCCAGGTCGCCACGCTGTCGAGAAGTCCCACCAGTCGTGCGCAGTTCTTCCGCCACGCGCGTGGCCTGCTTGATCCGCCTGATGCAATGGACCTGGATGACAGTGAGGAGATACCAGCCGAGTTCTTTGCCACTGACGAAGACGCCGATATCAACGACTTCTTCAATAGGCTGCGCAACCCAGACCCACCGAATGTGTCCAGCGCACCCTCGGCCAGCGGCGCAGCGGGCTTCAGCGGGAGCGGCTTCAAAGCTGGAGCGCGGCGACTGCTGAACTACGTGACGTACTACAAGATGAAAGCGCGTGCGCGCACCATAGGAAATAAGGCGGTTAGCCCGCTGCTGCGCCAGCTCCGCAAGCAGCATCCAAGCCTGCGCCTGCACTTAGTCGGGCATAGCTTTGGCGGACTGGTCGTAACTGCTGCAGCCTTGGGCGAAGCGGGGCAGGCGGCCATTCCGGTGGCCAGTATGAGCCTGTTGCAGGCCGCGTTCTCGCACAACGGCTTTGCCAGCAAATTTGGCGAGAAGGGAAAGCAGGGCCATTACCGCGGCGTAGTGACGCGCGGTTGTGTCAGCGGTCCAATCTTGATCACGCACACGCATAACGACAAGGCAGTGGGCCTGGCCTATGCGTTGGCGTCGCGTTTCAGTGGTGTGGATGCGGCGGGCATCGGAGACAAAGACGATCCTTACGGAGGCATTGGTGCTAACGGTGCGCAGAACACGCCCGAAAGCGTCGAAGTGGATCTGGAAGCGACCGGATTCGCTTACAGCTTGGTGCCAGGAAAGTTATACAACTTGCTGGCGGACAAGTACGTTAAGGATCATTCCGGCATTCGCGGACCCGAGATTGGCCATGCGATTGTGCAGGCGGTGAAGGTGACGTAGCCCCCATATAGCGCCGCGGAGCGCGTGCTGCGGATCGTCAACCAACTGACTTTCTGTCCCGTGCCAGTCTCACAGTTAAATGAACTGTATGAATTTTGTTTGCAAGCACTGTACATCCGTCACATGTAGGTCAGCACGCCGGAGGACGAAGTGGAAACGGATGCCTCTCTCTCGACAGGCCACCCGGCCAACCTAGAGGAATGCATCGCCGTGGGCTCCATCAATGCGGATCGTCCGCACATGTACGGCGTCTCCACCTTCGCAAGAAAAAGCCGATTGTGTATGAGCTCTAGACAAAGAGGTGGACGCGGAGGACTGGCATGACTCTTAAATTCAAGTGCGTTGCGCTTGGGCCCGGGGGCTGGGGCCTAACCAATTTGGACATGCGGGCATCCGATGGCTTAACTGCGGAAACGCTCTCAGTCGTGATGGTTGGAGCAGGTTTTGGCATGGCCGCGGTCCCGGGATCCCTGACCTGGAGGGGACTCATTGAGAAAGTGGCCACCAAGATGGAGATCAACGTGGGGTCAGTGGACTCCAGAATTGCCGCCATGATGCTCAGCTGGATAGGGTCGCAGAAGCGAGTAACAGCGGAAGAGAGCGCGTTCCAAAGGATAGTGGCCGATTGCGTCAAAGCGGCGCATCTAGATCAGCAACGAGACGACGAGCTCCTTGACAGGATTGCTGATCTTGCTCTCAGGGTCCACTGCGACGTCGTTATTGACCTCAACTATGACACTCTTGTCGAAGAAGCACTTGATAAGGCGAAGATACCGTACTACCGGATCATCGGCGCCCAGTTGGATATCCATGCGCCGCTTCCCAAGGGAACGGTCGTGCTGTGGAAGGTCCACGGTTCGGTCGAACACCCTGCGACCATTGTTCTATCTCCCACCGAGTACCAGCGCATATACGAAGTAAATGACTTGGGAGGTGAATTGGCCAAGCTGGGCGCGAAGACACACACGGTCTGGACGGTCGGTGTTGGACTCCTCGATGATGACGTTTGGAGCCACCTAACTTCCAAGGCCAATGACCTCGAAGTTGTATCCTTCTGGGTCACGGAGGGTGATCGAAGCCAAGACGCGGAGGAGACGCTGCAAGCTTGGATCCGAATGCTCGACGCAGGCGCAGGTGTCACCCGCGCTACAGTACTCAACGCAGTGCTAGGCAAGAATAGTCGGGCGTTACTAAGCAGTATCGACCACTTTCTGTGCGAGTTCGGAACGCAATCCGAGGCGCAGCCTCGACAAACCGCTCGACTCGCGGCGACACTGAGGAAATTTGATGAACAATGGGGTATGGCTTCAAAGATCGGAACCCAGCGTGCCATAAGCTTTGTTGTTGACGAGTTTGAACAGGACTACAGCGACCTCTTCCATTTCATGTTGACGAGGGGCAAGACAAGAGGAAAACGCTGGTTGCCGTTCCTAAACGCTAACGGGCCGATCCCTGATCGTCACGCGCTGGCAGATGAGTTCCACGCGGTTTTACTCAGCTGCAAATCGATGATGAAGGACTTTGCAGGCGAATGGCCCACCCGCGGGCTATTACTGGGATGCTGCGTACAGGCGATTGTACGGAATGTATGCGACTGGCTGGATTCCTTCGATATTCCCTATACCATCGAACCAACGCAGGATCCACTCAAGGTAGTACAGCGAGGTACCTATCTGGTTGTTGGTGCCAACCCCTTCGATCCTGACGTGCGCGCTGACGTCAATGCATTCAACCTAATCCACGCTTTTACGTACAAAAACGATCCATTGAAGTTAGAAGCGCCGCTTACTGAGGAGCCACTTCCATCCTCGAAAAGTAGGCCATCCGAGCTCCTTACGGAAGATGAGTGGGAGTGCGCTGTTAGAAGTTTGTTCGTAAACAGTGCGCCTGAGCTGAAAATTGATGGCCTAGCTCCGATAGCCTTGACCAAGGATTGGATATTCCCAGTCTTTCCATGGGGTTTTGGCAGGAATGGCCTTGCGGCATACCGTTCGACGTCCAAAGGGACGGTGACCCGCGCATGGCATCTAGTCTCGAATCAAAGTGCCTCTCGCTACCAGATCTGCAAGGGCGGAAGTTTGCGTGACCGCGGGGAACGTGCTTTCATGCTCGGGCGACGAGGGCAAGTACGTATAGGAGAGTCCGATGACTTTGTGCAACGCACCGCGCGAATCTATTGATGTAGGCAACCTCGAGCACGACGAGTGGGCACGTCCGGCTTTTTTTGCGGTCGAGCCCATCGAGGATTCCCCTTATGACGGCCCCCTCCCATGGCTAGTGAAGAAGATGGAGGAGTAAGTAGCGTCGAAAGACGAGGAACGCTGGAACTGCTGATTCCAGAGGCCCGACGCTGCGGCTGGCGGGTACGCGAGGGGTTTCTAGGATGCCCATCGACTTTTTTTTCCCCCTGGGGAGACGCGTTCACCTGGCCACCACATGCGCACGTTAGAAAGTCTGGAATCCCTTCCTTACTGTGCGATGCCAAATCATTGTGCGCTGTGCCCACGCTGAGGCCTTCCCAGGCTTCTCGAGTCGGTCTTCCCCTGTGCGTAAAGCCCGATCGCGGATCGCTAGGCATCGGCTTTCAACGCTATGAAGACAGTGTCAGCCTTAGAGAAGTGCAGGCTCTTCCTGATTCCCATTGGGTCGTCCAGCCGCTGCTCTACGGTGTCGAGTTCAGGGTTTCGCTCTGCCAGAACGGCGCGTTCGCTTCAGCCATGCTGATTGAGCGCGATGGTCATGCTTCGCGTTGGCGCGACGTGACCCAAGAAACATCTGAGCTTTGGTTGGCAGATCTGGCTCCAGTCGTGAAGTACTTGGCCGTTCCAGTCATCGGCGTCGACATTCTCTTAGTAGACGATACCTTCCCGAATGTCATCGATGTAAACACTGGTCCAGACATCGCTATCCACCTAGTTACGCGCACGCCACGCAATATGGCGCGATCGGTGCTTGACTCCTGGGTCGCGATGAGGTCGTCGACACACTGATTCCGTTAAGGTTGGCCGTATACGTGGCTCAGCAATCTCCGCTCCGACCGAATACGAACATTGACGAGGCAGCAGATTAGGAAGATTTATCGCGGGTAGGGGAGGGGGGGCCGGCCTGCTTGAGCAAGCGATCAAGGACTACTGATACCATCCCAGTGGGGGAATGCTGGCTAGGGGGCGAGATGCACAAACATGATCCGGTTCGACAGATTAGTTTCATTCAGCAGGCGCTGTCGCAGAACCGTAAACCTATCGGCTTCTTTCTAGGCGCGGGATGCCCACTGTCGATCCGTGTCAATGAGCGCGAAGAGGATGGAAAGACTATTACCGACCCGCTGATCTGGGACGTGGCAGGGTTGACGAAGGTGATCGCGGACCAACTGTCCAGCAAGGACGTCGCCAACCCATCGACTTGGGACAAGATCGTCAAGATCGTGAGCGATGACGGCGGTGATGGCGGAAACATTGAGCTGTTGCTCAGCCGCATCCGCGTGTTTGCGAGTGTTGCCGGCGCCGGCGATGTGCGTGGACTGACCGCCGCCGAGCTCGTCGCTCTGGACACGAGCGTCTGCGACGTGATCTCCAAGGAGGTCACCCGCACGCTTCCGACAAAGGACAGCCCCTATCACAATCTGGCGATCTGGAGTCGCTCAATCCGCCGTGAGCGGCCCGTCCATCTCTTTACAACCAATTACGACTTGCTTATGGAGCAGGCGCTCGAGGAAAGTTCAGCGCCCTATTTCGACGGCTTCATCGGTGCCCGGAAGGCTTTCTTCGACCTCGGTGCTGTTGAGGATGAGGACTTGTTGCCGCCACGATGGGCTCGGCTGTGGAAAATCCATGGCTCACTTAACTGGCGCCTGGAGAACGAGACGGACGTCGTTCGAACTGATCAGAAGACCGACAAACAGAGCTATCTGATCTACCCATCGCATCTCAAGTATGATCAGAGCCGCAAGATGCCCTATCTCGCGATGCTTGATCGCTTGAAGGCATTCCTGCTCGCGCCGTCGTCGCTGCTCTTCATCTGCGGCTATTCCTTCGCAGACGAGCATATCAACGACGTCATATGCCGCAGCCTTGAGGCGAACCCGACTGCGCACGTCTTTGCTTTTGTCCATGGCGAGCTAGAAGCACAGAGGTACAAGCTCGCGTGCCAGTGCGCGCTGGCGACCCCGAATCTGAGTCTGCTGGGTTTTGATAAGGCGATCATCGGTCGCACGCGGGGTGACTGGACAGCCGACGGCGCGGATGACCTCGTGTTGCCGCCCAGTATCCTCGTGAAGGATGGCGACAAGGTCACCTTGCGGCTCGGCGACTTTGCCGCACTCGGCGCGCTGCTGCGTGGTCTCTCCGGCGCCGGGACGAGCGATGATCCGGCCTGAGCTAGCCGACCGGGCGACCGTCATAGGCACTGTCCAGGACGTCAGTGGGACGTCGGTCAGCGTCACCTTGACGTCGGACCGCTTCTCGGGCCTGAGCTTTGTCCACGGCCAGGGCCACAAGATCGGCCAGATCGGCAGCTTCGTTAAGATCCCGATTGGTTATGTCGACCTCTATGGGATCGTGTCGCAGGTCGGGGCGAGCGCGGTTCCTGAAAAGGCCGCACTTTCGATGCCCAATGGCCTACGCTGGATGACGGTCCAACTGATCGGCGAGGGCTATCGGACGGGCAGGTTTCAGCGCGGTATCTCGCAGTATCCAACCTTCGAGGACGAGGTTCATCTCGTCTCCGAAGCCGATCTTCAGGCGATCTATGGCCAATCGGATAAGCAGAACCATCTCGTCCGCGTCGGTTATGTCGCGGGCAGCGAGTCGATTGATGCGCTGGTCGACGTCAACAAGCTGGTGACCCGTCACAGCGCCGTGGTCGGGACAACCGGTTCGGGCAAGTCGACGACGGTAGCGGGACTCTTGAATGTCTTGTCAGATGAAAGCCGCTTTCCGTCGGCACGGATCGTCGTGCTCGATCTCCACGGCGAGTATGGCAAGGCGCTTGGCGATCGCGCGAACATCTTCAAGATCAGCCCCGACGCCCGCTACGCCAACGAACACCGCCTGTGCATTCCCTTCTGGGCGCTGAGTTTCGACGAGTTGTTGCGGGTGACGTTTGGGAGCCTCCCGCCCGATGGCAAAGCCCGCAACATCATCCTCGAGGAGATCCTCGCAGCCAAGATAGCGAGCCTCGCAGTCCAACCCATCGCCGGCGTGGCCCCCGCCAGCATCACTGCCGACAGCCCGGTTCCCTTCTCGCTCAATAAGCTCTGGCACGGACTCTATTGTCGGGAATTCGGCACCTATTTCAGTGCCGGTGGCGCGAGCCCAGCGGATCAATCCAACTGGGCCTATGAGATAGACGCCTCCAACGCGAAAATCGTGGGCGATGCTCAGGCCGGCATTCCGCCACGCTTTCGTAAGGTCAAAAGTGTCGCGAACGACCCAGAGAAGATCAACTGGCTTCCGGACGTCCTCAACATCCGGGGGCCGCTTGAGGCGTTGGGTGCTCGGCTCCGCGTCGCCCGTTACGACTTCTTGCTGAAAGCGGGTGACTGGCATCCCGACCTTGAGGGCAAGACAACCAAGACGCTCGCCGACCTGGTCGGCCAATGGCTCGGCAGCGATAAGCCGATCACTATCCTCGACCTATCGGGCATCCCCTCGACCGTAACGAACGACATCATCGGCAGTATCCTGCGCGTTCTCTACGATGGACTGTTTTGGGCCCGGAACCTTTCGGAAGGTGGGCGCGAGCGTCCGCTGCTCGTCGTGATGGAGGAAGCGCACAGCTATCTTGGCGACGACGGGAGCAGCGCGGCCTCGATCGCGACGCAGCGTATCGTCAAGGAAGGTCGCAAATATGGGATTGGCGCGATGATCGTCAGCCAGCGCCCGGCTGAGATCAACCCGACGATCCTATCGCAGTGCGGGACCTTCTTCGCGATGCGGTTGAGCAATTCCACCGATCGCTCGCATGTGACCAGCGCGCTCTCGGACAACCTTGAGGGCCTGACAAGTATGTTGCCAGTGCTGCGCACCGGTGAGGCGATCATCCTAGGTGAAGCAGTTCGATTGCCGATGCGCACAATGATCCAGGCGCCGCCCCGCGATCGTCGTCCCGACAGCCAGGATCCACTGATCTGCGACGAGGTCGCGCCCGAAGAGTCGATGACGCCGGGCGGTTGGAATCTGAAGACCCATGTCCCTGCGGACTATCGCTATTTTGTCGAGACTTGGCTCCAGCAAAACCCGCTCCGCACTCCACCAAAGAAGGAATGACACACATGGCCTGGCACGAATTCGCTCCCTTTACCTCGTCGAACCTCGCCGCAATCCGCTATGAAGAGGATCAGCTGCTGCTCGAGGTCGAGTTTCTCAACGGCAGCCGCTATCATTATTATGAGGTTACGCCGCAGATCGCTCAGGCCTTCGATCAGGCCGGATCGAAGGGGGAGTTCCTCGCGGCGTCCATCAAGGGTCATTATCGTTACAGCCGGGTCTAAGATGCCACTTGTCAGCCTCGATCAGAAGAATACTCGCGTTCAGTTCGGTGCATTCGAGGTCGACAACAAAATCCTGTTCGAATTCTTCAACAAGATCGCCGCCGCGGATCGCGACGAGCAGCTCCACAAGGCCCTCTATATCGGCGTTTTGGCGCTCATGGAGGACCGGCTTTCGAGCTTCCTCTCGCGAACCGCGAACGAGCTCGGCACCGAGCTCGAAAGCCTGAAGCTCATCTTCGACATGAAGAAGGAACTTTTCTATCGGTCGGCGGTGAAGGGCGTGCTCGCCGAGGCCGATATCGCCGACTTCCTGTCGGAGTTCTTCGATCGCCAGAAGATCCCCGACAGGATCGAACTGACCGGCGATCGCGCCGGTAAGATCCGTCGTAACAAGACAGGCGATATTGTCTGCCATCTAGCCGGCGACAGTGGCAAGCGGATCGCGATCGAGTGCAAATTCGACAAGAGCATCCGCTTGGGGGACATCCAGACCAAGGACGTCTTCACCAAAAAGGCGGATACCGCCTGGAGCCAACTGCTTGAAGCGCAGGCCAATCGCGACGGCCAGGCCGGAATCATCGTGTTCGACGCCTCGCTCATCGACAACAGCATCCTCTCCGCCGTCCAGGACCTGAAGTTCCTCCCCGGTATCGGCCTGATCGCAATTATTGATTCCCAGAAGGGCGATTATCGCAATCTCGCCATCGCTTACATGCTGGCGCGCGACATCGCGCTCAATGCGAAGACGCTCGAGCTCGACACCGACGTCCTCAAGATCATCGTGAACCGGCTGATCAAGGATGCGCGAGACATGGCGTTGGTGAAGCACCTCGTCACCGCCAACATCGACAATATGAAGCAGATCCTTGCGCAGATCGAGAAAGGTATCCTTCTTGCCGAATTCAATCAGCGCTACCTCATCAAGTTCCTCGCCGAGGGGACCCTCACCAAGGAAGACATGCTCGCTTTTTATGCGGGTGAAGAGGTCAAGGAGCGTTTCCGGCTCGTCGAACGCGAGATCGGCGACCTTTGCGCATGAGAGTTCGAAATGCCGCCCTGCAGGCTGCTTTGTCCCGAGTTAGCGCCTTGATCCTGTAAGTTAGTTTTCGGCCGCTTTACTTTGTATCACTCGATGATGACGGCCATCCAAACGCTGATCTCGGGCCTTTGGCCGTTTGCAGACGATCTCCGATCACTTCAGCAAACGAGCGGCAGGGTTATCTTCCGCAGCTCCGGCCTGGAAGTAGCCAATGACGCTCGCGACAGATCGGTGTTCGGTCATCGCCATCACCGCCGGCAAGGGCACGCCTTGCTTGCCAGCTTCGGTGACAAATCCCGACCTGAGACTGTGTGCCCCAAAATCCCCCTCCAGCCCAGCCACTCGGGCCCGGCGCTTCACGATCGCGGCCACCGAGCCCGGGAGCAGGGCAGGGCCGACCTGCTCCTTCCAGATCCGCCGAAAGATCGCCCCCTCACGGATCCCCGCTGCCTCCAGCCAGGCGGTGAGCGCGTCGCTGCTGCGTCCCAGGATCGGCTTGTCCGGGGTCGAATCCACCGTTACCCCGGCCTGCTGCGTCTTGGAGTACTCCAGCCGATAGATGTAGCCGTCCTCGCCGACCTTGCGCAGGTCGCGCATATCCGCGGCCGCGATTTCGCTGCGCCGACGCCCGCCACTGGCAAATCCGAAGCAGAGCAGGGCGCGGTCGCGTAGGCCCTCCAAGCTGTCGTCGCAGGTGGCCAGCATGGCTTCCAATTCGGCCCTGGTGATGGCGGTCTTCTTCGTGGGGCGCTCGCCGCGTTTGACAGCGGCACGCCGAGCTCGGCTAAGCAGCGTCCTTACGGTGGGCAGTTCGCAGGGATTAGCCAGGCGCTTGAGCTTATGGGCAGTGGACAGCACGGCCACGCGCTGGACCACGGTCGAGAGCTTGAGCGGCCCGACCTTGGCCTTGAGGCCAGCGGCCACCAAAGCTTGATCCAGCGTCGGCGGCAGTTCGCTGACCAGCCCAGTATTGCTTTTGCGCTGGATGTGATCGACCAGAAACTGGATCACCACTGCCTCACTGACAGGCAGTGCCAATTCGGCGCCATAACGGCCATGGTGCCAGCCCGCCCAGTAGCGCAAGGCAGTTGCGTAGCTGCGCGTCGTGTTGGCGGCGGCCGCTTCAGCGAGTAGCTCGCGCACGGCATCGGCAGCTTTCTGGGCCAGTTGTTCTGGTAATACCAGGCTGGTGACGGTCGCTGAGGTAGTCGGTAATGTGTTATTTCGTTTCATACTATGTAATGTATGCTATGAAATAGGTTGTCTACTAGCGATAATCATCACTTATCGTGAGTACGTATTCAACGGGGCAGGGCGGCGACAGAGGAGGCATTCCCGTGGCACGAGGCATCACCGAAACCGACGTCCACACCGCCGCCGACGAACTAGTCGCGGCCGGGGAGCGCCCGACCGTCGAACGCATTCGCGCTCACTTGGGCACCGGCTCGCCCAACACTGTGACGCGGCACCTGGACACGTGGTGGCAGGCCCTAGGCGGCCGACTGGAGGCCCAGCGGAAGCACCTGTCCATGTCAGAGGCGCCCGAAGCCGTTGCGACGCTGGCAGCGCAATGGTGGGGCGTGGCCTTGGAGGCGGCCAAGGCCAGCCTTCAGGGCGCCCTCGCTGACGAGCGTGCCACGGTGGAAGTGGACCGCGCGGCCTTGGAGACGGCGCGCAAAGCGATGGATGTCGAGGCCACCGCCCTTCGGGTCCAGGCCGAGACAGCAGCCCAAGCTGAGAGGGTTGCCGCGGCCCAAGTGGCGGAACTGCAGCGCCTAGTGAACCGCTTGGAAGCCGAAGTCGAGGGACTAACGCGCCAGCGTGAGGCCGCGACCATCCGTGAAGTCGAGCGCGAAGCCGTGCATCAGACGCTGGAGGCGCGGCTGCTGGCGCTGCAAAGCGGCGCCGATGCGGAGCGAGAAGGGTTCTTGCAGCACATCCGCGCCATCGAAGACCGAGCGAGCGCCGAAATTGATCGGGCACGCCAGGAAGCCAAGGACGCGCACGCCCAATTGAAAACCCAAGCGCGCACCCATGCGGCCACTGACACGGCATCCCGCCAGGCGCTCGAGCGGGCCAGCACCCGGGCGTCGGAAGCAGCGCGTGAACTGGGGGTCGAACGAGCTCGCACGGCGGCGCTGGAAGCCCAGCTGTCCAAGGTTCAGGATCTGTCGGCCGTAGTCGAGGCGGCGATCCGCCGTGCGGAATCCCCTGCAAAAGCGCGCAGCCGTCGACGGAAAACTGCCGGCGAGACTGCTTCGAAGCGATAGGTCGAAGTGGACTGACTTGCACACTTTGAGTTGCGCCGTGTGCTGGCCGACCCGAGACGCAGTAAGCTAAGTATTCCTTAGCATCAATGCTTGTCTATGTCATGACGATGCCATCAGAGCGCACCCGGAATGTGCTGCAGGCGGGCGCATTCCTCCGGCAACTGGCCGCCAGCCAAGCTGTGCCCAAAGAGGTGCGGCAAGAGGCATACCGACTGCTGCGGCACTATCCAACCGTCAGCGATGTCGAGACTATTGCTGAGCACGAGGAACGGCTGCAAGAGTTGACCAAGTCAGCTTTTGTGCGCCCATATCTGACCAGCCAGATCGAGCCAGACTGGTTCCGCGGCTACCCGCTCGGCCCCCATCGCATCTGACCATGAAGCGATCGAGCAAGCCGCCGGGAAGAGGGGCCAGGGCTGCGGAGGCAGAATTAGAGGCTTCGTTTGAACGCGCCCGTGACAGCGCGGCCGAGGAACGCGCATTCTTCGAGCGGCTGATGGATGCGATCGTGTACGTGCATGCGCCGGTGTCGGACGACGCGCGAACACCGCGGCTGGTCCAGTTCCGCCATCCTGATGGCTTCGATGCGATCCCATTTTTTACCTCGCTCGGCAAGGCGCAGGTGGCCGGCTCGGCTGCGGTCAAAATTTTGGGAGTGTCAGGCCGTGAGCTGCTAGCCGGTACGCGCGGCGCGACCTTGATGCTCAATCCCAACGATGGTGGCGTTGTCCTGTACCCGGAGGAGATTGCGACATGGCTGGACAGGGGCTTTCTGGCCAGAGTGGAGCGACTCGCGCCGGTGGAGTTCGCCGTGAGACCTGCCCAGAGCGCACCGACTTGGCTCGCTCCGGCCATCAACCGCAGCCTCGAGCACGCCCACTTCGTCTCGTCAGCGTACCTCTTGGAAACACACTCGTCAGCGTGCGCCGAACAGCCACCTGGGCTGCTGATCTGGCTGGTGGTCGACCTAACTTTTGCCGAGCGGGCCGCTCGTCTGGTAACCACCGCCATACAGCCCTTATGCGCCGATTTGGATGTCATCATCGACTTGGCAGTCCACGACGTATCGCAGCCTTTGCCGGCGGGTCTGGATGATGCCCAGATCTCGCCCATATTCACCAGAATCAAGCCAATCTAAGCGCAGTCCAGCGTTCCCATGATCCCCGAAGAAAAGCTACTAGCACTCCTTCCGGAACTGACCGAGGAAGAGAAGGATTGGCGGACCCGTGAGGGTTTGGCCGACGTCGACGCTGGACGGATGATCCCCCATAGAGAGATGGTGGCGTTGATCAAGCGACTGATCAATGGCCCCGCGCATGCGGCTGGCTCCGATGGACGGAGTCAAGTCAGATTCCGTGAGGAAGATGCGTAGACTTCTCCTAATCGTGCAGTGATGGTCTCGAACGCGACCAACGATCCTGATCGCCCGCTCTTGGAGCGGCTCATCGGATTCGACACACTCAGTCGCCCGCTGGAGTCGTGGTATGCATTTGTCGGCCGATTGATTCGGGCCAATCTGCTCAACGATGTAGACATTCGCCACCAGTTGCCCGCGGATTGGGTCCGGTGGGCCTTCGCGCCACACGCTGTCCAGACTAGCGATCTGGCCGCCCCCGGCGCCGATATCAAGGGATTGCCGGACCCGCAGCTCAAGCTTCGACCCGTGGCTTGGCACCCATTTCCGGACTTGTCGAGCACACCCCCCGAATGCTTGCGGGGCTGTCCGCAGTGTCTGCAGGCCGGATACCACAGCTACGCTTTGCAGGGCGACCTAATCGCGCGGTGCCCGGTGCACGACGAAGCACTGGTGTACCGGTGCCCGCATTGCGATACCCCACTGTTGTGGCAAGCCCGCAGCCCAGGCCTCAGTGCGTTTCACTGCCCGGCCGGCTGTCCTTTGCTGGAAGGCGTCCACAGCGGATTGCACGTGCCGCATGAGGCCCAGATTACGGCAGCACTGCAGGAGCACCTGGCCTGGATCCAAGCACTGCGACAGGCCATCGCCGTGGTCTCCGGCCCGGTGCACATCGCTTATCCGCCATATCTCGCGGTCGCTCCCTTGCGCACTCCCCCGTTGCCCTCAAAAGGCCTGTTGCCTGCGCTGCTGCATGCGTTGCAGGCGACGGGGCTGGCGCTGCCGACCTTCGCGCCGTACCACGAGCAATCGCACGGGCGATGGACCGTGGCGGTACAAGCGTGGACTTGGAACCAAGCCGAGATAGCCGACGAAGATCAGCTGGAACGCTATCGCCGAGCCTTTCGACGTGGGGCGTATCGGACGTATGTGCCGTTGGCGAGTCGGGCGGCCTTCGATCACTGGTTGGTCGCCAGTGAATCCGCCCACGGCCGATGGCACGACGGTGCTGTGGAGGAGGGCAGCCTGTGCGCCACCTTCGTGCTGCCGTCGTATCTGGTCACCAACAACGAACTCACTGCGTTGCGGCGTCTGCTCGCCCGAGGTAGCGACCCCGGATTAGCTTGCGCCCACTACCAGCACGCGCTGATCGAACTGCTCGAGCACGCTCGCGTGCGGCGCATTGCTCTGGATGCGCTGGAGAAACCGTCGCCGCACGTCACCGTCGCGGAGGCTTTCGACGCCATTGTGCGTACGGCAACTGGGTATTGGCGTGTGTCCGGCCGCACCAAAGGCGACGATGAATCGCGCAGCGCCTGGAGGGATTTCCGCGAACCCGCGGAGATGGCCAGCGGCATCATCCACGTCATGCGCCGGCATGGGCCTCGCTGATACCTACCGGGCCGGTTCCGACAACTGCAGGGGAGTGGCGTAGCGAAGCCGACGCCAAATCTCCAAATGGGACGGTCAGGTCCTGGCCTGGCGTGTCATCCGAAGGATGGTGCGCGTGCCGACCCGAGCCGCACGGGCTGCTTTGACCAGATCAGAATGCTCGCGCCATTCCCGCTCGTAGGCCTTTCGCAACCATTGTGGGGAGACTCGGCTCCGGCCGCTGGCATCGGCAAGACCGGCGTGTTGCGCAAGCAGGCGGATCCGGCGTGCGATCCAGACATTGTCGAGTGCAGGGGAGGCATTGCGACGCGCCTTGCGCGCAAAGAACCAGTCCTCTCTCCCTTGGATCACCTCATCCTCACGCAGCGCTCCCCACGCCTTGATCAGCGTGGCCTCGTCGCCGACGAAGCGGATCTTGGGTTGGGACGTCTGCAACTCGCCGATGGGGTCGCGGATCGTGAGTTCTACCGCATCCAGTTCTTCACCATCCAGGACGATAGTGCCTGGGGCCAATTCACTGAAGCGTAACTGGGCGACCTGGCTCGGGGTCAGCCGGCACAAGAACAGGATGAGTGCAACGTCCATGGTACCTTCGCGATCATCGTTGCACACACCGAGTAACGCACTGACAGTGTTGGTCGCAGACATTGGCAACGCCATCGTAATCCCGAGCGCCGCGCGTTCGGCTTCCCAAGAGGCATAGATTTCCGGTTTCCGGCGACGTACCAATTCGCGATCAAAGCGCAGGTTGGACAGGCTATGGGCCCGTTGCAGCACCAGCAGGCGCCAATCCGAGGTAGCGGGAGCGACGCAGTCGACGCGCGCGTTGTACCCGGCCTCGCGCAGGCCATCGAAGATCGTGCTGGTCATGCGCATCCGCAGCCGCCCCCCGACCGCAATGGCGAGATGGTCATCGATGAATGCGTTCACCGCGTCCAAGCTCACCGCAGTGGGCGGGGCGGCGGACAAGGACAGCGGCATGCCGTATCGAAGTCGGTGCCACATATCCCAGTAGAGCAGGCCGGCGGCGTACTGCGCTATCGTCCGAGGCGCCAACTTTTGCTCGACTAGAAGCTGATCGATCCATTCCGCCATGTTGTCCCGACCCCCGCGTCCAACAGCCAGGAAACCAAGAGCCGGCCGAGCCAATTCAGCCGCCGCCGGCTGGGATATGTCATTACTGCGGAAAAGCATACAGATTGTGACGGCCACCGAAAGCTGGTGGCCGGTGACGACGGTAGTCAACCCTGAAGCGACCAACGCCTCGTGTCTATATCGAGAGACTCTCGTATTTTGGGATACATCGTTATCCCGGAAAAAGATACAGATTGGTGCGGGAAGGGATACAGATTTGCACCGGGCGGACAGACGAGTATCCGTGGATCAGTTCGCCCACCATCCCTGGCTTGTATTTACATAATAGGCATTATGCGAAATCAGAGAAGGACCTAGGCCAGCTCCTAGGCCGCTCTCTTCTCGAGCGCCAGCTGTTCATCGCAGACATTTTGGCCTCGCCTGGGCAGAGATTCTAGGATGGATTGGTAAAT
>Ga0209571_1000969_pt1 | contig 17884 bp, 12 predicted proteins | sample EBPBio102011_DNA_FD_185866 | JGI IMG/M metagenome (GOLD analysis project Ga0209571, IMG submission 185866) | Wastewater treatment Type I Accumulibacter community from EBPR Bioreactor in Madison, WI, USA - Reactor 1_1/10/2011_ DNA (SPAdes)... | ecosystem: Engineered > Bioreactor > EBPR >...
ACAACGCGGTCCCTGATCGATGCTGTCTCTGGATCATCAGTGCCGAGCATGGCGCTCACAAACGCCAGACCCTCTAGAATTGAGTCTGCCGCTATGCGGAGGGTTTTGTTGGGTTTGGCAAGGTGAGACCTAAGCCTTTTGCCCGCGATTATTGATGCTTCTTCGAAGACATCGGGCTTGAACTGGGGATCACAGTCGGCGTTCCAGGCCGTCCAGCAACGATCCAGCGACATCGTACCTTTGTGGTCACGGCCAAGCTCGTTCCGGAACCATACCTGCGCGGGTATCGATTGCTCGAACCACTGTTCAAGGTCGCTTGAGTCAAGTGCGACGACATGCTTCCAGAGCCCTTTATCCTGCTGCTCTTTCCTCCAAGCTTCCTTCCCTGGCCAACGGCGCGGAGACACAAATACGAAAGTCTTGTTCAGACGCTCCTCTTTGGGTGTTGCTTTCACGCTTTTGGCGAAGTCTTTATCGGCCTTGGTCTTGATGGTTTGGTTCGTTCCAAACTCCCAACCGGACATCCCTACAGGCACCCAGGAGTTCCCGATTTTCGTTTCGACCTGTCCATCCCACCCTGCACGTTGAGAGTCATCATGTGCAGGGAAATCAACCTTCTCCAGACCATCGCACGTTGAGTGCACCAGTATTCTTAGGAGGGCGGCGAACTTGGCGCGAGACGAAATGCTTTCAGACCACTCTTCGATTTCGTTCGCTTTCGGTGCCGCGAACGGCGGTACGAAAGAGCGCACAGCCGTTGCGCTCGCTGACACCGCGCTGAGAGCAGCTTCGAATGCGCTTTGCATTGCCAGAAGTGCACTGGCGCTTGCACCAAACGCTTTCTCGAACTTTGTTGCCATCTCGGGCGACAGGTTCGAGTTTCCATTCAGAAGATTGGATAGGGCCGGGCGCCCAACACCCAGAGCCTTGGCTGCTTGGGTCACATTCATTCCCGCCGGAATGACCTTGTGCTTGATATACGGCCCCGGATGCCCGGACATTTCTTTTCTAGGCGACATGGCTTCCTCCGGTCGGCGTATCCATGCGACCGCACTGTAGTGTGTAGCGTTACACAATACAATGGCTCATCCGCGCAAGCTGTGGCCTATATCGTCGTGACGCGATCAACCTTCGGCACGTCGCTGTTCAGCCTACATCTCTGCATTGAATGGTACGCATCGCGGACATTGGCCGACAAGAGTTGCTGCGGCAAGCCCGAGTCTCCTGTCTGAAGAAGCCGCACCGCGGCGCATCAACGCGTCGAAAGTCAGCTTTGGGCCGTTCGCCTACCGCCAGAATGCGACGACGTTTGAACCACCGTTGACAAAGCGACTGCGCCTTCGCTGCGAATGGTGCGCTTCAGAACCACGCCCAGCCCCAATCGTTTCACCGCTGAGCCTCAAAGATCACCGCAACACGGCTCAGGATATCCACAGGCTCCCCTTCTGACAGAACCCTGCACGCCCGAATAAGGTCATGCATTCGAACGCGGACAGCGACGCGCACCTCGTCGGGTTGCGCGCAAAAGGCACTGTAGATCGCGTCAATGCCAAGGTAATCGGGGATTTCGCCCCCTGATGCGCTGCGCTGGCTTACGGCCTCCTTTGCCTCGATCCAGAAGACATCCAGTTCGTGCGCCCAGGCTTCGGCCAACTTCTCGATCGCTGGCAAGGTAAGGTCGCCAAACTGCCCCTGGCCGCCGTCAGTCACAGGACGGCCGGTCAGGAAACCCGCAAGGGAAGCCAGCAGGGAAACAGTGCGCGCCGGGCGGATATCCCAGTGTGTCAGTTGGCCGAGAGTGCTGCGCAAACGGTCCAAGGTTGCGGTCACCCGGGCAAACTCAGGGCGGATATCATGACGGTCGAGGTGACGTGTTTCCGCATAGGCTTGCGAGAGAAGCCGCGCCGCTTCCGTCTGATCTCCGATGATCTCAGCTCGCCCTCCATCGTCGCGTACGGCAAGAAGGCGAGGAGGCAAGACGGTTGGGTCTTGAGGGCTGCCAGTACGCCCCCCAAGAAGCAGGATCGTCACGGGTTGCCGGGATTCGAGCAGGCACAGTTCTGCGCCCCAGAGGCCGCGTGGATTGGCGCTTTGCACACGTTCGAACACCTCTGGCGGCACCGCTCGGCGCAGCCCCTCGATCTGATCAAAGTAGTTTCCAGGCCGCAAAATCCTTGGCTTCTTGATTTGATCGAGAACCAGATCCGTTAGATCTCCGGCAGCAAACTCGACTAGCTCAGAGGGCAGGTCATCCGCACCGACCCCAGAAAGCAAGGCGATGCTGGCAACACGGGCGCGTGCCTTGTGATCGGACGACAGAACAAGGCCCGGCAGATCGAAGGTGTGGTAGTGGATGCGGGAGTTCGGGCTGTCGATCCTGTCGATCCGACCCAGACCTTGGATCAGACTTTTCACGTCCGACGTCACCCCGATAATCCCAAGTGCTGGCGCGAGTTGGAGGTTGATCCCCTCCGCCATCTGAAAGGTCAGGAACATGGCCCGAGGCCTCATCGTATCGACGTACTTCCCGTCGATCCCGAAGTACTCCTGCGCTTCGGCCCCAGATCGAATGTGATGCATCTTTCTGCCGGGTTTGATCCGCGCCCCTGGGGCGACCACAAAAACCTCGGGACCCCGGCCTCGATGCCCCGCCAAAAGACGCGCATACACCTCAAGCACGCCGACGCGTTCCGCAAGGAAGATCGCATGACCGTGCTTGCGCAGAATATCGCGCATAACCTCGGCGCGTGCCTCGTCGATGCTATCGAGGCAAGCATGGTTCAGAAGGCGCGTGATCCTGTCGCATATCGGTGTCTGGGAATCGTCGACCTCGGGCGACAGTTCTTCTGGAAGAACGCCTTCAGGGATCGCCAGTCGTCGCATGTTCTGCCTTTCGGCGCGTCGAAGGTTCTCTCCAATTGAGGCGCGTCCTCGCTGGTCGGCATCACTGTCGCGCTCTCGCGCCCATTCTTCGCGCGCGAAGATGATTGATGCGCGCAGCAGTGCCAGGAAATTACGTATGTGAATTCGCGACTTATCGTGAAACTTGATCTCGGTCTGGCCTGCGCGTTGCGGATCAGCGGACACAAGGGTGATCCCGGTCGTGATGCATTCGGCCAGTGTCTTGATCCGCGCAATGATCTGGCGCTGCTGGTCAGTAAGTGCCGTGTCTTCGCGATGGCTGCGTGTCAATGGGTAAACAAATGCCCCACTTTTCCTGTTGGCGCTTTCCCCTATGCACGCGCGTTGGCGGCGCACCACGTAGGGCGCGAGGGCATCTGCCAGCCCCTCTTGCAGCGCGCTAATCTGCAAGCCGTCGGCTTCAAGCTGGCGTTCGATAGCACCGACCTCTTCCCTCAGGGTCTCTGCACTGTGGAATAGGTCTTCCTGCACACCCTGCGCTTCGATGCGACGGTTGACCTGATCTAGACGCCGGACCAGTTCTCCGCGAGCACGCACTTTGGCCATGTGCTGGTTGATCTGATCCGTGATCATAGGCGGCACATAGATCGAGGCGCGCTTTTCATGGAAAGCGAGCAGACCATCGAGCCCCTGGTTGCCCATCAACGTGGCCGAAAGACATGCCGTCCAAATGGCCGGGCTTCGTTCGAACACAAGCGAGCGCGCCGAAGGCGCGAGATAACGCGAGCTTAGCCGGTGGCTTTCATCCACGATCATCGACGCTGACGAGCGGACGGCGCGGTTGATCTCGTCCAACTCGGCGGCCTCGTCCCTTTTCTGGCGGGACAAGTGGCTGTGCTTGATCGGCTTGAAGTTTGCGGGGGCATTCGTCGTCCAGTTTTTCAATACGCTCGCGGGGATCAAGGCGAGCGAACCGAGGCGCTGTTGATCTGCCCGCTCACCCCAAGAGAATACGGTCTGTGCGTGGCTGACCGGCAGCACCGTTGCCAGGTGCTTTCCGATGTCAGTTTTCCCTGCCCCAGTCGGTGCCTCGACGAAGGCAAAGCCATGTTCGTAGACTGTGCCCGCAGCCTCATAGACCAAGTCCGCCTGAAATGGCTGCGGCGGGCGACCTGCACTCGTATTTCCAGCAACTCGCCAAGGAGTGAAGGTGGTGGCTTCGTGAACGGTCCTCGCTATCGCCTCCTCGGGTGTGACGAGCCGGATGAGCGAGCGCAGGATCTCCAACGCTGCTTCCGTCCAGTCGCTGCCCATTTCCCAGTATTGTTCGGCGACAGCGCGCCTCGCTTTCGCGATTTCCGGCCAGGCACGGGCATCGTCCATGAATTCGAGGTTCCGGCGCAGACCATTGACCGAAAAATTTGCGCTGCCCGACAGTGCAGAGCCTTCGCCGACAATCAGCTTTGCGTGCAGCATTGGCGGTCTGCGACCCAGCTTTGCCTCTGCAAGCGCAGGATCGAAAGCGCGAAACTGGATGATGCCACGTTCGATAGCATCCATCGCGAGAACGGCGCGAAGGTCAGCCAAGTCGACGACTGACAGGCCCCGAGCACCGAGAAAATACTGTCGGGCTTCCTGCGCGACTGACCGCCCGCCACCCCCAAACTGTCGGCGACCGTCCGTGTTCGAACCGAAAACGATGCGGATGCTGCCTTCTGGCCGTTCTGCAAGACCATGGACCGCATCGAGCACGATCGTCAGGGAAGACAGGAAATCCTGATACCCGGTGACAATCAGGCAGCGCGGTTCCTGCAGCACGGATTTGACCAGGGCATGGACCGGGCGTGTCGCATTATCAGCCCAGGCATCGTGGCCCTGCGGGGGCGGAGCCTCTGACGCGTTCTCTTGCCGGTCACCATCGCTGGTCCGAGGGAAGAAGCGCGAGATCAGTCCCTGCCGCTCCATCTTTTTCCTTATGGCCCTTTATCGATCGCCGTGCCGGCGACGGCTTGTGAGTCTGCGGTCTGGCAATCAAACATCTTCAGGAATTCCAAGCTCTGCCCAAAGCGCGCGCGGGGCGGGAACCGGCAAATCCCAGGTCACTTCGATCGGTTTCTCCCCTGTCCAATCGACAAACTTCGGCTGCCCGCAATAGATGAAGGGATTGACCTTGCCGTTCACCTTGTTGCCGCGGCGGATGAACAGATGCACGTCGTGCCCTTCAGTCCCGCTGATGACCCGACCGTGTTTGCCTTCTTGCCGTGTCTGGTCCTGGCTAAACCACTTGAGCCTCGACGGGCTGACGAATTCGTTGGGGTATTTAAGTTCCTGTGTCGAGACATTGGCCAGAAGGATCATGATCTGCTTTTCCGGCAGTGCCTTCATCCCGGTCCGCCAGACATTCTGTTTGTACTCCTCACCAAAGAACGCCGCGATGTCAGGCACATAGTAGCGCTGCCAAAGCTCCAGCGCTTTTGGCTTACCCTCGAAAGTGGCAGCCCCCTCGGCCGCTTCTCTGGCAATAGGCGTCTCGGCCAAGCGCCATTCGACCAACTCACGAACCAGCAATTCCAACTCGCCCGATGCGTCAGGGCGCGCCAAGCGCAGTCTGGCGCCGCTTTGGGCCAGGTGCGGGTTGAACGCGAGTTCTTCGGCTCCTTCGGTTGGTTGCCGTCCTGCAGCGATGTCGCGCAGCCCAGTCAACGCGGCGCGAGACCAACCCCGTGGTCGTTCCATCTCGCGCAGCAGCCGACCATGAGTTGCAAATGGCCGCTCGGGCACTGCATCCCCCATGTCGCGGACGAAGTCGAACCAACCACCATGCCCCGAAGCGCGAGGATCGTAGCCGTTGCGGAAGACTTCGACAGCCGTAGGACGGATGCCGTGCCGGTCCCGAAAGTCGACATAGAAGGCTTCGAGTTCCGCCGCGCCTTCTTTTGGGCGGAGCAGATTGCGCAGAATGTCGATGACCTGCAGCTCATAAGTGATCTCGCAGCCCTTCGGCATCAGGAACTCACCGGCCTGAAGCGCCTCTAGCTTGGTCGAGATCGAGCGATCCCCCGCCCCTGCCTGAAACAGGGTGGCAACCTTCGTCAGAAAGCTTCGATGGTTGCCGATATAGTCGATCACCTGCAGCACCTTGCCTTCGACGCGGCGCAGACCACGTCCAAGTTGCTGCAGCCAAATGATCGCGCTTTCGGTAGGGCGCAGCATCAACACGGTGCCGATTTCAGGCACGTCGACGCCTTCGTTGAACATGTCGACCGCGAACAGGATATCGATCTCGCCCCGACCTAGAGCAGCCAGAGAGCTCGCCCGCGGGGCCGAGCTTTGGCCCGAATGAACGGCAACGGCGTTCAACCCGGCCGAGCGGAAATAATCCGCCATGTAGTCGGCATGGCGCATCGAGCAGCAAAAGCCGATCGCGGGACCTCTTGCGCGCTTGCGATGCTGTTCCAGCGCATTCAGCGCCCGCGCTTCGGTCGCCAGGGCGGCGTCAAGTGCGGTTGGATCGAATTGCCCAGACCGCCATGGGATCTGCGCATAGTCGACATCGTCTGGCACACCGAAATAGTGGAATGGCGACAGATGCCCCGCGTCGATCCCGCGAAACAGGTCGCATTGGTAGATAAGGTTTTCACCACATAGCCCCAGCAGGTCAGCACCATCTGTCCGGTCTGGCGTAGCAGTCAGACCCAGAAGGAAACGGGGCGTGAAATGGGAGATCAGCTTCTGATAGGTGCTGGCGGCGGCATGGTGGAATTCATCCACGACAATATAGTCGAAATGGTCGGGGTCGAATTGGCGCAAGTGACCGATGCGGCCCAACGTCTGGACCGAGGCAAAGAGGATTTCCGCGTCCGCCTCTTTCTCGGTGCCTGTGTAGCGGCCCAGCTTGGCCTCTGGTCGCACCTTCCGAAAGGCCGCCATCGCCTGTGTCAGTATTTCGTCGCGATGGGCCACGAAAAGGATGCGGACCGCCTTGGCGCGGATCGTATCGAAGGCGGCCAGCCAGGTTTTTCCCAGTCCGGTCGCCAACACGACCAAACCGGCGCGGTGGCCGTTCGATCGGCTAAGCAATAGGGCCCCCAGCGCTTCTTGCTGGATGGAATGCGGCTCTGGCGGTGGGCCTTCCTCGGCCACCACGCGGGCGGTGAAGTCGGGCATCGGCCGCGCTCTGCGGCGTTTGGCATAGGCGTCGATCCAGGCAGAAGTCAGGGGCTTCACCTCTGGGCGTACCACCAGTTCTTCAAAAGCCGCGGCGACACTGTCAGCGGCATCTTCGGAATGCAGATTCCACTCTACCCCCTCGGTCAGCGCCGACTGCGAGAGGTTCGAGCTTCCGACAATCGCTGCCCCCCGCGCATCCGCAGCACGGAACAACCAGGCCTTAGGGTGAAAACTGAGACCGCCGGTTTCGAAAACGAACAGCTCCGCCCCTTCTAGGTCCAAAAGGCGCGCTAAAGCCGTTGGATCGGTCGTTTCGAGGTAATCGCCCACGACAATCCTCAGCCGACCACCCCGCGCCAGCATCTCACGGAACCAAGGCTCAAGGAGTGCCACACCGCTGTCCATTGCAAAGGCAATGGCGAGGTCGACAGACTTCGCTGTATCCAGTCTTTCAGCGAGCAAAGGCAAAAGCGGGTCACGCCCCCCGGTCGTCAGACGCGACCCGGATCCTTCCCTGAGATGGAAATGGTCATGGGCCGATGAAGCGATAAAGCCCGGAGTGCCGCGCCCTAGTGCTGCGCCCACCTCAGCCAGCATCGCCATCTGTTCCGGGCCGTTCAGCTCATCCCATGTCGCTACATGACGCGGCGCCGGGATCAACCCAGCATCTCGGCGCAAACAGATCGGACAAGACATGCGTGGGTCAGACACGGATATCCTTGGAACACAAGACTACGGAGTCATTGGACGGTATTGGATGACACTTGTCCAGGCACTTGGTTTGTTTGAATAAATCGGTTTGTGCGTTTGGATCAGCTGCCAATCCAGTCCTACCGCCTCCGAAAATGCCGCTCCACCTCACCGCCATCGCACAGACCGGAGCACACAGCACCAGGACAGCCGCAGATGTCCCAGGAATCTCGAATGTCTGTTTTCGTGAAGCTGCGCCGCAGCACCAGATAGTCAACGGAATGGCCGGTTTGGGACGTTCGTGCCGCTGACTGTTCAAAATTACCGTTCCGGGAAAAGTCCCGGCATCCAGTCGCTCGCCAACCTAGCCGGAAAACTCAGCCTCAAAGGCGCGCGTTGGCTGTCTGACTTCAGCGCCCCAACCGCCAGCAGTTCCGCCGTGACCTTTCGCGCCTGACGGTCGCTGACGCCCAGAAGGCCGGGCAGTGCTCCGCGTTCGACTTCGCCGGACATCAGCGCCTCGCGCATCACGGTATCTGCGCCCTTGGCCAGCGTTCCTTTGGCCATCTCGCCTTTGCACCAAGTCATTATCCTCTCGCGCAGGCGCTGTGGTTGCATCAGGGTTTCCATGAAGCGGACCTGGTCGATGCAGGCTTCAAGGAAGAAACTCGCGAATTCAGCAAGGCGCTGTTCGGAGAGGTTGCCTCGGCCGTCCGCGCCGCCGTGGCGTGGTTCGTCGGTTGCCATGAGGCGCTGCTTGTATTCAGCGTCGCGCCGGGCGAGGCCCCGTGCGGCGGACCACAGGCCTTCGGAGCCAACGCTTTCGCGCAGCATGGCGTGGGCGACCATGCGCGAGACGCGGCCGTTCAGGTCGATGAACGGGTGGACCCAGACAAGGCGATGATGGGCGCAGGCTGTGGCGATGATCGCGCCGCTTCGGCCCTGCAACCCGTACATCTTGCGCATGTGCGCCAGAAGGCGCGGCACGGCGCCGGGGCTGGGGGCGACGTGCTTTCCGACCTGGACAAAGTCCGCGCGGAATTCGCCGGGGACTATGGGAAGCTCTGTGCCGTCCGGTCTGTGCACGACGAGCAATTCCTGGGGCAGGTTCTGACAGAAGCGGCGGTGGATTTCGCGCAAGCTCTCCGGCGCAAGCGGGTGGTCGGTCAGGCCGCCCGTGTCGATCCAGCGTTGCACTTCGATGTGGGCGACGGCTTCAAGCTGCAGGTTCCGTTTCTCGGCATCGGCGCTGAAATCCTTGTTCAGGGCGCGCTCGATGTCGATCGGGTGGGTGTTGTGGCCTTCGATCAGGTTCGAGTAGTAGCAGTTCATCGATCGGACGAGATCGGCAAGCGGCGCACGGATGCCTTCGGGTAGGGACGACCGCAGCCCTGACGACAGGCTGGCCAGCTCGACGGCCAGATCGTTCAGCGAAGGCCGATACTTTGACGCTTCCTCTGGGATCAGTGGCTCGACGATGGTGATCGCTTCGCCCTTGTCTGCTATGGTGTCGGTTGACATGCTGCCCCTTAATGCATGGCTCCTTGGCCCTGTTTGAGTTCCGGTTTATGTTCCGGGTTTGGCAAGGAGCTTATCTCACTTAACATCAATAAAGTAGAGAAAAAATCTGTAACCTGATCTCAGGAAGAGTCTGCGATCTTCCGCCATAAGTTCCGTTTCAAGTTCCGTTTCCTGCCTCCCTAAAGCTCATGCCCCCAGTCCCGTTCCCTCAGCGCCGCCTCAGCCGTTCTTCGGCGGCCTTCGCTTGCTTCAAGCTCTCGCTCAGCTGCCTGTCGATCGCCCCTAAGTTCGCGGCTTCGCTCAGCAAGCCACGCAAGGCCGTCATGGACTCGATCTGCGACTGAATAAGCAGCGCCACGCAGTCGGCCAAGCCATCCATCTTCAACCCCATCCGGTTGGTCGAGCGCGCTTCCAAGGCGCGCAAGGCCTGCGCTGAGGTTTCGGAGGCTGTCGCCAACCGTTCGACGTAGCCAAGCAATTCGCGCTCCAGCGCTGTCAGCGGCGGCTGCACTCATTTCTCCTTTATCTGAATGCACAACACCGATCTCTGATCGCTGATTGCGCATGTCTGAATACTCGCCCGGGCCGGGTCGGTCAGAAGGTAGGTCGTCCCGCCCTGGTCGATCCGCTGCAAGCCAAGACGCGTCAGTTCCGACTTCGACAGCATCGCGCTCCAGAACCAGCTCAGCACGAGCAGCGCCGTGATCGCGGCGGTCGCGGTCGCCAACAGGATCACCGGTGCAAGGGTCAGCCAGCGCGTGATCCGGTGCTGGAAGCTCTGCATCATGCCCGAGGTCGCTTGCAGAAACATGCGGGTATCGGCCTCGATTGTATCGCGCGCGTGCGTCGCAATGGCCGTCAAATCGCTCCTGAAGCTCTGCAGCTGGGATGCCATCAAGGCGGCGTTCTCCTGCCGCAGGGCTTCCATATCCGCGTTCAGCCTCTCGCTGAGCCGCGGGGTCGGCTTTCCAGTCGTCATGGAAGATGTCTCCTTTCAGTCGCCAGCGTTCGCCCGTGTCGGGGTCCTGGACGGTGAGGTATTCCTTGCCCGCGCGGGGGACGGTGAAGCCGACATCGGTCATCAGGGCGACCATGCTGGCGCGGTCGGTGATGGTGCCGACGGAAATCTCGTCGAGGATCCAGCTTTGGACCTCCTCGCGGGTCTTGGCGCGCTGTGGGGTTTCGAGGACGGGCTGCACCTCCTGCGCGCGATGGGCGTCCATCGGGTCGGCCCAACTGTGTGTCTGGTTCATCAGGTCGCGGAGGGAGTCGAAGGCGGTCTGATAACCCGGCGGGGCGATGTTCAGGCTGCGGCCGGAGGACAGGTCGAGGCGCGGGGTGCAGAAGTGCAGCTCCACGCGGCCCTCGTGGCGGTGGCGGACCCAGAGGATGTCGAACTGCTCGGGGTCGAGGCCTGCGAAGGCGAGCTTTTCGAAGCCGTCCATGACCTCGGCCTGCTGCGCCTCCGTCGGGGCATCGTCGGCGGCAAAGCTGATGACACCGGCGCGGTAGGTCCAGGCATGGGGGCTGGCGTCAATCAGCGCCTCGGTCCGGTCGGGGTTGCCGCGCAGGACCTCGGGGCGCGGGTTGCGGATCGTGTGTGTGGGCTGGCCAGCCGCATCGCGGATCAGGTCACGCTTGGCATCGTAGGCCAGCACCTGATCGGCGATCAGGTAGCCGACGGGGCCGGACCCGCGCCCTTGGCCGTTGGGGAAGAACTTGATCAGCATTCGCGGCCCTGGGTGAGGAGCTGGGCAAGCTGGCGCTCCACGGACAGAAGGCGACGCGCGACCTCGACCGCGTCGATGGTGGGGGTGAGGCCAGCGGCATGGGCGCGGTTCAGCCAGCGGGCGATCTGGTTGAGGTTGCCGCCGATGCGCCCGACGGCCAGCACCAGCGCCGGATCCACGCGCGGGGCGGGCTTGCGGCGGCGGGCATCCGTGCGGCCAAGGGCTTCGCGCAGGAGGGTCGCCACCGGGACGCCCGCCGCTTCGGCCTTTTGCCGAAGCTGGGCCTTCTCGGCCGCCGTGCAGCGGAACACGAAAGTGTCCGTCAGCGCTGGCTTTTCGCGGGCAGCGCCCGCGCCGGTGGGGTTCGAAGGGGAGGCTTGCCACCCCTCGCAAGGCCCCGTGTCAGCAGCGCCAGCGTATGACACGGGTCGCCTTGCTCCCTGCTCATCCCGCATAACGCTGCTCCATCTGCCCGGCTTCCTTCCCGGCAAGACAGCGCAGCTGTCGCACCTGCTCCCGCCATTCCGGGCTTCCCCTTGGCGCGGGGCTTCGGGCCGGAACCCAGAAACCGCGATGATGGCCCTTCACTGCCAAGGGCAGGCTTCGGTCCAGTGTCGCAAGCCCTTCCTGCGCCAACCGGTCATTCCAGTCTCGGGCAAAGCAGATGCCCTGTGGAACGAAGACCAACGGTGGTGGTGGGGCGCTGCCGGCCGGGGCTGTGCCGGATTGCCCCTTCCCGGGCAAATCCGGCGCGGCAGCGGCCGTTCTTGGTTTAAGTTCCTTTTCTTTGTTCGGGGGGCGTTCCTGTCCCCCTTTTCCGGACAGATATGTCCCCTCGGGCGGACAGGATTGTCCCCCTTTCACCCGGGAAAGGGGGACGATCTTGTCCCCCTCCCGCCGTCGCTGCGTGGCGCGCCGCAGGGCATCGTCGGTCGGGCGGTAGCGCGAGGCGTTGCCGCGATTGGTGCCGCGCACAACGGTCAGGTGGCGGGCCATCTCGGGCTTGTTCAGCGCGCGCTTGACCGACTTTGTATGCCGCCCAAGCGCCGTGCCGATCGTCTCGAAAGACGGGTGGCATTCGCCGGTGTCGTGATCGGCATGGGTCAGCGCCAGATAGGCGGCGACGCGGAAGGCGTTGTCGTCTAGCGACTGGTCGAGGACGAGGTCGAGAAGGTACTGGAGCTTGACCTGGCAGAAAGGCAGAATGTCAGACATGCAGGCCCCCGGTGATTGCGCCGGAGTCCGCGCTTTGGTATTCTGTCAGGACAGTGACTTCGAATGCGCCGTCGAGGTGGGTGGCCGCCTCCTCGACGGTTTTTCTTTGGCCCGGATCGCCTGAAAACCGGTTTGACAATTGCCCCTTAAGTACTTGATTTACCATAGGGGGTTTGACAGGAAAACTCCGCGCAACCAGTTGATTTCCCGCGCCGGTGGACGGCTTGAAAATCCGCGTGTCGCTGGTTCGATTCCGGCTCTGGCACCACCTTCACCCCCATGCTGCCGAAGCGGTCCCCCCCCGTTCCGAGATGGGGCCGAGAACCGCCCTGTCCAGACCGGATGGCCCTTCTGCCCTTGCTTCGGGACGCGCTTCCGGATCGTGCGGTGGCTCAGAAAACACCCACCACCTCGTACATCACCGGCTCGAAGCCCCGGCACAACTCGTTGATCTTGCGGTTGCGCTCGCGCATCTCGGGCGTCCGCAGCATGGCCTGATAATCCCCGCGCGACTGCCATTGCGAGTAGTTGCAGATCCGTGTCCGCGCGTCGTTCATGTGCAGCCCCGCCGCGATGAACCCCGGCTGGCGGCTGATGCAGTCGCGGTAGGCGGCTTCCAGCGCCTCTACCAGATCGAAGGCCATCGCAGGGGTGGTCTCGAACGTGGTGATGACGGTTTGTCCTTGGAAATCCTTGACAATCTCGGGCATGTCGTCCTCCCTTTCCTCTGCGCAGGATGGCATGAACCGGGGGCGATGGCATGAAGTTTCTCGATCCGAACGACCCCTTCTTCGACCGGGCCTGGGTGCGCTGGGTGACGGTTCTGCTGCCGCTGGGCTGGGCGGGGGTCGAATTCTGGCAGGGCGCACCCCTCTGGGGGATGATCTTCCTCGCGGCGGGGCTTTTCGCTGGCTGGCAGCTCTTCTTCAACCGCAGGCCGGATTAATCCATCCAGCCGGGCCGCGGCATGTCCAGCGCCTGGGGGTCGGAAAGGTAGACCGCGCCCAGAGCCAGGACCGCCGCCAGCAGCACCGCAAAGGCGATCTTCCACACCGACCAGGGCCGCTCGCCCTGCACCTCGCCCGTCTGGCCGTTGACCAGGAAGCGGTAGCTTTTCCCGTTGTACTTGTAGGCTGCCATCCAGATCGGCAGCAGGATGTGCTTGAAGGTCTCGTCCGACCAGTCGGTGTCGATGCTGTGGATGCGCTGCTCGTCGCCGCCGATGTCGCGGCGGACGTCCTGCGCGATCACCGCGGACATCCGGTTGCGGGCCACGTCACCCCCTTCGGCCAGCGGGACAGTATAGCCCTCGGCCTGGAAACCGGCCAGGAATTCGGGGTTATAGGGCACCAGCGCGCCAAGGTCCCAGGGTGTCAGCTCGTCGCCCAGCCGCTCGGGCAGGCTGCGCGAGGCCATCACCAGCACATCGTCGAAATCCCGCGCGACCCGGCCCGAGGTGGAATACCAGCGTGTCCGGCGGACCTGCTCCTGCCGTGTCTCCATCTTGCCATTGACCCGGACCTGCACCGTCCGCGTCTCGTAGTAGTATTCGCCCCGCTCGCCGGAATAGCGGCTGGAGGTATCGGCGTCGAAGGTCCAGTAGGGCACATAGATCCCGTTCATCGCCCGCCCCTTGCGGGCATATTCCAGCAGCGTGCCGGGGGCGAACCACAGGCTGCCCATCCAGGCCACCATCGCCTTGCGCGCCTCGCTTTCGGTCAGCGCAAAGGGCACCAGCGCCTGCGGCTTGATGTGGCGCCGGGTGCCGGTGTCCAGCACCACTGGCGTTGCGCAGAACGGGCATTCGGTGGCATGCGTCGCCCCGGTGATCTCTACCTGCGCGCCGCAGTTCGGGCAGGTCGTCGTGCGCACCTCGACCATCTCGCCGCTGGACAGATCGTCGCGCAATCCCTTCGCCAGATCAAGCTCTTGCAGGGCTTTCGTCCGGCTGCGCTGGGTCTCTTGCGGGATCTCCTGCACATGGCCGCAATGGTCGCAGACCAGCCGCGTCTGGCCCGGCGCAAAGCGCAGTTGCGCGCCGCACTGTTCGCAGGGCCAGCGGAATTCCTCTTGCGGCATGGTCGGGCGTCAGGGTTTCGGCGGCGGAGGCGGCACGCTGTCCAGAAGCCGGGCCAGCTCGGTCTCGGCGGCCATCTTCCAGCCGTCCTGACCGGCGGTCCAGACCATCGTCGCGCGGGTCAGACGGCCCTCGGCCGCGGCCCTGGCCAGATCGCCCTCGCCGAACGGGCCCGAGGTCGCGCCATCCACCGCCAGGTGCCACTGCTTGCCCGCAGCAGGCGGCGGCGGAGGGGGCGGCGGCGCGGCGGCGGCCCCCGGAGACGCGCCCCAGGGCCCCATGTTCTGCGCCATGCCCGCGCCCATGCCCATGCCCATCCCGGCCCCCATCGCCGAGCCCATCGCCGACCCCGGCTGACCCATGCTTTCGGCGGCATTGTATTGCATGTAGCGGTTCAGATCGCTCACCACGCCCATCGAGGTGCGCTTGTCCAGCGCCTTCTCCACCTCTTCCGGCAGGCTGATGTTCTCGATGTAGAATTCCGGGATCGACAACCCGTAGTCCGCCACTTTCGGCGCGATCGCATTGGCGATGATCTTGCCCAGATCGGCAAGGTTCCCCGCCATGTCCAGCACCGGGATGCCGGACTTGGCCAGCACCTGCGATACCTCCTGCACGATGATGTTGCGGATCTGGAAGCTGATCTCGTCCGCCGTGAACTCGCCATCGGTGCCGACGATCTCGGTGATGAACTTGCCCGGATCGCTCACCCGCATCGAATAGGTCCCGAAGGCGCGCAGGCGCACCGGGCCGAATTCCGGGTCCCGCGCCATGATCGGGTTCTTGGTGCCCCATTTCTGGTCGTTGAAGCGGGTGGTCGAGACGAAATAGATCTCGGACTTGAAGGGCGACTGGAAGCCGTGGTCCCAGTGCTGAAGCGTGGTCAGCACCGGCATGTTGTTGGTTTCCAGCATGTAGAGACCCGGGGTGAACACGTCCGCCAGCTGGCCCTCATGGATGAAGACCGCGGCCTGCCCCTCGCGCACCGTCAGCTTGGCGCCATACTTGATCGCCTGGCCCCGGCGGTCGAACCGCCAGACCATCGTGTCGCGCGTGTCGTCCAGCCACGAGATGACGTCGATGAACTCGCCCTTCAGGAAATCGAAGACCATTGGATTCTCCGCTATTTGCTCAACTGTCGCCGCCGGTCATCCGGCGGGCAAGGGATTCGACGATGGGCCGCGCTTCGGCCGCCGACATCCCGGGGCGCAGCTCGGGGCTGTAGAGGATGCGCAGCATCATCTCGTCCTGGTCGGTCAGCAGCGCGAATTCCTCGTCGTCGTTGAAGATCGACGGTCGCGCCCGGGGGGAATCGTTCGGCAGGCCAAGGCCTTGCGCCATTTCCTCGTGCAGACAGGACAGCCGCAGCAGATCCGGGTGTTCGGCCCGTATCACCGCGAAGGCGCGGGTGTAGGCGCCAGAATTGCCCTCGGCCATCGCATAGACCAGGCAATAGGTCGACCGCGGCATCTGGGTGATCCCCGCCACGTCGACCGGCGACAGGCCGGGCAGCGTGGCGTTGATCACCGGCCCCAGCGCCTCGCGCTCGTCCTCAGAGACGATGTAGACGAAGAAGTTCGGGTTGCGCTCGTCGACGGCCATCGGGTGGCCAGAGATCCCGGCCAGCCGGGCCACGAAACTGCCGATCCGGGCGCGGTCGGTGGCCTGGCGCTCGGGCGAGACACTCGGCCCGAAGCGGATGCCGACGCGGATCGGCACCTCCCAGCGGCGCAGGCGGCTTTCGGTCTCCTCGCGCACGAACCCGCCCGAGCCGCGGCGGTATTCGTCGTACAGCGCCACGCGCATGAAGTTTTCGGTCAGGGCCCGGGCGCTGACCGGGATGCCCTCGCCGCCATCCGTCCGCAGCATGCCCTGGCTCAGCAGCAGTTGCTGGACCTGGGCATAATAGGTCGCCGCGGCAATGCTTTTCGCCGTCGGCTCGACGGGGACGACCGGCGCCGGCCCAGGCGGCGGCTGCACCGCGCCCTGGCCCAGGCAGGCGGCAAGCACAAGGCAGGCGGCCAGCGCCACCAGCGACCGGACTGTTCCTGTGACTGCCATCCCGTCCCGCTTGCCTCAGGCCGCCGGAGCCGACTGCCGCGCCCTGGCCGAGGCCAGCGTGTCGCGCAGTTCCGCCTCCATCTTCACCAGCTCCGCCTCGGCCGCGGCGCGCTTTGCCTTGCCCTCGTCGGCGATGGCCAGGCTTTCGTTGATCGTCGCGATCAGCGTCGCATTGGCCTGCTTCACCGTCTCGATGTCGAAGACCCCGCGCTCCATCTCCTCGCGCACCACCTTGTTGGCCTGTTGCAGGTTCTCGGCGTTGGATTTCAGCAGCTCGTTGGTCAGGTCGTTGGCGCCGCGCACCGCCTCGGCCGCTTCCTTCGAGCGCTGGATCGTCACCGCCTGCGCAAGCTGCGTCTCCCACAGCGGCACGGTGTTCACCAGCGTCGAGTTGATCTTGGTGACCAGCGACTTGTCGTTCTCCTGCACCAGCCGGATCGAGGGCAGAGACTGCATCGTCACCTGGCGGGTCAGCCGCAGGTCATGCACCCGGCGTTCCAGATCGTCGCGCGCCGCACGCAGGTCTCGCAGCTCCTGCGCCTTCATCACCTGGTCGGCTTCGGGCGCGGCAGTCACCTCGGCCTCCTTGGCGGGGATAATCTTGCCATCCGTCTCGGCCAGCTTGGCCTCACCCGCCGCGATATACAGCGCCAGCTCGTTGTAGAAGGTCAGCGTCTTGTCATACAGCACGTCGAGGCTCTTGATGTCCTTCAGAAGCGTATGCTCATGGGTCAGAAGATCGCCGGTGATCTTGTCGATCTGGCCCTGCACGTCCTCATACTTGGCGACGAACTTGGCGAAGGGCGCGGCGCGGCCCAGCAGACGCTCCCACCAGCTCGCCTCGCGGCGCAGGTCCAGCTCGCTGACCGCGAAACCGCGGATCGTGGTGACGATGTTCCGAAGAGAGTCGCCCGCCGGGCCCACATCCTTGTTCTTCACGTCCTGCAACATCGCCTGGCTGATCACCTGCAATTCCGCCTGCGCCGCAGACCCGAACGCGATGATCGACTGGGTATTGCCCAGGTCGACCTCGGCCATGCGCTTGCGGATCGCCTCGGCCTGATCGGCAGGGGCGGCTTCCAGCGGCACGACCTCGGCCATCGGTTCCGGCAGGATCACGGCGTTGACCTTCTCGACCTCGGTCAGAAGGGCGGTGGCATTGGCTTGGACGGTTTCGGACATGGGCAACTCCCCTTGGGGTTCAATAGTCAAGCTTCATTCGCTCGCGCAGGACCGAGATTTCCACGTCGAGATCGGTGCGGTTGTTCGACAGGAAGTCGGTGGTCTTCTGCGCGAAGGTGGTTTCCAGGTCTGTCAGCAGACCCTCGTAATCGGTGCGGGCCCCGGCGTCGCGGGTCTGGGCATAGTGGTCGGCAAACTTCACCGTCGCGTCACGGGCGCCCATCAGATAGACGGACAGGTATTTCCGCGCCGCCGTCAGGTCGCCCGGATCGGCCTCGACGGTGCGGAACAGGCCCCGCGCGGCGGCGGCGAACTGGTCGACCCGGCGTTCCAGGCTGCGGTCCCGCGCCCGCAGGATCGCGTCCTGCATGCCTTT
>Ga0209571_1000987_pt1 | contig 17625 bp, 17 predicted proteins | sample EBPBio102011_DNA_FD_185866 | JGI IMG/M metagenome (GOLD analysis project Ga0209571, IMG submission 185866) | Wastewater treatment Type I Accumulibacter community from EBPR Bioreactor in Madison, WI, USA - Reactor 1_1/10/2011_ DNA (SPAdes)... | ecosystem: Engineered > Bioreactor > EBPR >...
GCGTCCACAGTAGGGAAAAGGAGGGGGAAACCCTCGGAAAAGCCAGAAAATCAAGGAAATCCGGCTTTTTTGTTCCGCATAGTGAAATTCGCGGACTTGGCCGGAATCAAGTCCGACAGGCTGCTAGAGCCTACGCGCCAACATTCCGGCGCGAGAAATTCCGTGCGCGCCTGCTGAGGACCACCGAAAAATAGGCGAAAGCCTCCTGCAGCGCATGCTGACAAAAAATGAGCACTGTCAATCTCGCGTATCACGGGTGATACGAAACGACACGCTAACGACTAGTCGAGTGACGCCTACGGCGTTGTGAACAACTCCTCCCCGAGCGTAGCTGCTAGGCCACCTCGTTTTATGCTATGCGCATCGCAGCGTCCGCTTTGCTGTAAACCACATGGCTTGCAATGGTTTTAGCCAGCCGACGGGGAAATCAAAAGGCATAAATAGAGGGTGGGAAAAACAGACGCTCGCCGCTTGGCAGTCCCCGGGGCTGCTGATGAAGCAACGCACCCCCGGGCACAGCCCGGAGCATATTAAAGAGGAGGGCTGTCAAGTAGGCACTCCGCGATAGAACCGCTCCGCTGGCCCACTTGACAGAACATTGGCATGAGGAAATCGAGGGCTTGGACCAAGCAATGCTGAACTCCGGAGCTAAGCCGGTGCGATCTGCACGTTCGGTATTCGTTTTCGCTAGAATAGGCCTCGATGAGCTTCTAACGAGGCTCACAACGCGAAAAGCCAGCCCGCTAAGACTGGCTTTCCTCAAGAAGAGCCCGGAGCCCCACTCAGTACTGCTTGGTTCGCACCTGCAAGTATGTGTGTGGAACTCTTCTCTAGTCAAATCTGAACGTATAGGCCCTGGAAGGCGTTCATAACGAAGGATCTACACCATGGCAGCAACCCGGCAACAACAACTGGCCTCAAAGGGCATTCGGCCATCTCTCTTCCTTGCCCTGAACTGGCATCTGACGACGATCATTGTCGCAGTACTCCGCTTCGCATTCCGCCAATTCTCCGACGTGGAAGGCCCACCAATCTCAAGCTGTGCAAGTCTTTGCTAGTCTCATGAGACTGCTAAAAGGCCGCTTTTTGCGGCCTTTTTTGCGACACGTTTTGCGGTTGTAGCACTTCACTTCTCCTCGACCTCTTCTGAGGCACCGGAAACACGATGTAAAAGTGTAAAACGGCGCATCTGCACCGGGTATTGTCTTGCACAGTTCAAGCGGTTCTAACCTCGTTGAGCAGGTCGGGGTGGCGATCCAGCAGCTTGAACAGCTTGACCAGCGCCAACGGCGGTTTAGTCTTGCCGTTCTCGTAGCGCGAGAAGGCATTGATGCCCCCGCCAAAGATTTCGGCGGCCTCGCGCTGGTCAAGATCGAGCTTCTTGCGCACGGCAGTAATGAAGGCCGGATCAACAATAGCCGCATTCACCTGCTTGGAGAAGGCACGCATTTCACGCATGACGCGGTTCGACTCCGCTGCATCCAAGAGGGACTCGGCACAGGCCGGGCAGAAGTCGCCCGTCACAGCCGCGATGACGGTGGTTTCGCCCTTGTAGGTGTAGGGCTGGTCGCGGGTGTCGTGGATCAGTTCCGCGGCGCCGCAAACGGGACATTTCATGTTCATAGCTCCTTGAAGGACACGATCAGCACGTCATCAATGACCGTCAACTTCAGGTACACGTCGCCCGCCTGCGTGCTTGGGCGGTACACGTCCTGCCATACCGTATGATCGGCATGGGTGGTCATGCTCTTGTAGAAATCTGCTGACGTCAGTGCCATCACCACGTCCAGCATGTCGGAGAACGCAAACCCCAACTCGTTTGCACCGCCTCGCGCTGCGTGCGTGGTGCGTACCTTGCCAGCCTCTACCAAGGTTTTGACCATGGTCAGCTTGCAGTGCGGGGTTCGTTTCTCCATAGACGCATTTTAACCTAATTGGTTTATTTTATTTGGCAAGTTGGTTAGCGACAGGGCTTTCGGTGATTCTGGTAACCCACAGATGCCATTGGCTTAACGTGCTTTATTTTCCGTTTTCTGAAACGACCCCTATGCTTGGCAGACCGCCGAGCATGCCGACTACACCGCCAGGCAACGCAACGCATTGCCACGGTGGCGACCGGCCCGGGGGTGAGGGGGATGCCACTGCGGGGGCGATCCGTCGCTCGGAGTGGCCCACGGATAGGCCACCGCGGGCCGTGAGCGCGTTTTCTCCGCCCGGGCCAGCCCTCTCTATCTAAAACCCTCCTGGCGCGCTTCACGGGCTTCTTCTGGCGTGCCATTGGACTATCCCGGGTTTCTGTGGACAAGCCCTTGCATAACCCGGTGCGTTACCCCCGTGCTCCGCCTGATGGCTCACGATCGGGCGTCCCCTCGGCGCTCCGCCCGTTTTTGCGGCGACGGGCCGTTCGGCGCCCCTTTACCCCGGCTTTTCTGTGGCGGATTTCTTGCTAACTTATGGTAATTACCGTAAGATTATTATCGTAATAACGATAATTTCAGAACACTCTTTCAAGGACATAAAATCATGGCCAAGGCGGTGGTGACGCAAGCGCGTGTTTTCGAGGTGGCTCAGGCCCTGACGGACCAGGGCACGGCGCCGACCATCTTGAACGTGCAGGAAGGGATCGGCGGGGGCAGCTATACGACGGTTAAGCGCTATCTGGACCAGTGGCGGGAGGCGGCGCCGAAGCAGCGGCAGCCGGTAGAACTGCCGGAACCAGCGGTTGCCCGGCTGATGAGCCTCGGCCGGGAGTTCTGGGGCCTGCTCGACGAACAGGCCGGACAGCAGGTGGAAGCGCTGCGGGCGTCGACGCGGGAAGAGGTCGCGGCGATCCAGACGCAGCTTGACCAGGCGGAGCAGGCGATCGGCCGGCTGGAGGCCGAGAGAGAGCAGGCCGACAACCATGCCGCCACGCAGGAACAAGCACTACGCGAAGCCGTGGCAGCACGGGCGGCGCAGACCGAACGGATGGCCGCTGCCGAAGCCAAGGCCGGCGAACTGGCGGCGCGGGTCGAGGACCTCAAGGGCGAACTGGAGCGGGCCCATGCGCGACAGACGGCCGAACGCGAAGCGGTGACGGCTGCACGCGCCGAAGCTCAGGCTGCTGCGGTGGAAGCCGCCCGGTTGCAGGGCGAGCTGACGGCACTTAAGAAACCGCGTTCAAGCGCTTGAACGCGGGTGAAGGAGGGCACGGCAACGGGCAGCTTTCTCCGGGAACTCGTCGTCGCGCGGGGGGGGTGGGTGGTGGCCGCAAGAGGGCCATGGCGGCGATAAAGCGTGGTTACGGCGCTTTTTTGCCGTTGTTTGTCCGGGCTGGCGTTGGCAAAACAACGCAACGGTGCAGTAACGGTAGAACAACGGTAGAAAAAAGGTAAAACAACGGTAGAACAACGGTGCAGTAACGGTAAAAAAAGGTAGAACAACGCTGCAGCGCCGGGCAGGATATGTGAAGTAGGCCCACCCGCAAGCGGGTCGTCCTTCTTCACGAAGCCCTTATTCGCACTGCGTGCTCAACGGGGGCTGATCGGCAAGCTGATGCCGCGCTTAGAGCACGCGCTGCGCGGCATTGGCTGGCACGGCCTGCTGCTCGCCGCCGGCATGTTCGGCAGCGGACACTCTCACTGAACGTCGGAGAGCGGTCATGAAGGCTTAAAGCACATCAAGATGTCGCTTGCTGCTGCCGCATGAAACGCCACAAAGAAGAGCAACACCAGCAGGACATCGCTGTCCTCAAGGGGTGACGCTCGGCGGGCGCCCATGCTAGCCCCGCCACCGAGGGCGGGGAAATCTTCTCCACCGGACGCTCGGGAATGGCTGTGTGCGCGGCATTTTCGTGCGCACAGCCATGACGACTAGGCGGGTCCGGTTTCGTGAGCAAAAGTGGGTCAATTCCTGAGAGCGTCAAGGGCGAAAGCCGATTGCTGCCAGTGGCCTGAAGAATCTGAGCGGCTGCCCTCAGTTCGATCCGACCGTTGGCGCTTCAGCAGTTACTGGCCTGCCCGGCCGCCACAAACCAGCAACGGACGCTGAAGAAGTTTGCCAAAAGCGGCCGTTGACATTTTTGGCGAATATGCTATTATCATAAAATGTAACGCGCCGATTCACGCGAACTTTGTAATACTGTATTCTGTATAGAACGCCAAAACATTTAGTGCAATGCTATATCTCCTAATGAAACGCTGATTTAACCGCTTTTTCGCGGTAAGCCACCACGCAATCAGTTGATTTCATTGTGGCGCGAATCTCGCTTACCGATTAAATCAGAGCTTCCTTAAGCAAGTTTAACATTTGGAGGTTATATGCCTGATATCTTTGCCGTATACAATCCCTTAAGAAAGTGGAAAAAAGGTGACTTACCTGGTGACCCAATAATAAGTATTGTTCTCAATGAAATCTGGACGAACAACGAAGGACGCATTGCTGTTACAGCAACGCTCGCTAATGATTCTGAAATTGACTATGCTATTGATAAGCTACAAAAAGACCTAGAGTCTGTTCGTAAAGAATCAAAGCATGTTCTAAAGACACAGAACGAGAAAATGCGCGTATCTTTACTGTGAAAGAAACTAGTCTGAAAGCGGCCGAGAACGTGACCGCGAGCATTCGTGGAAATCTGTAGTGGTTAATCAATAAGCTGTGGGGATGAAGCCGAGGCCAGTACATTTTGGAGTGCAAATGAAAAAACTGATTTTTACAGTCCTGTTGTCATTAGTTAGCTATAATGCGCTCGCCGGATGGGTAAAGGTACTATCCAATGACAACTACAACAAGCTTAGTCCCTGTGATAGAGACTGTTACTTCTTCTATGTTGATCTCGCCACCATCAGCAAGATTGGCGATACTGCGAAAATATGGCGACTGAATGATTTTGAAACGCCACAAGCTCTACTCAATCGATGGGCGCCGCCATCTCTAGAGAATAGCAAGCCGCACTTGTCGGTACGAATACAAGAGGAGTACAACTGCAAGGAGCAGCAGGTTCGAGTAGTCTTCGTCTCCTACCATTCTGGACACATGGGCGGCGGCCAGACCGTGTCTATCGACTCTGTTCCCACTAGATGGTCATCAATCGGAGGGTTGTCATCTGATGTGCCAATAAAATTGCTATGGCGAGCGATCTGCGAAAGACAGTAGGCGCCCGAGCTCCTTTCGATCCCGGCTGCAGCATAGGTAAGTGAACGATTACACGAGTTTGTCGGCTGATTCCCGATCGTCCGCGCTAGTTTCAGGCGAGGGGCGATCACTTGCGACTGCAGGTTAGCCAGTCAGAGTAGTCTGCCTTCTTAAGAACCAGTATTGTTGTTGTAATGTTTTGTATGACAAGTGAAGAATGTTGACCGCGGATATCGAAGTTGACGAACTTGCCACCTATGACCGAGTAGCTTCCCGAATCCCCGCGACGAGGTAAGATCGCGGTGAATGTGCCGTCGCTCCTGAAGTGGAACTCACCATTGGGAAATGACATTCCACCGATACACCACCAAGAACCTACAATTAGGACGTCCGGTGAGTCGCCCACTCGCGGAAGCGGGGGCGCGAGAGGGTCTGTGGTTTGAGGACGTGGGCTTGGAGTGGCGGCTTTCAAGGATGGCGCCCGCGTCCGCATTTGCGCTATCCAATCTGCCGGATGCGCGAAATTTAGATTCTGACCATACCGATGCTGGAAAGTTACGATACCAACCAGTTGCCCAGAGAGATTGAATAGCCCTCCGCCACTTGATCCTGGGGAAACGGCGGCTGTGGTTTGGATTACAGTGCCGGCTGCAACATCACGAAGGCTGGAGACAATGCCCTCGCTGATGGTAAGATCGAAACCATACGGTGCACCAACAGCATAGACGCGTTGTCCGGTTCGAAGTGAGTCGACACTCCCTATGTCTACTGCAGGTGCAGGCAGTCCTGGGACGGAGAGCAAGCACAGATCAAGTTCCTCGTCGGCAACCGTTACGGTCGCTTCGTATATATCGGTGCCAACTCTTGCGTTTATGGGGCCTGCGCGCGCAACTACATGGCAGTTGGTCACAACGGTCCCACTACCAATTACCACGCCACTACCTATTATTGCTTGTGTTCGGCTAGACCTGTCGGTAGCAACAATGCGGGCAATGCTGGGCGAAACATCCGAAAAAACATCCACAGCTGAACGCGTCGTTGTAGGAGCGTCTAACGCATCGGACGCGTTGGCACTCGAAGAAGGGTCCGGTTCAGCTTGTAGTGTCGCCTTCTCGATAACTTTGGGTGGAGGTGCGCCGACTGACGCGGGTAGTGGCAATGGTGGCCTTGCAGACGACCGAAGCGTCCAGACGATACCTGAGACGACGAGTATAATTGCGCACAAAACGAGCCACCATAGCCCGCTGGAGCGTGCGTCACGAACGACTCTCTGTTTAGTGGCACGTGCCACAGCATTTAATAGTGACGCATCGTAGGTCGAACGGGAACTGGGACTAGACAGAGTATGGTAGGCGTGGCGCAGCAAGCCTAGAGCATTCGGGTCGGATGTTGGTCTGGTAGCAAGCGCGTCAAGCCGCGTTTGGTACGCCAGCCTGATTTCTTGGAAGCTCGCCTTGGAGTCGACGCCAAGGATGTGATATAGCGTTCGCTTCACGGCTAACTACTCATGTCGGCCACCATTTCAGCATCGTGTTTAATGTTAGTGGTTTCCCAAGCAACGTCGGCGCTCCGTGGTTGAGCAGATTTCGTGGGCGGCAACATTCATCAAATCGTCAAATCGACTGCGGTTTCGCCGATCGGTCTCTCACATGAGGCCAGCACGAGCGGGCTCTGGTCTTCCTCTTCTCCTATTCGGGCTCTTGATTAGTGGCTCTTGATCGCCGACTGCGAAGCGAGACCATCCTGCAGTCACTGCCGGCTCCCTCTTCAAAGTCGCCGGCCAGTCAAGAATAGCACGACGGAATACCGGACGGCGGCTTCCGTGTTGCCGACAGCTGAGGTGAATTGCCGCTGTCACGAACCTCACATCTCGACCGTCGGCTATGGGTCGTGAAGAGACCGCCTGATTCCATTTGTCATCAGGCAGCACTTGGCCAATAGCAGGCATTCGCAAAGATTCCCCAAACTAGTCACTCGGCGTTGAACTAGGACTGGGGCTGCGAGCCTGCTCCTTGAACATAGGCGTCTCCCTCCGTTTTTCTCAGCACGTCAGGCGTTCGGCTCCAGCAGCGCGGTCACGTTGGCCAGGACGCGTGTCCACTCCCTCGCCACCAGGGCCTGAAGATCCTCCTCCAGCTTTCGCCGCGCCTCGTTGCCGAACCACTGTCGGTTGTGGGCGGCAACTCGGCTTTTGTAGCCAGGACCTTGGCCCCACTCGTCCATGCAGGCCTGCCAGAACAAGGGGTCAGCCTTGAGCGCGTCCTTGAACACCGTCTGGCCCATCAGCTGCACCTTCCGGAGCAGTTCTTCGTACGACGAGGTCAGCACGCGCTCTGCTTGGGTGAGAAGGTCGGCCGCCTCCGCATATCGCGGGGTCGCCGCGAGGATCTTGCAGTGTCCAGCGAACTCGTCGACGGCCTTCTCCAAGGCCATGACGGCGAGGCGCCTTGCGCCGTAGCCGATGTGGTGCGAGTAGCTGAGCTGTGGCCACTCGCCCTCGCGGCGAACGGCCGCCCGGACCGTGCTCGCGTAAGCAACCTGGATTTGCGCCATCAGGCTCTCTTGAACGTGAGCATGCACGGGAGGGACTGTCGCGTTGAGCGTGGCCCAGGTGTGCAACGACTCTCCGGCGTCTCGCAAGACCGCGTGAATCCGCTCTTCGCCGTGGTTGCTCAGCAAGGCCCAAGCGCCCGCCGTGGCATCGTTGATTCGAGCGCGGAAAGAGGCGCGCGCTCGGGTGAGTCGCTCCAGCAAAAACTCTTGTGCGGACGCAGCAGGGTCTTCGTTCGCGTTGTAGAACGCCACCCCGAGCGTTTGCAGACCAAGGGGCTCTAAGGCAAGGGCAATTTGTTCGCCCTTCAGCTCGTAGCCTTCTTGCGCACTCTCCACCGGAGCACTGGTCGCGTCGTCCTTCATGGCGAGCGCCTCCATCGGCCGCGGAAGCACCAAGAGCGCAGCGTTCACGTCCATCGTTCGAATGCCCGCGTCTTTCGCTCGTTCGAGCAACAGCCGCGTTTCGGCGGCGGGTGCGTTGTTGAAGGGGGAGCAGAGGACTGCGAGCGTGTGCGAGTCGTCGAAGTGGCACTCGATGTCCTCGCGTGCGGCGTTCCGGTCGATGCCCTTGGTGTCAATGAAGCGCACCGTCAGGTCAGCGACTTGGAGCAGCTTCTCAGGGACAACAACCTCAATGCGGCGTGGCAGCGTGAACTCCGGACTCCTGCCGTTGTTGATGGCTGCAAAGGTGTCTCGCAGCCAAGCCTTTGGCGACTTGCCGGAAGCGCTGTCGTACCAGACGTCCCGCTTGTCACGGCGATGCAGATCCATCCGGCTCAGCACCTCCACAACGAACTCTCGTTGCGTGGGGAACTGCTGCGCCAGCTGCTTGGCAGGGTCGACGGTTGTCCGCTTGCCGTCCAGCCCCTTTGGCCGCTGAACAGCGAGCCCGGCCATATTGCGCAGAGCTCGAGCGACTTCCTTCGAGATGCCTTGCGACTCTTGACCGCTCGGGCCGTCTTCGTCCGGCGACTGTGCTCCTTTAAGAATGCTGTCAGCCAGGTCCAAGACGTCCTGGCGCAGCTCGTCGTCGCCTTTGGGTTCAACGATGAGCCCGAACTGGGGACCGGTTCGGAGGTGCACCTCGCATACGGTGATACCGCCACCGCCGACTTCGAGGACGGGCGTCATCGCTCCGTCTTCCTTCGGAACCTCCAGCCCGGTCATCTTGCAGATGGCCGTGGACTTGCCGACGCCGATGCTGCCGATGAACGCCACTTGGTGTTCTCGCTTAAGTAGCATCGCCGCGCCTCGTCCAAGCTCGTCGATGTACTCCGACAGCCGACGCTCGAACGCATGAGGGGTGTCCGGCTGGTCTCGCAGGGTGACGAGTTCACGAGCAACTTGCTCTGCTTTCCAGAGGAGATCTTGGTCCGGGTGGTCCAAGGGAGGCCGCGGCAGGACTCGCCAGGACCTGCCAAGCGCCTTGGCAAGGTCAGAGGCCTCTGGCGTTGCTAGCTGGGCCAGGATATCCCCAACCTCCTCAAGCGTGACAGGCCGGTCGCCGCTCTCGATGCGGGACAGGACGGTAGGGCTGAGCGCGACTCGCTTGGCGAGCTCAGCCTGCTTGATGCCGCTGCGCTCACGCACCTGCATCAGGTGCCTGCCCAGCTCTACAGGGGACCAGACTTCTTCGGTAGCCATCTTGTTTTCTCCGTTTGGCGTTACATTCTTAGCAAGTAACCACTGTATGATGCGCTGATGTTAGCAACCTTTCGTTTTTGACGCAACGTTTTACGAAAGATTGTTGATGGCCGGTCCGGCAAGCGTACACTTCGCTCCATCGGAACCTCATGGAGAACTATTTGGTTGTCACTTGACAACTCGTATCTACGCGCGTATATACTGGAGGTATGGATGGCTCGTGCGACCCACCCGAAGAAAGAAGTCGAAGAGGCGCTACGGCATGCCGAAGGCAATGGCTGGCATGTAAAGGTCGGCGGCTCTCATGCGTGGGGCAAGATTTACTGCCCCTACAACGACGATGAGTGTCGCTGCGGCGAGTTCTGCATATCGAGTGTCTGGAGCACTCCGAAGAACCCGGGGAACCACGCTCGCCAGCTCAAGCGCGTAGTCGACAACTGCACCAAGCACCAGAAACATCAGGCCGACTCGGCTGAGGCGGCAAAGGACTAGCCGGTGGAATACACCTTCACGCTCAAGTACCAGCTCACAGAGCAAGACGCCAATCACGACGAGCTCGTCGAGCGGTTGGGGGCTGCCGGGTGTGACGACGCTCTCGTGGGTACTGGTCAGCCTGGTCGGATTGCGCTGGAGTTCGTCCGTGAAGCAGACAGCGCTCAAGAGGCGCTGATGAGCGCACTGGCCGACGTCAAGCGAGCCATTCCCTCTGCCAAGCTCATCGAAGCGGCGCCCGACTTTGTCGGACTTACAAATGTCGCGGATGTGGTCGGGGTCACCCGACAGAACATGCGCAAGCTCATGGTGAGCCACGCGACGACCTTCCCTACTCCCGTCCACGAAGGCCGCGCGTCCATATGGCACCTGGCCGAGGTCATGTCCTGGCTTCAGGCGCGTGGAACCTACAAGGTTGAGGCCTCGATGCTTGAAGTCGCGCTATCGGCCATGCAAGTCAATCTAGCGAAGGAAGTTGAGGTCCGCCAGTTGCAGCCCAAGGTGCGCAGAGATCTGCGGACCCTATTCGCGTAGCGGCTTGGCGTCTTTGTAGAGCGGATCGCCGTTGCTTCCATAGATACCAAGCGAAATCAGGGAAGGCGATATAGGTCGGATGGTCTTTGCTTTCGCTGGCGAGTACCACTCAAGGTTATGTCGCTTAGTGACGACTGTCTGCGCCTTGATTCGCTGACAGACAGGAATGGGTCGGTAGCGGCAATTCATGCGGCCCAGAGACAGCCGTCGACGTGAATTTGGCGGCGGTGTTCTGCTGTCGGTGTCCGTTTTCAGAAGACGATTGCACCAAACGTCAGAAGCCGACTGCGCTACAGCAGAGGGTGCTAGATCCATCAGGAACGTCGGGCAGCGGCGTAGTTGTTGTTCGAGCGTGGTGCAAAGAAGGCCGAGAGCGACCACTACTGGCAATCCGCTCTCGTTGCCACACTGAACAGCACTCTGTTCCACTGCACCTCAAACCCCATTCATGCGGCTGAACCCCGGGAGAGCAGCTTTATGCCGTCTGGCCGCAGCTCTCCCTTTGGCGAGACGTGTCGGTACAGCGTCTGTCGAGTGACGCCGAGTTCCCCACACAGATCACCAACCACGGTTTCCGGCTGCCCCATCGCCGCCATGGCCAATCGCAGTTTTGCGGCGGTCATCTTGAACGGCCGCCCGCCATTCCTGCCGCGTGCTCGTGCCGAGGCAAGTCCGGCCACGGTTCGCTCGGAAATCAACTCCCGCTCGAACTCGGCCAGCGCAGCAAAAATTCCGAACACAAGCTTGCCCGCAGCGGTTGTCGTGTCGACCGCCGCACCGTGACCGGTCAGGACCTTCAATCCCACGCTACGCGCAGTCAGGTCGTGCACGGTGTTGATCAGATGGCGCAGATCACGGCCGAGCCGATCGAGCTTCCACACGATCAGCGTGTCGCCTTCACGGAGTGCCTTCAGGCAAGCAGCCAACCCCGGTCGATCATCTCGTCTGCCTGAAGCCAGATCCTCGTAGAGATGTGAAGGACTCACCCCGACGCCGATCAATGCATCGCGCTGCGGATCAGTGGATTGGGAGCCGTCCGCCTTTGATACCCGCATGTAGCCGATCAACATCTCTTCGCCTGTCACATATACGTTCGATTATGTGACAGCGTGAACCACAAATTTCAGGCCGTCAAACTGTGTCACTTAACCCGTCATTTAGTCTACGACATGCAAACGGTTCGTTAGAATCGAAATGTGACTGAAATGCCGAGGGGATGCCCTCCTTGGCAAACTTGGCGCCCAACTGCGCTATGGACTCCGGGACTCGCCGCTGTGACGCCTTTCATATTGATGGCACGTCAACCCGTATGACACGGTTTTACCTGGACATGAATGTCCGGCTGGCATTGCTGTGTAAAGTGGTCCCCTGAGTCAAGACAAATATCAACTTAGTTTAAGTTGTGCATTTGACTTCGCTAGCAGCTGGACGGCGCTGCCCCGGTGCTGCCTTTGACTCTGCTTTTGATGCGGTCGTTGACTCTGCTTCTGCGGGTGGGGAATCGCCTGTGGAGCGTAGCGGAACAGGCGATTCCCCACCCGCGCGGCCAAACTTGTCGAGGATCAACGCCCCGCCACCTATGCCGTTTCGATAGACGACTGCGGGTACCGCGTTGCCCAGCGACTGGTGCGGACGCTCGCCGTTATAGAAGGCAAAGTACTCGGCCAGGCCGACCATCAATTCGCCCATCGTGGCATATCCCTTCAGATACACGTCCTCGTACTTGACGCTGCGCCATAGGCGCTCGACAAAGATGTTGTCGAACACGCGCCCCCGGCCATCCATGCTGATGACCACGCCTTCCCGTTTCAGCACTCCGGTGAAGGCTTCACTGGTGAACTGCGCGCCTTGATCGCTGTTGAAGATTTCTGGCTTGCCGTGGCTACGCAGGGCCTCCTCCAGGCAATCGACACAGAACACCGATTCCATGCTGTTGCTGATCCGCCAGCTGAGCACCTTGCGGCTGTACCAGTCGATCACGGCGACCAGGTAGGCGAAGCCGTGCGCCAGCCGGATGTAGGTGATGTCCGTGCTCCACACCTGGTTGGGTCTGACCACAGGAACGCCACGCAGCAGGTACGGATAGACCGGGTGCTCTGGGCGCGGACGGCTGGTGTTCGGCCCCGGCGCCATGCCCGACAACCCCATCAGTCGCATCAGCCGTTGCACCCGCTTGCGATTGACCGTGTGACCCACCTTCTCAAGGAAAATCACCATCCGACGGGTACCGTAAAACGGGCGCCGGGTGTACTCCTCATCAATCAGCCGACTGTGGACGAGATCGTTGGCATCGACCATCGGCGGCCGGCGCTGCGCATAGACCGTGGCTCGGCATACCCCTGCCAGAGCGCATTGCTGCACCACCGCGACAGCCTCGCCTGGGTCGATCCACCCATGCCGTATCACGGCAGGCTGATCCCAGACTTTTTTTTCAGCCAGTCCAGTTCCATCTTCAACTTGCCGATCTCGCTGTACAACAGCTCCGGCTCCCGGTGCGCCGCCGCCGGCTTGGGGCCGCGCTTGCCTTCAAACAGCGTCTTGGCATTCTCCTGGATCGCCTTCTTCCATTGCCCAACCTGAACAGGATGCACGCCGTATTCCCGCCCAATTTCGTTGATCGTCTTGACCCCGCGTACCGCCTCCAGACCAACCTTGGCCTTGAACTCTGGCGTATGTACCTTCCGCGTCGTTACTTCACTCATCGCTTCTCGCTCCCTATGACGGAGCACAGCTTAAACCTCTGTCTGATTTCCAGGGACCACTATAGTGATCGAAATGGCGACTGGTGGAACGGAGTGTTTGGTCTACCCTTTCCTGGCCGATCTGAGACCATCAGTTGCGCCCTACAATATATGCTATAGCCATACTGGCGCACGAGCAGAACGCAATCAAGAAGCGCTTATCTGCCCGAGTCGACCTTGGTACGCAGTTCTTTCCCAGCCCGAAAGTGGGGCACAGCTTTCGCTGGAACCAGCGCGGCCTCACCGGTTTTTGGGTTGCGCCCAGTACGTGGCGGCCGGTAGGTGAGCCCGAAGCTTCCGAAACCGCGTATTTCAATGCGGTCCCCCTTCGCCAGCGTGTTGCTCAGTGCTTCAAGAATGGCATTGACCGCAAGTTCAGTATCTTTGGGGGTGAACTGCGGGAAGAGGGCAGCGAGTCGTTTGACGAGTTCGGAACGGATCATAGGTGAATTTTACGCGGCACTTCCCAACCTGGTCGGCCCGCGCCCGGCGCGACCGCGCATATCTGCCCGGTCGCGCCGTTTGGCCAGCGGCGGCAGTTTCACTCCCGCCGGGGCCGCGCTCTCGCTTCGCTGGCGCGCGGCGAGAACCACGGCGCAGGCTTTGCCTTCAATCCGCGCCGCAGCCGTACAAGTGCGAGGGGAAGTATTGACGCTTACACACTTGCTATGATACAAACAGCATTGTTATAGCGCAATAACACAATATCACACTACTACAACAAAGAGGCTACAACCATGCTCACCCTAGCGTTAGTCAGCCAAAAAGGCGGTTGCGGCAAAACAACCCTCGCCGTTCATTTGGCCGCATATGCTCGACAACAAGGCTTGCACCCTGCCATTGTCGATTTAGACCAGCAGGCGAGCGCCTACAAGTGGAATGCCCGTCGTGCAGAAGGCAACGAGCTAAGCCCGAAGCTCGACGCGACGAAAGCGACCGCCGACAAGCTGGAACACCTCAAGAATCTCGGCATCGAAAACGGGATTGACCTGCTCATCCTTGACACAGCCCCCCACGCCAACAGGGAAGCAGCCTTGGCCGCGCAAAGCGCGGACGCCGTTCTCATCCCATGTCGCCCAGCCACTTTTGACCTTGATGCGATGGTTTCCACTTTGGTCATTGTCAGAGCCACCGGAAAACCTGCCGCAATCGTTCTCAACGCAGCAAGACGTGGAAAGCGCAAGGTCGCTGAAGCGCGGGAAGCCTTGGAAAGCATCGGGGCAACCGTGCTTCAAACCGTCGTCCATGATTGGGTGGCGCTTGAGGATGCCTTGGTTGATGGTCGCGCCGTGCACGAGTACGACCCGCAAGGCAAGGCTGCCGAAGAAGTTGCATTGTTATATCGTGATGTCACAATGTTGCTTGCAACCACGAAGCAGAAAGAGAGAGCCACTGTATGACCCAGCCACGCCAAAAAATGAACATCGCCGGAGCCGGAGCCTTCACCGAGGCCGCCAAGGCCGTCAATCCAACGCCAACCGACTCGAAGACCAAAACCCCAGCGACCAGAACGGGCAGGGTAGCCTTACCGTTTTGGGTTCCATCGGCAGCACGTCAGCAACTAAAACACACTATCACCGACCTTCACTTGACCGCCCAAGAGGCATTGACTGAGGCCCTCAATGAGTGGTTTATAAAGCACGGCAAGCCGCCTATTGCTTAAGCGAAGGAGGGAAAGCATGACCGAACCGCAACCAGACCAACTCTTCGCAAGCATTGAACGCTTGAGGGAAACCGCACGACAGCGCGAGCGAGCCGAACTAATTCAGCTTCCGCTCTGGCCAGAGGCCAAGCGCGGAACCCCGAACAGTTTCATCCGGTCAGCCCTGTTTTCCGCCATCCACAGTAAAGACCGAACTTACATTGACGGTGCCACCCTCCATAGCCAACAGGGAATCACCATCAAATATACCGGACAGCAACTCAACCAAGAGGATTTAACCTTATGGGAAAACTTGGTTCATTTGGCAAAGGCACACCCGCTAGGAAATGTTTGCGCATTCACGGCGCACAGCCTTCTCAAACTTCTTGGCTTAAACACCGGCGGCGATGAACACCAGCGCTTACACAAAGGGATAACCAGGCTCAATGCCTGTTCCGTGCAAATCACGCATGAAGGAAAAACATACTTTGGCGCACTGATAAAAGCAGGCATCAAAGACGAATTAACAAGCCATTATTCCATTGAGCTAAACCGCGAATTGATGCGCCTCTACGGGGAAACACAATGGACTGCCATAGACTGGCAGCAGCGGCTAGAACTGCGGCGAAAACCTCTAGCGCAAGCCCTCCATGCCTACTACAGCAGCCACCGGACACCGTACCCCATCAAGCTGGCGACTTTGCAACGACTGACGGGAAGCCGGACGGCAAGGACGTTTGAATTCAAGAGGCTTTGCCGCGCCGCTTTAGACGAACTGGTAAAAATAGCTTTCCTACACGGCTACAGCATCGAAGGCGACACCGTGACAGTAAAACGGGCGGCCGCCTTGCCACGCCACGAGTAGGCACGGGGTTCGACACATGTCGACACGGGGTTCGACACATGCCGGCACGGGGTTCGACACATAAGGCACGGGGTTCGACACATGCAAGGCACGGGGTTCGACACATGCAAGGCACGGGGTTCGACACATAACTTTGGTTGTTAGTAAGTGTATTTATATATTTCTAATCAACCACTTATTGTAACCAATCCTCTTGGTCTAATCTTTCTTTAATCTTTTTCTAATAAAAGAAAGCGCCACGGGGTTCGACACATGCTAGCCAACCACAACACACGCGCTCCACGGACAAACTTCACGCTTCACAAGTGATCGGCCTACGGCCTCAGAGGAACCCCCTCTGTCGAGCGCCCGGCCAGAGGCCGGACGGAGGCAACAAACAGTTGCCCATCCAACCCTTGGCAGTACTCGAAGGGACCAGAGGCTACCAACCGCCGGAAAAGCGGTTTAGCAGTAAGGGCATGGGCGTATCAACCGTCTGTGCCAGAATCCCCCGTCAACCGCTGCTGGCAGGCCAGCAGCAAGGGAAGAGGCAAGCAGGGAAGGGGGGCCAACTATCCCTCAAAAGACGCTGTAGCCTCTCCCAGAGCGATTGCTAGCCACGCAAGGGCGTTACCCCAGTCCAACATCTAGTTGAACGGCAAGGCGCACACCCATCGCCTTCAGGATAGCCGTAAGGCTGCGCAGCTCAGGGTTGCCCTGCGGCGAGAGGGTGCGGTAAAGCGTGGCAGCGTTCAGCGCCGTCTGGTCGGCCAGCCATGCGACTCCACACCAAAGGCCCCGGCCAGATAGCGAAGGGCGGTCAACAGTTCCGTTTGATCGCCGTCTTCAGTCTTCGGAATCGTCTTGCAGGATCGTTTCGTAGTCTTGCCCGCCGTAGAAAACGCCAATGATGGATACTTGCTCGGCGGCCACGTCGAAGGCGATCACGGTGCGCTTCTTGTAGTTGGTGATGCGTAGGCCGGGACGAACGTCATCGCGCATGGTGCCGCGATGAGGGAAGGTACGCAGGCTCTCGCAGTAGCTCACGATCGCCTCGGTGTAGCGTGCTGCAATGTCGGGAGACGCCGCAGCGGCGATGTAACCGTACAGGGCCGCAAGCTGTTCCTCTGCCTCGGGGGAAAAGACAACGCGATAGCTCATCTTGCCTTGGCGTGTTCGGCGGCAAGGCGGGCGCGCACCTGGTCAATAGTGACTGCGCGGGAAGGCTCTGCCTTGAGCGCATCGTAGGCCGGGCCTACCTGGTGATGCAGCCAGCTTTCGATGGCTCGATCACGCGCCAGGAGTGCACGTAAGCCGTCGCGGATGACTTCGCTTTCGGTGGCGTACTCGCCAGTCCGCACCTTGGCTTTCACCGCGGCCGCCATGTCGTTAGGCAGGGTGATGCTCAGTTGTTGTGTGGTTCGCATAGCGACCTCCAAAGCGCATGAATAGGATTTAATCCTACTCATCTGGTCGCCAGTCGTCTAGATCCAGCGCTCTCGACACTCGCCGTTGCGCGTCGCGCCAAGCGAGAACGGTTTTTGAGAGCACCTCGACCACATCGCCGCAGGACCGCGCTGCCTCTCAGCAAGGCTTCTCGCAGACCTTCGTTTGTAGAAGGCCGCAGCAGTCCTTATCGTGTGATTCTTTCCTTTTCTGAGACGCCCTCTGCCACGGGGGCGACTGGCCCGGGGTGAGGAAGGAGGCACTGCGGGGCCGATCCGTCGCTCGGAGCACCCGGAAATAGGCCACAGCGGGTCGTGAGCGCGGTTTTCCCCACCCGGGCCAGCCCTCTCTATCTAAAACCCTCCTGGCGCGCTCTACGGGCGTCTTCTGGCGTGCCTTTGGACTATCCCGGGTCATTCTGTGGACAAGCCCTTGCACAACCTGGTGCGCTACCGGAGTTTGGGGATGGCTTCCAGTCGGACAACACGACCTAGCAGCCTGTCGGACTTTCGCGGTGCCGTAAGCCGTACATGATAAAATCATACTTTGTTCGAGCTACCGAGTCGTCACATGGCCCACTTCATTATCGCTGACCGCAAGACCGACTATCTACTCCC
>Ga0209571_1000990_pt1 | contig 17594 bp, 21 predicted proteins | sample EBPBio102011_DNA_FD_185866 | JGI IMG/M metagenome (GOLD analysis project Ga0209571, IMG submission 185866) | Wastewater treatment Type I Accumulibacter community from EBPR Bioreactor in Madison, WI, USA - Reactor 1_1/10/2011_ DNA (SPAdes)... | ecosystem: Engineered > Bioreactor > EBPR >...
TCGCGGTCGGCGAGGTCCAGCCTTGTCCGGACGGCAAAGGCGATCCGGTCGCGGAAGCGCAGCGCGGTCAGGTCCGCCGCCGCGAGACGGGCCGCCATCTCGGCGTCGCCCGCGGCGTGATAAGCCAGCGCCAGGTCCAGGCCCCCGCGCGGGAAGAGCGCGTGCGCCAGCCCCGCGGGCACCCCGGCTTCGGCAATCGCGGCGGTCAGCGTACGCCCCGACCAGCCGTCGAAGGGCACATGGGCCAGCGCCGCCGCCAGAACCCGTGCCTTCATATCCGCCTCGATCATCGCGCGCTCCTTCCGGTAGACAAGCCAGCCTCCCTTTGTTATAGGGCGCCCGCCTGCACAAGTCAGTGCAACTCTAGCTTAGGAAGGTGGTGACAACCACATGCAGGTCAGCGTCCGCGACAACAACGTCGAACAAGCTCTCCGTGCCCTGAAGAAGAAACTTCAGCGCGAAGGGGTGTTTCGGGAAATGAAGCTCAAGCAGCATTTCGAGAAACCCTCGGTCAAGAAAGCACGCGAACAGGCCGAAGCCGTGCGTCGGGCAAGGAAACTCGCCCGGAAGAAGCTTCAGCGCGAAGGCGGTCTTTAAGACGTCAAGGCGACACTGGGGAAGCGATTCCCGCCCGATCAACCCCCGTCCGCGAGGCCGGGGGTTTTTCATTTGCCCCCGACACCACCCCGACTGCAACGTCAGATTGTGTGGCGACATTGTGGCAGAGCCGTGGTGCAACTTGGGCGGGTATCAACAATCAATTTCCAATTTGCGCCACATTTTCCTGTTTTCCGCCGCAATTCGCCCGCCTACCGTTGCGGCATGATCGAGCTTCGCAAACATCCCCGCCAGGACCGCTCCCGCGCCAAAGTCGACGGGATCCTGGCCGCTGCGGCGGACCTGTGTTCGGGTCGCGGCCTTGACGCGCTGACGACCAATGCGGTCGCGGCGCGGGCCGGGGTGTCGATCGGATCGCTGTACCAGTATTTCCCCGGCAAGGCCGCGCTGCTGGCGGCGCTGATCCGGGCCGAACGGGCGAACCTGCTGGAGGCGGTGGAACGCATCGTCAGCTCGGACACCGCCCACAGCCTCAAGCATCTGGTCGACGACCTGATCGAGGCGACCGTCGCGCATTACCTTGCCCGACCCTCGCTGTCGCGGACGCTGAACCTGGCGCGAAGCCAGCTGCCGCCGGACCCGGAAGCCGCCGAGTTCTCCACCCGGATCACCGTGCTGATCGCCGCACGGCTGGACGAATTGAAGATCCAGCGCCCGGAGACCACGGCGCAGGACGTGCTTGCCATCCTGCGCGGCATGATCGACGCCGCCAGCGAGGCGCATGAGGCCGACCGCGCCGCGCTGACCGACCGCACCCGGCGCGCGGTGCTGGGTTACCTTCAGGCCGCCTAGACCGCGAGCGCCGTCGTCTTCACCACCGTCCGCAGCGCGAAGCTGGACTGCATCTGCCGCACGCCCGGCAGGCGCGACAGGAACTGGCGGTGGATGCGGGCGAAGTCCTCGGTATCCTCGGCCATCAGCTTCAGAAGATAATCCGCCGTCCCGGCCATCAGGTGGCATTCGAGGAGGTCTGGCACCTTCGCCACCTCGCGCTCGAAGGCGTCCAGCAGGTCCTCGGCCTGGCTTTGCAGGGTGATCTCGACGAAGACCGTGGTCATCCGCCCCATCCGCCGCGCGTCCAGCAGGGCCACATAACCGGCGATGAACCCGTCCTCCTCCAGCCGTTGCACCCGGCGGTGGCAGGCCGAGGGCGACAGGTTCACCGCCTCAGACAGTTCGGCATTGGTGATCCGTCCGCTTTTCTGCAACACGGTCAGGATACGGCGGTCGGTGGCGTCAAGGTCAAGGGCCATGAAAGATTCTTCGATCCGGCAGGACATTTTCGGAGGAAGTTACGCAGGAACGCCGCTCGGGCCAACCAGAATTCAAAGCATCTTCACAAAATCGGATCAGGATTGCGATCACAGGGGCCGCAGTGCCCAAGGGAGAGACATATGAAAATCGGATGCCCGAAAGAAATCAAACCGCAGGAATTCCGCGTGGGGATGACCCCGGACGCCGCACGCGAAGCCGTCACCAACGGCCATGAGGTGATCATCGAGACCAAGGCCGGGCTTGGCGCAGGCTTCACGGATGCCGACTATGTCGCGGCCGGAGCCAAGATCGTCGACACGGCGGAGGAGATCTTCGCCAAGGCCGACATGATCGTCAAGGTCAAGGAACCCCAGGCGGTGGAGCGCAAGCGCCTGCGCTCCGGACAGGTGCTGTTCACCTACCTGCACCTTGCGCCCGACCCGGAGCAGACCAGGGATCTCATCGCCTCGGGCGCGACCTGCATCGCCTATGAAACCGTGACCGATGCCCGTGGCGGCCTGCCCCTGCTGGCGCCGATGTCCGAGGTGGCCGGGCGGCTGGCGCCGCAGGTCGGGGCCTGGACGCTGCAAAAGGCCAATGGCGGGTCGGGGGTGCTGCTGGGCGGCGTGCCCGGCGTGGCGCCGGCCAATGTGGTGATCGTGGGCGGCGGCGTGGTGGGCACGGCGGCGGCGCGGGTCGCCGTGGGCATGGGCGCGCGGGTGACGGTGCTTGACCGGTCGGTCCCGCGTCTCAGCTATCTGGACGACATCTTCCACGGCAAGCTGGTCACGCAATATTCCAGCGCAGGTGCGCTGGCCGAGCTGATCCGCACCGCCGACATGGTGGTGGGCGCGGTGCTGATCCCCGGCGCGGCGGCGCCCAAGCTGATCTCGAAAGCGCAGCTGAAGACCATGAAGCCCGGCTCGGTCCTTGTCGATGTGGCGATCGACCAGGGCGGCTGTTTCGAGACCAGCCGCGCCACCACCCACCAGGACCCGATCTACGAGGTCGAAGGGGTGATGCACTACTGCGTGGCCAACATGCCGGGCGCGGTGGCCCGCACCTCGACGCAAGCCCTTGGCAATGCGACGATGCCCTTCATGCTGGCGCTGGCGAACAAGGGCTGGAAACAGGCCTGCGCCGACGACAGGCACCTGCTGAACGGGCTGAACGTCCATGCCGGCAAGCTGACCTATGAGGCGGTCGGCGTGGCGCTGGGTCTGCCGGTGATCCCGGCGGCAGAGGCGCTGAAGATCTGAGACAGATCGGCCCGCGAGAGAGATCCCGCGGGCCGTCAGTCCGGAACGGTTCAGGTCTTACTTGGCCTTCAGCGTGGCCAGGATTTCCTTCAGCAGGTCGTTGTCCGACGGGCCTGCCGGGGCGGCCGGGGCCTCTTCCTTCTTCGGCATCATCCTGTTGACGGCCTTCACGATCAGGAAGACCACCCAGGCCACGATCAGGAACTTGATGACCGCAGTGATGAAGTTGCCGATGGCGAACTTGGCGTCGCCGACCGAGAAACCCCAGGACGAGAAGTCGATCCCGCCGATGATCAGGCCGATCAGCGGCTGGATCAGGTCATCGACAAGCGAAGTGACGATGGCGGTGAAGGCCGCGCCGATGATGATACCAACGGCGAGGTCGAGCACATTTCCCTTCGCAATGAAGGCCTTGAATTCGTTAAGCATTCCACGGTTCCCTTTGTGTCCTGCCTTGACTGGCAGGCGTTCTGATTGCGCAGGCGTCTCTGCCCGGCGCGACTATCGCACAGGTTGGCGCGGGGCAGAACGGGGAATTTCCATGAAAAAGCCACAATTCAGCGCGGATCGGCAGGAAACCAACAGCTCTGGTGTCTGGGGCCGGGTCAGTCGCGGGGCGCCGCTGCCCGGCGCAGGCGGTCGTTGATCGCCCGGCCAAGACCGGCCTGGGGCACCGGGGCAAAGGCGATGCGGCCGCCCGGTCCGGCCAGCCGGTCGGCCTCGCGCAGGGTGTCGAAAAGGGCCGCCGCAGCCTCGACCAGATCGCCGGTCGCGGAGAGGGTCAACCTGCCCTGCACCGCGCCAAAGCCGACCAGAAGCTCTCCGGCCTGCGCCTCGGTCGCCTCCAGCCGCACCGAAGCCCCGGGCGCGTAGTGCGAGGCGAGCTGACCGGGAGAGGTCGGCCTGCCCGCATCGCCGCCAGCCGCGACGGCTTCGCCCAGCAGCGCCTGTATCGCCTCGGAAGGAACCCCGCCGGGGCGCAGCATCACAGGTTCGGGATCGGCGAGGAGGATGGTGGATTCCAGCCCCACCGCGGAGGGCCCGCCATCCAGCACCGCGGCGATCCGGCCGGAAAGACCTTCCAGCACATGCGCGGCACGGGTCGGCGACACCCGGCCGGAAGGGTTGGCCGAAGGCGCGGCCAGCGGGCCGTCGAAGGCCCTCAGCAGCTGCTGCGCCAGCGGGTGCGCCGGGACGCGGACCGCCACCGTGTCGAGGCCTGCCGTGACCAGCGGGGATATTCCCGCGCCGTCCCGCAGCGGCAGGACCAGCGTCAGCGGCCCCGGCCAGAACGCCGCTGCCAGCTTGCGGGCCTTGGGGCCAAGGTGGGCGATCTGCTCCACCGCGGCCAGATCGGGCAGGTGGACGATCAGCGGGTTGAAGCTGGGCCTGCCTTTGGCCTCATATATCCGCGCCACCGCCCGGTCGTCCCGCGCGTCGCCGCCGAGGCCGTAGACCGTCTCGGTCGGGAAGGCCGCAAGCTCGCCCGCCGCCAGCAGGCGCGCGGCTTCGGCGATGCCAGAGTCATCAGGGGCAAGGGTGACGGTCATGACGACTGACGCAGCGTCCGGCTTGAAGGGCAACGCGAAAACGGTAGCGTTCGATGCGGCTGTCCTTACGGCAGCCCCCCCGTCTTGCCAAGCCGGCTTCAAGGAGAAACCCATGCCCTACCGCGCGCCGGTGAAGGATATCCGCTTCATCCTGGATCATGTGGTGGGCTTCGCCGAGGTCGCGGCCACCCCCCGCTTCGCCGAAGCCACCCCTGACCTTGCTGAGGCGATCCTGACCGAGGCCGGGCGGCTGTCGACCGATATCCTGGCGCCGCTGAACACGGGGGCCGACCGCAATCCGGCCAGGCTGGAGAATGGCGCGGTTGTCTCCTCTCCCGGTTTCGCCGAGGGCTACCGGGCGATTGCCGAGGGCGGCTGGGTCGGCATGGCCGCCAGCCCCGCGCATGGCGGGATGGGGCTGCCGATCTCGCTGGCGCTGGGGGTGGACGACATGATGTCGGGGGCCTGCCTGGCGTTGCAGCTGAAGCCGCTACTGTCCAAGGGCCAGATCGAGGCGCTGGAGCATCATGCCAGCGATGCGATCAAGGCGCTTTACCTGCCGAAGCTGACCTCGGGCGAATGGTCGGGCACGATGAACCTGACCGAGCCGCAGGCGGGATCGGACGTGGGCGCCTTGCGGACGAAGGCGGTGCCGAACGGCGACGGGGCCTATGCAATCAGCGGGCAGAAGATCTTCATCACCTGGGGCGACAGCGACCTGACGCCGAATGTCTGCCACCTGGTCCTGGCCCGGTTGCCCGACGGGGGCGAGGGGACGAAGGGGATCAGCCTGTTCATGGTGCCGAAGTTCATTCCCGACGCCGGGGGTCGGCTCGGGGACCGCAACAGCCTGCGGGTGGTCAGCCTGGAGCACAAGCTGGGCATCCACGGCAGCCCGACCTGCGTGATGGAGTTCTCCGGGGCCAAGGGCTGGCTGGTGGGAGAGCCGCACAAGGGGATGGCGGCGATGTTCACGATGATGAACAACGCGCGGCTTTCCGTGGCCGCCCAAGGCGTAGGGGTGGCCGAGGCCGCGCTGCAGCATGCGCTGGCCTATGCGCTGGACCGTCGGCAGGGGATGACGCCTGTCGAGGGGGGCGGAACGATCATCGACCACGCCGATGTCCGCCGGATGCTGGCCGTCGCCCGGGCCGAGGTCTTCGCGGCGCGGGCGATCGCGCTGTCCTGCGCCAAGGCGATCGACATGGCGTCGGCGACGGGCAGCCCGGACTGGCAGGCGCGGGCGGCGCTGCTGACCCCCGTCGCCAAGGCCTACGGGACGGATGTGGCCTGCGAGGTGGCGAGCCTGGGGGTGCAGATCCACGGCGGGATGGGGTTCATCGAGGAAACCGGGGCGGCGCAATTCCTGCGCGACGCCCGCATCCTGCCGATCTATGAGGGCACGAACGGCATTCAGGCGATGGACCTGGTGGGCCGCAAGATGGCCGATGGCGGAGAGGCTGCGTTCCGGCTGATCGACGAGATCCAGCGCGGGGCCGAGGCGGCGCGGGAGGGGCAGCCCGATCTCGCGGGCGAGGTCTGGGCGGCGGCCGAGGCGCTGCGGGAGGGGACGGAGGCGCTGGTCGCGATGGCCCTGAACGACCGTTTCGCCGGGGCGGTGCCCTACCTGCGGGCCTTCGCGCGGGTGCTGGGGGCCCATGCGCACCTGAAGGCGGGGCAGGCCGATCCGGCCCGCACAGACCTGGCCCGGGTGATGATCCGGCGGCTGCTGCCGGAGCATGCGGCGCTGCTGGCCCAGGCAAGGGAAGGGGCGGCAGGGCTGTATGCGGTGGGGGCCGGGGAACTGGCGGCCTGAGCCTGTCCACGGTGGACAGATCGGGTATTTCCCATATTCGTCAAAGATATGCCCGTGGGCGTTAGGGATTTGGAAACCTTTGCCCAGGGGCCTGCTCGTCGGTGACTTCGCCCCTCCTCGCGAATGCCCCTGGCGGGGATATTGGGGGCAAAGATGAAAGGCCGGTCGGGGTGCCTTGCCCTTCCGACGAGGAGACGAAGTCGAACGAGGAGGTGCGGTTCAGTCCGCGACGAAGCCTGCCGTCTTGTGGCTGCCATCGCAGTAGGGCTTGTTCGCCGAATGGCCGCAACGGCAGAGGAAGGTCTTCTTGACCTTGTCCAGCGTCCGGCCGGTGCCGGAGACGATCTCCAGATTCCCCGTCACCATCAGCGGCCCGTTCGCCAGGGGCTGAACGTTCAGCGGCCCGTTCCGCACCTCCAGCGTCGCGAACTCTTTCGCGGCGGGTTCCCCGGTGGCGGTGAAGCCCGCGGCGACATGCGCGCCGTCGCAGAAGGGCTTGTGCGCCGAATGGCCGCAGCGGCAGAGCGTGGCGCGCGGGGTTGCCTGCGGGTCGCCCCTGAACTGCAACTCGGCCTCGATGGCAAGCGGGCCGTTCTCGCGGATGCGGACGGTATTCACCAGGGGCGGCGTGTCGGAGGTGGCCGCGCCATCGTTGCGCGATACCCGGATCGCGCCGGAGGGGCAGGACAGCGCCACATGCATCACCGCCTCGGCGCGGGCGGCGTCGGGGTGAATCCACTCGCCCTTGACGTTCGGCACGAAAACCTCGGGGTGACCGAGGACGCACATGCGGGAATGGATGCAGCGGTGGCCGTCGAAGCGGATGGTGACGTCGCGGCCTGTGACGATTTCCTCGGTCATGGGTGGCTCCGGTCTGGGTGACTGCGCACAGGAAAGCCGGGAATCGGAAAGAGGGCAAGCGTTTGCAGGTGTGTCAGACGACCCCCTCCCCGGCCCTCGCGCTGCGAGGGGGAGGGGGCGCGGGTGGTAGCGGTGTTCGAGGTGTTTGAAAGAGGAGTCGGGGTGAAGCCCGACCTACGGGGCTACTCCAGTTCCCGCGCCTCGCTGACCAGCATGACCGGGATGCCGTCGCGGATCGGGAAGGCCAGATGGGCGGCTTTCGAGATCAGCTCCTGCCGTTCCGCATCATAGGTCAGGACTGCATGGGTCACCGGACAGACCAGCGCCTCCAGCATCCGGCGGTCGGCGGGCTCGCTCATTGCAGGATCTCCTCTTCCCCGCTGCCGCGGAGCGCAAATTCGATGAGGGTGACGAGGGTCTCGCGCCGGGTCTCCAGCGTCGGGGCTTCCAGAAGCGCCTGCTTGTCCTCGGGCGAGAGGGGGCAGAGCATGGAGAGCGAGTTGACCAGAAGCTCGGTCTCGGCCTCTTTCAGGCCTTTCCAGTCGGTCGAGAGGTTCAGCCGGGCGAAGTAGCGGCCCAGAAGCGCCATGAACTCCTGCCGCCGGAAGCCGGGGTCCTCTTCGGCGGGGCCGAGGTCGCGGGAGAAGGGGGTCCAGTCCACCTTGCAGCGGCGGTAGGGGGTGAAGCCCTGCACCTCCTCGCGCAGCCGGTAGCGCGAGACGCCGGAGAGGGTGACCATGTAGCGCCCGTCCTCGGTCTCGGAGAATCCGGTCAGCCGCCCGGCGCAGCCGATGGCTTGCAGGCGCTTTTCGCCGCTGGGTGTCTCGCGCGGCTGGATCATGCCGATCAGGCGGTGGCTGGTCTTCAGGCAATCCTCGATCATCGCCAGGTAGCGCGGCTCGAAGATATGCAGCGGCAGCCGCGCCCGGGGCAGCATGAGCGCGCCCGGCAGGGGGAAGACCGGGAGGATGTCCGGCAGGTCGGCGGCGGTGATCATGGGCATGAGACTAGCCCGGCTTGGGGATCAGGCAAATATCATCGAGGAGAGGCGGCGGCGTCCGGCGAGGACGATGGGGTCCTGCGGCTTCAGCGCCTCGAAGATGGTGAAGAGCTGGGTCTTGGCGGCGCCGTCGTTCCATTCGCGGTCGCGGCGGAACAGTTCAAGAAGTTCATCGACGGCTTCCTTCGGATTCCCGGCGGCAAGAAGCGCGGCAGCGAGGTCGAAGCGGGCCTGGTGGTTGCCGGGGTCGGCCTGGACGGCAGCGCGAAGCTCGGCCTCGGGTCCGGCGTTGGCGGCCTGTTTCGCCAGTTCCAGCTGGGCGCGGACGGCGTCGAGGTCCTTGGATCCGGCGATGGCGGCCGGGGCGGCGGCGATCAGGCTTTCGGCCTGGTCGAGGTTCGCCAGCGCCAGATGCGCGCGGACGAGGCCGCCATAGGCGGTGGCGTTTTCGGGCTCCTCCTCCAGGATCGCGGCGAAGGTCTCGGCGGCGTCGCTGGCGGCGCCTTCGGTCAGCATGTCCTCGGCGGCCTGGATCGCATCGGCGAGGCCCCCGTCCCCGGCGAGCGCCGAGACGCGGTCGACGAAGGCTTTCAGTTCCGAGGCGGGCACGGCGCCCTGGAAGCCGTCAACGGGCTGGCCCTGCCAGAAGGCGTAGACGGTGGGGATGGACTGGATGCGCAGTTGCGCGGCGATGCGCTGGTTCTTGTCGACGTCGACCTTGGCCATGCGGACCTTGCCACCGGCGGCGGTGACGGCGGCTTCCAGCATCGGGCCCAGCGTCTTGCAGGGGCCGCACCAGGTGGCCCAGAAATCGACGATCACCGGGACCGTCTTGCTGGCCTCGATCACATCGGCCATGAAGCTGGCCTCGGTCACGTCCTTGATCAGTTCGGCAGTTGCTTGCGGCGTTTCGCCCAGTCCCAGCATCGCGGACTCCTGTCGGATGTTTGCCCCTATATGGCGGGGCGCGAGGGAAAGGCCAAGGGGTCAGCCCCAGCGGCAGGTGGCGAGGTGGTCGTTGACCATGCCGGAGGCCTGCATGAAGGCATAGGTGATGGTGGGGCCGACGAAGTTGAAGCCCTCGCGTTTCAGGGCCTTCGACATCGCCTGCGACTGCGGGGTCTGGCCGGGGACATCGGCAAGGGTTTGCGGGCGCGGGGCGGGTGGCGGGGCGAAGGACCACAGGAAGGGGGAGAAGCCCTCGCGCGCCTCGATCCGCAGGAAGGCCTGGGCGCCGCGGATCGTGCCCGCGATCTTGCCGCGGTGGCGGACGATGCCGGGGTCTTGCAGGAGCCGGGCGATCTCGGGCTCGCCCCAGGTGGCGAGAATGGCGGGGTCGAAGCCCTGGAAGGCGGCGCGGAAGCCGTCGCGCTTGCGCAGGATGGTGATCCAGGACAGCCCGGCCTGGAAGCTTTCAAGGCAGAGGAGTTCGAACAGGCGGCGCGGGTCGCGTTCGGGGCGGCCCCATTCGTCGTCGTGATAGGCGGTATAGACCGGGTCGGTGCCGCACCAGGGGCAACGCATCGAATTGTCGGTATCTTTCATGGCACGACCTTCGGATTACGAGGGGGTTCGGGAGGGAACAAAATGCGAATGTTGACCTTCCGTTTACCCTTGCCGGTCTAGGCTGTCGACAGTCAAGATCGTCGGCCGGGGGTTTGCATGGGCTTTCTGAAGGAACCGAAGTCGTCGAGGTTCGACCGCGATCCCGCGCTGGCCAGCCCGCTGGCGGCGGCGATCTCGGCGCAGGACCGCGAGACGCTGGCGATGGTCGCCTCGGCGTTGCAGGACCGGCGGATGCGGCTGGCGTTCCAGCCGGTGGTCTATGCGGCGGACCCGTCGGTGATCGGCTTCTTCGAAGGGTTCATCCGGCTGCTGAACCTGCGCGACCAGGTGATCCCGGCGCGGGATTTCATGCCGGCGGTGGAACAGCAGCAACTGGGGCGCGAGATCGACTGCGCGGCCTTGCAGATGGGGCTAATGGCGATGCAGCGCAATCCGCAGATCCGGGTCTCGGTGAACATGTCGGCGCGCTCGGTCGGCTACCGGCCCTGGATCGACATCCTGCGCCGGGCCTTGCAGGAGTCGCCGAAGATGGGGTCGAACCTGATCCTGGAGATCAGCGAGGGTTCGGCGCTTCAGGTGCCGGATGTGCTGAAGCCCTTCATGGCCGACATGCGCGAACACGGGATCGTCTTCGCGCTGGACGATTTCGGCGCCGGGACGACCTCGCTGCGGCTGTTGCAGGAGCTGGGGTTCGAGATCGCCAAGATCGACGGCGCGCTGGTGAAGAACGTGGACCGCTCGCCCGAGGGACAGGCAGTCTGCCGGGCCGCGATCGCCGTGGCGCAGGAGCTGGGGATGTATGTCGTCGCCGAAGCGGTGGAGACCGAGGGCGAGGCGAAATGGCTGCATGCGGCCGGGGTGGGCTGCCTGCAAGGCTATCTTTTCGGCCCGCCCACGGTGACGCCGGACTTCCGGGCCTTCCGGCACGGCCGCCCGGCGCTCAAGGGGCAGGAGCTGGCCTGAATGCCCGCTCGGCGGCCCATTGCGCGCGGCGCGGCTTCAGACCGGCGTCCCGCACAGCGCGCGAGGCGGGGGGTGGGGATCGGCCTTGTCCTGCTCCGCCCCAGCCAGCCGAAGCCTGCACATGGCAGGCAGCGGGGCGCGCAGCGTTTGGGAAGGGTATAAATGTCCAAGGTCCGAGTACGCCGGCGCGCGCAGGGGACGCGCCAGCTTGTCCAGGTCGGTGCAGGCCTTGCAGGCAGTACGCCCGCGCGCGCAGGGGACGCGCAGCCCCAGCCGCTCAAGCGCGGCCTCGGTGGGCAGTACGCCCGCGCGCGCAGGGGACGCGCTGCATGGGCGAGGGAGGCCTACAATGACCCCGCAGTACGCCCGCGCGCGCAGGGGACGCGCGCCCCTGCCGGGCGTCAGATGGTCGGTCACCCGAGTACGCCCGCGCTCGCAGGGGAGATGCCGGGGATGGCCGAGCAGTACGCCCGCGCGCGCAGGGGACAGGAGACGAGAGCAACCACAGTTGGCCCGTTTTTGTTAGCTACGCGCGCGCGAGAAGGGGACAAGAGCGGCAACGATGATCGCAGCCGTCTGGCTGATCGATACGCACGCGCGCGCAGGATGGGGCGCTGCCGCTGGACGTGGACCAGAATAACCTCGCGCCATGCCGACGCGCGCAGGAACAGGGCAGCTTCTGCGGGCATGGTCCGCGCGCCGGGACGAAGGTTCGCGCGGGAGCCGATCATCGCGCGAAAGTTGCATGGGCGGCCGGAACATGCGCTAGTTGGAACGAGGTCGGCAGGGATCGGCCAGCCACAGGAGGATCCAGGACATGAAGAAGCTCGCAACCTTCGCGCTGGCGGCATCGCTGGCGCTGAGTTCCGCCGCAGCCTTCGCGGGCGGACCCGTGGTGATCGAGGAGGAAGGCCGGCCGGAAGTGGTCGCTGACTCTCCGCGCTCGGGCTGGATCGTTCCGGTGGTCGTCGGTCTGGTCGTGCTTTGCGCCATCGCCTGCGGCAACGACGATGACGAGGTTCCCGAAGACCCGGGAACCGGTGGCGGCGGCACCTGAGTCCGCAGGCCTGACGGGAGGTCGGTGCCGGGCCAGCCTTATGGTTCGACGCCCCCTGCCCCTTGGGGCAGATTCGCGCAGGAATCGACTTGGATGCGCCGTGGTTCTTGCACTTGCAGCAAGTTGTCCTTACGGCTGGGGCAATGCGGCGCGAGCCCTTCGTGCCACAGCCTTGCAGCATGGACGCACAGGGAGAGGATCCGACCATGACCAATGTCGTAATCGTGTCGGCGGGCCGCACCGCCGTGGGCAGTTTCAACGGCTCGTTCGCCAATACCCCGGCGCATGACCTGGGGGCAGCAGTGATCGAGGCAGTCGTCGCCCGCGCCGGCATCGACAAGGCAGAGGTCGAGGAAACCATCCTGGGCCAGGTGCTGACCGCCGGTCAGGGCCAGAACCCGGCGCGGCAGGCGCATATCAAGGCGGGCTTGCCGAAGGAAGCCAGCGCCTGGTCGCTGAACCAGGTCTGCGGCTCGGGCTTGCGGGCGGTGGCCCTGGGCGCACAGCATGTGCAGCTGGGCGATGCAAGGATCGTGGTCGCGGGCGGGCAGGAATCGATGTCGCTGTCCCCTCATGTCGCGCATCTGCGTGCCGGGCAGAAGATGGGCGATCTGAACTTCATCGACAGCATGATCAAGGACGGCCTGTGGGACGCCTTCAACGGCTACCACATGGGCCAGACGGCAGAGAACGTCGCCAACCAGTGGCAGATTTCCCGCGACATGCAGGATGCTTTTGCGCTGGCCAGCCAGAACAAGGCCGAGGCGGCGCAGAAGGCGGGCAAGTTCAAGGACGAGATCATTCCGTTCACGGTGAAGACCCGCAAGGGCGACACGGTGGTCGATGCCGACGAATATATCCGCCACGGCGCGACGATGGACGCGATGACCAAGCTGCGTCCGGCTTTCGTGAAGGACGGCTCGGTCACGGCGGCGAATGCTTCCGGCATCAATGACGGTGCGGCGGCAGTGGTGCTGATGACCGCCGAGGAAGCGGCGAAACGCGGGCTGACGCCGCTGGCGCGGATCGCCTCCTACGCCACGGCGGGGCTTGATCCGGCGATCATGGGCGTCGGGCCGATCCATGCCAGCCGCAAGGCGCTGGAGAAGGCGGGCTGGAAGGTTGGCGACCTGGATCTGGTGGAAGCGAACGAGGCTTTCGCGGCGCAGGCCTGCGCGGTGAACAAGGACATGGGCTGGGACCCCTCGATCGTGAACGTGAACGGCGGCGCCATCGCCATCGGCCACCCGATCGGGGCCTCGGGCGCGCGCATCCTGAACACGCTTCTGTTCGAGATGGGCCGCCGCGGTGCGAAGAAGGGGCTGGCGACGCTGTGCATCGGCGGGGGCATGGGCGTCGCCATGTGCCTGGAGCGGTAACGACGGCGCGTGCATGCACGCATCCCAAAGCAATGGCAAATCGGGCGCGCAATAATGTTGCGCGCCCGATTTCATTTCGGTAACAGGATTTCAATGGGATAGGCTGAACTACCTTAAGGAGGAGAATCACGATGGCACGGGTTGCATTGGTCACGGGCGGGTCGCGCGGCATTGGCGCGGCGATCTCGGTGGCGTTGAAGGCGGCAGGCTACAAGGTTGCGGCGAACTATGCCGGCAACGACGAGGCGGCGGCGGCTTTCACCAAGGAGACCGGCATCCCGACCTTCAAATGGTCGGTCGCGGACTATGACGCCTGCGCCGCCGGGATCGCCAAGGTCGAGGCCGAGGTGGGGCCGGTGGACGTGCTGGTGAACAACGCCGGGATCACCCGCGACGCGATGTTCCACAAGATGACCCCCGCGCAGTGGAAGGAAGTGATCGACACCAACCTGTCGGGCCTGTTCAACATGACGCATCCGCTGTGGTCGGGCATGCGCGACCGCAAGTTCGGGCGGGTGATCAGCATCTCCTCGATCAACGGGCAGAAGGGCCAGGCCGGGCAGGTCAACTATTCGGCGGCCAAGTCCGGCGACCTGGGCTTCACCAAGGCGCTGGCACAGGAAGGCGCGCGGGCGGGGATCACGGTGAACGCGATCTGCCCGGGCTATATCGCGACGGAAATGGTCAAGGCCATCGACGAGAAGGTGCTGAACGAACGCATCATCCCGCTGATCCCGGTCGGCCGCCTGGGCGAGCCGGACGAGATCGCGCGGATCGTGGTCTTCCTGGCCAGCGAGGAGGCCGGGTTCATCACCGGATCGACCATCAGCGCAAACGGCGGGCAGTTCTTCGTCTGATCCGGGCCGTCCGGCAGCAGTGACTGGCCATTGCCTCGGAAGAGTGCAATGGTCGGTCCTGCCGGAAATCGCCTTCCCAGGGGCTGACTGTGACCTCGATCCTTGCCAGCCCGCCCAAGAACCGGCGTTTTGATACAGCCGCCGCTATTGCCTATGCCGCGAATGCACGCGGCGTCACGGCGCTGCGCATCGGGGTCGAGTGTGTCCTGCTGTTGGCCGGCCGCGGGAAATTGCCTGCCAGAGAGTATTTCCTGCAAGGCGCCTGGCAACCCGGCATCCCGATGTCCGAGCGGCGCGCCTTTCTGGGCGCGCGGGCGGTCACGGCCCTGAATACCGCGCTCAACCCTCTGCGGGCCGACGGGGTCGCGTCGATCCTGACCGACAAGCTGGCCTGCCATGCACGCTTCACCGCAAGCGGGCTTCCGCAGCCGCGTATCCTTGCGGTGGCAGCACGTTTGGCCCCGGTCACGGGCGAAGCCTGGCTTGCCTCGCCGGAAGCGACTTTGGCGTTCCTCGCGCAGCCCGATGTGCTGCCCTGCTTCGGCAAGCCGATCGATGGCAGCCATGCGGAAGGGGGCGTGTCGATCATGGCCAGGACCGCCGAAGGGCGGCTGGTCCTGGGGAATGGTCACGAGGTCGAGGCCGAGGCGCTGGTCGAGGAGATCTGGCGCAGTTATGGCACCGGCTACATGTTTCAGGAGCTGGTCCACCCGCACGACGGGCTTGCGGCGCTGGTCGGGCCGGTGATCGGATCGACGCGGATCGTGACCGTGAAGGCCGGGAATGGTCCAGAGGTGCTGTATGCGGTGCAGCGCGCCCCGGCTGCGGGGCAAATGGTGGATTCCTCGACGGGGCGGCTTGGCACCTATGCGGCGGTGGACCCGGCGACGGGGCAGGTCATCCGGGCGCAGGCGCGCAACCAGATGGGGGCGGTCGACCTGTTGAAGACGGCTTTGACGGGCGCCGTCTGGCCAGGTGCGCAGTTGCCGGGATTTTCCCGCGCCGCCGAGATCGCAGTTGCGGCCCATGCCGCCTTTCCCGAACACGGGATCTGCGGCAGCGACATCTTCCTGTCCGACCGGGGACCAATCATCACCGAGATCAACGTCAATCCCGACCACTACGCCTATCAGACCGCGCATGCGCGTGGCATCCTGAACCCCGAGTTCGCCCCCCGCCTGCGGGCGGTGCGCGACCGCTTTCGGGACCTTACTCCACGACCGAAGCATTGCCCGCTGGCATGACCAAGGGGAAGGCGACGCTCATCGGCGGCACGGCGATCCTGATGTGGTCGCTTCTGGCGCTGTTCACCATCGGCAGCGCCCCGGTGCCGCCCTTGCTGCTGAACGCGATCTGCTTCGGGATCGGCGGGCTGATCGGGCTGGTCTGGACGGCAAGGGCCGGGTTCGGGGTGCTGCGGGGGATCGGCTGGAGGGTCTATGCCTTCGGGACCCTCGGCCTTTTCGGCTATCACTTCCTGTATTTCACCGCCTTCCGGCTGTCGCCCACCGCCGAAACCGGGCTGATCGCCTATCTCTGGCCGCTGTTCATCGTGCTCTTCTCTGGCCTTCTGCCGGGAGAACGGCTGCAAGCGCAGCATGTCATCGGCGCGCTGATCGCCTTTGCAGGGGCAGCGGTGATCGTGCTGGGACGGGGCGGCGAGGCCTCGGGGTCGGCGCTGGGGATGGGGCTGGCCTTCCTGTGCGCACTGACCTGGGCGGGCTATTCGATCCTGTTGCGGCGGCTGGGCGCGGTGCCGACGGAGAGCGTCACGATCTATTGCCTGGCGACGGCGCTGCTGTCGGTGATCAGCCACCTGCTGCTGGAGGATACCGTCTGGCCCGAGAGCGCGATGGGCTGGGCGGCGGTGCTGGCGCTGGGGATCGGGCCGGTCGGCGCGGCCTTCTTCACCTGGGATATCGGGATGAAGCGCGGAGACATCCAGCTTCTGGGCGTGGCGAGCTATGCCGCACCGCTGCTGTCGACCCTGGCGCTGGTCGCGGCGGGACTTGCAAAGCCGACCTGGACCATCGCCCTGGCGGCGGTCCTGATCACCGGGGGTGCGGCGCTGGCCGCCCGGGCCAGCGCCGGAAAACGCTAGTTCGTGGTCAGCCGCGCGATTTCCTCTTTGAGGCGCAGTTTCTGCTTTTTCAGATCGGCGATCTGCAGGTCATCCGTTCCGGGGCTGCGCTGAGCGACTTCAACCATCTCGGAGAGAGTCTCGTGCTTCTTGCGCAGTTCCGCCAGATGCGATGCGATCGTCATGGTCGTCCTCCTTGGTTGTTGTCGAGACAAGTCCAGCACGAAAGACGAGTCGTGTCATCCCCTGTTCCGGAACCTGTGACCGAATGATGAGGAGAGTTCAGCCGAACGGCGCAAGAAGGTCGGCCCCGTCGCGCAGGACGGCATTGGCTTGCGGCGTATAGCTTTCGCGGTCGCCGTCATGGGCCGCACCCTGATGCAGGACGAAAGGGGCCAGCAGGCGGAAGGGCGCGCGGCCGCCCTTGCGGGCCCGCAGGATGACGCGCAGGGCGGCGCGGCCTTCGCGCGGGGCAAGCGGCAGGACGGCGGCCGAGCCGAGCTTGGGGGTGAGGGCCGCCAGCACCTCGGGCAGGCCATCGGCGCCGCAGATCAGCGTCAGCCAGCCGCCGGGGCGCAGGCGGCGGGTGGCGGCAAGGACCCAGTCGGACAACGGCGTCCTCACCTGCATCGCCCGGGCGCGGACGGCCACGGGCGAGGGACTGCCCCCTGCATGGTAGTAGGGCGGGTTGGCGATGACATGGTCGAAATCACGGCGGAGCGGCTTCGGGATCTGCGCAAGGTCGCCCTCATGCACCTCGACCGGGATGGCGTTGCGCTTGGCGTTGCGGCGGGCGAGGTCGGCATAGCCCGGTTGCAGTTCCAGCCCGGCCAGCAGCAGTCCCGGCACCCGCGCCCCGAGGCAAAGCGCGGCAGCCCCTGCCCCGCAACCAAGGTCGAGCACGCTGTGCCCCGGTTCCGCCGGGCAGGCGGCAGCGAGCAGGACCGGATCGGTCGCGGCCCGGTAGCCCTGCACGGGTTGCAGCAGGCGCAGGCGGCCGCAGAGAAACTTGTCGTCCGAGAGCTGATCCTCGGCGAACATCAGGGCGAAAGGGGAATGTCGTTGTCGCGCAGGATGGCGGCGGCGCGGAAGTGGTCCTGGTCGGCGACCATCAGCCGCCGGGGCAGGATGCCGAGGCTGCCGTCCAGGACGCTCATGTGGACGTCCAGCGGAAAGGCGGCTATACCCTCGCCCTCAAGAAGGACGGTGGCGAAGGCGATCACGGTGGGGTCGGTCGTGCGCAGAAGCTCCTTCATGGATTCGGGTTACTCCCGCGCGGCAGGCGGGGCAAGGGCGGCATGAACGGCATGGACGGAGCGGGCGAAAGCAGGGTG
>Ga0209571_1000991_pt1 | contig 17551 bp, 14 predicted proteins | sample EBPBio102011_DNA_FD_185866 | JGI IMG/M metagenome (GOLD analysis project Ga0209571, IMG submission 185866) | Wastewater treatment Type I Accumulibacter community from EBPR Bioreactor in Madison, WI, USA - Reactor 1_1/10/2011_ DNA (SPAdes)... | ecosystem: Engineered > Bioreactor > EBPR >...
CCCCTGCGCTCCGCGACCATCGCGATCAATGGCGCCCAGCAGACCCTCCCGCCCCAGATCGACACAGAGCAGCAAGCGATCCTCGACGCCCTCAACCCAAGGCACTAAGCAAATGACCGAAGTCAGGGATGAGGGTGGCGACGGGACGACGGAGTGCGTCCATGAGGGAGAGGATCGCTTCGCTCGCCACCAGCCGCTCTCGCCCTTCTGGCGTCAGCCGGGGAGGGACCACGCCCCGATCGAACAGGCGAAAGCCCAGGTGCACCTCGAGCTGGTGCACCTGATGGGTGACGGCCGGCTGGGAGTAGCCCAGACTCACCGCCGCCCGGCTGAACGAGCCTTCCCGCGCCACCGTCACGAAGGCCCGCAACAATCGCTCATCCATGTCCCCCATGTCCTCTCCCCCAAGGTTCTTCAGTGTGGAGTGGGGGCGGCCGGCCCTGCTCCGGCCGCCCCCACAGGTTCAGGGCGTCGTCGTCGTGGCACGTCCCGCAGCGTCGTAGCTGGTGACGGTGGCGACCTCCGCGCCGGAGGGCCACCAGGCCAGGAAGTAGCCGTTGGCGACGGTCGCGGTGACCTCGGTGCCCGAGACGGTCGTGACGACGAGTCGCTTGACGCGCGGGCTCACGAGCCCGAAGGCGACGCGCGCAGCCCCTGTGCCGGAGGTCTGGCCCGGGACCGCGAGCACGGCCACCTCGGCGTCCTTGGGCAAGACGGCATCGGTGACCAGACCGTCCAGGGTGTTGCCCGTCTGGACGAGGTCCTCGCTGCGCTCGCCCAGCCATTCGGCGCAGACCGAGACCTGGTCACCGGCCGCGACCATCGAGGTGCGGAAGTCACCTCGTCGCTCTCCCACGACCGGTGCCAGGTCGGCCCGAGCGCTCGGGAAGGCACTGCGGACATCCGCCACGCACGCTGCGCCCTCGGTCCGCATCTGGTCGGGATCCATGGCCGTGGGACTGGCCGTCCACGAGGCGTAGGCCGGCGCGGGGGCAGCCACGTTGAGCGCGACCGCGACGGCGGCACCGGCGGCCGCGACACCGACGGGCACGAGGCGCGTCCAGCGGAGGGTGCGCCGCGGCGCCCTCGGTGAGCTCACGGCATACGGCCTCGGATCGGCCTCCGGGTGGCGGCGAGCGTGCTCGACGAGCTGGGCGCGCAGGAGGTCCGCACGGCCCGGCGGCAACGCGCGAGGGGCGGGGACCTGGTCAAGGATGGTGGGCATGGCGATCTCCTTCAGCCGTGCTGGGTGACGAGGAGCTGCAGGTGGGGTGCAGCCTTGCTGAGCCGCTGCCGGGCCCGCGAGAGTCGCGAGCGGACCGTGCCGACCGGGATGCCGAGGGCGGCGGCGGCCGAGGCGTAGTCGAGGCCGGCGAAGACGCACACGGCGAGCACGTCCTGCTCGCGCTGCGGCAGCGTGGCGACGACCGAGAGGACCTCGGCCATGGCTCGTTCGTCGTCGAGTCGGGCGGCGATGTCGTCGGAGGGGTCCTGGGTCGCGGAGACCGTGGTCCCGGCGACCCGTGCGGCGAGACCCACCTGACGGGCGACGGAGCGGTGGTGACGGTGCGCGACGCGGGTGGCGATCCCGATGAGCCACGGCCGGAGCGAGCCGGTGTCGAGCGTCATCGGGCGTCGGGTGCGCCACGTCTCGAGGAAGGTCGTGGACATGAGGTCCTCTGCGCTCGCCCAGGACGACACGCGCCGGAAGCAGTAGGTGTAGACGGCCTCGTGGTGGCGGGTGAACAGTTCGCCGAAGGCGTCGGCGTCCCCGGCGACACTGGCGTCCCACAGGGCCTGGTCGGTCCGTCCGTCCATGGTGAGCACCTCCTCTGACCTGTTGTGCCCGCTCACCCGGGCCGAGTTCCCGACTCCGGCAAGACCTTTTCGGGCGTATGCCGCGGGGCTGGCCGAGCCGGCGACAGCAGCGTCCTGCCGGATCGCGCGCGCGATCCGGCAGGACGAGTCTGCTGGGTTGGGACTGATCTCGCCTCTCGAGGAGGGATCAGTTCCACTGTCCGGCGCCGTTGGGCCAGACGGTCGTGTTGTGGTACGGGTTGGCCTCCTGGATGCAGGAGAAGTACTCGACGTAGCAGAACTTGCGCTGCGTCCAGCTCTGGTACTGGTTCCAGTTGACGCCGTAGCGCTGCCCGGACTGGGTCAGGCCCTTGTCCTTCCAGCCGGGGAAGAAGGTCTCGCCCCAGCGCTCGGTGTAGGCGTAGCTGCGGATCCAGCTCCCGTCACCGCACCAGTTGACGCGGTGATGCGACTTCCACAGGTCGACGCCCACGATGTTCTCGCCGAGCCGCCAGGCGTCCCAGCGCCAGCAGCTCGTGGCGGCCGCGACCTCGGCCCTCTGGGTCTCGGTGAGCACCTTCCCCTCCTTCTGTGCCCCGGCGAGGAACTCGGCCTTGCTGATCTCGACCGTCGGGGTCTGGCCCTCGACGACGCGAGCGACCTTGGCCTCGTCCGGCATCTGCCCCTTGCCTGAGCCGGCCGGTGTGGCCGAAGCCGCCGTCGGAGCCATCGTTGCCAGCAGGCCCGCCACGAGCAGGGCCTTCCATCCACGTGCTGCCTTCATGAGTCGTACCCCTCCCAGGATGATTCCCTCCGATGCCGGCGAGCCGCTGCACCGCCGGCACGTCAGAGACTGTCGACGGCGTCGCGGGTCGTCACCGCGCTATTCGGGTCATGAATACAGGTCGCGGGATGCGCTGGGGTCGGGCTGGATGGGGTGTGCCATTGCCGTCGCAGCGCCTGACGCGCGGAGTCTGCCTCGCGGCGCCTCACCGCACGCACTGAGGCAAAGTCCGCTCGTGGTTGCGGCGATCAGGACTCGTCGTCGGGTCCGGCCATGTTGAACAGCACGACCGCCACCTCGCGGCCGAAGTCGGTGATCGTCAGCTCGTCCCCGACCCTGCGCCAGATGCCGGTGTCGTCGAACATCCCGACCGAGAAGCCGACCTGCCCCTCGACCACCTCGGCCACCAGCGCCTGGCCGAACTCGTCCGCCCACAGCCCGCGGTCGCCGGCCACGAAGCGCTCGTGGAAGACCTCGCGGACGCGGGCCAGATCGACCGCGCCGTCCGGGTCGACCATGCCATGGGCCAGGATGGCGAGCAGGGGTTGGAGCCGCTCAAGGCCGAAGCGGTGGGCCAGACCACCGAGGAGCACCAGCCCGAGCTCGAAGGGATCTGCGACCGGGTCGGAGCCACGGCGGGCGGTCGTCGACGTGATGTCGAGGAGCCGGGCGCCCTCGGCGGGATACCAGAGGCGATCGAGCGGCTCGCAGTCGCCGGCGCTGCGGATGGCGTCGGCCCACGCCGCGGCCATGACCTCCTTGGCCTCCGGCTTCATCGTGCTCGTCCGAAGGCGCTGATGGCGCTGAAGCCGAAGCTCCCAGTCGAAGAGGCCGAGCGCGGCATACGCCTCCCGTGCCACCGCGGGACGAAGGACGCGGTTGCGGGTGACCGGCCGCCCCTCGCCCACCCAGTCGACGAGCTGCCGGATCCGACGGAGGAAGCCGGACTCCTCGAAGTCCTTGATGGCGACCGAGCGGATGCCGCGACGGTAGCCGGGGAAGGTCGCGCTCGGGTCGTCGTCGGGGTCGTACCGACCGGTCTCATTGACGGCGGCGGTCACCGTGGCGCCCTTGGCCGTCTTGGGGGAGGCCTCGGGCATCAGCCGGTGCCGCTCCTCCATGGGGAGGCCGTTCCACGCCGCGGTCACCGCGTCGAGTCGCTCCTGCAGCTCCTCGATCGTGTCGGCGCCATCGAGCCTGATCCCGATCGAGGCCCCGAAGTCGGCCAGGACGCGCCCCTGCGACCAATTGGCGCGGTCGTCGTTCGCGCCGGCCATCGCGGGCAGGGCCCGCCGCAGCTCCTTGACGAGATCGGCAGGCGCGGCCGACGCCGAGGCCATCCGGCCGGTGGCGCGCAGGAAGCGCCAGAAGCTGTCGAGAGTCGCGATGAGTACGTCGGCGTCGGGGATCGTGCCGGGACCGTTGGCCGGCCAGCGTTGCAGGACCAGGGCTCTCGCGGATCCGGGGGGCCAGGCCTGCGCGGACCGTTCGTCGTAGCGGTGGACCAGGTCGAGCACCTCCTCGAGGAGCTCGGAGTCGAGGGTGCGCTTCTTCTGCTCGGCCCAGCGAGTGGCGTGGGCGATGAGAAGGCGGTGCTCGCTGCCGGTCATGGGTCCAGTCTCCCGTTTGACCCGTCTTCGCGGGTCTTCTTCAGATCCGTCTGAGGAGTTCCCGAAACTCTTGATCTGCCCGAGCGGCAGTTGTCGTTGCCAAGCCACAGCTGACGGGGAACCGTCAGGCACACCAGCCCACGGGCCGACACAGCGCTTGCCGTCCTCGTGGTTCAGCCTTGCTGGGCGTCGGCTCCATCAAGAGCGGTGATGAACTGCTCAAGAAGAGCGATCATCTGCGGAAGGTCGTCGGCTGCCGTGGCAACGAGGGTGGCGACATCAAGGTCCCAGTAGCCGTGGACGAACCGATGGCGCAGCCTCGTTGCTGCGCGCCAAGCGATCGCTGGCTCGGCGCCCTTGGTCTCCGGTGGCACCTGATGTGCCGACTCACCCAGAACCGGGAGTGCCACAGGAGGGCCGAGCGGCGCATGCCGTCAGCCTCGACCTGTTCAACGCTTCGCCCCGCTACGAGCTCTCGGATCGCGAGGGCGGCGTCGCGCATCTCCCGAAGGAGCGGCAGCTCACGCCGCATAGAGAGGCTGGGCGTCGGCGAGGACCTGCTCCCGGAGGTACTTGTTGACCGACCCACGCGCGACCAAGTCGACTGGCCGACCGAAGAGATCGGCCAACTCGTCCTCAAGGTCGAACAGCCGGAACCCCAAACGCACGTCCGGCTTCAACACGTAGAGCAGGTCCACATCGCTGCTCCCACGTTCCTCGCCTCGGGCGACCGACCCGAACACTTCCAAGGACGCAACCCCGTAGCGCTCGCACACCTCGCGCAAGCGCTCCACGTCGATCTCAACGGTGGGCACGCGCTCAGGATATCGGAGCCGATGGTCTCTGCACTGGAGCAGAAATCTCGAAGCGGGACACCCCGACCGGCGATACCAGCCTCGAACACGAGGAAACCCCTGAACCAGGGGTTCAGGGGTTTCCGATGTCGTGAGACATCACACGTGGGTAGTTCCCGAAAGTCACTGACCTGCAGCAACAGCGTTCACGAACGGTGGGCAGGCACAGGTCCAGAGGTCCATCAGGCACACCGATCAACTCACCGGGTGCACATACTTTGCCCCTCGTCGCTCACCCACCAGACGAAGCTCACCCCGGTCGACCATGCGTTTGAGGACTGCCCTCGCTTGCGTCGGCGACAACTGGCACAGCCCGGCCGCCTGGGCGCGAGTGATCGAGCCGTACGCATCCACGTAGTCTCCGATCATGCGTTCTTGCTGGATCGGGTCTGCACCCTTGACTCGGACATAGGCGCTCCGATCCTGCGCCATGTCGTAAAAGCGTGGGGTGAGATGGAGGCGACGGCTCCGCCCCACACCTCGCGTTTCCAGGATGCCCATTTCAACCAGTTGCGTGCAGGTGTTTCGCACGGTGGCGGGGAGCATGGACAGCGACTCGGCGAGCTCAACGGGAGCGGCTGAGCCCAGTTCCTTGATCTCGTGCATGACTCGCAACTGGTCCAGCCCGAGGGGGCGCTGCTGCTCGGTCTCGAACGTGAGCAAGAAGCGGACGAGGTCGAGGTCGGCGGTCCCCAGGGGAACGGCCACGAGGACCGAGTTCGTGGTGGAGCGGGAGTAGCTCGGCGCATCACGGCCGGCACGCAGCTGTTGCTCGAACATCTCGTTGACGCCCTTGCCCTTGCGTTCGACCAAGCCTGCCCGCTTGAAGGCGTCGGCCAGGATCGGACTCCTGGGACGCGACTCATCGAGGATGTTGTGAATCGTCACCCCTGGAGGCAGACCACCGGGATTGCTGACAACGAACTCCGCCTCGTCGATCTGCACCCTCGTGGGTCCCAAGGTCGAGTAGTCACGGTGCACGATGGCGTTCGCGACCGCTTCGCGCCGCGTGACGGATGGGATGAGCGGGACTTCGACTCGATGGATGCCCGCCATCAGCTCGGTCACGCTGTTGCGCGCATCGATGAGCGCTTCCAAGGTTTCGCTGACGCGAAGGAGGGGACCGACTATACGTTCGTTGGCGCGACTCTCCCCCTTTCGCAGATCTTGGAAGATGAACTCGGCGTTGGGCACCCACCGCGCTACGGCCGCGGACGTGCCGAAGAGCAGAATTGCTCCGAGACTGAGTGGGGCGCCGATGGGGACCAGTCCCAGCGCCCTGAGGATGTCCTCATCCTGGAGGGATGCCGTGCTGTCCCCCGTCAGAGCGCAGAGGCGGCGATAGCGGTCGAACTCAGCGGGGTCGAGGTCAGCGGAGGTGGCACCCGCTGCCACGGACGCCGCATAGTCCTGACCGCGAGTCACCATTCCCATGCTGACAATCTCTTGGGGGGACATGGGGACGCACTGGGGCTGGCCGAGCGTGTCGAGGACCCGTTTGGTGTAGTACCCGTCCTTGGTTGCGACTGGGCCAGGGATCGCCCGCGGGACGTCCACGCGTAGCACCGGCTTCTGGTCGATGTGCTCAAGGCGCACTTCCACAGCGAGGGGCGGATCGGTGCTGTTCTGGACGTACGCCGCAACGCGCAGTGGGTCCATGTGACCGCCCGGGCGAGGCTGTGCCCCTACGATCTGCCCACGGTCGTCCAGGCCGAGCAGGAGCGTCCCGCCTTCTGCGTTCGCCAGGCACGCGATGGCCTTCGTCAGCTCCCGATCATTGAGGTGAGACTTGAACTCCGTCGTCAGGGTCTCGCCTCTACGAATGAGGTCGCCGGTCTCCATGCTTCATAGTTTCGCATAGGTATGAGCATCACGCTTGACTAGAGCATGGAGTCATATTTTTTGATTCCCAAGAGCGCTGCACTCAGCCGACCCCGACGCCCGCTGGGGCCACCGCACGGCCACCGACCGGCCGACCAACCGAGGTCGCGGCCGGTCTCGCCAAACCGTCCGGGGATCCGCGACCGCGCTCGAGCCTGCCTGGACATCGTCGACGCCTAGCCACCGTTCGATGACCTCCTCGTCGACCGTGGCTACACCACGGCCAAAGGCAGCCAGCTCGCCGGCCCGCTCCGAGACCGACACATCACGGTGACGATGGACCTGCACAAGACCCAGCGCGTGGTCCGACCCGGGCCGGAGGCGGGCACCGTCTGGGTCGACGGCAGCCTCTACACCAGCGCGTTACCCGAGACGCACCGGAGCCTCGAAGCACCACCCGCTGGGATGACTGCCGCCGAGAAAGCTCGACGGCGTGAGGCGTTCGACGCCCGCGAGCCCTACCGCTTCGTCCCACACGCCAAGCGCGACACGACCCGTGGCACTCAACGTTTTGGCGGGCCAGCAGTCGACGGCCATCCCTTCAAGGTCCGCTGCCCCAACACGCCCGCATCGATGCGGGTGCCGCACACTATCCCGACCACGACCTGCGTGCAGGGCGAGCCCTGCGGATGTGGCAAGACCCTGACCCTCCCGGACAGCCTGCTCGAACGTGACCGGCAGCACTACCCCTGGCAGTCCGCGCGCTGGGCGCTGTCGTTCAACCGGCGCACCCTCGTCGAGGGTCTCATCGGCGCCAACCGGTACCAGCGGCTGAGCGTCAACCGGGGCTTCTTCCGCCAGACCGGGCTCGTCGCGACCGCCTTGCTCATGGCCGTCACTCTCATCGGTCACAACCTCGTCAGCCTGCACGCCTGGCACACCACACGCGGGCGACCCGAGCCGTGGCAAGTCCACCTCGGTGAGGCTGTCGACGACCGACCACTCGACAAGGCCACCAGGACCCGAGGCCGAGGCAGACACCGAACCGACTGACCGGTCCAGCCCGAACTGAATCAGCGAGCACGGAGCCGGCGCCAGCCTGCCCGGAAACGACCCGGTGACTGCGGAACCGGCCTCATGGCATACCAAATCGTTGCCGACGGGGAGGTCGGCGACCGGCGCGAGCCCCGGAACGACGAAACTCCCGGCCAGATGATCTCCGGCCGGGAGTTTCGGGAATCCAAAACAGGTAGTTCAGGGAACTACCCGTTGGTGGGGTGTTCCCGAAAGTCGTCGACCTGCTGTGATGTCGGGCCCAACCCAGCGTCTGGCACAGGTGGACGGGGCTGCGAGGCACAGGCGTCCCACCCAACGGTACGTTCGGGGTGAACTTGGCCAGACCTGGACGTAGTCGGAGCCATCAGGCACGACGTTATGCGTCACCAGTAGATGGCAACGACCTCAACGTCGATCAGCTTGGCTACGACGGTATCAGCAGAGGCATCCGCGACGCGCTCCGGCGTGCTGTCGGCCGTTGCGACCACAGAACCGCCCGGCAGCACGGGCAGACCAGCGCGCTCCCGAGCGATCCGGCGGGCATCAAGGTCTTGTTCGGGGGTCAGCGCCCTGTCTGAGTTTTCGGCAACGATGAGTTCGCGCACTGCAGCGAACGCCTGCCGCTGCGCGCTCGGCGATGCTTCGTCAAAGACTCGCGCCGCAATCTCGATGAGCTCCACCGCAGCGGACGGCTGGAGGCCCTGATTAGTCATCGAAGCGATCTGATCTGCATACTCTGCGAGCGCCCGCACAAGGGCGAGGTGTGACTGCCCCGAAGCAAGCCCATCAAGTCCCGTGGTGCCAGCCCTGCTCAGCGTATCGATCTGTTCCACCAGGCTTGGGGCGACGTCGCCGAACAGGTGAGCGACCTTGACCGGGGTCCAGGTTTCGTGGAGGCCCGGCCGCGCGACCCGGCACAAGAGCTTGAACTGGCCCGACGAGAACAGAAGGCGCCGGATGTCCTTCCAGTAGCCGATGTGCTCCGTAACGCCGACGATCTCGAGCGGGCGAACGGGGACGCCGAGTTCACTTGCAGTGCCGGACCGGACGACGTACTCATGCCCGTTTACGGTGGCCACAACGTAGTTGCATGCAGTTGCCCTGATGGGGATCAGCCCGGCGAGGAGGCGATCGAGGACCTTCTGCACGGGTTCGATCTCATCGAGCATGGCGAGCCCTGAAGGGCCCGCCATCTGCGGGTACTCGGCGGCCATGGCGGAGAACTCCGACACCATCGTCCCGAGTTTGAACACCGGGTCAACCTCAAGGACGACCTCTAGTTCGATCAGCTGTCCACGCAGCAAGTCTTCGCCACGCCACCCGCGGTGTCCTTCATCTTCGGTGGCACCGTCGACCGGAATCGGCACTGGACCGACCGCGTCGTCGCGCAGTGCGATCGGCAGCTTGGCGTCATCGCGTAGCTCGTTGAACAGGGTCTGGACCACTGCTTTGCGAGAACTTTCGACCGAACTCGAGTTCGCGGTCTGATAACGAGTTGCGCTCTCGGCCTTCGCGGCGACGGCGTCTACCGATGCCTTTGCTGAGATCTCGACCTGTTCGGATACGGACTTGCCGCTCGTAACATGCTCAGGAATCGTGTCCCGCTGGGACACGAGCAAACTCGTCAGGCTGACCTCATCGAGGTACACGAACTCGCGAAGAGGGCGGGCAGTATCGATGACCTTCTTCGCTCGCTTCGCTCGCCTTCGATCCCGAATGCGGCGCCACCAATCGTTAAGCGCCATTGGAGGCTCCCTTCGCTTCTCGCACCGGCCGCCGAGCTACTCGCTCGAACGCCTGGGCAACGTCTTCATCAACGATCGCCGAGCGGCCATCGCCGGCCGCCAGGAGAGCGGCCTCCGTCCAGAGCGACGCAAGCCGTGCCGCAGACCATCCGTCGCTGGCAGCCGCCACCACCTCCAGTCCGAGCACTCCCTCGGTCTTCGTCTGGCCAGCGCCGAGTTGCAGGATCTCCAGTCGGTCTCCAGCGGTTGGCATGCCAAACACGATCTCCCAGTCAAACCGCCCCGGGCGTAGGAGTGCCTCGTCAACACTCTCGATGCGGTTGGTGGCCGCGATCACGATGAGGTTCGAGCTGCCCTGATCGAAGCCATCCAGCTCGGTCAGCAACTGGGCAACCAGTCGCCGGGACGCCTCATGGGAGTCCTCGGTACGGCGCTCGGCAATGCTGTCGATCTCATCGAAGAAGATGATCGCGCTCTCCTTCTTCGCGGCTGCGCGGAAGACCCGACGGATCGCCTGCTCGCTGTCGCCGACCCACTTGCTCACGATGGAGGGTCCACTGATCAGGTAGAAGGACGCGCCGGACTCGTGCGCGATCACGCGCGCCAGGTGGGTCTTACCGGTTCCGGGAGGCCCAGTGAAGATAATCCCCTTTACCGGGCGGGCGCCAATGGCCGCCAACCGCTCGCGGTTCCTCAGTTGAGTGTCGATCAACTCAACTGCGCGCTGCCGAACGTCGTGGTAGCCGGCGAATGAGGCGAACGTTGGACCATCGACCCCGGAAGGGACAAGGTACTCGTCAATGCTGTCGTCTCCGACGCCCTCATCCCGGTACCGGACCGGACCATGTTCAAGTACCCGGAGCACGCCGTCGACCTCGCTGAACTGGACCGTGTTTCCGACGGTGACCTCGACAGAAGGATGACCGGGGACGAACCGGATCCCCGCGCCGTACTCGATCAGCAGTCCGTCGTCGAGAATCTTTCGGATGATCGCCACCTCGGGGATCTCCGGCCAGGCACTGTCAGGAACTACCTCCCACCTGTCCTCACTCACGAAGACAACGGAGCCCCGACGAATGTCGGCCAGCTGTCCCAGGGAAAAGCGGGCGGTGCCGCCGTTCGCTGTACGGCCCAGGAAGGCCTCTCCCCCATCGAGCACCTCAAGCACCTTGATCAGATGCCCGTCCGAACGGTCCTCGACGTCCCCTGCTTCGCTCACCTGCGCACCTCCCGTACGGGACTTGACGCCTCCAACTCCCGCCAGCTTGGGACGAGGGCGGTCATCATCGCCGTGAACGCCTTGCCGTGGGACCGGTAGCGCAGGTGGAGCAGCTCGTGGACGACGACGTAGTCCTGGAAGTCCTCGGGCATGTCAACTAGGTCCTCGGCAAGGGTGATCACACCGTCCGGTGCGCACGAGCCCCACTTCTTCGGCAGGTCGGCGATCAGGATGCGCGACGGGTTCACGCGGATCTTCGTCGCCCAGGCCAGGGCCTTACGTGTGAGCACCTGGTCGGCGGTCAGGATCATCTTGGGCCGGGCCATCAGACCTTCTCCAGCACGTTCATGACGTTCTCGATGATCTCGTTGCACGCCTTCGCAGGAACCTTGTTATCCAGCAGCGGCTTGTAGAGGCCACTACGGAGGCGGCGGCGCTCGTCCGGGTTCTGCTTCCAGTGCGGGAACTGGTCGACGGCGATCTCTATGGTCGTCGCGATGTGCTGGATGTCGACTCTGAGCCCGCTCAATGCCGGCTCTGCGCTCAGCGCGGCGTAGACCCCAAAGGCTCGATCGGATAGACCAGCCTGCTTCGCGAACTCGCGCATCCGATCCTTCTCCTCGGCGATGGCCTTGAGCTCGTCGAGGGCGGCGAGACCGTTGACCTTGCGCTCTTCGAGGTTCTCGATGACCCGGTCCGCCTTCTCCTTGATGCTCTGCAGCACGACCGCGGCCGCGGGGTTGTCCTCCATTTCCTTCCGCAGGCCACGCAGGAGGTTGTAGACCTTCTCCTCCGGCGGGCCATCATCCTGGCCGAGTGCCTCCAAGGTGTCGACGTCGAAGGTGGCGACCTTGGTGAATCGCCCGAGTCCCTCCTGCGTCGCGCTTTCCTCGATCAGCCGCTTGGTCTTGTGCTCTAGGTCGGCGGTGAAGCCGCCCGCGTCGGAGTACGCGTTTCGCACCGCGGCGTACAGCACGGAGAGCCGCTTGTACGTCGCGATGTGGTCGCGCAGCTCTGCCGACGGCGACAGGATCTCCCACAACGACTCGATGTCGCGGTATGCGTCGAAGAACTCCTTGCGCGCTTCCTCGGTGAGGAACTTGCCGTAGACGAGGCTCTCCAACTGCTCATCCGCGCCCTGACCGCTCTCCACCTGGAGGTACTCGCTCGAGGCCGCGTCGATCTTGACCAGCAGGTCGGCCATCAAGACATCGAGGTCTTCCAAAGCGCCCTCTACATCGGCCGAGTCGAAGCGCAACGCCTTGTGCAGCTCCTTGAGGACGCCAACGAAATCCACGACGAGTCCGACCTTCTTCTGCACACCGTCGCCGTCGACGTAGGGACGATTCACGCGCGCAAGCGCCTGGAGGAGCACGTGGTCGCGCATCGGCTTGTCCAGGTACATCGCGTACAGCACGGGTGCGTCGTAGCCGGTCAGCAGCTTGTCGGTCACGATGAGGATCTTGGGCTGCTGGCCTGCCTTCTTGAACTGGCGGCGCACCTCCTTCTCGCGGTCGTCCGAGAGTTGAAGTTCGTGGACGTCCGGCCGCTCGACGACGTCGTTGGCGTTCTTGCTGTACACGACCTCCGACCACTCGGGCGGCAGCAGCTCGTCGAGCGCGCGCTTGTACTTCGCGCACGTCTCGCGGTCAACCGCAACCAGGAACGCCTTGTAACCGAGCGGGTCGACGTTCTTCCTGAAGTGGTCAGCGACGAAGTCGGCCACCTGCTTCACGCGGCTGTCAGCACCGAGGAACGTACGAAGCCCGACCGCGCGCTGTAGCACCTTGTTGAGCTCGTCGATGTCGGTGACGTCCTCGGCATTGGCGAGGGCGTAGAACTGCTCGTCCAGGTCTTCGGGCTCCATCGACATTGTCGACGGGGCGAGCATGTACTTGATTGGCAACGTCGTCTCGTCGTCGATGGACTCGATGATCGAGTACTTGTGCAGGTACCCCTTCTCGTCCTGAGCGCCGAAGATCTGGAACGAACCGGACCCACCGCCCTGCGTCCCCCCGACCGGGGTTCCGGTGAAGCCGATGATCGTCGAGTTCGGCACGGCGGCCATCAGATAGGAGCCGAGGTCGGCAGCTACGGAGCGGTGAGCCTCGTCGATGAACACGAAGACGTTGTCCCGGCCAGAGCTGTCCTTCCGAATCGTCTCGAACTTGTGGATCATCGATACGACGAGCCCACGGAAGTCTGAGTCGAAGATGTCCTGGAGGTCGTCCCGGCTGTTCGCTCGCCGGACCGGAATGGCGTTGGCTTGCATCTCACCAAGGAGCCTGTCGACCCATTCCTTCAGCTGACCCTCCAGCTCAGTGCGGTCGACAACAAGGATGACGGTCGCGTTCTTGAATCGGTCCTTCTGGCTCAGAATCAACTGGGCCGCGGTCAGCAAGGTGAAGGTCTTGCCCGAGCCCTGGGTGTGCCAGATCAGCCCACGGTTCTTCGTTGAGTCGGCGCAGCGTTCGACAACAGCGTCGACAGCCCCCCGTTGGTGCTCACGGAGAACAGACTTCCTGGTCTCGCCGTCCTCGACGTAGAAGAGCACCCACTCCCGCAACGTGCGCAGGAACTCATGCGGCTCGAAGAACGCCTGAACCGCGTCGCGGTAGGACTCATCACTCGTGTGCTTCCACTTGAAGAGCATGCGGCGATTGACGTTCCAGGTGACGCCGTACCAGTAGTCGATGAGGTGGGTCTCGTTGTGGAGCTGCGCCTGGGTGAGGAGCTCGGGTGTCTCCTTCTCGTAGCGCCGAAGCTGGGTGACCGCCTTCGTCAGAGCGTCACGATCCTTCGGGTTCTTGTGTTCGACGATGGTCACCGGGATGCCGTTGACGACGAACATGACGTCGGCGCGGTTGCCCTTGGCGCGCGCCGGCGGTTCGATCCTCCACTCCCAGGTGACTTGCAGAGCGTTCTCGTCCGGGAAGGCATAGTCGACGACCTGCACGGGTCGCTGTCGCTGCTCGTTCTCGTCGTTCCATTGGCGTTCGCCGCGCAACCATCGCAGCACCTCGCGGTTGCCCTCAATCGTCGCCGGGAGCGCCTCGATGCTCTCGACGATGGCACGTGCCTGATCCTCGGTCAGCCACGTGTTGAACTCTCGCAGCTTGTCCTCGAGCACCTCGGGAAACAGCATGTTCGCCCGGCCACGCCGCATCCCCTCGGCCTCTTCGGGCGTGAGCTGCTCCCACCCGACAGCCGAAGCGTGCTTCACCATCGGGAACTGCACTGACTTGGCCTCGGAGATCTTGATCTGCGTCATGCAGCGCTCCCCTCGAGCGTCGGCAGCGCACTCAGGTCAAGGTCCTCGACCGCGACCTCGCCGGTCATCAGCTTGTGCAACAGCGACTTGAAGAGCTGGTCGAGGACTTCGCCCTTGCGGCGCTGCAGAGCGATCTTGCGGTCAATGGCGTCGAGCACCTCGACGATCTCCTGCTGCTCCTCGACAGCGGGAGGTACAGGAACCACAAGCGGAACAAGGTTCTTCTTGTTGAGCTGCGGCGTCGGACCCGGCTCCGTGATCGTCCTAAGATCGAACGCTTGGAACCAATGGAACAAGAGCCGCTGATGCAAGCCCTCACGCGCCACCACGCCGATCACGTTGGGGTCGAACACGGTCCAGGTCCTGGCAATCCGCTTCTTGTTCGTGGCAATCGCTGCCCCCCGCTTTGGAAAGATGATCGCTCCAGGTGGCGCGCATCGAAGCTCGGCAACGTCGAGGTCAACCATGACGTCCAGCGCCGCCTGGGAGATTTCGACTTCGTTACCCAAAGCGTTCATGTCTGAGACCTTGATGCCCAGCACTCGAACGGCGTTGGCATCGGGTGACGGCTGCGCACCCAGCAACTCTCCGTAAGACGTTCGAGTCGAGATCACGTCTGCGACTGAATCAAGCCGACACGCTTCCCAACTGGCCGGAATAGGGCCGATCTCGGTCTCCTTCTGAGCTTCTCCCCGCAGCCCGCATGAGAACAGCTGTTGCATTGCCGCGGTCTTCAATTCCTCGGCCGTCCCGATCAGCCTTGCGTTCAGACGGCGCGCCGCCTGCACGTGTCGCAGGGCGTCGGCGGTGGCGACCTGTTCGTAGAGCGGCGGGTGCGGTACGTCCAAGGCCTTGAGCCTGCCCGAGGACAAGTTGGGAATTGTGGTCTTGTTGCCCGCACCCTCGAAGATCCCCAGCTGGGTGAACGCCGACTGCAAGAAGTAGACGTAGAACCGGGGGTCGACGTCATCGACCTTCGGACGCAGACGGTGGAGGTGATTCTGGAAGGACATCGGTCCCGGCCCGCCTTCCCAGATGGCAGCACGCCCGATCTCCCCGCCCTCGCACACGAGCAGGTCTCCAGGCTCTAGGCACTTCTCGGCCAACTCGTGCTCAGGGATCGCCATCGCATCGACCACGGCGAGATCGATCTCGTCCCACAGCACATTCGACGTGCGCAGGAACGGCACCTTGTCCTCGCCGGCTCGCGCTGCTGCCGACATGGTCTTCCCTGCACCTACTGCGAAGAGCTCCCCCATAGGCTTCGTCGCCCAGTCGGTCGCGCTCACAGCTTCACCAACATCTTCGCAAGCGCCTCATCGATCTGTCGCGCGTCGCGGTCCAACTCGAGGAGCTCTGTTAGCAACTCCTGGACGGAGCGGTGCTCCTGGGCACTTGCCTGCTGAACCCAGCGACTCGGGCTGAGGTTGTAGTCCGCCTCTGCCGCCTGCTGGAGGTCGATGACGGCCACTTCGCCCTCGACAGGCTCGCCTCCGTTGAAGAGCCTCGAGAGATCCGCAACGTCCTCGTCAGCGAGGTGATTCTTTGGCTTGCCCTTCGTAAACCGCTTGCTGGCGTTGACGAGCGTGATCTTGCCCTTCTTGGACTCGGGCTTACGCTTGTTGAGCACCACGATCACGCCCGCGGCGGTGGTGTTGTAGAAGAGGTTGTCCGGCATGAGGATGACGCCCTCAATCAGGTCCTGGTCAACGAACCACTTGCGAATGTTGCGTTCCTTGTCCTCGTTCTTCGAGCCGGAGCCGCGAGTGACTGCACCGGTGTCGAGAACCACCGCGGCACGCCCTCCGTCCTTGAGCACCGAAAGAGTGTGCTGAAGCCAGGCCCAGTCGCCCTTGCCCGAAGTTCCCCCGCCGTTCTTGATGAAGCGGTCGTAAGGGTCGTCCTCGAAGATGCTCGCACCGAAGGGTTGGTTCCACATCGGATTGGCGACGACGAGGTCAAACCGGTTAAGTGAGCCCGACGGCGTACGGAACTTCGGATTGATCATGGTGTCGCCCCGCCGGAGGTCAACGTCCATGTCGTGGATGATCGCGTTCATCCGCGCGACCGCGTAGCTCTCGGCCTGGAGCTCCTGTCCGTAGAGCTTCAGCGGCACCTTCGCGGTCGGATCGAGCTCGTTGGCGACGAGCTGGAGCTTGATGAGGAGACCGGCCGACCCGCAGGCGTAGTCGTGGCACGTCTGGCCGGGCTTCGGGCGCAAGATGCGGGCCATGAGGAAGCCGACCTCGGTCGGCGTGAAGAACTCGCCGGCGCTTTGGCCGGACCCCTCGGCGAACTTGCGGAGGAGGTACTCGTAGGCACGACCGAGGAAATCCGGTTGCACATCGGCGAGGCCGAGTCGGTACCGCGGATCCGAGAAGGTCTCAACAACACCGTTGAGCTTGGCTGGGTTGATGTCTCGCTCGCCGTTGCGCTGGGCCGCGAAGTCGACGACGTCGATCACCCCCGCAAGCGTGGGGTTGTATCGGACGACCGCGCGCACTGCCTTGGTCAGGTGTTCTCCGATGTCGCGGGGGCGGGTCGTGCGACCGCGCTCGTCGTCCGGCCAGTCGTACTGGGCGCGGCCACTGATGACGGCCCACCGAGCCTCGGGCGGGAGGTAGAAGCGGAGGAGACTGTGGTCGTTGTCGGCGATCTCGCTGGCGACCTCGCGGTCGCCGTACTCCTCGGCGAGGCGGTCGATCTCGTCATCGAAGACGTCCGATAGGCGCTTCAGGAACAACAGCGGGAGCAGGTAGTCCTTGAACTTGGGCGCATCCTTCTCCCCACGAATTGAGCAGGCCGCGTCCCAGAGCATCCGCTCCATCGGCTTCGTGGTCGGCGTCGCCGACCTGGCCTGACGGCCACGACGGCGGTTCACAACCACGCCTCCCGTGACCGGGGCATCGCCGAGGTCAACGCCGGCCTCTTCGGCCAGTGCTCTGATCTTCGCCAGTTGGGCTCTCTGTGGCTTGTTGGCTCCGCCCTCCCACCTGTTGACCGTGGCGAACGAGACGCCGAGACGCTCCGCCAGTTCAGCCTGGGTCAAGTCGAGCGCCGCGCGGAGTGCCCGAAGTGCATCAGGGATGGGTGAGATCTTTGGCACGTTTGTCACGTTTGCACAGTGATATAGCAAAGTCAAGGGGTTACGGACTCCGAGGCATGGCCGCGACCGTAGCTTGCGCCTGGTCCGACCGGCGTAGGCGACTTGTGTCCGTGGCCATGAAAAAGTCCCCACTGGTGGCCAGGTAGCGGTCCCCGCTGGTGGCCATGACCAGTCCCCGGTGGTGGCCAAGTAGAAGTCCCCGCTCCTCGTTCTTCGCGTGTTGTAGCAGTCCTTGAGGGCCCTGCGTGGCGACGGTGGCGATGCCTAGTCAGCCGTCGTCACCACGCA
>Ga0209571_1001008_pt1 | contig 17283 bp, 14 predicted proteins | sample EBPBio102011_DNA_FD_185866 | JGI IMG/M metagenome (GOLD analysis project Ga0209571, IMG submission 185866) | Wastewater treatment Type I Accumulibacter community from EBPR Bioreactor in Madison, WI, USA - Reactor 1_1/10/2011_ DNA (SPAdes)... | ecosystem: Engineered > Bioreactor > EBPR >...
CGAAAGACAATCGAGCACCGCCGATTGCAACACCGCAAGCTCGCCGCTTAACATAAACCCAAAATCGAGGCCGACACTCCGCTAAACTACGCAACCAAAAGCGCCAAATGTTCTGACGACGGACACCTTCCGCAGGTGGTGCAGACGCTGTCAAAGCTGACGGTCAACGACGGCCGCGGGCAAAATGCGGTGAGCGCGTTCGCCTATGAGGGCGGCCTGTTCAACCACGTCGCCAACCGCTTCATGGGCTTCCGCAAGGTTACGGAGACGCGTCCGCTGATTCCTGGCGAGAGTGTGCCGCCAAAGATCGAGACGACTTACCGGCAGGATGTGGCGTCTTACGGCCAGATCGACAGCCAAGAGTTCAAGGACGGCGCGGGCACTGTGCGCAAGGCGGTCACCGAGACCTGGAGCGTCAATACGGCGACCAAACCTTACACTGCTCTCAACATTGCCACCACGACAGCGCTGACGGAATCAGGCGTCACTTTGGCGACACGCAAGGAGCGTGGCTACGATGGCTATGGCAACATCTTTTCTGAGAAGGATTATGGCCGTGTCGTGCCTTCGGGCCAGGCCGGTGCCGGCAACAATATCCCGGGCGACGAGACTTGGACGCTAAGACTCTTCAACCCGAACGCCAGCGCCTACATCGTGTCGGCAGTTCGTGCGGAATCCGTACGGACGAGCTTTGACATCAACGCAGCCGCGCTGCGGCACCACACCAACTATTTTGACGGCCAGGCATCGGATGCATCACCGCCGCTCAAGGGAGACGTCACCAAAACAGTCAGCATGCAAAAGGCCTCGCCACAGATCCTGTCGACCGAGACCTTCACCTATGACAGCTATGGCAATCGAACCTGGTTCACAGACGGGGAAGGCAATACGACCGCGTGGATCTATGACGCGACCTATCATCTATTCCCGGTGGCGCAGTTCAAGCCAAAATATTTTGCCAATGGCACGCTCGCGGCTGACACCCGGTTTGTAACCACCGCCGTGTGGGATGGCGTGTGCCAGGCGCCATCGTCGCGCACCGAGCTGAACGGCATCGTCTACACCTATACCTATGACGCCTTCTGCCGCCCCAAAAAGGTGACGAACACGGCAACAGGCTGGTATCGCGACGTTAGCTGGCTGGACGAAGGCAATGCGGGCGCCCAGCGCTTCCAGGTGTTCGAACCCCTGCCCGGTTCGAGCAACGCGGCGATCCAGTTCAGCTATTTCGACGGCCGTGGCCGCGTCTGGCTGGAGGGCACGGGCGGCGAGACCTATGGCTCGCCCTATCGTCTCACGCTCAGCAGCTTTGACGCACGCAGCAATGTCAGGCTCAAAAGCCACCCCTATTTCAGCGGCGGCACGCCGGTCTTCACCACCAACACCTATGACTGGGCCGACCGTCCGCTGAAGACCGTCAATCCCGACGGGTCGGAGAAGAACTTCTCCCACTTCCTGACGGCGGCAGTGTCTTATGGTCCCAACCAGCCGCTGACCATGGTCCGCGTTGTCGACGAACTCGGCCGCAAGGTCGAGACGACAACCTCGACCTGGGGCGAGCCGGTCTTCATCCGCAAGGAGGTGACGGCAGGCGTCTGGAACAATGAGTGGCGCGGTTATGACCCGTTCGACAAACTCACCTATGTGCGCGACACCGCAGGCGCTGTCTGGTCCTATGGCTATGACATGCTCGGCAACCGCATCGCGGCGTCCGATCCCGACCTTGGTTCGTGGAGCTATGGCCATGACCGCGCCTCGCGGCTGACCGGCCAGACCGACGCGCGCGGCACGGCCACCACCATGAGCTATGACCAGCTTGGCCGCCTGCTTCAGCGCAAGGTGACATCAACCGGCGAGATCCTCGCCACCAACACCTATGACCAGGCGCGCAGCGGCTACTTCAATGTCGGCCAGCTGACCACGGCTGCCAATCCGGCGGCGACCCATCTCATCGACTGGCACGCGTCCGGCAATGAGGGCAAGCGTTCGGTCACGATCAGCGGAACCACGCATACGATCAATGTCGGCGAGAACGCCGCCCAGGTTCCAACCTGGAAGAGCTATGGCCCAACCTCGATTGTCAGTGTTGGCTCAGCCGCAAGCCCCTGGACCTATACGGCTGACAAACGTGTCGTCTCGATCCCGGGCTACATCACCTCCACCAGCTACGAGGCGGACGGCCAGACGCGCGAGATCACTTATGCAAACGGCGTGAAGACCACCTTCACCTATTCGCCCACCCGCCGCTGGCTGACCCGGGTGCGCACCGTCAACGCGGCGTCGACGCCGTTGATGGACAACACCTACACCCGCGACCTTGCCGGTCGCATCACCGCCATCTCTGGCCTCACCCCGTCAGAGGGCTGGACCTACAGCTACAACGCGCTCGACTGGCTGATGTCAGCCGACAATGCTGGCACGGCCTCGCTCGACGAGACCTTTAGCTACTCGGTCTCAGGCAATCTGCTCAGCCGCAGCCGCGGTGCCTATGTGTTCACCTATCCGGCGGGCACAGCCACGCGTCCACATGCGCCGCTGATGGTGAAGGGCACGTCTGTCACCTATGACGCCAATGGCAATACGCTGAATGACGGCACCCGCCTGATGGTCTGGGACGCCGGCAACCGGCTGAGCCAAGCCACAATCGCCGGCGTCGCCACCACCTTCAGCTATGGCCCCGACACGCAGCGGGTGAAGAAGGTTGCGGCCACTTCCACCACGTTGTGGCCGACCGCAGATGTAGAGGTCACCACACAATCTGGCGTCACCACCATCACCCGCTATCCGCATCCGGACCTGAAAATCACCGGCGTGCCGGGGTCCGGCGGGGCAAAGGAATATCTGCACCGCGATCATCTGGCCTCGGTGCGTTTTGTCACCGGGTCCACCGGCGCGATCGCCGAACAGACCGCCTACGCCGCCTATGGCGAACGCGTGGTCGGCACAACCGGCGCGCCCAACACCAGCTTCCAGACCCAAAAGGGCTATATCGGCGAACGCTACGACGCCGAAACCGGCCTGCTCTATCTCAACGCCCGCTACATGAACCCCGCCTGGGGCAGGTTCATCTCACCCGACGATTGGGACGCGGTGTTGGAGGGGGTTGGAACGAACCGATACGCCTATGCGCTGAATGACCCGGTGAATAAGGCCGACAATAACGGGCATGTTACGGTTTCACTGGGTCTCTACGCCGAGACTACCGTCGGCATTGGTACGGCCGGTTACGGCCAGCTTTCCTTTTCTTTCCCTGGCAAAGCCATTGGGTTAGATGACGATGATTCACTTGACTTGTCGGTCACGGCAGGCATTGGCGCCCGTGCCGGTTTTCTTGGTACCTTCGGAGGATATGTCGGGATTGGCACTCCACAGACCGATCCAACCGCTGATCCGGCTGCCGTAAGTGGAAGTCTTACTATGGATGGCACAGTGAATTTTGGTCCAGCTAGTGTCGGCGTGTCCGCGCCGATCTCGAAAGACGAAAAAGGAACAAAGGTCGGTCCCCTTGACAATGTTGCGTTTTCACCAAGTAATTCTACCACCACTCGGTTTGGACCTGGATTTGGCGTCGGTTCCGTTGGTCCAACTGCGAACGCAACCATATCATTGAGAGGCATCGCAGCAAAAGTTAGGGGCTTCTTTGCTCCAGATGACAGCAAGAAGTCTGGCCCGACGGAAAAAAGCAATACCGAATCAAAGGCAAATGGAGCGCAGAAATCTGATGAAGGTAAAGAATCTAAAGATTAGAAGGTGATTAGGATTCATGCGAGAATGTCATACAAAATGAAAGCTGAATTGTTTTTATCCATCTTGTCAGCCATTTGTTTATTTTTGGCAATCCTTCTCTATTTATTTTTGGGATATGAAAAGATTTCCTATTTTCTCGTATTTTCTGGATTTTTTCTTGTCGCACTTTTCCCAATTCGTATCACTGATCTTCTTCGAAATTATTCAGCTGATTCTAATAAAGCGCGGTCGATGAATTTTGGCCTTTCTAGCTTGTTCTATCCAATGAAGGCGGCTATCGGTAGGGGCTTTTCTGAAAGCTATCCGCTATTCATCTCGATGATGTGCATCGCACTGGTATTCATAGCCCTGCTTAAGGGCGATCAATTTTCATTGCTCATGTACGTGGGGACGTTGTTCGTATTTTCAACATATTCGAATGTTTTATTATGGAGAAGCAAGGGTTAATTAAATAGTAGTTTTATTCTTAAATATGGTAATAATATCTGGCGAATTCGCTACATTAGATTTCTAATACATCTGATTTATATACTTATCTAAATTGAAAAAATGCTCTCTAGGTTAATTGTCATGGCCAGATGAAAAATATCCCATATTGGGTCCTTCCATTGGCATTACCAACCCATCGCTTCGTTCTGACCACCTGCCCACCGCTCGAGCTGGACACTCGCATCAGCTTCACTTTGCGGCGGGACAGCATTAACAAAGTCAATGAGTTATCGAGCCGCTTGTTGCTATTTTCGAGGTTAATGCGGGTGTCCGCCTCGCCTATGCCAATGGCGCGAAGACCAGTTTCACCTATTCGCCCACCCGCTGCTGGCTGACCCCGGGTGCGCACCATCAACGCGGCGTCCACCGTGCTGATGGACAACAGTCATTTGCGGCCTCATCGGCGTTCGGCTTGCTGTCCATCCATGCCCGCTTCCACGCCTCGCCACCGCCATCTCTTGGCCGCCCCATCGAACGCCGTCCTTCCGGGGCCGCACAGCGGAACCCAGAACCCAGTGATGTGCCACTGACGATTATCCGCTGCGGTGCATGAGACGCAAAATCAACTCCGCCGTCATTCTTGGGCTTGTCCCAAGAATCTGCCAACCGGATGGCCGTCAAGCGCAACCCTGCAACTGCTCTCTTGAAACGCAGCAGATTCTCGGGACAAGCCCGAGAATGCCGGCGTTGGAGTGGGTGCGCCGATTGACAAGATTTATCTGCGGCCTCATCGGCGTTCGGCTTGCGGACGATCCATGCCCGCTTCCGCGCCCAACCTCACCACCTCTAAAAAAAATCCAAAAAAATTTGTCCCCCCTGCATTTTCCCCGCCTCATAATTCCCGGACGAATGCAACCGGGGCCAGGATTTGCACCACAACGCCACAGACCAGCTGAACATTTTGCACCGCATCGTGGCGGTGCTGTTTTCGCTGGCCGATGTCTGCGAGCGGCTCGCCTCAAGACATGGACCGATTGACGGGCTGATCTTGTGGGCGTTGCGCGGTGCAGTGCCTGTCGCCTGCCGGGTTGTGTTCAGGATGGCCCGCGAGCGTTGCGACCTGCCGCCCGAACTGGCCGAAATTGCCAACGCCGGCGACATTACAAGCACTGACGCGCCGGCGTCGCCTGCCGAACTGGCGCTGCTTTATCGCTATCTCGCCACATGCCTGTCGCTGATCCTGGCGGGCGGCGAGCCGTCCGACATCCTGTACGAAGTCTGGCCCGCGCCGCGCGCGGCCGATGTGACAGGCCGCAATCTCCCCGGACGTCGCAATCCTGCCACCTCACATCTGTCGCGCGTTAAGCCGCCACCTTGGCCATCACCCTGGCCACCCGCTTGGCTGCCGCTCTGGCAGGCAACCCGGTGCGCCGCCGCCTGACTTGCCAAGCCCAATAATCCATCATTGCTCTGGCCGCCCCGCGACCGGAGCCGCTCCCGCGCGCACTCCACAATATTCGCGTCTGCGCGCCCAGGTCTCTGCAACCTCTGATAGCTGTGGAAAGAACGTCTCGCGCTCAATTGCGAGTCTATGCACCGCAACCTTTAGTATAGGACTAGCACATCGGGTTGTGCCCGAGAGGCTATGTAATGGTTTTCCTGCGTGGCGTATTGGTGATTGCGTGTCTGGCGCTCGGCGCCTGCACCACGACGTCGAATGTTGGCGTCGATGATCTGTTTTCAGACACAATGCGGTCGCTCGACTCGAACGGCCGGCCGGTCAAGGAAGGCGCCGCCAAATCGCGCCTGCTCGCCGCGAATTCCGGACAGGCTGGACGGGTATCAGGCGCTTACCGGGAAGGCTCTGGAACCTATGTGTCCAGCCGCATCCCCGCGATAGAAGCCGGCACCACCAGCGCCGGCGGTGAAGGCTACACACTCAACCTGGTCGATGCGCCGATCAAGGCGGCTGCCAAGAATGTTCTGGGCGACACGCTCGGCGTCAACTACGCCGTCGATTCGCGCGTGACCGGCACGATGTCATTGCAGACCGCCGCCCCTGTTGGCCGCGACGAACTGGTCGAACTGTTTGAAATGTCGCTGGCGGTTGCCGGCGCATCAATTGTGCGCCGCGGCGCGAGCTACCAGATCGTGCCGTCCAACGAGGCCCTTGGCGCGACACCTGCCGTGTCCGTCCCCTCCGCGACGCCGCGCGGACCCGGCATCAGCGTGCAGGTCATAGAACTGCGCTTCATTGGCGCGGGCGAAATGAAAGCAATTCTTGAACCGATTTCGCGGCAGGGCTCGATCCTGCGCGCCGACCCTGCGCGCAACAATCTCGTCATCACCGGCACGGCGCAGGACCTGCGCGCCATGCGTGATGCAATCAATGTGTTTGATGTCGACTGGATGCGCGGACGGTCTGTTGCGTTGCATCCGCTGAAGAACGCCAAGCCCGGGGCGGTCGCAACCGAGCTTTCGTCTATCTTTGGCGTCAGCGGCAAGGATTCAGAACTCGTGCGTTTCATTCCCAACGAGCGCATGAACGCGGTGCTCGTCATCGCCTCGCGGCCGGTCTACCTCCAGCGCGCGGCAGCCTGGGTGCGCAAACTCGATCAGGCCGCGCCAACGACCAGCGAACAATTGTTCGTTTATGAGATCCAGAACCGGCCGGCAAAGGAACTGGCTGAAGTGTTGCAGGCGGTGTTGAGTGAACAGAAGGGCGTGAAGACGCCGTCTGGCGGCACCGCCGAACCGGCAGTTGCGCCAGATCTGCAGCAAGCCAGTCTGTCAAGCAACGGAGAGATGGAGCCGGCAGCTGCCGTCAACGCCTATCAATCCTTTGACGATGCAGACTCGCGCAGCCTGCGCGCGCCCTCGGTCGTCGCTGATGTCGAGAACAATGCTCTGCTGATCTCGACGACCGCACGCAACTACCCACGCATCGAGCAGATCCTGCGTCAGCTCGACGCCATGCCGATCCAGGTCATGCTGGAAGCGGTGATTGCAGAGGTGCGTTTGAATGACGAACTCAAATTCGGCTTGCGATGGGCGGTCGAGAGCGGAAAGTTCCGGTTTAACCTGTCAGACGTCGCCACAGGCTTTGCCGGGGCCTCCTTGCCTGGCGCGGCGCTGGGCTTTGTCAGCAGCGACATTCAAGTCACGTTGAATGCACTCGCGTCGATAACTGACGTCAACATCGTGTCCTCGCCGACGATCATGGCGCTGAACAACCAGAAGGCGACGCTGCAGGTCGGCGATCAGGTGCCCATAGTCACGCAGCAATCGAGCGGCATTGAAAACGCCAATACACGCATCGTCAACTCTGTCGAACTCAAGGACACGGGTCTGATCCTCAATGTGATTCCCCGGATCAATTCCTCGGGTCGCGTCCTGCTCGACATAGATCAGGAAGTGTCGAACGTGGTCAGGACGACGACCTCCGGCATCGACTCTCCAACGATCCAGCAACGCCGGCTGCAGACCAAGGTCGTGGTCAATGACGGAGAAAGCGTTGCGCTCGGCGGCCTCATCCAGGAACGCAACAGCCTTGATCGAGGGCAGGTCCCGATCCTCGGCGATATCCCGGTCGTGGGCAATCTGTTCAAGAACAAGACCGACACGATTAACCGCACCGAACTCATCATCTTCATCAAGCCGCGCGTTGTGCGCAACGTTCACGAAGCGCGCGCAGTGACAGCCGAGTTCCGTGACAAGCTGAGCTTTGAATCGGCGCTGACGCCGCGGCGCAAGGGCAAGACCAAACTGGAACGCGACCTCAACCGGATCAAATATTGATGGATGCCTGGTTGGTCTCCTACGCTGTGGCGCTCGCGATCATTCTTGGGGCGATTGCGATCATTGACGTCAGAACCCAGCGTATTCCTGACGTTCTCAGTGTTGCTCTACTCGCCGCAGGGCTGGGTTTCCAGTCACGGTCGGGAATTGAATCGCTAGCCCTTCAGGCCGGATTTGGACTTGGGGTATTCTTGATATTTCTGGCTGTCCGGCAGGCTTACCTGTCCACGACGGGGATCGTCGGTCTGGGCCTGGGGGATGTGAAGATGGCCGGCGCCGCGGCGATCTGGTTTTCTCCGGCGCTGTTTCCGCTGTTCCTGCTGATTGCAAGCAGCTCAGCGCTGGCATTCCTTTTCATCACCGCACCGATCAGGGGGCATGGCAGCTTGAGTCAGCGGCTGCCGTTTGGGCCGTTCCTCGCACTCGGTGTCGCAGCAACCTTCATTCTGGAGCATCTGCTTTGGTAGCAAAACGTCACAACAGAGCGACACCCAGGGATGCGGGTTTCACACTTGTCGAAATGCTGGTCGTCCTGGCAATCATCGGCATGGTTGCTGCGCTCGCCGGACCACAGGTCTTGGGTTATCTGGGGTCGGCCCGGGCGGATACAACCGGAGTGCAGTTGAAGAATATCGGCAGCGCGCTTGAACTCTATTATCTGGACATCGGCTCCTATCCGAGCAAGGAACAAGGGCTTGCCGCATTGTCGTCGCCGCCGGCAGCTGCATCCGGCTGGAACGGTCCCTACCTGAAGCACCAGGGCGCCCTGAAAGATGGCTGGGGGCGCGACTATCAATATGACAATGCGCCGAGCTCAGGGGTGCGTGTCTATTCTCTCGGACGCGACGGCACGCCAAGTGGCGAGGGACAAGACGCTGATCTCGAATATCGCGCGAGATGAGGCAGGTTGAGCGTCGGCAGCAACGACAACCAGGCTATCTACGGCCCAGGAACGCAATTTCGGTCACTTCAGTTCTGGGGCCGGGGCCGTTGCCCTCTATGGTGATCATGATCGCTTGAGGCAGTTCATCGGGATCGGTCCAGTTTGATTGCCACTCAGGACTCTCGTTGTTCAATCGGCCAAAATACCGAAACTTCAGATCCGCAATGTCATCTTTGAGCTCAATGCGATCCATCATCTCTATCGACGACTCTCCCATCCGCCTCGGCGTCATGTCCTGAACCAGCGCGAGGCGTCCATCTTCTCGAACCAACCGCAGCCGGATTTCGCGGAGGCCGTGTTGCAGCGCTCCCAGCCGCGCTGTCGCGATGAACCTCACCTCTCCCGCTTCTCCGGCGAGCATGGCGCGTTGCAGCGGATCATTGCCGGCAAGAATCGGAAACTGTTCGGCTTGCTCAAGCAGCTTGGCAACATGAAGAACGGTATTTTGCAGCGCGAGGCGCTCCCCAGCTCGATTGTCAGCCCGAAGCAGCGCCCCAAATTGCGATGTCGCCAAGACGATTATTGTGGCCAGTATCGACACAAGCGCGAGCGAAACCAAGACTTCAACAAGTGTGAAGCCGTCCTGGCTATCAGATAGAATCTTGCCATCGGTCATGGGGCTCGGCGCTCCACCGAAACTGATTTCAGACGATAGAGCGGTGTGTCACCTGCTGCCCGGGAAATCTCCACCGTGGTGAGGATCAACTTCGCCAGATGGCCGCTCGCGTCGGCCCGTTCAATGGCCCTGTGCATCCACGCCCAACGGAGCCCCGTCAGGTCGTCCATGCCTGCGCCGCTCATCCGCGCATCAGCCGACGCAGCCACCATTGTGAATTCTGCAAGCTTCCTTGCATTCGCAGAAAGTTCTGCTGACTTGAGTTGTGAGGTTGCAAGACCAACGGACTGGGCCAGTGTCGTCAAGGAGATCGACAACACCAGGAACGCGATGAGTATCTCGACAAGGGTAAAACCGGCTTGACGGTCCAATTCCAAATGATCTCTCATGGAAGCCGCCGCAATGTTGTTGCGCCGGTGAGCCAAAATATCCGCAAGAGATACCCATTATCAGGTGTACCAATTGCGATTTCGCCCCCTGTGTTTGATCCATCGGGAAAGAACCTGATCCTGGCGATCTCTCCGGAATCAATCAATTGGCCCGCAGCCTTTATGTTGACAGGCGTTCCAGATGGAATGTCCATCAATGCGTCTCCATCGCCGATCGACACCGTCCGCCTTGAAAGATCTAGGTTCAGGTCTGCCGCCTGTCCGCTGCTAAGAGCCCGCAAATGCGCGGCGCGGGCTTGGCTGGCTATTTGGCGGGCGATATCGCGCGGGTTGCTGACGCGGCTGCTCTGCACAAACGAATAGGAAACGGCTGTGCCAATCAGCCCGATGATCACTAGCACGACCAGCATTTCGACAAGCGTGAATCCTTGGTCGCCGCGCGCCAGCCTCATTGCTGTATCGCCATTTCGTTGATGCTCAGGAGCGCTGTCATGACCGAGACGATCAGACCACCAACGAGAAGACCGAGGAATATCGTGATTGCGGGTGTCATCGCAGCAAGCAATCGGGCCGTTGTCGTCTTTGCTTCGCTTTCGAGGATTTCTGCAGCCCTAGCGAGCACTGCAGGCAATCGATTGACTTCGTCGCCAACCGTCAGCAGGGAAATGATTTTTGGGTCAAACTGGCCCGTCTTCGCAAGCGCCGGAGGCAGTCTTTCGCCGGCCGCAACGGAGTCCTTGACCCTTTTCAGGTTCGTCCGCAGCCGGCTCAGTGGATTGCAGTCCGCGGCAAGAGCAAGTGCTTCATTGACCGGCGTACCGCCACCGATCAACATTGATAAACTGCCGAGATAGAGGGCGCTGTTATTCTTGTGAATGACATGTCCCAGAATTGGCAGGGAGAGCGCAGCCCGTTCGAAAAATGGAGACGCCTTGCTGCGAACAGAGTCGAGGCCGAGGCTTGCCAGCAATGCCAAGAAAAGCAGTCCGGCTACCTGGACGGCAGGTTCGAGTGCTGCTGATCTGACGGCCGCCAGCGTCCCGATGATACCGGGCGGCGGCCGGCCCGAGTTCTCGAACACTGGCGCAAGCGACGGCACTAACACGAAAATTATGACACCGAGCGCCGCCAACATCATGACGATCAGAAATATCGGATAAGCCAAAGCTTCGCGAAATTCTTTACGTCTTGCCTCGACCTCCATCATCTGCGTGGCGATCGCCCGAAGTACCTGAGCCATCTGCGCGGAGCGCTCCCCGCTTGCTATGATGGCAACAGTTTGGGTTGATACACCATCAATCTCGGCAAAAGACTGAGCTGCCGACCGACCGCCGCTCAAGCTCGCCGAGATGGCCGCAATTGCATTCCGTTGAGCAGAAACCGACTCGCCAGCCTGGAGAGCGCGAAGCGCTTGTGGCAAGGTAAGACCGGCCTCGGTCATGACTGCCAGATCGAGAAAGAGCCGAGCCTGAGAAAGTCTGCCGGCATCGGCAAATTGAAACAAGCGATTCCTCAGATCTGCCGCTGCTTTGGAGCTGTTCTGCGCCGGCTTGATCCTGAATACAGTTCGCCCAGCCTTCGCCAATTCTCGAACAGCCGCGGCTTGATCAGGCGCTTCGACCTCCCCACTCTCTTCGCGCCCGTCGGCCTGGTAAGCGCTGTAGACAAAGTTCATTGATCTTCGTCTCCCGCCAAGCGCACGGTTCTCGCGACCTCGGCAACGGTCGTTATCCCCGCCTTCGCCAGACTCATGGCATGCGTGTCCAATCGAACAAAATCGCCAGACGAAAGCTTCTCTTGTAATGTCATTTCCGACGCGCCAGACGAGATTGCAGCAGCGATTTCGGCAGAAATTTCGGCAATTTCATATGTGACTGTCCGGCCTTTGTAACCGGTTCCGCCGCAGTGATCACAACCAGCGGTATCGCCGTTCGCAACGCAGGAGCAGGATTTTCGCATCAGCCGTTGACCAATGATGCAATTTACGGTGGCGCCAATCAGATAATTCTCTATCCCCATGTCACGCAGACGCGTCACCGCGCCGACGGCGCTGTTCGTGTGCAACGTCGAGAATACGAGGTGACCAGTGAGTGCAGCCTGCATGGCGATTTCAGCTGTCTCGCGGTCCCGTATCTCGCCGACCAGGATGATGTCGGGATCTTGGCGCAGCACAGACCGCAAGGCACGCGCGAACGTAAGACCTGTGGCTGAGTTGGTCTGCACCTGAGTGATGCCAGACATACGGTATTCAACAGGATCCTCGACCGTGAAAATCTTGACGTTGGCGCGGTTCAGCAATGAAATCAGGGCGTAAAGAGTAGTCGTCTTGCCGCTGCCGGTCGGGCCTGTGATCAGGAAGATGCCGTTTGGGTTGTTTGCCAGCTTGGCCAGACGGCTGCACGCATGTTGCTCGAATCCCAGCGCTGGCAAATCCAGCGCCACAGCTGAACGATCAAGCACACGAAGCACAATTGTTTCACCATGGATGGTCGGGACGATCGACACACGCATGTCAATGTCCTGCCCTCGCACGACCAGCCTCATTCTTCCGTCCTGTGGAAGCCGCCGTTCGGCGATGTCAAGATTCGAAAGGATTTTCAGTCGAGTTGCGATTCCTGGAAGAAGGTCCGCAGAAACGGTTTCAACGGTTTTGAGATCACCGTCCACGCGGATGCGTATGCGCAGGGAAAGCTCAAATGGTTCGAAGTGGATATCTGTAGCCCCGTCGTCAAAGGCAATCTGCGCAACCTTGGAGACGAGACGAACGACAGGTGCCTGTTGCGCAAAGTCGCGCAGCCGCTCCAGATCGCCTTCATTGGGTCCAAGAGCCCCATCGGGAGATATGTCCTTCTCTCCTTGGGATAAGTGTTTCAGTGCTGTGAGTGTTGCGCCGATTGCGCTGCGCGCTGCGATCTGCAATTTGAGCGCCCGCTCACTTTGATATTCGATCATGGACAATGCGGTTGCATCAAAGGGATCTGCAACAGCGACCGATAGTTCGGCGTCCTGCTGGCACTTCAATGGCAATATTGCGTGGGTCGCCAGGAATTCGGATCCCAGCACCTGGATTTGCTCCTGATCTGAGAGTGACAGAAGATCGTCGACATGATCAGCGCCGAGAAAACTCGCCACCTCCTTCGCGAAGATGTCCTCGCGCAGCAGACCTAGTTCTGTGACGACAGTGTCCAACGCGTGGCCCGTCGCGCTTCGCGCGGCCAGCACGCGTTGCGCTGAACCTTCGTCAAGCATGTCCCGGCGCACAAGGCTGGATATGAAGGCGGCGGCATCGGATTGGCTGTCGGTGCCCGTCAATTCAGCAACTCCCCAATCAGGTCACGGCTCGCCAGATCAAAGAATTGATGGCAGCCTAATCGTGGATTGGTCATTGCCGAACCCTGGTCCGCAAAGTCCAAAATCTGGAAAGAACTTATGCGGCTAACGTCGCCCTCAAGCCCCGACAAGACGTAGGTCGCCGCCTCCCCGAAATGAGCGCCTGACTGCGTTACAAGTTGGACGTCCACAGTGAGAGCGGGTAAGCGGTTTGCGCCCATGACGACAAATGGCAAATCCGAACGCCGGCCCGCTTGAAAAATGGCAGACAATTCAGGTCCTGCCTTCATAGCGTCGATTGTTCCGCTGCGTGACTGAACAGTAAAGACCCGATCAAGTTGCTGCCTGCTTGCATTTTCCGGAAGCGGAAAATCCAGCAGTTCCGTGACACTTTCGAATGGCCCGTGCTTCAAGCCTCCCTTTACTGCCAAAGCAGTGTCTGCGGCTGAATTCTCGAAACTGACGGACCGATATCTTTCTGCCATCTCAGCGAGGCCGTCTGCGCCTGAAGCCGCGCCAATTGCGGTGAAGCCGATGCGAAGCAGTTCAGCTGATCCAGCGTTCAGATCGATGAGACCAGAGTGGTCGACAAATGAGATGAGAACTCTTGGATAGCTGCCGGGACCAGAACAAACGACACCGGCCGGCAAATCCTCTGCCCTCGAAGCAAGCTCGAAATATCGTTGAGCCGCCATCGTCAGCAAGGAGCGCATCAAATAGGCGTTGCGTTCCGACGCTGCCAGGTTGCGGGCGACAAAAGCGTCAGACCGCGCGGTCAAAAAGAATGGCGTTGCGACGGAAGCCGCAAGGAGCAGAAACGCCAGAACCACGATCAAGGCAAATCCATCCTGTGCGCCAACAATCGGGCTTCTCATTGCGGCGCGCCTTCAATTTTGGCGTAGAGTGTGATTGTGCGGCTGAGATCACCGGTTGAGAACAACACCGACCCGCTTTCGATCGCACTCACGGACCAGCCGCCAACCAACTCACCTTTCTCCAGCCAGCGAGGCTCGGCTTCTCCCGATATCGCGACCAGTGCTCGATTTGCCGACGGGCCTCGTTGGACGCCCAGCAAGGTTACATTCAACTCTGCGGCTTCGACTGGCGGAGGCGTGGCGATTGTGACCACAGGTTCAGCTTGAGGCAGAGGTGGTTCAACCGGAGGCGGCGGCTCCCACGGGCGTCTGCTTCGCAGGAACAAAGGGCGTTCGTTCATGTGCGTCAACTGAACAGAACTTGCAGCCCCACTTTCATTCAGCGGTTCCGGTTCGCCCGCTTTTGGTGGCTCGCCACTCATGATTGGCTCGGAGGATGGAGGGTTGCGAGCCACCCATACATTCGTCGCCAGGATGACGCCCAGGCCAGCCAGGGCGATTGGCAGAACCCAATGCCTAGTCATCCGCAGGCCCGCTTTCCGTCGACGGTTCTGTGGGAACCCGAACCGCAGCGTAAACGCGCAGCTGGGCGGCAAGTTCAGGCGGCTGGCCCGATTGTTCTGCGCCCGCCGTCCGGACCGTCAAATGTCTGACGATCAGTGGTGGAGAGCCCGCTTCAATCGCAGCGACTGTCTTTCCTACACTTTCATGCTGGCCGGAAAAATCGATCCGGAGCCCAATCATCGTGACGCCGTTTTCGGTGAGTTCCGGCAAATTACCTGCTGACGCGATCGAAATATTGTTTGTCGCCGCAATCGAGCTGATCCGCTGTTGAAGTTCGGCGCGTGCTATCGCCAAGCTGGCTGCACCCATGAACAATTGCGCGTCTCCGGTTTGTTCTTCGATTGCATTCCGGGAAAGGTCGGTCGCCGCAAGCCGCATGAGCCGGCCAGCACGTTCACGGCTATCGATCAGAGACTGCTGCTGATCGGCGATGTTCTGCGCCAACGCAACCGACAGGAGCACGCCGCAAACGCCAAGCAGGGTGAGAAGCCCAAGCGCGACGGCGGATTGAATGCGCATTGGTGCGTTCAGCAATCGACCGATCATGGCAGCCGCTCCACCACATTCATCTTGACCTCAAAACGCTCACCTTCGCGCCCGGGCACCTTGATGACGGGTGACGCAAATTCAGCTCCCTGAAACATCTGAGAACCTTCAAGTGGTGCGATGATCGAAGACGCCGACAGGGCAAAACCGGTCAGGGTTACGTTGCCTCCATCAATCGTGAAATCGGTGAGGTAGGCCGAGTCCGGCAGTACACGGCTGATTTCCTCCCAGACTTCGACCATGGGGCGCTGGCTTGCGATCTCACGCCGCAATGCCTTGATTTCATCGGCGAGCGCTGCCCGGCGGTTCAACTCTTGCCGCACCGATCTGGCCTTTGCCTCAAGCTCCGGCAGCCGCCCGGCAACGTTCGTTTCTGCCGAGGCATAGGTCCATTGCAGATGCAGCGCCGAAAGGATCGCAAGCACCGGCAGGCTTGCCAGCGCAAATGTTTCCGCCCGGGATCGCCAGCCGCGCCCGCCATTCAACGCATTGACATCTGCGGTAGATAGTTTCCCTAGCGGCGGGGAAGTCTCGTCGGATTGTAGTAACTGGACTTCGCCAACGGTCCGGCCACGCGCTTGCAGCTGACGGAAAACGGGATCGGTGACACTGTTTTTCACAATCGCATAGGCAGTTGACGGGACGTTTTGACCCGCATTCGGCTCAACCACAAAGCAGTGCACGTCTTCCGGTGCGAATGGCGTTGATGAACCCAAGTCAAACTGAGCCATTGCGCGAGCTCGCGACGCCGGCAGGCGCGCCTGCGACAGCGGCCGGAGCACGTAGCGGCTGGAATCAAGCGCCAGAGCCGGGACCAATTTCGGCAAAGCCGGATCGAGTTGCGAGACCTCTTCATGAGCAAGCAGAACGGTCTTGTCGCCGTCCTTTGTCTCGATGCCTGTCTTGCGCAGGATGATCGAGGGCGTCACCGCGCCACCGCCAACAAAGGAAAGCCTTTGACGCAAGGTATTCAGCCACCAGTCGAGAAAATCCCGCAGCATTCTGATTTCCACCATGCGCTAAACTCTTAGCGTGCCGGCATACCCCCTGCAGCAACCAATGGTAGATTATCCTCAGATTTCGAACTGCGAAAATTGTGGCTCAGGCCAAAGATTGCGCGGTTGGGCACTTTATGGTCAGCGAGTGCGCGCGGGAGCGGCTCCGGTCGCGGGGCGGCCAGAGCAATGATGGATTATTGGGCTTGGCAAGTCAGGCGGCGGCGCGCCGGGTTGCCTGCCAGAGCGCCGGCCAAGCAGGTGGCCAGGAGACAGGCCAAGGGGGCGGTTTGACGCGCGACAGATGTGAGGTGGCCGGGTTGTGATGTCCGGGGAGATTGCGGCCTGTCACATCGGCCGCGCGCGGCGCGGGCCAGACTTCGCACAGGCTGTCGGACGCCTCGCCGCCCGCCAGGATCAAAGACAGGCAGGTGGCGAGATAGCGATAGAGCAGCGCCAGTTCGGCAGGCGACGCCGGCGCGTCGGTGCTTGTGATGTCGCCGGCGTTGGCGATTTCGGCCAGCTCGGGCGGCAGGTCGCAGCGCTCGCGGGCCATCCTGAACACAACCCGGCAGGCGACCGGCACCGCGCCACGCAAGGCCCACAAGATCAGCCCGTCGATGGGGCCATGTCTTGCGGCGAGCCGCTCGCAGACATCGGCCAGCGAAAACAGCACCGCCACGATGCGGTGCAGGATGTTCAGCTGGTCGGTGGCGTTGTGATGCAAGTCCTGGCCTCGGTTGTGTTCGTCGGGAGATTATGAGGCGCAGAAAATGCAGGGGGGACAGATTTTTTTGGAGAGTGAGGGGGAGTGCGCCCTCCGCGGTCGTCCTGGCCGGGCTTGACCCGGCCATCCATGCCTGAACGGCCAATGACAAATGAGGCATCGCAATGCCTGAGCCGTCGGCACGGTAGGCAGGTTCTGGCATGGCAACTGTGTTTCATGCGAATTGTTTTTGGTCGCGGATCATGGCGTTGAGGCTGACGATCATTTTGCGCGCAACGGCGATGATTGCGAGTTTCTTGGAGCCTGATCGGGCTGCGATCTCCT
>Ga0209571_1001021_pt1 | contig 16894 bp, 14 predicted proteins | sample EBPBio102011_DNA_FD_185866 | JGI IMG/M metagenome (GOLD analysis project Ga0209571, IMG submission 185866) | Wastewater treatment Type I Accumulibacter community from EBPR Bioreactor in Madison, WI, USA - Reactor 1_1/10/2011_ DNA (SPAdes)... | ecosystem: Engineered > Bioreactor > EBPR >...
GGGGTGAATGTCAGCCTTGCCACCGGCACGGGCATGGGTGGCGATGCGCAGGGCGATGTCCTGTCGGGCATCGAGGCGCTGGGCGGATCGGATTTCGCCGATACGCTGAGCGGCGACAACAGCGCCAATACGCTGGACGGCGGGGCGGGCAATGACCTTCTCTCCGGCGCGGGCGGCAGTGACGAGCTGTATGGCGGGGCGGGCAATGACACGCTGATCGGCGGGTCGGGCAGCGACGACCTGTTTGGCGGCGATGGCATCGATACTGCGGATTACTCGGCCTCGGGCGCGGGGGTGAATGTCAATCTCGACAGCGGCACGGGCTCGGGCGGCGATGCGGCGGGCGATGCGCTGTCGGGGATCGAGAATGTCACCGGCAGCGCCTATAACGACACGCTTTATGGCGGGGCGGGGTCGAATGTCCTGTCGGGCGGCGACGGGCGCGACGCCCTATATGGCGGCGACAGCGATGACACGCTGATCGGCGGCGCCGGGGCCGACACGCTGTATGGCGGCGAGGATCTGGACATCGCCGACTATTCCGCCTCGAACGCGGCGGTGAATGTCAACCTGACCGACTGGACCGCAAGCGGCGGCCATGCCGCGGGCGACGTGCTTCAGGGCGTGGACGGGCTGATCGGCAGCGCCTTTGACGACACGCTGGTCGGTTATGACGGGATGGGCCTGTCGGGCGACGTCTTCACCAATGTCTTCTATGGCGGCGCGGGCAATGACCAGATCGACGGCCGGGGCGGCAATGACTCGCTTTACGGCGGGACCGGCAATGACACGGTGCTGGGCGGCAGCGGCGATGACACGCTGACCGGCGATGAGGGCAATGACAGCCTGGATGGCGGCACCGGCAATGACCTGATCGACGGCGGCAGCGGCAATGACACGCTGCTGGGGGGGACGGGGAATGACTCGCTTTCCGGCGGCGACGGGGCTGACCGGCTGGATGGCGGCGAGGGCAACGACCTGCTGGAGGGCGGGACCGGGGCGGATACGCTTTTGGGCGGGCTGGGCAATGACAGCCTGACGGGCGACGAGGGCAATGACAGTCTGGATGGCGGCGACGGGCAGGACACGCTGTATGGCGGGGCCGGGCAGGACAGCCTGGATGGCGGCACGGGCAATGACCGGCTCTATGGCGGCGATGGCAATGACAGCCTGTCCGGTGGCGCGGGCAGCGATCTGCTGGATGGCGGGGCGGGCGACGACCATCTGACCGGCGGCGACGGGGCAGATACGCTGTATGGCGGCGACGGCAATGACACGCTGACCGGCAGCTTGGGCGATGCGCTTTATGGCGGGGCGGGCAATGACGTTCTGAGCGGCCAAGGTGCGATGACCCTGTCGGGCGGCACGGGCTCGGACACGATCATCGGCGGGGCCGGGCTGCTGGTCGACGGTTCGGAAGATGCCGATGACATGGATGTGCTGGACCTGCGCGAGCTGGGTCCGTTCCGCATCGCCTATAACCCGCTGAATCCCGAAAACGGCGTTGTCACCTTCTTCAGTTCGACGGGCCTGCCGACCGGGACGATGGCCTTTTCGAATATCGAGAAGGTGATCGCCTGTTTTACCCCGGGCACGCTGATCGCCTGCGAAGGGGGCGAGCGGCCGGTGGACAGCCTGCGCGCGGGCGACCGGGTGGTGACGCGCGATCATGGCGTGCAGGTGCTGCGCTGGGTCGGGCAGAAGCGGCTGGCGGCGGCGGATCTGGCGGCGGATGCGCGGCTGTTGCCGGTGCGCATCGCGGCGGGGGCGCTGGGCGGCGGCTTGCCGCGGCAGCAGATGCTGGTATCGCGGCAACACCGGATGCTGGTGACGGGCGCGCGGGCAGAGCTGCTGTTCGGCGCGGAAGAGGTGCTGGTGCGGACCGAACATCTGCTGCACCTGCCGGGGATCGCCGTGGCCGAGGTGGCCGAGGTGACCTATGTCCATCTGCTGTTCGACCGGCACGAGGTGGTGCTGGCCGATGGCGCCTGGAGCGAAAGCTTCCAGCCGGGCGACCGCACGGTCGCCGGGCTGGACGACGCCGCGCGGGACGAGTTGCTGATGCTTTTCCCCGAATTGTCCGGGCTGACCGGGGCCTGGCCCGCCGCCAGGCCCACGCTGAAGCGGCATGAAGCCAAGGTGCTGCTGGTGGCCTGAGGCGCGCGCCGTGGGGTCAGGCCGCGCGGGTGGTTGCGGTCAGCAGGCCCGCGCCGATCAGCAGGCCGCCGCCGGTGCGGTTGATGCCGCGGATCACGCGGGGCGACCGCACCAACCGCCGCGCGCGCGATGCGACCAGCCCGTAGCCGAAGGCATTGGCAAAGGCCAGGGTCAGGAAGGTGGCCTCGAAAATCGCCATCTGGGTCCAGAAATCGCCGTCGCGGTTCAGGAATTGCGGCAGGAAGGCCACGAAGAAGGTGATGCTCTTCGGATTCAGGGCGGTGACCAGCCATGCATGGGCCAGCATCCGCCCCGCCGCCGCCTTTGCGGTGACGGGTTCGACCTTCAATTCCGACCCCGCGCGCCAGAGCTTGACGCCAAGCCAGATCAGATAGGCCGCGCCCAGAAGCTTCAGCACGGTGAACAGCGTCGCCGAAGCGGCCAGCAGCGCGCCGATGCCGAGCATGGACAGGGTCATGGCGGTGAAATCGCCCAGCGCGACGCCGATCGACAGCGGCAGGGCCGCGCGCCAGCCCTGACCCAGCGCATAGGAGACGACCAGAAGGATGGTCGGGCCGGGGATGATCAGCAGGATGGACGAGGCCGCGACGAAGGCGGCCCAGGTTTCAAAGCTCATGGCTGCGGGCTCCTGTGTTTTGCAGAAGCCAGCACCCGTTTGGTGCCGCCGTCAAGATGGCTTCCCGCGCCGGTGCGTCGGCAGGGGAAGGCGGATGGCGGGTCAGCCGCGCAGCGTGCCGCCGGTGGCCTTGGCGACCTTGTCGATGATCTTGGCCGACACGGCCTCGATCTCGGCTTCGGTCAGGGTCTTGTCGACGGGTTGCAGCCGCACGGTCAGGGCGAGGGATTTCTTGCCAGCGCCCATCTGCGCCTCGGCCTTGTCGCCGGTGAACTGGTCAAAGACCCGCACACTGTCGATCAGCGCCTTGTCGGCGCCCTGGGCGGCGTTGACCGCGACCAGCGCCTCGACCCCGGCATCGACGACAAAGGCGAAATCGCGCTCGACCGCCTGCAGGTCGCTGATCGCCAGCGCGGGGCGGGTGGGCGATTTGACCTTGGGCAGCGGCACATTGGCGACCAGAACGGTGAAGGCCACGGCAGGCCCCTTGACGCCCATCGCCTGCAGGACGCGGGGATGCACTTCGCCATAGGTGGCCAGGGTGTTCGGCCCCAGCCCCACCACGCCCGCGCGGCCCGGATGCCACCAGGCGGCGGCCTTGCGGCTGATCTGGACGCGGGCGGGCGCGCCAAGGGCGGCCAGAACCGCCTCGGCATCGGCCTTGGCATCGAAGACATCGACCGGGCGGCGCGAGCCATAGGGGTCGCGCGGCGCGGTGGCGCCGACCAGCAGGCCGGTCGCCTGAAGATGCTGCTCGCCCGGCTCGCCGCCCTGGAAGACGGGGCCGACCTCGAACAGCGCCAGATCGGCGAAGCCGCGCGCCTGATTGCGCGCGGCCGCGGCCAGAAGGCCGGGCAGCAGGTCGGGGCGCAGATGCGTCATCTCGGAGGAGATCGGGTTTTCCACCCGCACCGCCTCGGACCCGCCGCCGAACAGCGCGGCCGCCTTGGCCTCGATGAAGCTGTAGGTCACGCATTCATTGTAACCGAGCGCCGCGATCTGCCGCCGCGCCGCCTTTTCGCGCACCTGCACCGGGGTAAGGATCGGTTTCGGCACGCCGGGCTGGCTGCGCCGCATCGGCGCGCCCTGCAACTTGGTCAGGCTGGCGATGCGGGCCACTTCCTCGACCAGATCGGCCTCGCCCAGCACATCGGGACGCCACGAGGGCGGGGTGGCGTCATTGCCCTTCAGGATGAAGCCCAGGGCGGTCAGTGTCTGGCGCTGCTCGGCCTCGGGGATGTCCATGCCGACCAGGCTGATGACGCGGGCCGGGTTCAGCCGGTAGCTGCGGGTCGTGTCGGGGACAGTGCCATCGACGGCGACGGACGAGGCCGTGCCGCCGCAGAGGTCGAGCACCATCTGCGTCGCCAGATCCAGGCCGGGCAGGGTGAAAGCCGGATCGATGCCGCGTTCGAAGCGGTAGCGGGCATCCGAGTTGATTTTCAGCGCGCGGCCGGTGGCGGCAATGGTGATCGGGTCCCAATAGGCGCTTTCCAGGAAGACATTGACCGTGTCCCCGGTGCAACCGGAATGCTCGCCGCCCATGATGCCGGCCAGCGATTCCACGCCCGCATCGTCGGAAATCGCCATCTGTCCGGCGGACAGGCGGTAGGTCTTGCCATCCAGGGCCACCATCTCTTCGCCGCCCTTGGCGGGGTGGATGCGCAGCACGCCGCCCTGCACCTTGTCGGCGTCGAAGACGTGCAGGGGGCGGTTGTAGCTGTAGGTGAAGTAATTGGTGATATCGACCAGGGCCGAGATCGGCCGCAGGCCGATGGCCTTGAGCCGCGCTTGCAGCCAGTCGGGCGAGGGGCCGTTCGTGACGCCGCGGATCAGGCGGCCGGCGAAGATCGGACAGCCCTTTTCCTTCAGCGCCGGGTCGATCTGCACCGTCAGGGGCGAGGGGAAGCCGCCCTCGATCGCCGGGATGGCGATGGGCTTCAGCTTGCCCAGGCCGCGCGCCGCCAGATCGCGGGCGATGCCGTGGATGCCCAGGGCGTCGGGGCGGTTCGGGGTGACCTTAATCTCGATCACCGGGTCGTTCAGCCCCTTGTAATCGATGAAGCGCAGGCCCAGCGGCGCGTCTTCGGGCAGGTCGATGATGCCGTTATGGTCGTCAGACAACATCAGCTCGCGTTCCGAACACAGCATCCCGTTGGAATCGACGCCGCGGATATTGCCGGGTTTCAGGTCGACGCCAGTGCCGGGGACATGGGTGCCGGTCGGGGCGAAGACGCCGACCAGGCCGGTGCGGGCATTGGGCGCGCCGCAGACGACCTGGATCTCCTCCATCGCCGTGCCGGGGCCGCCGGGATAGGTGGCCACACGGCAGACGCGCAGCCGGTCGGCATTCGGATGCTGGACCGCCTCGATCACCTTGCAGATGCGGAAGGCCCCCAGAGCCTCGGCCGGGTTCTCGATCCCCTCGACCTCAAGGCCCAGATCGGTCAGCGCCTCGGCGATCTGATCGACCGAAGCCGAGGTGTCGAGATGGTCGGCAAGCCAGGAGAGGGTGAATTTCATCGCATCCGTCTTTCGTCTGTGGCCCGGAGCCAAAGGGCCGGTCCTGCGCGCCAGTCTTGCGCCCGTCTTGTGCGCCAGTCCTGCGGGCAGGGAATTACCGCAAAGGCGGCGTCAGGGAAAGGGTGGGGTGAAATCGCCTTAAGGTTGTATTGATCTTCGCCACAGAAACGACATGTTTCAACCATAGCGGCTGCCATTAGTTTGCCCTAATGCGCTATAAGTCGGTTATGGAAGAGTGGTTGCGTATCCCGTATCGGCGCAGGCGCATTCCCGCATGGCGGTTGTGCACCTTGATGGCCATAAGTTTCCTGATCCTCTGGGTCGGGGCCCCGGTACTGTTCCCGGTGACCTTGTAGTTCCGTAACGATTTTCCCGGCCCGGCGCGCAGGCATGACTTGCCTGGGGCCGGGCCGCATGGCAGCAAACATTCCGGGCCGGGGGCGCTGGCCGGGAGTTTGTGCGTATATGTCAAGATGGATCGGTCTGGTCGCCGGGCTTGCGCTTCTGGCGGGTTGCGTGGCGGTGGACAATGGCGCTGCCTTGCCGCGGACGGCGGCTTTCCTGGGCGGCGAGATGAAGGTGATGGCCCCGCAGGGCTATTGCATCGACCGCGCCGCCAGCCATGATGCCGCCGATGGCGCGGTCGTGCTGATGGGCCGGTGCAGCGAAGCGTCGACCGCGGCCCCCGCCCTGATCACCCTGACGGCAGGCGGGCCGGGATCGGCCGAGGTGCTGGGCCTGGGCGGCAAGGCGCTGAGCGACTATTTCACCTCATCGTCGGGACGGGCGGCACTGGCGCGCGACGGGCGGGCCGGGTCGGTCAAAGTGTCATCGGCCGCCGTGTCGGGCGGGGTTTTCGTGATGCGCGTCACCGACCGGCGCGCGGGGGAATATTGGCGGGCGATCCTGGGGCTGAAGGGGCGGCTGGTGACGATCTCGGTCACGGCGCCGCAAGGCGCGGCGCTGCCCGCCGACCAGGGGCGCAAGATTCTTGATCAGGCGGTGAAAGGGTTTGAAGCCGCCAATCGCGGCTGAAGCCCGGAGTGGCTTGGCTTGTCAGGGTTTTTCCAGTCTAGTGGGAATCGTTTCCACAAACTCAACAATGTCGGTGAGTATCGGCGAAAGGGCGCAAGGCGGGGCAGATGGCGGGGCGATTTGACAAGCTGATGGACCGGCTGGTCTTTCGTCGTGCCCTGGCGCGTTGGGCGCGGATCGCCGAAAATGCCCCGCGCATGAGCCTTGAGGCGCTGCGCGCACAGCGCGCCCGTGCCCGGCAGATGCGGCGCGAGCTGGACCGGGTGATCCATCAGGCCGAATACCGGCTGGCCCTGCCGGTGATCGGCGCCACCGCGATCCGCAAGCCCAGCGGCAGCGACTGGGCTTGGCGGCCCGACCTGTGGCAGGGCCAGATTCCGGTGCCGGGCCTGTCCTCGGTCGCGGGACGCACACAGATCTGCGAGGGTGGCACGATCTTTCACGATTGCCGCCGGTCGGAACTGACGGTGCGGCAGATCCGCAATTCGCGCCAGTCCGACATCGCCCCCTTCGGCTTTCGGATGGATGTCTTCCGCTTTGACGGCTCGTTCCTGTCGCTGGTCCTGGACCTGCCGCCCGAGGCGGCGATCGGCCTGAAGCTGCGCCACCTGATCCGGCTGGACGTGATCGTCGAGATGGAGAAGCCGCTGGAGATCTTTGCCCGGCTGAACGTCAAGCATGGGCCGAATGTGGAGCAGATCGTCCGGGAACTGCCGTTGAACGAGGAAGAGGTGATGGTCGAATTCGATCTTGCCTATACCAAGGTCAACGAGAAGCGGATCGAGAAGCTGTGGATCGACCTGATCTTCGAAGGCCCCGAGATGAACCAGATCATCCTGCGCGACGTGACGGTCAGCCGCAGACCCAGAGCTGAACTTTGACGCGCGGAGCGGGGGCCATGGCGGGCGAGATGAAACTGACGCAGACGCGAATCCGGGCCGGGATCTGGGAGGGCGTGCTTTCGGGCGCGGCGGCGCAGGCCCCGAAACTTGAGGTGCTGCATCTGGAAAAGGCGCTTTCCGGGGTGGCAGTGATGCCGGTTCCGGGGCGCGAGGGCGAGTTCGCGGTGCGGGTGCCGATCCCGATCGAGGTGCTGAGCGAGGGGGTGCAGACCTTCCTTATTCGCGCGGAAGGCGAGACGCTGGCCCATTTCACCGTGATCACCGGCGTCGCCATGGAAGATGACCTGCGCGCCGAGATCGACCTTTTGCGGGCCGAGCTGGACATGCTGAAACGTGCCTTCCGGCGGCATTGCCTGGAATCGATGTAGGTTGCCAAGCCTCGCGTCCTAGGGACGGTGCGCCTTGCCCTCTTCCGCCGCGCTCCGTTCGGCCGCATCCAGCAGGCGCTGCAATTCGGCGCCCCGGGCGAAATCGGGGATGGCCGCGCCCTCGCCGCGGATCGCGGCGATGAAGCGCTGGTAGATGGTCGGCACTTCGGGGCAGTCGAGCGGCACCCAGGTCGCGGTCAGGCGGTCGTCACCCAGACAGGCGCGCAGGGCGCTGGTGGCGTTTTCAAAGCTGACCTCCAGCCCGCCCTTGGTGCCATAGATCCGCAGCCGCAGGTCGTTCATATGGCCGGTGGCGAAGCGGGTGGCATGGACGGTGCCCAGCGCGCCGCCTGCAAGGCGAAGCTGCATCGTGACGCTGTCATTCGCATCCAGCCTGTAATCGCCGATCCGCCCGCCCGGCGCCTTGTCGAAGGTGGCCAGCCGGGCCGAGACCTCGGTCGCCGCCTCGCCCGCGATGAAGGTGGCGAAGTCGAGGATATGGATGCCGACATCGCCCAGAACGCCCTTCGACCCATGCACCGTCGACAGCCGCCACAGCCATTGCGGTTCGGTCGACCATTCGCCCCAGGCGGGCTGGGTCAGCCAGCTTTGCAGGTAGGAAGCCTCGAAATGCCGCACCGCGCCGATGGCCCCGTCGCGCACCAAGGTCGCGGCCTTCTGCAATGCGGGGACATTGCGGTAGGACAGGTTGACCATGTTCACCACCCCCGCCAATGCGGCGGCGTGTTGCATCGCGGCGGCATCTTCAGCACTGGTGGCCAAGGGTTTTTCGCACAGGACGTGCTTTCCTGCCAGAAGCAGAGGCAATGTCGTCGGGCAATGCGCCGCGTCGGGGGTGACATTGGCCGCCGCGTCGAACCCGCCCCAGGCCAGCGCTTCCTGGAGGCTGGAGAAGCCCTGCGGGATGCCGTGCTTCCTGCGGAAGGCGGCAAGCGCTTCGGGGCGGGTGTCGACGCCGGCGGCCAGGGTGACGCCGGGGATTGCGGCGAAGGATTCGGCGTGGGTGTTGGCCATGCCGCCGGTGCCGAGGATGAGGAGGCGGATTGGTTTTTCTGCAGGGATTTCGGTCATTTGTAGCCGGATTCGCCTTTGGCGTGAAGTTTGGGGCCGCGTTCGGTGATGGGTTCCAAAGCGCTTTCGACCGGGACGTTCGGCGCGGCCGAGGGGGCCGCAAGACGGGCTTCGGGATTGAAGGCCCAGCGCACGCCGTTGGCGATGACGCGCTGGATATTGGCGTCGTGATAGGTCGGGTAGGTTTCATGCCCGGGGCGGAAGTAGAAGACCTTGCCCGCGCCGCGCTTGTAGGTCACGCCCGAGCGGAACACCTCGCCGCCCTGGAACCACGAGATGAACACCGTCTCCAAGGGTTCGGGAATGCCGAAGGGTTCGCCATACATCTCTTCCTGCTCAAGCTCGAAATGGTCGGGCAGTCCGGCGGCGATGGGATGGTGGCGCGCGGTCAGCCAGAGCCGCTCGCGCTCGCCCGCCTCGCGCCAGGTAAGGTTGCAGGGCGTGCCCATCAGGCGCTTGAAAGGTTTGGAGAAATGGGCGGAGTGCAGGAAGATCACGCCCATGCCCGACCAGACCGCATCGCAGATCCGCGCGACGAGGGCATCGTCCACGTCGCCATGCGCAGCATGGCCCCACCAGATCAGGACATCGGTTTCTTCCAGCCGCCCGGGCGGCAGACCCTGATCGGGCTGGTCCAGCGTCGCCGTGGCGGCCGCAATGCCGCCCGCCGCGTTCAGCGCATCTGCGATGCAGTGATGCATGCCGGTCGGATAGATCTGGCGGACGACATCGTTGGTGCGTTCATGGACATTCTCGCCCCAGACGGTAACGCGGATCTTCGACATGACCGATTCCTTCTTTTGCGTTGCGGACAGGGTAGCGGCTTCCAAAGCGCTTTGGAAGACGGGTCATCAAGGGGGGCGAAGTGGCGGTTCCGGACCAGCGGAACGTCGCGTCTGGCGAAGGTCTGGCAAAGGGCTGGCGAAGGTCTGGCAGGTCGCGGCGCCATGCCGTCGCGCGTGGAGGAATACCATGGGCTCGCGCTGCAGGCGCCGGTTCACCGGGCGGGCCGCTGTCTGGCGTTCGGGGCGAGGACGATGGAACTGACACAGGTGCTTTGCCGCGTAAGGCAAATCACCCCAATGGCAGCTTTGAGCCCATTGCTGACGGTCAGAGGTGTTAGGTTGCAGAGAGCAGGATCACGCCCGCGATCAGCACAGCACATCCCACCAGCCGCCACCTCCCAACCGCTTCGCGCAGGATCAGCATCCCCATCAGCGCCCCAACCATCATCGACATTTCACGCATCGGGGCCACGAGGCTGAGCGGTGCGCCCCCTGTCAGAGCCGCCAGCACGAGTATTTAGGAGAGCGGCGACAGCAGCCCCACGCCAACCGCCGTCCACCAGTGCCCCCGCATCGCGGCGATAGCGCGGCGGGGATTGGCAAGAACCAGTGGCAGCAGCAGGAAGAACCGTAGCAGGTTCGAGAACCAGTCCAGAACCACGGGGGCGATCCCAAGCGCCTTGACTGCATAGGCGTCAACCACCGTATAGCTGGCAATCAGGCCGCCGGTCGCGCTGCCCCAGCGTATCCCTGCCTGCCCGCCGGGTCGCGTGAAGGCTGAGAGACTTCCCTGTGTGGCGATCAGCAGGATACCAGCCACGACCAGAACCAGCCCGGCCAAGCCCATGCCGGTTGGCGCCTCGCCAAGAATCAGGAAGGCTCCGATGGTCGAGAGCATCGGCCCGGTCCCCCGTGCCACGGGATAGACCACCGACAGGTCCGCGACCTGATAGCCGCGTTGCAGGCACAGGCTATAGGCCAGATGGATCAAGCCGCTGAGCAGGACGAAGCCTATGCCTGCCCATGTCCAGCTTATGCTCCCTTGGGTCAGCAGATACAGCACCCAAGGGGCGTAGGCGACGCACGCGATCAGATTATAGGCGAAGACGAAGACCGGCCCGACCGATGCGGCCCGTTTGGCGAGCAGGTTCCATGTGGCATGGATGAAGGATGCGAGAACGACAAGAAACAGCGAGGCAAGCGTCATTGAGACCCCCTTATGCGCCGGTTTGGCGCGGTTGATCTCGACGTCTCCTCCCCTGGGCTTTTGTCCCTTGGGTGCTGGCCCGGGGAACTCCCCCGGTCTCTGCAACGCTCGGTCCTGCGGCCAATGGCCCGGAACCCTAGTTACCACTCAGTCGATGGCGCTACCCTAACCACCATTGGGCACAGGCATCAATATCTGACCGGCAGCTTTGTCCCGCAACGCCGACCTTTGCCCGATCTCCATCGCTTGCAGTGCTTCCGCCCTATTCCCAGGTCCGGAAGAACTTTCCCGCCGGCGATCCGGTGAAGATCTCGCAGCCCGTCGCGGTCACGCCGACCGAATGTTCGTATTGCGCCGAGAGCGACTTGTCGCGGGTGACGGCGGTCCAGTCGTCGGCCAGGACCTTGGTCTCGGGGCGGCCGAGGTTCACCATCGGCTCGATGGTGAAGAACATGCCCTCTTCCAGCACCGGCCCGGTGCCGGCGCGGCCGTAATGCAGCACGTTCGGCGGGGCGTGGAAGACGCGGCCCAGGCCGTGGCCGCAGAAATCGCGCACGACCGACATGCGGTTCTGTTCGACATAGGATTGGATGGCGTGGCCGATATCGCCGAAGGTGTTGCCCGGCTTGACCGCGGCGATGCCGCGCATCAGCGCCTCATGCGTGACCTCGATCAGCCGCTCTGCCTTGCGCGGCAGGGCGCCCGCGACATACATCCGGCTGGTGTCGCCATACCAGCCGTCGACGATCACGGTGACGTCGATGTTCAGGATGTCGCCATCGCCCAGGATCTTGGCGCCGGGGATGCCGTGGCAGACCACATGGTTGACCGAGATGCAGGAGGCGTGCTGGTAGCCCTTGTACCCGATCGTCGCCGAGGTGACGCCGCGGCGCGTGATGTCTTCGGTGATGAAGGCGTCGATTTCCGCCGTGGTGGCGCCGGGTTTGACCAAGGGCGCGACGGCATCGAGGATTTCCGCCGCGACCTGGCCTGCCGCGCGCATTCCGGCGAAATCCGCGTCTTCATAGATGCGGATGCCTTCGCGGGTGATGCGGGCGCGGGTCTCGTCCATCGGGGCCTCTCTTTCGGCGTCCTTACATAGGCGCTGAAGGGGGGAAAGGCCAGAGGCGCGGGTGGTTGGATTGGCGCGGGCGGGGCGCTATAGCAGGGGGACAGGCGCAAGGAGGGGCGGAATGGCGAATCCACGGGCGGCGATGCTGGTGATCGGGGATGAGATCCTGTCGGGCCGGACGCGCGATTCGAACCTGCATTATCTGGCGCAGGCGCTGACGCGGGCGGGGATCGACCTGGTCGAGGCGCGGGTGGTGGCCGATGACCATGCGGCGATCGTTGCGGCGGTGCGGGCGCTGTCGGCCTCGGTTGACCATGTCTTCACCAGCGGGGGAATCGGGCCGACCCATGACGACATCACCGCCGATGCGGTGGCCGAGGCGATGGGGGCCGGGATCGGGCACCGGGCGGATGCGATGGCGCTGCTCAGGGCGCATTACGACCGGCAGGGGATGGAGTTCAACGCCGCGCGGCAGCGCATGGCGCGCATTCCCGACGGGGCGGCGCTGATCGACAATCCGATCTCGGTCGCGCCGGGGTTCATCATCGGCAATGTGCATGTGATGGCCGGGGTGCCGGTGATCTTTGAGGCCATGCTTGCGTCGGTCCTGCCGGGGCTGACCGGGGGCGCGCCGCTGTTGAGCCAGTCTTTGCGGGTGATGCGGGGCGAGGGCGAGATCGCGGCGCCGTTCGGGGAATTGGCGTCGCGCTATCCCGATCTGTCGATGGGGTCTTATCCGTTCAACCAGAACGGGGTCTATGGCACCAATCTGGTGATCCGCGGCACCGATCCGGGGCGGCTGGCGGCGGCGATGCAGGAACTTTCGGCGTTGGTCGCATGAGCGGGGACGCCGACTGGTTCTTCGCCGCGATGGAGGCGACCTGGCCCGCGGCAGGGCAGCATCGGCAGGGGCCGTTCCTGTTGCGCGAGGGGGCGGGGGGCGGGCAGCGCGTCTCGGCCGCCACGGCGGAGGGGGCGTGGGGCGAGGCTGACCTGGCGGCGGCGGAGGCGGCGATGGCGGCGCCCCTGTTCCTGATCCGCCCGGGCGAGGCGGCGCTGGATGCGGCGCTGGCGGCGCGGGGCTATCGGCGGCACGATCCGGTGGTCGCTTATGCCGCGCCGGTCGAGGGGTTGGTGGTGGAGTTGCCGCCGCTGGCTGCTTTTGCCCATTGGCCGCCGCTCGAGGTTGCCCGGACGATCTGGGCCGAGGCCGGGATCGGGCCGGGGCGGATTGCAGTGATGGAACGGGCCAGGGCGGCGAAGGCCGCGATCCTGGCGCGGATGGGTGACCGCCCGGCGGGGGTGGCCTTTGTCGCCTGCGCGGGGGGCGAGGCGATGATCCATGCGGTCGAAGTGCGCGAGAGTTTCCGGCGCAGGGGTGCCGGACGGCATCTGATGCAGGCGGCGGCGGGTTTCGCGGCCGCGCAGGGGGCGCGGCGGCTGTCGCTGGCGGTGACAGAGCGGAACCTTGCCGCACGGGCGCTGTATGAGGGGCTCGGCATGGCGCCGGTGACCAATTACCATTATCGCCTGAGGTGAGCGCGTCTTTCCCGCGCGCCGCCCGACCCGAAGGCCCGTCCTTGCCCCAGCCCCTTGCGCCTGTTCTTGCCTGTCTTGCCCTTGGCCTTGCCCTGACACCGGCCCGTGCCGCGCCGCCCGAGCTGGCGCTGCCCTATCCGGTCCTGTCGGCCACGGCGCTGCCTGCCGTGCATCAGGCCTATCCGCTGCCTGTCGCGGGCTTTGACGGCACGACGCTGCCGGTCGAGATGGTCGAGGGCATGGTGGACCGCCGCGCCTATCGGCTGGATGCGCCCGGGGCCTCGCTTCTGGATCTGATGGCGCCGCTGCGGGCGCAACTGGAGGCGGCGGGCTATGCGCTGGTGCTGGATTGCGCCGCGCAGGCCTGTGGCGGCTTTGATTTCCGCTTTGCGACCCAGGTGATGGACGAACCGGCGATGCATGTCGATCTGGGCGATTTCCGCTTTCTGTCGGCGCGCCGGGGCGATGAGGCGATCAGCCTTCTGGTCAGCCGCGCGGCAAATTTCGGCTTTGTCCAGGTGATCAGCGTCGGACCCGAGGCGCTGCCGCGCCCGGCAGGGGCGGATGACCCCGCCCTGCCCGTGCCGCCCGATGCGACGGAGCCCGCGCCCGCGCCTTCGCCCATCGCGCCGCTTGATCCTGTGGCGAGTGACCCCGCGCCCGCACCGCAGGATGTGCTGTCACAGCTTGATGCCGGCCTGCCGGTCGTGCTGGAGGATCTGGCCTTCGCCTCGGGCTCTTCGGCGCTGCTTGAGGGCGATTACCCGTCGCTTTCGGCGCTGGCCGAATGGCTGGGGGCCGATGCGGCGCGCAGCCTGGCGCTGGTTGGCCATTCCGATGGTTCGGGCAGCTTGCAGGCCAATGTCGCCCTGTCGGAACGCCGGGCGGCGGCGGTGCGGCAGGTGCTGGTGCAGAAGTTCGGGGTCAAATCCGCGCAGGTCACGGCCGAAGGGGTGGGGCCGCTGGCACCGCGCGCGACGAACCTGACCAAAGAGGGCCGCCAGCAAAACCGAAGGGTCGAAGCCGTTCCGGCCCCGACCCTTTGAAGGTCTTGTGATTCTCTGCGAAAATCAGCGCGTTGCGCCCGGCGTCACCACTTGTCCGGCCCCTTGTCGATGAAGCGGCGCGCCAGGAAGTCGATGAAGGCGCGGACCTTGGGCTGGGTGAAGCGGCCCGGCGGATAGACGGCATAGATGCCCAGAACCTCGGTCGGCAGGCCCGGCACGGCCTCTTCCACTTCGCCCTTGCGCATGGCTTCGGCGTAAAGGAACGAGGGCAGGAAGGCGATGCCCAGACCGGCGATGGCGGCATTCAGGAGCGACTGGCCGTCATTCACCGTCAGCCAGCCGTTCGAACGGACCTGGCGCTTTTCGCCCGAGGGGGCGGTGATCTTCCAGACATTGCCATTGGCCTGGTTCGAGTAGTGCAGAAGCTTATGCTCGTTCAGGTCGTCGATCTTCATCGGGCGGCCGTATTTCTGGAAATAGGCCGGGCTGCCGATCATGCGCTTGGTGGTCTCGGTCAGTTTGCGGGCGCGCAGCGAGCTGTCTTCCAGCTCGCCCACGCGGATCGCCATGTCGAAGCCTTCGCTGATCAGTTCCACATAGCGGTTGTTCAGCACCATGTTCACGGTGATCTCGGGATATTCCAGCAGGAAATCCCCCAGGATCGGCGAGAGGAGGTTCACGCCGAAATCGGTGGCGACCGAGATGCGCAACAGGCCCGAGGGCGCCGATTGCATCGAGGTGACCAGCGCGTCCGCCTCTCCGGCATCGTTCAGCACGCGGCGGGCGCGGTCGTAATAGGCAAGGCCGATCTCGGTCGGCGAGACGCGGCGGGTGGTCCGGTTCAGAAGACGTGCGCCCAGACGGGCTTCCAGCGCAGAGACATGTTTCGAAACGGCAGATTTCGAAATGCCCATCTTCTTGGCCGCATCCGTGAAGCCGCCTTGGTCCACCACGGTGGCGAAGGCTTCCATTTCGGTCAGACGGTCCATTCAAGTTCCCCATGGCAGCAGCAGATGCGAGGCAATGAATGAGGATTGCCGTCCAATTCGGGCGGAACCGCGGCAGGGGCGCGACCGATCCGGGGTAATTGCGGGGATCGTTGAAGGCAGGGAAACAAGATCGTGGCGGGCCGATCCGGGCCGGGACATGCCGACGACTCGGGGCGCGGTCGGCCAAAAAAGGCCCAAGGTGCTGATTTCGGCGGATTGTGCCCGCCCGAACACCCTGTTCCGGCGGGGGAAATCCGCGCGGTCCGGGCCGGTCTGGAAAGGGTCTCTGCCCCGGTCCAGATAGGTCGGGTCGCCGGGTCGGAGAGCTTCCGGCCGACACGCGAAAGGGGTTCGCCAGCCGCGGGCCCGCAATCAAAAGGAGAAAGACATGAAACGCATCGCAGCCCTGATCCTGCCCCTTGGCCTTGCGGGCGCCGCCTTTGCCCAGACGCTTCCGGCGGTCGAGGATACCGATGGCAATGGTGTCTGGTCGCTGGCCGAATTGCAGGCGGTCTGGCCGGAACTGACCGAAGACGGTTTCGGCGCGGTCGACACCAATGCCGATGGCGCGGTGGACCCGGTCGAGTTGCAGGCCGCGCTGGATGGCGGCGTGCTGAAGCCGGTCGAAGGATAAGGTCTGGGGCGGGGCTGCGGCCCCGCCCTAGAAGGTCGCGGCCAGCCGGACCGCCTGGTCGATGGCGCGTTTCGCGTCCAGCTCGGCCGCGACATCCGCCCCGCCGATCAGATGGTGGCGGATGCCCGCCTGCGTGAGCCTGTCCGACAGATCGCGGGCCGGGTCCTGCCCGGCGCAGAGGACGACGGCATCGACGGGCAGAAGCTGCGGCTCCTGTTTGTCGGGGCTGGTGATCCAGAGGCCGTCGGGGGTGATGCGGTGATACTGGATGCCGCCCAGCATCTTCACGCCCTTGGCGGCCAGGGTGGCGCGGTGGATCCAGCCGGTGGTCTTGCCCAGCCGCCGCCCCGGCTTTTCCGGTTTGCGCTGGAGGAGAAAGATCTCGCGCGCGGGCGGTTCGGGCTGCGGGGCGACCAGACCGCCGCGCGCGGCCCAGGGCGGGGTGACGCCCCATTCCCGGCGCCATTCCCCGATGTCCAGCGTCGGGCTTTGCCCGGCCTCGGCCAGGAATTCGGCGAGGTCAAAGCCGATGCCCCCCGCGCCGATGATGGCGACGCGTTTGCCCACGGGCGCGCCCTTCAGCACGTCGAGATAGGACAGGACCCTGGACCCCGGTTCCGCGGGTATCCCCGGATCGCGCGGGGTGACGCCGGTGGCGAGGATGACCTCGTCCTGGCCTTGCAGGTTGTCCCCGGTGGCGGCTGTGCCGAGGCGCAGGGTGATGTTCGGATGGTCGAGCTGGCGGGTGAACCAGGCGATCAGGCCCTTGAATTCCTCTTTGCCGGGGATGGTCGCGGCCAGATGCAACTGGCCGCCGGCGCGGTCCGCAGCTTCGAACAGGGTGACCCTGTGGCCGCGATTTGCCGCCGTGATGGCGGCGGCCATGCCCGCCGGGCCGGCGCCGACAATGGCGATGCGCCGTGGCGTGGCGGCGGGGGGCAGGGGCA
>Ga0209571_1001032_pt1 | contig 16681 bp, 12 predicted proteins | sample EBPBio102011_DNA_FD_185866 | JGI IMG/M metagenome (GOLD analysis project Ga0209571, IMG submission 185866) | Wastewater treatment Type I Accumulibacter community from EBPR Bioreactor in Madison, WI, USA - Reactor 1_1/10/2011_ DNA (SPAdes)... | ecosystem: Engineered > Bioreactor > EBPR >...
TGCCGCGGCAGATGGCAAGCAGCGGCACGCCGCGCTCGATCGCCTTGCGGATCAGGGGCATGGTGGTGGAATCGCGGGCGAAGTCGTAGGGCCCGTTGGCTTCCGTCGCCTCTTCGCCGTAAAGGCGCGGATCGACATTGGATTTCGAGCCGGTCAGCATGACGCCGTCGACCGACGACAACAGCTCGTCGAGGTCGAGGCGGTCGCCGAAGGACGGCACCAGCACAGGCAGCACGCCGGCACCCACAATCGCCGCCTCCAGATATTGCTGGGGCGCTGCATGCCAGGTGTAGTTCTCGAACTGCTTGACGTCTGTCGATACGGCGACGAGCGGCTGGTGCATGATGGGATTCAAATCCTTATGGGAAGCAGGCTGTTTCCTTGCCTACAAAATAGGCGATCCCAAGGCATTTATCCAACACAAGTTTGCATATCTCGCATGCGCTCGGCGCGCGGGATTAGACTATAGTTTTAGATGCTTGCGCGGGATGCGTATTTTCCGCGATCCGGTCGCCAAGCCCAAGTTCCGTGCGCTTTACTCGCCTCCTTCGCCGTGTATTGTCGGCGGCGGCGTCAGTCGTGGGAGGCCGAAAATGTCCCCGGCGTCACATATGTTCTTACGGTCCAGCATGGGAGGATTTTGATGGATCGCCGTTCATTTATCAGGAAAGCCGGTACGACCGGCGTTGGTGCGGCAGCTGCCGCAGCCACGCTTGCCGCTCCGGCCATTGCCCAGTCCAACCCGAAAGTGACCTGGCGTCTTGCCTCGTCGTTCCCGAAGTCGCTCGATACGATCTACGGTGGCGCCGACGTGCTGGCCAAGCACCTGTCGGAAGCGACCGACGGCAATTTCACGATCCAACCTTTTGCCGCCGGTGAAATCATCCCGGGCCTGCAGGCAGCTGACGCGGCCGCTGCCGGCACCGTCGAAGCCTGCCACACGGTGGCATATTATTACTGGGGCAAGGACCCCACCTGGGCACTGGGCGCGGCCGTGCCGTTCTCGCTCAACGCGCGCGGCATCAACGCCTGGCACTATCATGGCGGCGGCATCGACATCTTTAACGAATTCCTGGCGACCCAGGGCCTCTACGGCCTGCCCGGCGGCAACACCGGCGTGCAGATGGGCGGCTGGTTCCGCAAGGAGATCAACACGGTCGAGGACCTCAAGGGCCTCAAGTTCCGCGTCGGCGGCTTTGCCGGCAAGGTGCTGGAGAAACTCGGCGTCGTGCCGCAGCAGCTGGCCGGCGGCGATATCTACCCGGCGCTCGAAAAGGGCACCATCGACGCCGCCGAATGGGTCGGTCCCTATGACGACGAGAAGCTCGGCTTCCACAAGGTCGCGCCTTATTACTACTATCCCGGCTGGTGGGAAGGCGGCCCGACTGTTCATTTCATGTTCAACAAGGCCAAGTTCGAGGAACTCACCCCGGCCTACAAGGCGCTGCTGCGCACGGCCGCCCAGGCGGCGGACGCCAACATGCTGCAGAAGTACGATCACCTGAACCCGACGGCGATCAAGAGCCTGGTTGCCAACGGCGCGCAGCTGCGTCCGTTCAGCCCGGAGATCCTGTCGGCCTGCTTCGATGCGGCCAACGGCGTCTATGCCGAGATGGAAGCATCGAATGCCGGCTTCAAGAAAGTCTGGGACTCGATCAAGGAGTTCCGCAAGGACCACTATCTGTGGGCCCAGATCGCCGAGTACAACTACGACACCTTCATGATGATTCAGCAGCGCAACGGCAAGCTCTAAGCTTGCCCAAACGCTTCGTATCAGGAAGCCCGGGGCCTCGTGCCCCGGGCTTTTTCTTTGACTTCAGGACGAGGCGACTTCGACCAGCACGCCGCCGGGGGCGTTGCAGTAGAAGGTCGTCGACTTGACGCCGCCGCGTGTCAATTCCTGGACCTCGCCTGTTGCAAAGCCGGCATCGACCAGTTCGGCCTGCTTGGCGTGGACAGTCTCGGGGCTGTCGACGAAGAAGCCGACATGGAAGCCGCCCGGGTAGGGGCCATCGTCGCGCGCGGGCTTCATCAGGTTCAGCGCAAAGCCGTCGCTGCCGGTCAGCACGGCAAAGGCGTCCTTACCGCGCATGGCGTCGAGCCTGAAGCCGAAATGGTCGGCGAAGAAGCCTGCAAGGGCTGCAACGTCGGATGTGGTGAGATTGGCGTGGTTGAGTTTCATTTCATCTCCTGTTCGGTTCGTGTGCGGACAGGATGCGCTGAGCCGACCGGAGATCGTGTGCCCTCTCTAGGGCATGTGCCACAGACCCGCCGGTCGCGTGGCAAGTGCCATCGCGGTCCGGCCGTGGGTCCTCCCGCAAGGCGGTGGGCAGGCTTCCCGAGCTAATGGGAAGTGGCCGGACTTACCGAGCCGGCCATGTCTTTTTCGGCAACCGCCAGATAGCAGCTTTTTCTCTCCGAGCAAACAAGGATGGCCGAATGAAAAGGGCGCCACGCGGGCGCCCTTTTGCTTTGCGGATCAGTTGAAGCTCGGCGGCTTCGTGAGATCGTTGGCGGGCGCCGGCTGGGCGGGCGCCGTGCCGCCGGCAGATGCGCCGAGCGGAGGCAGGCCGAGCCCGCCACCGAGCCCGGGCATGTCGGGCATCTTGATCTCGATGGTGCTCGGATCGACCACCTTGCCCTTGTAGTGCATCACCATTTGCGGGAAGGCGATGGTCAGGCCGATCATGATGATCTGGATGCAGACGAATGGCACCGCACCCCAGTAGATCTGGCCTGTCGTCACAGGCTGGATGTTCTTGCCGGTGATCCTGTCCAGATAGGGCACGCGCGCCGCGACCGAGCGCAGGTAGAACAGCGCGAAGCCGAAGGGCGGATGCATGAAGCTGGTCTGCATGTTGACGCCCAGGAGCACACCGAACCAGATCAGGTCGATGCCGAGCTTGTCGGCGGCGGGCGCCAGCAGCGGCACGATGATGAAGGCGAGCTCGAAGAAGTCGAGGAAGAAGGCCAGCAGGAAGACCAGGATGTTGACCGCGATCAGGAAGCCGATCTCGCCGCCGGGCAGCGACACCAGCAGATGCTCGACCCAGAGATGGCCGTTGACGCCATAGAAGGTCAGCGAAAAGACGCGGGCGCCGATCAGGATGAAGATGACGAAGGATGACAGGCGCGTGGTCGAGGCCAGCGCCTGCTTGATGACGTCAAGGTTGAGCCTGCCCTTGGCGGCGGCCATGACGAGTGCGCCCACAGAGCCCATCGCGCCGCCTTCGGTCGGCGTGGCGATGCCGAGGAAGATGGTGCCGAGCACCAGGAAGATCAGCGCCAGCGGCGGGATCAGCACGATGATGACCTGCTGGGCCAGCCGCGACATCATGTTGATCTTGAGGCCGCGGTCGGCGATCGCTGCGATGTAGATGACGATGACGCCGACACAGGCGCCGAGGATGTCGGCATTGGCGCCGTGCGTCGGCGACAGATAGACGTGAGCGGCATAGGCGATCACCACCGCCAGCAGCAGTGCTGCAAACAGCGAGGTGACCCCGTGGCCGAGCGTGCGTGCTTCTAGCGGCAGGGCCGGCATCGATTTCGGCCGGAGGATCGACATCAGGAAGATGTAGCCCATGTAGAGTCCGGTCAGCACCAGGCCGGGGATCAGCGCGCCCTTGTACATGTCGCCAACCGAGCGGCCGAGTTGGTCGGCCAGCACGATGAGCACGAGCGAGGGCGGGATGATCTGGGCGAGCGTGCCGGAGGCAGCGATGACGCCGGAAGCAAGCCGCCTGTCATAGCCGTATCGCAGCATGATCGGCAGCGATATCAGGCCCATGGCGATGACCGATGCCGCAACCACGCCGGTGGTGGCTGCCAGAAGCGCGCCGACGAAAATGACGGCATAGGCAAGACCGCCGCGGATCGGGCCGAACAGCTGGCCGATTGTGTCGAGCAGGTCCTCGGCCATGCCGGAGCGCTCCAGCACGATGCCCATGAATGTGAAGAACGGGATCGCCAGCAGCGTCTCGTTCGCCATCACCCCCCAGAAACGTTCGGGCAAAGCGTAGAGCAATGGCCAGGACAGATTGATCGAGCCGCCCGACAATGGGGCGAGTTCGACGCCGATGAGGAAGAACAGCAGGCCGTTGGCGGCCAGCGAAAAGGCGACCGGATAGCCGAGCAGCAGGAAGATGACCAGCGAGAGGAACATGATCGGCGCCATGTTCTGGGCGATGAACTCCATCATGGGCGCACCTCCTCGGCCAGCGCCTTGCCTTCGAGTTCGGCAGCCTCATGGGCCGAGACGAAGGGATTGGGGTCCTCCAGGTCGCCGCGCATGATGGCGATCTTCTTGATGATCTCGGAGATGCCCTGGAAAAACAGCTGGACGAAGCCGACCAGTAACAGCGCCTTGGCCGGCCACAGGATAAGACCGCCAGCGCTTGCCGAGACTTCGCCCGAACGGAACGACAGGCTCACATAGGGCACGAAGTAGAAGATCATCAGGATGACGAAGGGCATCAGGAACAGCAGATGCCCGAGCAGGTCGATCCAGTGCTGCACCCGGCGCGAGAACATGCCGTAGACGATGTCGATGCGGATATGTTCGTTCTGCTTCAGCGTGTAGGCGGCGGCCAGCATGAAGGCGGCACCGAACAGGTACCACTGCAACTCCAGCCATGCGTTGGACGACATGTTGAACGTCTTGCGAATGATCGCATTGCCGGCGCTGACAAGAATGGCGATGAGGATCGCCCAGGAAATGGTCTTGCCGATTACCTCGTTTATGCGGTCAATGAATCTGGATAGAGCCAGAAGCCCTGCCATGCATTCCTCCCTGATTTCTTAGTGGGGCCGGCGTTCGTTCCCCATATGATTTTGAGCGTGCCCCTTGGGCTCATGGGTATGCGGGCATGGGTGCCGCGTCAACATAACGGGCCTGTGTCGTCAATTGCTGCAAAGGCAGCAAAACCGCGGAAAATGCTGGAAGAATGGGCGACATTCGACCAAAGTCGAAGGCGAAATGTCGAGCTTTCAGGCGGAGGCCGGGGCGTCGCGCCGGTCGGCGGTCAGCACCAGCATGGCGGCAAGCAGGCCATACATCCAGGCGTCGCGCCATTCGATCGGGAAGTAGCCGGCCCAGAGCGATTCAGCGATGCCGAAAGCGGCTGCGCCTATGGCGGCCCTTGACGGCGCGTAGTAGCTGCCGACGGCCGTGATGAACAGGATCTTCAGGCCGTAGACCAGCCCGGCGCCGAAGCCGAGATTGCCGTAATAGAGTGCGGCCAGCACGCCCGCGATAGCTGCACACAGGCCGCCGAGCAGAAGCGCACGATGGAAGACGCGACTGACGTCGAGGCCGCAGAGTTCGGCGGCGAACGGATCGTCAGACACGGCCCGCCAATGCCGGCCGAAGCGCGAACGCGACAGATAGATCGCGCCTGCAACGACGATGCCCAAGGCAATCGCCACATTGATCAGCTGGATGACGGTCAGCGTCGCCACGAAGCCGCCGTCGCCGGCGAAGACGACAGGGGTGGCCAACATAGGCGGCAGCCAGAAATCATGGGTATCGGCCGAAATGCGACTTAGTTCCATCAGCACGATAAGCACGCCGAGCGTGGCGGCGACGATGGTGTTGGGCGACTGGCTGGCCAACGGCAGGAAAACCGAACGCGACAGAAAACGGCTCAGCAGTGCCGCATAAGCGAGCGCAATCGAGATGCCGAAGGCGATTGTCGCCGGCAGCGTCAGCCACAACACCTGGTAGCCATAGACGGCAGCCAGGATCATGGTCTGGCCGCAGAAGGCGAAGAGGCCGCCATAGGCGAGATTGGTCCGCTTGAGCAGGCCGTTGCCCAGCGCATAGCCGAAGGCGAGCAGGCCATAGATGGCCGCCGAATGCACACCGTTGAGGACCTGTTGCAGGAAGTAGAGCATGCACGTTCCGGCGCGGCGGGATCATCCCCCGCCTCGTGAAGTTGCGCTTGTGAATCTAACTTGTCAAATTGAGTTTACCAGTTAGATTTTGGCCATGACGGTTTCGTGGACAGCACATCGTTTCTCAGGTGGCGTGCTGGCGCTTGATACGGCCAACACGGTCGTGTTGCGCGGCGATGCCGAGCGCAGCTTCGATCGCTTCGCCGATCCGGCCGAGATCGGCCGTTTCGCAGCCGCCGCCAACGAGTTCCGCGCCGACGAGCTGCGGGGCAGGGCACTTGCCGCCGATGATCCGCAGGCGATTGCCGGAAAGGTGATCGCCATTCGCGAGGCGACTGACCGCCTGTTCCGCCGGGCTGCTGCCGACGGAGAGCTGGCAGCTGTGGAGCTGCCCGCGTTTCTCGATGCCTGTGCCCGGGGGCTCGCCGGCTCGGAAGAAACGTTCGCGCCAGGGGTGCCGTTTGGCCGCTCACCGGTGCCGCTCGCCTTCGAGGCGGGGCTCGCGGTCTCGGCACTGTCGTTGATGTCGGCCGAAAATCTCGCCCGGCTCCGCATCTGCCCGAACTGCCGCTGGCTGTTCATCGACCGCAGCCGCAACGGCAGCCGCATGTGGTGCGACATGGCCGTGTGCGGCAACCGTCAGAAGGCGAAACGCCACTATATCAGGCGCAAGGAGGAGGTGCTCAATGCGTGACCGGACACTTTTTCGCCTTGCCCTTGGATGCGCCGCCGTCGCATCCGTGGCGCTCGCCGGCTGCCGCGAAAGCGGCGGGGAGGGCGAGTTCTTCGAGCTGTCCGGCCGGCTGTTCGTCTTCAACTATCGGGTCGCCACGGTGCGCTACATGGTGACGCTGAAGCCGCTGAAGCCGGTCGGCAACGACGAGGTGGCGGTGGCGAGTTTCGAGAATCCGGCCGGCGGCGAGGCGATCGTCGTGCGCCAGAAGATCTGGCCGATGAACGACAAGGTGACCATCGAAAGCCCGCCACTGGAATGCCTGGTCAAAGACCGACCCTACAAGGTGTCGATCGTGATCGAGGACGCTGAGGGCAAGCAAAAGCAGTCGATCGAAACCACAATGGCTTCGACGCAGGACCAGTCGGCGCTGCCCGACAAGCCGCTCGCCGTCGGGCCGTTCTACGATCCCAATCCCGAGCTCAAGGGTCATCCCGACGGGCGGCTGCCGCAAGGGCGCGGCGTCACCTGTCCGTCCGCCGCCTGAGGCCACAGGCGCATCAGAACCGGTGCACGGAATTGGTTTGACGCGACAGGCGCGCCCGGAAAAGCTATTCCTGAGCTACCCATGGTCAGCCGCTGCACCGAATCGAGCGCGGCTGGGGCACAGGAAATGCGCATGACCCTTCACGACGTGGCTCTCGACGACAAGTTCGATCTCGGCAAGGAGCGTGTCTTTCTCTCCGGTGCCCAGGCCGTTGTGCGCATGCTCTTGATGCAGCGCGAGCGCGACCGTCTTGCCGGCCTCGACACTGCGGGCTTCGTCTCTGGCTATCGCGGCTCGCCGCTCGGCGGGCTCGACATGCAATTGTGGAAGGCCAAGTCCCAGCTCGCCCAGTCCAACGTTGTCTTCCAGCCCGGCCTCAACGAGGAGCTGGCCGCGACGGCCTGCTGGGGTTCGCAGCAGGCAGAACTGCTCGGCGAAGGCAAGCACGACGGCGTCTTCTCGGTCTGGTACGGCAAGGGCCCCGGCGTCGACCGCTCGGGCGACGTGTTCCGTCATGCCAATCTCGCCGGCTCGTCGAAGCACGGTGGCGTTTTGGCGCTGATGGGCGACGACCACATGGCCGAGTCCTCGACCAATGCGCATGCGACCGAGTTCCTGTTCGTCGACACGATGATCCCGATCCTCAACCCGGGTGGGGTGCAGGAGCTGATCGACTACGGCCTCTACGGCTTTGCGCTCTCGCGCTTCGCCGGCACCTGGACTGCAATCAAATGCGTCAAGGACAACATCGAATCCACGGCTTCCGTCGATGCATCGCTCGAACGGCTGAACATCGTCCTGCCCGAGTTCGACATGCCGCCGGGCGGGCTCAACATCCGCAACGAGCTCGACCAGCTCGGCCAGGAAGCGCGGCTGCACGAATACAAGCGTGCGGCAGCCGCGGCCTTCATCCGCGTCAACAACATCAACCGTATCGTCTATTCCGGCGGCCGCAAGGCCAGGCTCGGCATCATCACCACAGGCAAGAGTTTCCTGGATGTCCGCCAGGCGCTCGACGATCTCGGCATCGACGAAAAGAAGGCAGGCCAGCTCGGCATCCGGCTTTTCAAGGTCGGCTGTTCGTGGCCGCTCGACCTCGAGCACATCAAGGATTTCGCCAGCGGCCTCGAGACGATCATCGTCGTCGAGGAAAAACGCTCGCTCATCGAAACCCAGGTGCGCGAGGTGCTCTACGGCACCTCGATGCAGCCCAGGGTCGTCGGCAAGAAGGACGAGCGTGGCGAGTGGCTGTTCCCGGCCAAGGGCGCGCTCGACCCCAACGACATCGCGATTGCCATCGGCGAGCGCGTTCTCAAGACCATCGGTCCGTCGGAGGAGATCGCCGGCCGCGTCGGTCGGCTGCGGCAATACCAGGCCATGCTGGCCGACACCAAGGACATCGCCGGGCGCACGCCGTTCTTCTGCTCCGGCTGCCCGCACAACACCTCGACCAAGGTGCCGGACGGGTCGATCGCCGGAGCCGGCATCGGCTGTCACTTCATGTCGCTATGGATGGACCGCAACACCGTCGGTTTCACCGCCATGGGCGGGGAGGGCGCACAATGGATAGGGCAGGCGCCGTTCTCCAAGCGCAAGCACCTGTTCCAGAATTTGGGCGACGGCACCTACAATCACTCGGGCACGCTGGCCATCCGCTTCGCGCTCGCCTCGAAGGCCAACATTACCTACAAGATCCTCTACAACGACGCTGTCGCCATGACCGGCGGCCAGCCGCATGAAGGCAGCCTGACCGTCGACATGATCGCCCGCCAGATCCGGGCCGAGGGTGTCGAGCGCATCGCCGTCGTCACCGACGAGCCGGACAAATATGGCAGCCGTGCACAATTCCCCGCGGATACCAGCTTCCATCATCGCGACGACCTCGATTTCGTGCAGCGCGAGCTGCGCGACATCGATGGCGTTACCGTGCTGCTCTATGACCAGACCTGCGCTGCCGAAAAGCGGCGTCGGCGCAAGCGCGGCACCTTCCCCGATCCCGACAAGCGCGTCTTCATCAATGAGCTGGTGTGCGAGGGCTGCGGCGACTGCGGGGTGAAATCCAACTGCGTCTCGATCCAGCCTGTCGAGACCGAGTTCGGCCGCAAGCGCAAGATCGACCAGTCGAGCTGCAACAAGGATTTCTCCTGCCTCGGCGGCTTCTGCCCGTCCTTCGTGACGGTGCATGGCGCCAAAATCCGCAAGGCCGACGGTGTCGCCGGCGCCAGCGATCCGCTGCAGGGCGTGGCCGAGCCAAAGCCGTTTGCGATCGACCGCAATGGCTGGGCAGCGATCATCGACGGTGTCGGTGGCACCGGCGTCGTCACCGTGGGCGCCATCCTCGGCATGGCGGCGCATCTCGAAGGCAAGGGCTGCGGCATGATCGACATGGCCGGCCTCGCCCAGAAGGGCGGCTCGGTGTTCAGCCATGTCCGCATTGCGCCGACGCCCGCCGACATCAACGCCATCCGCGTCTCGGCCGGCAAGGCCGACCTGATCCTGGGCTGCGACCTTGTGGTGTCAGGCGCCAAGAAGGTGCTGGCTGCCGTACGCGAGAACCACACGATCTTCGTCTCCAACACATCGGAGGTGATGCCCGGCGAGTTCACACGCTCGGCCGATTTCACCTTGCCGACCGAACGCCTGAAGAAGGCGATCCGGGCCGCCGCAGGCGAGGCGAACGTGCATTTCTTCGACGCCTCACGCGCAGCAACCGCCCTGTTCGGCAATTCGCTCGGCGCCAACATGTTCCTGCTTGGGCTTGCCTTCCAGCGCGGCGGCCTGCCCCTGTCCGGAGACGCGATCGAGCGGGCGATCGAACTCAACGGCGAAGCGGTGGCGATGAACATTTCGGCGTTCCGCTGGGGCCGTCGTGCCGGCCACGAGCCCGACTTCGTGCGCGCCATGGTGGAGAACTCGAGCCGCGGCGGCGAGCAACCCGCCGCGCAGACACTGGACGAGATCGTCGCCAGGCGCGCCGAGTTCCTTGCCGCCTACCAGAACGCTGCCTATGCGGATCGCTACAGGTCACGGATCGCGGCCATCCGCGCAGCCGAAGACAAGGCGAAGCCGGGGTCGACCGATGTCGCCGAGGCCGCCGCGCGCAGCCTGTTCAAGCTGATGGCGATCAAGGACGAATACGAGGTGGCGCGGCTCTATACCGACGGGTCGTTCCAGCGCGAGTTGGCGAAGCAGTTCCAGGGCTACGATCGGCTGGAGTTCCATCTGGCGCCGCCGATCCTCGGCAAGAAGGGCGCCGACGGAAGCCCACGCAAGTCGAGCTTCGGGCCTTGGATGATGAAGGGGTTCAAGTTCCTGGCCGCGATGAAGGGGCTGCGCGGCGGCCGTCTCGACGTCTTCGGCTACACGGCGGAGCGGCGCATGGAGCGCGGCCTCCTGGCGAGCTTCGAGCGCGATCTCGACCTTGTCGTGGAGGCGCTGACGCCCGAGAACATCGAGGCCGCTACCGCCCTTGTTTCGGTGCCGCAGCTGATCCGTGGTTATGGTCACGTCAAGCATGCGAGCGTCGAAAAGGCGGCAGGTGAAAGGCAAAGGCTGCTCGAACGCCTGGGGCCTGATGTTCAGCCTGCGGTCCTGCAAGCCGCCGAATAGCGATACGAAATTTTTACCTGAAACTAAATTAGCGGTTGTATCGCGCACAACTGCGCTCATCGGGGCGGCTAGGCCTTTGTTTCTAAGCCTTTCTTAAGGCGGATGTGGCAGTCCTTGGCCACCCAGTGGGCCTAGGACGTGCGCAGAAGAAACAACGAGATCCCAGTCGACGTCTACATACCTTTCGTGGAGACGCTGTTCCGCGATGGTTCGACGCTTGCTGTGGGCATGGTCGCCCAGACCTTCCTGATGGTCGTCGTCTGGTGGAAGACCGGACATCCGCTCTATCTGGTCATCGCGTTGCTGATGGTGCTTGTCGGCACGCTGCGCCTGCGCAACTTCCGCAAGTACAACAGCCTGCCGTCGCCGACGACATGGGAAGAGGCGCACCAGCGCGAGAACGACTATATTCTCTACGGCACGGCGCACGGCCTGGCACTCGGTGCCTTCTGCCTCGCCGGCATCTATTTTGCCCACGACACCTTCGCCGAGATAGCAGCCGTCTGCGTGACGCTTGCGACCGCGACGTCCATCGCCGGTCGCAACTACGGCTCGCCACGCATGGTGCTGATCCTCATCATCGCGCTGACATGGCCGATCTCACTTGGCTTCCTGCTGCGCGGCGATTTCTACCACGTGTTCCTTGGCCTGCTGTCGGCACCGTTCCTTTATGCCATCCGCAAGTTTGCCGACACGGTGCGCGAAGTGCTGTTTACGGCGATCTCGGAAGAGAAGAAGGCCAATCACCTGGCGCAGCGTTTCAACCGGGCGCTCAACACCATGTCGCACGGCCTGGTCATGCTCGGGCCGGACGGACGGGTGGCGGTCGCCAATGCCGAGGCCGCGCAGTTGATGTCGGTCAGGTCGCCGGAGGCGATGCTCGGGCGCTCGATCCATGGCCTGCTGATGCGTGGCGTCGCTGGCGGCCTTCTGGCGCTCAAGGATTGCCGCTACATCGAAACACAGCTCACCAGGGCGTTGCGCGAAGGCAAGGACCGCAAGGTCCTTGTTTCGCTGTCCAACGGCCAGTACCTCGAATTCTCGGCGCGCGAAGGCAGCCAGGAACTGGGCGTTATCACCTTCGAGGATGTCACGGCGCGTGTTGCCGCCGAAGAAAAGATCCTGTTCATGGCGCGCTACGACAGCCTCACCGCGCTGCCCAATCGTGCCTATTTCCACGAGGTCGTCGACGAGGCGCTGCGCACTGGCGACCGCGAACGTCTGTGTGCGCTCGCCGTGCTCGACCTCGACGACTTCAAGAGCGTCAATGACACGCTCGGCCATCCCGTCGGCGACGGCCTGATCTATGCGGTCGCCGAACGACTGGCGGTTTTCGCCAGCGACACCGTCAAGGTCAGTCGCTTCGGCGGCGACGAGTTCATGATCTATTTCGACAAGATCGACGGCGAAGAGCACCTCAGGGCGATGCTCGACGGCATCTTCGTGGCCCTCCAGGGCGAGGTCGACGTCGCCGGCCACTCACTGCGCATCCAGGCGAGCGGTGGTGCCGTGCTTGCTCAGGTCCGCGATTCCGAAGTCGATGCGATGATCGTCAGGGCGGACCTGGCGCTCTACAAGGCCAAGGAACTGGGCAAGAACAACTGGTACCTGTTCGAGGCGGTCATGGATGCCGCCTTCCGCAGCAGGCAGGTCATGAAGGCAGACCTGCGCAGCGCCATCGAGGCAAGCGCATTGCGTGTCGTCTACCAGCCGATCGTGTCGATGAACACGATGCGCATCGTCAGTTGCGAAGCGCTGTGCCGCTGGGACCACCCTGAACTTGGCCCGGTCTCGCCGGCCATATTCATTCCGCTGGCCGAGGAGATGGGCATCGTCTCGGAGATCAGCACCTTCGTGCTGCACGCTGCCTGCGCCGAATGCGCCAAGTGGCCGGACCCCATCTGCGTTTCGGTCAACCTGTCGGCCAAGGATTTCCGCAGCCGCGAAGTGATCGAGAAGGTGAAGGCCGCGCTCGCCGCTGCCGAGCTGGCGCCGAATCGCCTGGAGATCGAGGTCACCGAAACAGCTCTTCTCGACGACAAGTCGCAGACACGCGCCTATGTCGAGGAGTTGAAATCGCTCGGTGTCCGCATCGCGCTCGACGATTTCGGCACCGGCTATTCCAGCCTGAGCTACCTGCACAAGTTGCCGCTCGACAAGGTCAAGATCGATCGCAGCTTCTTGGCCGACGTGGCTCAAAGCCCCCGTTCGCTCGATCTGCTCAAGGGCATCGTCGATCTCTCCAAGTCGCTCGGCCTGTCGGTGACGGTGGAAGGGGTGGAGACCTTCGAGCAGCTGAAGATCCTTGCAATCACGGTTCAGCCGGACCTTGTCCAGGGCTTCCTGTTCGGTTCGGCGCTGTCGTCGTCGGGCATCGAAACGATGTCGAACACGACCTGGCCGTTCGCTCAGGACATCAGCCTCGCCCGACTCGCGGCTCGCCGTTAGCTGCAACCAGGGATTTTGGGAACATACTTAATTTTCAATTAATTATTAACCTTAACGAAGGGTAAACAGGAGCCTTCCGTTTTTCAACTTTACATCCCTTGGCCCTCCGTTACCCTTCACCGCGGGCGGAAGTACGGGGAAAGTCATGACCATCCATCAAACGTCGAGCGGCGACGCCGACGCGAACAATAGACCTGTGGCCGACCTCGGCTCGTCCTTTTCGAAACATGTGTTCGACCTGCTCGATCGCACGGAATACCGGCGATGCGACAAAGGTGAGGACCTCGAGGAGATCTACAGGCTCAGGTACAAGTCCTATCGCTCCAACGATATGGTGCCTGACAACGAAAACCACACGATCAGCGACGAACTGGACGACGCGCCCAACGCCTACAGGTTCGGTGTTTATGTGGACCAGCAGCTGGTCAGTACCCTGCGCATCCATCACGTCACGCTGGCAACGCCGTTCTCACCCTCGACCAAGGCCTTTGGCGACATCGTCACGCCTATGCTGGGCGAGGGGCTCACTTTCGTCTGTCCAAGCCGGTTCGCATCCGACCCGGAATGGTCGCGCGTCTATCCGCAGATCCCCTACATCACGCTGCGGCTGGCCGGCATGGCATGCTTTCATTTCAAGGCGCCATACTGCCTGTCGACGATCCGCGAGGATCACGCGGGCTTCTACAAGCGCATCTACTATTCCGAACGCATTGGCGAGGCGCGGCCCTATCCGGGCGTGTTCAACAAGGTCGTGCTCTACCGTGCCGACGTGAATGCCATCCGCGAGCGTTCCTTCCAGCGCTTCCCCTTCTTCAAGTCGACGCCGATGGAACAGAGGATGATGTTCGGCAAGCCGCCTAAGGGCGAGCTTGCCCCCCTTACCATTCTGCCCACGGCACGATATTACCGCGAAGCCGCCTGAGGCTTCGCCCGACGCGGTGTCTATGCTGCCTCTTGCGCGGAGACCTGCGTGAGGGGCCGCGTGGCGTTTGACCGATGCTGCCCGGACTGCCGCTTGTGGAGAGGCAACAGATGAAGGCGAGTGCGATCAGGCGTAGCGTTGCGGCGGCCCTGCTTTCGGGCATCGTCCTTGCCAACCCGGCCCGGGCCGAGGATGCGATCGACATCGCCAGCATGACCTTCCGCACAGGGCCTTATGCTGCGACCGGCACGCCGCTCGCCAATGGCCAGCGCGACTACATGCTGATGCTCAACGAGCGCGACGGCGGCATCAACGGCATCAGGCTGAACTACAGCGAATGCGAGACGGGCGCCGGCGTCGACAAGGGCGTCGAATGTTATGACAAGACGTCGGCCAGCCTCGTCGTCCAGCCCGGGGCGAGTGCTGTTGCGCTCGAGGTCCTGCCCAAGGCGGCGACCGACAAACGCCCGCTGCTGGCGCCCGGCTACGGCTTTTCGGCCATGTCGGCCGGCAAGGTGTTTCCGTGGGCGTTCAATCCGCCGGTGACCTATTGGGACGGGGCCTCGATGATGCTCAAGAGCATCGCCAACGGCGACCTCGACAGCCTGCGGGGCAAGAAGATCGTGCTCCTTCATCTGGAAGGGGCCTATGGCGAGGAGCCGGAGCAGCTTCTGCAGGAATATGCCGACACCTTCGGCTTCACGCTCCTGCCGATCCCCGTCGGGGTCAAGGAAATGCAGCATCAGGCCGAGCAGTGGCAACGCATCAAGACCGAGCAACCCGACTTCGTGCTGCTTTGGGGCTGGGGCGCGATGAATGCCGGCGCGCTTTCGGAAGCCGCCAAGACCGGGTTCCCCATGGACAAGCTCGTCGGCATCTGGTGGTCGGGCAGCGATGCCGATCTCAAGGCCGCGGGCGACGAGGCCAAGGGCTATCGCCTGCTGTCGTGGAACCAGCCGTCGCCAGAGGCACAGGCGGTGCAGGACATCAGGAAATATGTCGTTGCCGCCGACAAGTCCCCGACCGCTCCCGATGAGGTCGATGGGCTGCTCTACCAGCGTGGCGTGCTGATCTCGATGTTTTCGGTCGAGGCTGTGAAGGCGGCGCAGGAGCATTTCGATACGCGCCTCGTCAATGCCGAGCAGGTTCGCTGGGGTTTCGAAAACCTCAAGCTCGACGACGATGCCCTGGCCATGGTGGGGGTAGACGGCATGATCGCGCCGTTTGCCACCTCCTGCGCCGACCATTCGGGGCGCGGCAGCGCCTGGATGCTGCAATGGAATGGCGCGCGTTTTGTCAGGGCGTCGGATGCCCTCAAGGCCGACCCCGAGATGATCTCGCCGCTGGTCGATGCCGAGGCCGCCAACTATGCTAAGGCGCACGCGCCCTGGCCGGCCAACGACGACTGCAAGATGTGATGCGGCCAGGCCGCTCCGCCATCGTGCGATCGTGAAATGCGATAGCCGACTTTCGTCCACAGGCGGAAAGAGGCCCTTGCCGATTGCATGGCTTTGAATTGATTATCTTGTCGCAGTCCGTGGGCAATCTTCCCATTGCCCTGCCGGCTGCATTTCGCTATGTGCCCTTGAACCTTGCTTTCCGGAGGGACTCTCATGGCTGACAATTCGCCGACCGGCCCGGTCGAACTCGGTGCCCAGATGGACTATTCCGAGCACGAAGGCACTTACAAACTTTTCATCAAGCTCGCCAAATTCGGCACGCTGTTTTGCGTGGCGTTGATGATTTCCATGGCGTTCGGTTTCTTCGTACCTGCCGGCTTCTTTGCGTCGCTCGTATTGTTCCTCCTCCTCCTCGCTGTGGGTGGCTACCTGCTCCGCGATCTCCCGGCTCATATCAGCTGATATCGCCTCGCGTGGCCGCAATTCATCGCGGTCGCAATGGTTCCGGCCTGGGGGAGTTGGAACCGGTGCTTTTGCTTCGGATGTAGTCAACGCGGACGAAGCGCGCGTAATGGCACTGCCGGTAACCCCTGGCCGTGCCTTGTTCTGACATGATCAAGCGTACGGATGCGGCGGCGGTTTTGTTTTCCGTCGATATCCAAAATACTTTTCGTTGGTAGGGGGCCGACGCACCGTTTCGCGTTCGCTGCCTTACGTTGGGTAAGGTTCCAGCCGAAAGGACGTTACGGTGGGCCAGACAATATTCATACCTAGAGAGATTGATCCGATTGAGGGTCGTGTTGGCGGGTCGCCGGATACGGTGAAACGCCTGGCGGCACTTGGCTTCGATGTGATTGTCGAGGCTGGGGCAGGGACCTTGTCGCGCATCCCCGATGCCGATTACCAGGCGGCGGGGGCAAAGATCGGCAAGGCTGCGGATGCGGCCAGGGCCGATGTGGTGCTGAAGGTGCGGCGGCCGAGCGAGGCCGAGCTCAAGACCTACAAGTCGGGCGCGGCCGTGCTCGCCACCATGGATCCTTATGGCCATGACGCGGCGGTCGCCGCGATGGCCAAGGCAGGCGTCACCGCCTTTGCCATGGAGTTCATGCCGCGCATCACGCGGGCCCAGGTGATGGACGTGTTGTCGTCGCAGGCGAACCTCGCCGGTTACCAGGCCGTCATCGACG
>Ga0209571_1001033_pt1 | contig 16680 bp, 19 predicted proteins | sample EBPBio102011_DNA_FD_185866 | JGI IMG/M metagenome (GOLD analysis project Ga0209571, IMG submission 185866) | Wastewater treatment Type I Accumulibacter community from EBPR Bioreactor in Madison, WI, USA - Reactor 1_1/10/2011_ DNA (SPAdes)... | ecosystem: Engineered > Bioreactor > EBPR >...
ATGGGACCGGCTGATGGCCGACCCCGAGATCGCCGCCGCGCATGCGTATTCGGTGCGCTGCCACAGGGCGAAGATCGCGGAATTGCGCGCGACCGAGACCTATCAGCGCTTCTATGAGGAACTGACCGGGCCGCGCATGGAAAGGCTGTGCCGGATGCAGGCGCATTTCGGCTCGGCCGTGTTCAATGCCGGACCGCAGGTGATTCCGGCGGATCTGCATGAGCGCGAGATCGCGCCGGATTTCTTCTTTACCGTGCAGCATGAGGGCGAGGCGCAGCATTGACCATCGGGCGCAAATTTGCGGCGAATATCCGGGGGGCGGCGTGATGCGCTGTCTGGCGGTGACGGTGCTGCGCAACGAAGGCGCCTTCCTGCTGGAATGGCTGGCGCATCACCGCGCCTGCGGTTTTACCGATTTCCTTGTCTTTTCCAATGATTGCAACGACGGCACCGATCTGATGCTGGACCGGCTGCAAGAGATGGGCTGGCTGACCCATATCCGCAATGACGGCCCGCATGAGGAAGGGCCGCAATGGGCCGCGCTGAAACATGCCGACCGCCATGCCCAGACCCGCGCCGCCGATTGGGTTCTGGTGCTGGATATCGACGAGTTCGTGAACATTCATGCCGGGGACCGCACCGTCCGGGCGCTGATCGCGGCGGCGCCGCAGGCCACGGCCTTTCCGTTGACCTGGCGGCTTTTCGGCAATGGCGGCGTGGTGGCGCAGGCGGACCGCCCGGTGACCGAAACCTTCCTGCGCGCCGCGCCGCGCGTGCTGCACTGGCCCTGGCGGGCGATGCTGGTGAAGACGCTGTTCCGCAATGACGGGGCTTACGGCAAGCTGGGCGTCCATCGCCCGCGCGCGCCGGACCGGGCGCGGATGGCGGGGCAGCGCTGGATCGACGGTTCAGGCGCGGAATTGCCCGCGGCCTTCCATACGGCGCGCATCTTCTCGGATCTGGGCGAAGATCACTATGCGCTGTGTCAGCTCAATCACTATGCGCTGGGGTCGATGGAAGGGTTTCTGGTCAAGGCCGACCGGGGCCGGGCCAACCGCGATTCCTCGGTCGCCGATCTGGGCTATTGGGTAGAGCGCAATTTCAGCGCCGAGGAGGACCGTTCCATTCTGGCGCTGGACAGTGCCGGGCTGCGCGCGGCGCTGCGGGCCGACAAGGTGCTGGGGCCGCTGCATGAGGCGGCCTTTGCCTGGCGGCGGGCGAAATTCGCCGAGCTGATGGTGCAGGAGCCGTGGCGGGCGTTTTTCGGCCGCCTGCTGATGGCCGCGCCCAGCCGCGTGCTGACGGCAGAGGCGGCGCGGCTGGTCTGGTCGCATGGCGTGGCGGCGCGGGAAAAGGCAAGGCGCGACGACCCCGCCGGGGCTTAAGGCAAGCGAAACAATTTTGCGCGATTGTCTGGGCGGCGATCGGCCGGACGGGGTGCAAATGGCTTGCCGTCAGCCTGCCGAGTTGCGAAAAGGGCAGCACGCCCTGCCCCGTCCGGACCTGCAAGACCGAAAGCGTTATTGATGGCCGATCTAGTGGAGAAAGACATCGAGACCCCCGACAGCTGGATGTCCGCCATGGAAGAGGTGGCCGAGGAGGATGGCTATCTCGAACGTCTGGGCGGCCGCCATTGGGCGTTTTTCGCCGAGACGGGCACCAGCCTTCTGGTGACATTCGAACGGGCCGAGGATCTGCGCGCGCGGGAGGGCAACATGCCCGCCGCCTGGTCGCTGTGCCAGCGCCATGGCTGGTCCCTGCTGACCATTCTGGCCGAGGGCGAGACATTCTGGCGCGACCGGGCAGTCTGGGGCTATTTCGACCGTCTGGTCGATGACGCGTTCTTCGACGATTTCGACCAGGTCCTGTTCCATGGCGCAGGCGCGGGCGGCTATGCGGCAGCGGCCTATGTGGTGGCGGCTCCGGGGGCGCGGGCGCTTCTGGTCGCCCCGCGGGCGACGATGGACCCCTCCATCGCAGGTTGGGACCGGCGAGACCTTGCGGCGCGGCGGCTGGATTTCACCTCGCGCTATGGCTATGCGCCCGACATGACCGAAGGCGCGGCGCAGGTCTGGCTGGTGCATGATCCGCTGAACCGCGACGATGCCGCCCATGCCGCGCTGTTCCGCCGCAACTGGGTGACAGTGTTCAATGCGCGCCGTACCGGCGAGGCGACACAGGCCACGCTGGCGACGATGGGCATTCTGGACCCGCTGCTTGAGACCGCGATGACCGGAATGCTGGATATGGGCGGATATGCCCGGCTGTGGCGGGCGCGACGGACCAATCCGGCCTATCTGAAACAGATCCTCGCCGATGCGGCGGCGGCGAAGCGGCCCGGGCTCGAGGCGATGATCTGCCGTTCGGTCACGCGGCGGATGAAGGCGCCGCGTTTCGCGAAGCGTCTGGCCGAACTGACCGGCGGCTGAGGCCCCTAGCGATAGGCGGCCACCATCTCTTGCAGATCCTTGGCGCGGGATTCAGTCAGGCGCGCCATGCAGCCATAGACCAGCAGCGGTTCGGCCGATCCGCCGCGCATGGCATAGCCTTCGACGGCGCAGGCGGCATCGCGATAGGTGATCCAGGCCCGCTGCCCCTCGCGCAGCTTGACCGCGCCGCCCTGAAGCTCGGTCGGCAGGTCAGCATCCCATTGCTTCAAAAGCGCCATGGCATCGGCATAGGCGTCGTTCAGAAGCGCATCCTGGGTTTGCCAATCGGCATAGGCGCAGTCGTTCATGCCTGCCTGGGTGGTGACATCGTCGCAGGTTGGGTCCAGCGCGAGGGCGGGCATGGGCAGCAGCAGGGCGACGGCAAGCAGGGCGAGGCGGGTCTTTCGCATGGCGGCTCCGGTGGCGGTTCCGGCATATCCTGCCCCGGATCGGGGCCGGGGCGAAAGGGCGGGCAGACCTGACCTTGCCGGGGCGCGGGGCGGCATTTGCCTCTCGCCAAGGAGGCGCGATTGCGCTAGGCGGGCGGCATGCAAGAGATCACGATCCGCCGCCCCGACGACTGGCATCTGCATCTGCGCGATGGCGCGATGCTCAAGGGCGTTCTGCCCGAAAGCGCGCGGCATTTCGCCCGCGCGATCATCATGCCCAACCTGGTGCCGCCGGTGGTGACCGGGGATCAGGCCGCTGCCTATCGCGACCGTATCATGGCCGCCCTGCCCGAAGGTGCGGCATTCGAGCCCCTGATGACGCTCTATCTGACCGAGGGCACCGATCCGGCCGATGTGGCGGCGGCGGCGGCCTCCGGGCTGGTCAAGGCGGTGAAGCTGTATCCCGCCGGGGCCACGACCAATTCGCATGGCGGGGTGCGCGATCTGAACAAGGTCATAGCCGTGCTGGAGAAGATGGCCGAGATCGGCCTGCCCCTGTGCACCCATGGCGAGGTGGTGACGCCGGAGGTCGATATCTTCGACCGTGAGGCGGTGTTCATCGACACCGTGCTCGACCCGCTGCGCCGCCGCCTGCCGGAGCTGCGGGTGGTGATGGAGCATATCACCACGCAGGAAGGCGCGGATTATGCGGCTTCAGGCGGGGACAATCTGGCGGCGACGATCACCACCCATCACCTGATCATCAACCGCAACCATATTCTCGTCGGCGGCATCAAGCCGCATTACTATTGCCTGCCGGTCGCCAAGCGCGAAAAGCACCGGCTGGCGCTGCGGGCGGCGGCGACCAGCGGCAAGGGCTGCTATTTCCTGGGCACCGATTCCGCGCCGCATGTCGATGCGCTGAAGGAACATGCCTGCGGCTGCGCGGGCTGTTTCACGGCCACGAACACCATGCCCTTGCTGGCGCATGTCTTCGAGGAAGAGGGCGCGCTGGACCGGCTGGAGGCTTTCGCCAGCCGCAACGGCCCGGCCTTCTACCGCCTGCCGGTGAATGAAGGCACTCTGCGGCTGGTGAAGCGCGAAGTGGCGCCAGGCTTTCCCGAGAAGATCTTTACCGAGGCCGGTCCGGTGACCGTCTTCGATCCCGGCTTTTCCGTGCATTGGCATGTGGAGAGCTGAGGTCTGATTTTCTGCGAAAATCAGTGTTTTGCGAGTTTCCTGCGACAACTCGAGCCAAACCGGAAAGGACGATGATGATCCCCGCCAGCTTCCCGCCGAAAGACGAGATCGCCCGTCTGACCGCGCGCGCCTTCCTGGAGATCGGCGCGGTGCATTTCAACGCGCGCGAGCCTTTTACCCTGGCCTCCGGCCTGCCCTCGCCGACCTATATCGACTGCCGCAAGCTGATTTCCTATCCGCGCATCCGGTCGATGCTGATGGATTTCCTGGCGGTGACGGTGCTGCGCGAAGCGGGGTTCGAGGCATTCGACAATATCGCGGGCGGCGAGACGGCGGGAATTCCCTTTGCCGCGCTGGTGGCCGAACGGCTGGCCCTGCCGATGACCTATGTGCGCAAGAAGCCCAAGGGCTATGGCCGCAATGCAAGGATCGAAGGCGCGATGACCGAGGGGCAGCGGGTGCTGCTGGTCGAGGATCTGACCACGGATGGCGGCTCGAAACTTTCGTTCGTCGATGCGATCCGCGAGACCGGGGCCAGCTGCGGCCATACGGCGGTGATCTTCTATTACGGCATTTTCGACGGCGTCGAGGCGCGCCTCGGCGAGCATGGCGTAAAGCTGATCCATCTTTGCACCTGGTGGGACATGCTGGCCGAGGCACGGGCGCAAGGGTCGTTCGATGCCGAGACGCTGGACGGGGTCGAAGCCTTCCTCAAGGCGCCGCGCGCCTGGCAGGACGCGCGGAAACCCGCCTGAGCCGGGATCTAACTGAGCGCAGGCCCGCACTGGCCCTGTGGAAAGATTGTGGGCAAATCGCGAGTCGCCGCGCTGCGGCTTGCGATCTTTACAGCAGGCAGCCGCAATCGCTTGTGGCCGACTCGGGCGATTTCGCCTAAATTCAACCTGTCCCCGGACTTATCCCCTGACTTATCAGCGGTTGTCCCGGCGGACGGATCAGAGCATCACAGGGCCCGAGGCGCGCGCGTGAAAAGACGCGCCAGGCGGGAGTTAGGGGTCAAGGCATGAGCGAAGTCGCAACCCTGCGACCGGGTGTTCCGGCAGTTCCGGACACGTCGGCAACCGAGGCGCTGCCGCACAATATCGAGGCAGAACAGCAGCTTCTGGGCGCGATCCTGGTCAATAACGACATTTATGACCGGGTGGCGAGCCTGATCAAACCGGCGCATTTCTTCGATCCGGTCCATCAGCGCATCTATGAGATCGCCGCCGCGCGCATCCAGAAGAACGCGCTGGCCTCGCCCGTCACGCTGAAGGCCTTCATGGAAGAGGATGCCGGGCTGAAGGAACTGGGCGGGCCGGCCTATCTGGTGCGTCTGGCCGGGGCGGCGATTTCCAGCTTCGCCGCGCGCGACTATGCGCAGATGATCTATGACCTCGCGGTGCGGCGCGAGCTGATCCAATTGGGCCGCGACATCTCGGACCGGGCGGGCAAGGTCGATCTTGACAGCGAGCCGCGCGAACAGATCACCGAGGCCGAGCAGCGGCTTTACAAGCTGGGCGAACAGGGCGTGGCCGAGCGCGGCTTCCAGTCCTTCCTGAAAGCCGTCACCGATGCGGTGAATGTGGCGAATGCCGCCTATCAGCGCGGCGGCGGGCTGGCGGGGATTTCGACCGGCCTCGTCGATCTGGACAAGAAGCTGGGCGGTCTGCATGAAAGCGACCTCCTGATCCTGGCGGGGCGGCCCTCGATGGGCAAGACCTCGCTGGCGACGAACATCGCCTTCAACGTCGCCAAGGCCTATCGCCGCGGCCGCAAGCCGGACGGGTCGGAAGGCGCGGTCGAAGGCGGGGTGGTCGGCTTCTTCTCGCTGGAAATGAGCGCCGAGCAACTGGCGGCGCGGATCCTTTCGGAAGCGTCCGAAGTACCGTCGGAACAGATCCGGCGCGGCGACATGACCGAGACCGAGTTCCGCCGCTTTGTCGATGCGGCGAAGGATCTGGAATCCTGCCCGCTGTATATCGACGACACCCCCGCCCTGCCGATTTCGCAGGTCGCGGCGCGGGCGCGGCGGCTGAAGCGGACGCATGGGCTGGACGTGCTGATGATCGACTATCTTCAGCTTCTGAAAGGCTCGTCCAAATCGTCGGAAGCCAACCGGGTGCAGGAAGTATCCGAGATCACCCAGGGGCTGAAGGCCATCGCCAAGGAGCTGAACATCCCGGTGATCGCGCTGTCGCAGCTGTCGCGTCAGGTCGAAAGCCGCGAGGACAAGCGGCCGCAACTGTCGGACCTGCGGGAATCGGGTTCGATCGAGCAGGATGCCGATGTGGTGATGTTCGTTTTCCGCGAGGAATATTACCGCGAGCGGGAAAAGCCCGCCGATCACGAGCTGGACAAGATGGCCGCCTGGCAGGAGATCATGGAGAAATGCCATGGCGTCGCCGAGGTGATCATCGGCAAGCAGCGCCATGGCCCGATCGGAACGGTGCCCCTGTCCTTTGAGGGCCGTTTCACGCGCTTTGGCAACCTTGCCCGCGAATGGCAGGGTGGCGGCGCGGAATATTGATCCCGGGCGCCTGCCGCTGCGGTGGGAGCCTCCGGCGGGGATATTTGAGGAACAGAAGAAAGCCGCGCGGCAGAGGCCCCCTGCCCCGAAGTCCCGGCGCGGCGCGGCCTTGCTGCGGCGGTCTGGGGCTTAGGGCCCGTAGACGGTGATTTCCGGCAAATCGGTCAGCGCGATGCCAAGGGCCTGATAGGCGGCAAGCGACATCAGCGCGCCGCCCGTGCCCGGGCGCAGCTCGACCGCAAGCGACTGGCCGTTGGCGGCGGTGACACGGCCCTTCGTCGGCGCGCTGACCAGCGCGGTCTGCACCCAAAGTCCCTGTTCGGCGGGCGCGCCCAGCGCCACCACCGCCTTGCCCAGCGCGCGTTCGCCGCCTTGCGCGGGAGCGGCCAGGGCGGCGGTCTTTTCGGCGGCGCTGGTCTGGTCCAGGGCCGCGACGGATTGTCCTGCCCCCATGCCTTCGAGCGACGTGGTCTCGACCGGGGTGGCGAATTCGGTGGCGAGATCGCTGGGTGGGGCTTTCTCCGCCCCTTTGCCCAAGGATTTCAGGGCCTCGCAGCCCGGCAGGGCGGCAAGGAGCACAAGAAGGGGGGCGATGCGGCTGATCATGGCCGCGACGATAGTCGCAAGCCCCCTGCCCCGCAACCACAGGCTTTCCTCTTGTGGCAGCGCCCCGCCGGGCCTACCTTTCCCGGCATGACCAGCGCCCCGCTCATCGATCCTTTCGCCCGCGCCATTTCCTATCTGCGGGTCTCGGTCACCGACCGCTGCGATTTCCGCTGCACCTATTGCATGGCGGAACATATGACCTTTCTGCCCAAGGCCGATCTTCTGACGCTGGAGGAACTGGACCGGCTGTGTTCCAGCTTCGTGCGGCTGGGGGTCGAGAAGCTGCGGATCACCGGGGGCGAGCCTTTGGTTCGCAAGGGAATCCTGACCTTCTTCGAGGCGATGGCGCGGCATCTGCAATCGGGCGCGCTGCGGGAACTGACCCTGACGACGAACGGCAGCCAGTTGGCGAAGTTCGCGCAGCCGCTGGTCGATCTGGGGATGAAGCGGATCAATGTCTCGCTGGATACGCTGGATCCGAAGAAATTCGCCGAGATCACCCGCTGGGGACGCCTGGCGCAGGTGATGGACGGGATCGCGGCCGCCAAGGCGGCGGGGTTGCGGGTCAAGATCAATGCGGTGGCGCTGAAGGGCTTCAACGAGGATGAGCTGATCCCCCTGACCGAATGGTGCGCGCGCGAGGGCCATGACCTGACCTGGATCGAGGTCATGCCGATGGGCGAGATCGAGCCGGGGCGGCTGGACCAATACTGGTCGCTCAAGGATCTGCGGGCGCGGCTGGCGGAATGCTACACGCTGGCGGATCTGGACGAGCGGACGGGCGGCCCGGCGCGCTATGTGCGGCTTGAGGAGACCGGGCAGAAGATCGGCTTCATCACGCCGCTGACCCATAATTTCTGCGAAAGCTGCAACCGGGTGCGGCTGACCTGCACGGGTGAGCTGTATATGTGCCTCGGGCAGGAAGACATGGCCGATCTGCGCGCACCGCTGCGCGCGCATCCTGCCGACGATGCGCCGCTGGAAGCCGCGATCCGCGCCGCCATCGCGCGCAAGCCCAAGGGCCATGACTTCGACTATTCCCGGCAGGTGATCCGCGGCCAGATGACCCGGCACATGAGCCATACCGGGGGCTAAATGCCCTTTTGCGCCGCCCCGCGCGGGGGGCGCGACATGTTGACGGTTGTCAGGCGGGTCAGCATTCCTTAACCGCTGGGGGCCACCCTTGGGATGCGCCAATGAAACCGCCAATCCGCCTTGGCGACACCAGACAGGCCTTGATGACCGACACACCCGAACCGCCCCGCTCTGCCCGCGACTGGCTTTCCACGCTTGCCCGCTACCGCGAACCCTCGACCCGGCGCAGCCTGTTCGAGCTGGCGGCGACCCTGACGCCCTTCCTGGCGCTCTGGGCGCTGGCCTGGATGGCGCTGTCGGTCAGCCCCTGGCTGGCGCTGGTCATCGCCATGCTGAACGGGGCGTTCCTGGTGCGGATCTTCATCATCCAGCATGATTGCGGCCATGGCAGCTTCCTGCGCAACCGCAAGGCACAGGACTGGCTGGGGCGGGTGCTGGGCGTCCTGACGCTGACCCCCTATGCGGTGTGGCGGCGGTCGCATTCGATCCACCATGCCCATGCCGGCAATCTGGACCAGCGCGGCATCGGCGATGTGCTGACGCTGACGATCGCGGAATACCGGGCGCGGTCGCCCCTGGGGCGGCTGGCCTATCGGCTGTATCGCCACCCGCTGGTGCTGTTCGTGCTGGGGCCAAGCTACCTGTTCATCCTGCAGAACCGCCTGCCCTATGGGCTGATGCGGGAAGGCTGGCGCTACTGGACCTCGGCCATGGGCACCAATGCGATGATCGGCATAGCGCTGGGGCTGATCATCTGGTTCGGCGGGCTTTTGCCGGTGCTGTTGATCTTTCTGCCGACCTCGGTGATCGCGGCGACGATCGGGGTCTGGCTGTTCTATGTCCAGCACCAGTTCGAAGAGACGCATTGGGCCAAGGGCGAGGACTGGCAGTTGCATGACGCGGCGCTGGAAGGCAGCTCGCATTACGTCCTGCCGCAGCCGCTGCGCTGGCTGACCGGCAATATCGGCATCCACCATGTCCACCACCTCTATTCGCGCATCCCGTTCTACCGGCTGCCCGAAGTGCTGCGCGAACATCGCAGCCTGGCCGAGGCGCAGCGCCTGACCATCCGCGAGAGCATCGCGCAGGCGCGGTTGCATCTGTGGGACGAGGCGCAGGGACGGCTTCTGTCCTTCGCCGAGGCGCGGCAGAGATACGGGCTGGCGTAAGCGCCGCAGGGTGCGTGCGACCGCGCATTTTACAGATCGGACGCGGGGGATGGGCGGGTCTTTCGACCCACCCCTTGCCCTCTCTACTCCGCCTCGTTGGCGGGTTTGGCGTTCAACTGGCCATACATCTGCGGGCCGATCTCCTCCAGCAGCGCAAGCTGGGTTTCAAGGAAGTCGATATGGCCTTCCTCATCCGCGATCAGGTCGTCGAACAGCGCGCGGCTGACATAATCGCCCACCTTGTCGCAATGCTGCCGGGCCTCGATATAGAGCGTGCGGGCATCGTGTTCGCCCGCCAGATCGGCCTCCAGCGTCTCGCGCAGGGTCTGGCCGATGCGCAAGCTGTCCAGCTTTTGCAGGTTGGGATGGCCCTCGAGGAAGATGATCCGCGCGATCAGCCGGTCGGCATGATGCATTTCCTCGATCGATTCGGCGCGGGTCTTGGCGGCGATGCGGCCATAGCCCCAATCCTCCTGCAGCCGGAAATGCAGCCAGTACTGGCTGACCGCAGTCAGTTCAGACCGCAGCGCCGCGTTCAGAAATTCGATGACTTTCGGGTCGCCCTTCATGCTGCCCTTCCTTTGTCCTGCGAAGCATTGGAATCGGCTGGGGCGCATCCGCGAGGGCGCCCGTGGCTACCGCAAAACTCGCACAGCCGCGCATCGTGTCAAGGAAAAGGGGCAGGCAGCCGCCACAATCGGCGCGCTTGCCCAGGGCGCGGTAAATCTTGCCGGGGGTGATGATCGTCGCCGGGTCGGCGGCCCGCATCCAGGTGACCGCTGCCGTGATGTCGCGGTCCGAAATGGTCCTGCAGTGGCAGACGATCATCAGAAGCCCCCTATTTCGTCAGGATCAGCTTGCCCTGACGGGTGATCCGCAAGGTGTAGACCTGGCCGTCGAGCAGGATTTTCGCGAGACTTCCGCCTTCGGTCAGGACCCGCGCCTCATGCACGGGCGCGGCATCGGCGGTCAGCCAGGGGGTCAGCATCGGTTCGGGGCGCATGTTCATTTCACCCCTCCCGCCGACAGGGCCGGCCTCTGGCTGCGCTCGATCAGCGCCTCGATCAACGACAGCGGGAAGGCCCCCGCCGAAGGTGTCAGGTCCATCAGCATCTCGGCCAGCGGATGGCTCCGCCCGGCGCTTTCGGTCTTGGTCATTGCCGCTCTCCATCGGGTCCTGGTCTTGCGCGTTCGGGCCTTGCTTGACCGGGACGGGCATGGCTGGGCGGTTCGGTCAATTCCTGACCGATTAACTTGGGTTTGTCAATCCCGAGTAAAAGACTTTGGATAACGGCGCGGAGAGTGGGGCGTCAGCCGCCCCAGCTCAGCTCGAGATGGGCAAGCCAATTGTCGAAGGCGATCTTGCGGATCAGCGCTTCACCATAGCCATGCGCGCGCATGGCCTGGATCAGGTTGGGCAGGCCCGCGACATCGGTGATGCCCTGCGGCACGGTCGCGCCGTCGAAATCCGACCCGAGCGCCACGCCGCCCTCGCCCAGCCGGGACAGAAGATGGTCGAGATGGCGCATCACCGGCTCCCAGCCCATCTCGGCCGAATCGCGGCCATCCTCGCGCAGGAAGACGGTGGCGAAGTTCAGCCCGACGATCCCGCCGGTCTCGGCGATGGCGTCAAGCTGCCAGTCGGTGAGGTTGCGGGTCGAAGGGGTGACGGCCCAGGCATTGGAATGGGTGGCGGTCAGGGGGGCGTCGGACAAGCGCATCACGTCGCGGAAGCCCTTGGCGTTCATGTGGCTGAGGTCGAGCATGATCTTCAGCGCATTGCATTCGCGGACCAGCGCCTCGCCTTCCGGCGTCAGGCCCGCGCCGGTGTCGGGGTCGCCGGGAAAGCGGAAGGGCACGCCATGGCCGAAAATGGTCGGGCGGCTCCATACCGGACCCAGCGAGCGCAGGCCCATGGCATGGAAAACATGCAGCGCGTCAAGGTCGGGGCCGATCGCCTCGGCCCCTTCCAAATGCAGGACGCCCGCGACGGCGCCTTCAGCCACGGCCTTGCGGATGCCTGCGGCGGTGGTGCAGGCGCGGAAGCCGCCCGCGCTGGCCCGCGCCATCCAGTGGAACAGCCCGGCCTGGCCAAGGGCGCAGGGCTGCGCCGCCTCGGCTCCGATCAGGTCGGGCAAGGCCAGGTCATAGGGCGGGTTGTCCATCATCTCCAAATAGTCGGGCGCATCGCCCTCATGCGGCGAGGGGATGTAGATGGCGAAAAGCCCGCCCGCGAAGCCGCCCGCCTTCATGCGCGGCAGGTCGAGATGGCCCTTGCCTTCGCCGGTCAGGAAGATCTCGTCACGCCGGGCCTGATCCTGCCAAAGCCGCAGGAGAAGATCGTTATGCCCGTCGAAAACCTGGACCGCGTCCATGAAACACCCCTTTTGCTGGTTGCCGCCATTCCTGACAGGCCGGGCGGCAGAGGCAAGATGGAATGCGCCGACGCAGCCGCGATCAGGGGCCGGGCCAGAGGCCGATCAGGGGTTCGTGCAGATGGAAAGCCACAGTCCACAGCAGCAGCGCCAGCGCGAGGCGGCGCCAGGGCGGGTTGAGGCGCGGGCGCCAGCGGCCCGACAGCAGCGCCGCGCCGGGGATCAGCGATGTCCGGGCCGTCAGGCGCTGCCAGTCGGCACCCAGCCTGCGCCGGGCCTGACGCTCGACCAGGGCGATGCCGCTCAGCGTCAGGGCCAGCATCGCGCCGAACAGCACGACATGGGACAGATCGCCATTGGCGATGAGATGCACACCCGCCCAAAGCGCCATGGCCCAGAGAAGCGGCTGGCGCGTCAGGCCCGCGATGCCGGGATGCGCCGGGTCGAAGCCCTGTTTCCTGCCCTCGAAGGCAAAAGGGTTCGCGGCGGCGACGGCGCAGCTTCCCAGCAGGAAGACCGCGGGCATGATCAGGTTGACCAGCCAGCGCATCCAGCCCTGCTGGTCCCAGAGCACCACAAAAGGCGCGCGGCCCGCCGCCGCGATGACCCAGGCGAAAAGCGCCAGCGACAGAAGCGAATAGGCCATGCCATAGGCCCGCCGCCCGAAGCGCGCGATCAGGCGGTCCTTGATCCCCAGCAGCGCCGGCAGGCGGTGCGACAGCAGGAACAGCGCCAGCGCCAGCCCGAATTCCAGCCAGTCCATCCAGAACCTCCCTGCCCCGCCTCCCGGCCTGCGCCGCCCTGCCTGCCCCAGAGCGCGCCCGGCGGCAAGACCGGGGCTGGCGCTGCGGCCCGGCCTGTGATCATCTGCCGCGGAACCGTAGGAAGACCATGTCCCCCGATACCGCCTCCGACGCCTTTTCCGACATCCTGTCGCACCCGCCGCCGCGCCTGTCTCAGGCCGAGATTCTTGCGCATGTCGCGCGGCACTGGGGGGTTGAGGGCGATCTCAGCCCGCTGACCGCCGAACGCGACCTGAATCACCGGCTGGACAGCCCGCAGGGGCGTTTCACCGTGAAACTGGCCAATCCGGCCGAGCCGGTGGCGCTGACCGGCTTTCAAAGCCGCGCCCTGCTGCATGTGGCCAAGGCCGACCCCGATCTGCCGGTGCCGCGCGTGGTGCCGACGGCGATGGGCGATCTCTGGGTCGACCTGCCCGAGGGGCGGCTGCGGCTGATGAGCTGGCTTGAGGGACGGCCGCAGGCGCAGACCGCGTTTTCCGCGCCCCAGGCGCGGGCCATCGGCGCATTGCTGGCGCGGCTGACGCTGGCCCTGGCCGATTATGACGGCGCCGGGGAAGATCCGGTGATCCTGTGGGACATCCGCCGCCTGCCGCAGCTTGCGGCCATGCTGCCCGAGCTGCCCGACCGCGCCTTCGCGGCCCAGGCCACCGCCTTCATCGCGCATTTCGAGGCGCAGGTCGCCCCGCAGCTTGCGCTTCTGCCCCGGCAGGTCTGCCACAGCGATTTCAACCGCCACAATATCCTGACCGCGCCGGATGACCCCGACCGCATCACCGGTGTCATCGACTTTGGCGATATGGTGCGCACGCCACGCATCTGCGATCTGGCGGTGGCGGCAGCCTATCAGCTTGATCCCGCCGATCCGCTGGGCGGCCCCTGCGCGCTGGTGCAGGGTTATGCCGCCCGGATCGCGCTCTCCGCGACGGAAGTGGCGCTGCTGCCAGACCTGATCGCCGCGCGGATGGTCACAAGCCTGGTGATCTCGGGCTGGCGCGCGGCGCGCTATCCCGCCAATGCCGAATATATCCTGCGCAATTCCGCCAATGCCCGGGCCGGACTTGCCGCTTTCGACACTTTGGGCCGCGACGCGATCAGCCGTGCGCTGACCCTTGCCGCCAGACCGGAGGAATGATGACCGACCGCCCCGCCCAGATGGTGAACGCCTTTGTCCCCGGCACCGCCCTGCCGCCCGAGGAAGCCGCGCTGGTCGAACGCCGGGCGCGGCTGCTGGGCCCGGCCTACCGGCTGTTCTATGAACGCCCGCTGCATCTGGTGCGCGGCGAGGGGGTCTGGCTTTACGATGCGGCCGGCCGGGCCTATCTGGACTGTTACAACAACGTGGCCTCGGTCGGTCATGCCCATCCGCGCGTGGTGCAGGCCATGGCCGGGCAGGCCGCCGTGCTGGCCACCCATACCCGCTATCTGCATGACACGGTCCTGACCTATGCCGAGCGGCTGCTGGCGCATTTTCCGGCTGAACTTTCCAATGTCATGTTTACCTGCACCGGGTCCGAGGCCAATGATCTGGCCTATCGCATCGCCCGCGCGGCAACCGGCGGGACCGGGGTGATCGTGACCGACAATGCCTATCACGGCGTCACGCTGGCCACGGCGCAGATGTCGATGTCGATCGGCCCGGCGGTCGCGCCGGGGCCCGAGGTCTTTGCCATCCCCGCCCCCTCGCCCGCCAATTACCCGCAGGGCGTGGCGCAGGGCTTCGCCGCCGCCGTGACGGCGGCCTGCGCGAAGATGCGCGAAAAGGGCATCAGGCCTGCCCTTCTGATCCTGGACACGGTGTTTTCCTCGGACGGGCTGTGGCTGGACCCGCCGGGCTTCCTTGCGACGGCGGCGGCCACGATCCGGGCCGAGGGCGGGCTGTTCCTGGCCGATGAGGTCCAGCCCGGCTTTGGCCGGACCGGCGGGCTTATGTGGGGCTTCCAGCGCCATGACGTGCTGCCCGACATGGTGTCGCTGGGCAAGCCGATGGGCAATGGCTATCCGGTGGCGGGGCTGGTGATCCAGCCGAAGATCGTTGCCGAATTCGGCGCGAAGGCGCGCTATTTCAACACGTTCGGCGGCAATGCCGTGGCTGCGGCAACCGCGCTGGCGGTGCTGACGGTGATCGAGGAGGAAGGTCTGCGCCAGAACGCGGCCAAGACCGGCGCCTTGTTCCGCGAGGGGCTGGAGGCGCTGGCGCGCGGCGATGACCGGCTGGGCGAGGTGCGCGGCGCGGGGCTGTTCCTTGCGGTGGACATCCTGCGCGACGGCGCACCATCGCCGCAGGAGGCGGCGCGCATCGTCAACGGGCTGCGCGATCGCGGCGCGCTGATCTCGGCCACCGGGCCCCTGGGCCATGTGCTGAAGATCCGCCCGCCGCTGCCCTTCCAGCCCGACCATGCCGGGATCTTCCTGCAGGCCCTGCGCGAGACGCTAGCGGCGTAAGGGGGCGCTGCCCCCTCGGGCCTGCGGCCCGCACCCCCGGGATATTTCAGAACAGAAGAAAGACCTGCGGCCCTGCCTTCGTCAGCCTGGGCCGCATTCAGCCCAGCGCGTAGCCCGCGCCGCGCACGGTGCGCACCGGGTCTTCGCCGCCGAATTGCATCAGGCTTTTGCGCAGCCGCCCGACATGGACATCGACGGTGCGGGTATCGACATAGATGTCGCGGCCCCAGACGCGGTCGAGAAGCTGTTCGCGGCTCCAGACCCGGCCCGGCTTCTCCATCAGCGTGGTCAGCAGGCGGAACTCGGTCGGGCCAAGGCGCAGCACCTTGTCCGAGCGGTAGACGCGATGGGTTTCGGGGTCGAGACGGATGTCGTCGAATTCCAGCACCACGCCGGCGGTCGAAGGCCGGACCCGGCGCAACTGGGCGCGGGTGCGGGCCATCAGTTCAAGCACCGAATAGGGTTTGATCACATAGTCATCGGCACCGGTTTCCAACCCGCGGATGCGGTCGACCTCTTCGGCGCGGGCCGACAGCATGATGATCGGGATCGCCCGGGTCTCGGGCCGCATCTTCAGCCGCCGGCAGACCTCGATCCCCGAAAGCTGCGGCATCATCCAGTCGAGGATGATGATGTCGGGCGCTTCCTCGTCCACCAGCATCAGCGCATCCTCCCCATTGTCGGCGGATACGACGCGGAACCCCTCGGCGTCGAGATTGTAGGACAGAACCTCGCGCTGGGCGGGTTCGTCCTCGACCAGTAGCACGGTCGGTCTGCTGTCCTGAGCCATTGGCTGACTTTCCCTTCCCTGCCGATCAGTCGGTCGCCGTGCCGACGCTGTCGAGCTTCGGCCGTTCGTCGGCAGGCATCTTGCCTTCGACCAGATAGATCACCTGTTCGGCGATGGCGGTGGCGTGGTCGCCGACGCGCTCGATGTTCTTGGCGATGAAATGCAGATGCATGCAGGCCGAGATCGTGCGCGGGTCTTCCAGCATATAGGTCAGGAACTGCCGGAAGAGGCCGTTATACAGCTGGTCGACTTCCTGGTCGCGGCGGCGGACCTCGGCGGCCTTCTGGGCATCGCGGGCGATATAGGCGTCCAGCGCATCGGAAAGCTGCACCACCACCGCCTTTGCCATGCGGCGCACCGCGCCCGGCGCGCCGTTCACCGGCGACATCTGCATCAGGACCAGGCTGCGCTTGGCCAGGTTCTTGGCGTAATCGCCCGAGCGTTCCAGCGCCGAAGCCATGCGCATCACCGTCAGGACGGTCCGCAGATCGGTGGCATTCGGCGCGCGCAGGGCGATGATCCGGGCGCAGTCGGTCTGGATCAGTTCCTCCATCTCATCGATGGCCTTGTCGGCGGCGCGGACCTTTTCGGCCAGCGCCTCGTCGCGGCGCTCCAGCGCCTCGGCGGCGTCGAGAAGCGCCTTCTCGACCAGGCCGCCCATCTTCATCACCTGGGCCTGGACCCCTTCGAGATCGCGGTCGAAGGCCGACACGATATGCTGTTCCATCACTGTCTCCCGTCAGCCGATCCGGCCGGAAATATAGGCTTCGGTGCGCGGATCGCGCGGGTTGGTGAAAATCTCGGTCGTGTCGCCGTATTCCACCAGATTGCCGAGGTGGAAGAAGGCGGTCTTCT
>Ga0209571_1001034_pt1 | contig 16672 bp, 16 predicted proteins | sample EBPBio102011_DNA_FD_185866 | JGI IMG/M metagenome (GOLD analysis project Ga0209571, IMG submission 185866) | Wastewater treatment Type I Accumulibacter community from EBPR Bioreactor in Madison, WI, USA - Reactor 1_1/10/2011_ DNA (SPAdes)... | ecosystem: Engineered > Bioreactor > EBPR >...
CGGCGAAGCCGCGCGATTGCGGCGACAGCCGCAGCGAGGCGACGCCAGCCTGCCGCAGCGCATCCAGCTGCAGAAGCGCGCAGCCATAGCTTTGCGACAGGGTCTGGACCCCGTTCATCGCCAGAAAGGCCTGTCCGTCCAGCGTGTCCACAGCCAGCCCGTCGGGATCGTTCTCGCAGGCAAAGCGGCAGTTGTCCTTGCTGTGGCCGTGCAGCCTTGCGTGATAGCACCGGCCCGAGATCGCCAGCGGCACCCGCCCATGACCCCAGACCTCGATGGCGACACCACGCGCCCTGGCCGCCGTGGCCAGCCGGGCGACAGAGACCAGCGGCAGTTCGGGCGGCAGGCAGATGCGCGCTGCACCGCGCCGGGCCAGCCAGTCCAGCGTCGCCTCGTTATAGACGTTGACCAGGGGGCCAACCCAGAAAGCCGCGCCTTCCGGCAGCCAGGCCAGCGCGGTCAGGTCGGCGATCTCCACCGCGGCGCCAGCCTCGGCCGCCGCTCCGACCAGTGCCTGCGCGCTGCGGCGTTCCCGCGGCAGCGTCACAAGCGTTAGCGTCGACAGCGCCACCTGCTTGCCAGCGTTCACCAGAAGATCGATTGCGGCGCCAAGTTCATCCGCGACAAAGGGTTCGCGCTTGGAACAGACCGTTTCGCCCAGAAGCACGCGCTCGGCCGGTGCCTGCGCCAGCAGCTCATACAACGCCATGCGTTGCGGCTGCGGCCAGAAGAACTGGTTCGGTCCAACGGTCAAATCCATCTGTGTTCATCCCCTTGCCGGCACACCACTGCCCGCGTCAGCGCCAGGTCTTGCGATAGGCGCCGGTCGTGGTCGCCTGTCCTTCGGAAAGCCCCGCCAGCGCGGTTTCCGGCAACAGCCGGCCCGCCGCCAGTGCATCGACGGCGGCGCGGAAACTGGCCACCACCTGCGCCACATAGGCGCGCGACCGCTGGCGCCCCTCGATCTTCAGTGCGGTCACGCCAGCCTTGGCCAGTTGTGGCATCAGTTCGGCCGCGTTCAGACTGACCGGGTCTTCGAACAGATGACCTTCGGCGGCCCCGGCCCTGAAACAGCCCTTGCAAAGCGTCGGGTAAGGTGCGCTTTCGCCCTGCCCCACCCTGTGGATGGTGTAACCACCCAGCCGCGCATCCAGCACCCCCGCGGTTTCGCGGTATTCGACATGGCTGGCAGGCGAGCAGACACCATTCATGTTCGGCGAAAGCCCAGTGGCATAGGACGACAGCGCACAGCGCCCCTCGGCCATCACGCACAGGCCACCAAAGACGAAAACTTCGGTCTCCACTTCGGTCTCGGCGTTGATGGCGGCGATTTCCGGCACGGACAGCACGCGCGGCAGCACCACGCGCTTCACCCCGAACTCCCGGCCGTAGAAATTGATCATGTCGGCATTCGACGCCGCTGCCTGCACCGAAAGATGGCGGCGCAGATTCGGATGGCGGTGGGCCGCATGGGCCAGCAGTCCCAGATCGGCCAGGATTACCGCATCTGCGCCGGTGGCTTCCGCATCTGCGACTGCGCGGTGCCAGGGACCGGCATCGCCCGCACGCGGGAAAGTATTGATCGCCACCAATACCTTCACGTCGTGGGAATGGGCGAAGGCGATGCCGTCGCGCATCTCATCGCGGTCGAAGTTCAGGCCGGGAAAATTACGGGCATTGGTTTCGTCGGCAAAGCCACAATAAACACTATGCGCGCCTGCCGAGATTGCTGCGCGCAGAGCGGCCGGGGTGCCCGCAGGGCAGACGATTTCCAGGGTCATGGCGCCTCCGCCGGACGGTGCAGCACAACGCCGGTCCGGCGTTCGATCAGGGCGGACAGCGGCCCGATGCCTGGCGCAAGCGGCCCCGCAAGGGCAGCCAGTTCCGCTGTAAGGTCCAGTTCGGCATCGTCCATCGCATTGCGCAACGCGACCACCGCCGCGGTATCCCCCTCGACTACCAGATCGCGCGAGAAGAACAGGGCATCGCCGTCAAAGGCGCCATGCACCATTCCCAGAAGTGCCGACAGCGAGCCGGCAATGCGGGCATCGGCCCGTACGCAGGCAACCGCCGGTCGGCGCAGAACCGTGACCTGCGGCTGACCCAACGCCGGTTCCAGCAACAGCGCAACCGGCAGATCAGTGGGATCGATCAGAAAGCGCGCGCCGCCATGCGGGCCAAGCCTGCGGAACATTGCCGGATGGCCCCGGGCAATGGCCCTGGCATAGCGTGTCAGTACGAGTGACAGCAGGCCGACCGGGGACAGCGCCATGGCCAAGGTCAACGGCCGGGCAAGGCGCGGCAGGTTCGGTCGAAAGTCAGGCACGGCTTTCCCTCTGGCTGGGATTGGGCCCCCTTCTTAGGCGGAACAACCGGCATGCGATGTGACGATCGTCACATCCTGCCCGGCTTCGTGCTGCTAACCAGGCGGGAATAGGCGGAGGCAGTGGTGCCGGACACGCCGCCGGAGTCCGCCTTGCGCACGATGCCCGAATTTCCCAGCCTGCGCCGCTTCCTTGACTGGTGTGCCGCTGAGGGAGAGTTGTTGACGATCGGCGAGCCGGTGGCGCTGCGCCATCAATTGACGACGGTTCACCGGCAGGTGCTGGGCGCTGGCGGACCGGTGCTACGTTTCGACCGGCCGTTGTCCGCAGATGGCCGGACCTGCGATGTGCCGGTGGTGACCAACCTTTTCGGCACGGCGCGGCGGGTGGCGGCAGGCCTGGGGGTGGCGCCGGACAGGCTGGACAATCTGGGCGCCTTTCTTGCCGCGTTGCGCACACCGCAGCCGCCCGACGGACTGCGCGGGGCGCTGGCGCAGTGGCCGATGCTGAAGGCGGCACTGTCGATGCGGCCGCGCGTACTGCGCCAAGGGCCGGTGCAGCAAGAGGTGCTGACCGGCGCCGATGCCGACCTGTCTCGCCTGCCGGTGCCGGTACACTGGCCCGAGGATGCCGGACCGCTGATCACCTGGCCGGTGGTGGTGACACGCCCCCATGGTTCGGTGGCGGCCGCGGTGACACATTACAACGCCGGCATCTACCGCGCGCAAGTGATTGGCCGCGATCGGCTGATCCTGCGCTGGCTGGCGCATCGCGGCGGCGCGGCGCACCACCGATCCTGGGTAAGGGCGGGTGAGCCGATGCCGGTCGCGGTGGTGCTGGGGGCCGATCCGGCCACGCTGCTGTCTGCAGCGCTGCCCCTGCCGGAAACAGTCTCTGAACTGGCGTTTTCCGGGGTCTTGAACCAAGCGCGGGCGGCACTGGTGCCGGCGCAAAGCGTGCCGCTTCTGGTGCCGGCCGAGGCGGAAATTGTGCTGGAAGGCTGGGTGCTGCCGGATGAGACCGCGCCCGAGGGGCCGTTTGGCGACCATACCGGCTATTACAACCCGGCCGAACCCTTTCCAGTGATGCGGTTGTCGGCGATCACCCGGCGGCGGAACCCGATTTATCTGTCCACCTACACCGGCCGGCCGCCGGACGAACCCGCGATCATCGGCGAGGTGTTCAACCGGTTGGCGCTGCCGACGATCCGCGCCCAGATCCCCGAGATCCGCGACCTGTGGCTGGTGCCGGCGGCCTGTTCCTACCGCATCGCGGTGGTGGCGATCGACAAGCGCTATCCCGGGCAGGCACGGCGGGTGATGATGGCGCTGTGGGGCATGCTGCCGCAGTTCAGCTATACCAAGATGATCATCGCGGTGGATGCCGATCTGAGCCCGCGCAGCTGGGATGACATTTCCTGGGCGCTGGCCACCCGGATGGACCCGGCGCGTGATGTGATGGTGCTGGACAACACGCCGATGGATTACCTCGACTTCGCCTCGCCCCGACCGGGGCTGGCCGGCAAGATCGGGATGGATGCCACCACGAAGATCGGCGCGGAAACCGCCCGGCAATGGGGCACGGTGATGCAGACCGCGCCCGAAGATGTCGCCTTTGCCGAGGCACTGCTGGGCCGGCTGATGCCGCAGGCCGCGTCTTGACCGGGCCGCGTGTCGTCCTTGGCGTCGCCGGCGCTTCGGGCGCGGCGCTGGCGCTGGCGGTGGCGTGCGGCCTACGCCGGCGGGGCACCGAGATCGATCTGGTGGTCTCGCACGCCGCCGAACGGACGCTGGCAGCCGAGGTGGGCAACGGCGCGCTGGCGGAATTGCAGGGGCTGGCGACGCGCCGACATGACATCGGCAATGTTGGCGCGGTCATCGCCTCGGGGTCGGTTCCGGTGGCGGGGATGATCGTTGCGCCCTGTTCGATGCGCAGTCTGGCCGCCATCGCGCATGGCTTCGATGACAATCTGCTGACCCGCGCCGCTGGGGTGCAGCTGAAGGAGCGCCGCCCGCTGGTGCTGCTCGCGCGCGAGGCGCCGCTTTCGGCGGCACATCTGCGCAACATGCTGGCGGCGACCGAACTGGGCGCCGTGATCCTGCCGCCTGTGCCGGCCTTCTATCTGCGCCCTTCCGGGCTGGAAGCGGTGGTCGAACAGATCGCCGCCCGGGCGGTCGACTTCTTGCGCCTAGCCCCGGCGCAGGCCACCGAATGGGCCGGCTGCGCCCCCCGGCCATAGACAAAGCCTTCCCTTCACACCTCCGGCGGCGGCCGGTCAGATCGCCGGAGTGGCAAGTCGGCACCTGATCCCGCCGCAGCTTCTTGCGCAAGACGGCCCGACCATAGGCGCCAGTGCGTCGCCGTGTTCGCCGGGCTATCTGGTCGACGGTTGCAAGCTGCCGAGGCTCCTTGAGCTACACCCCGATCCTTGGACAGTGGCGGAAGCTACGATCTGACGTCTGCTGGTCTCCAGGAACGAGGAGATCAGGACATGTCGAAACGCCGGAACCACGACGCGGCGTTCAAGGCGCGGGTGGCGTTGGAAGCCGTGAAGGGGGAGCGCACGGTGTCGGAACTGGCGACCGCTTATGGGGTCCATAGCGAGAAATCCAGTTGACAGAATCGCGGCGGCATATTTAGTTCGTCTATGGAACGAATTAATAAGGTGAGCTATGGAGCCCGCGCAGCCCCACTCCTTCTCCCGGCAGGTTTCGCTTTGCATGGCGATGCAGTCGATCATCCACTGCGGGCCAATCTCGCGCGCGTCTATTTCGAAGCAGACAGGGCTATCCAAGCAGACAGTTTCCGAACTCGTCCGCATCCTTGAAGAGGAGGGATGGGTTCGCGAAACCGGCCGGACTTCGGGGCATGTCGGGCGCACAGCGACCAATTATGAGCTGGTAACGGACAGCGCCTTCATGGCGGCTGTTGATCTGGGCGGCACAAAGGTGCGCGTTGCCATTGTCGATCTTGCCGGGTCGGTTATTGCCGAAACGGTCGCCTCGACCCATCCCGATGGTGGGCGGTCGGTGGCGTGCCAGATCGGCGAACTTGTGGGTCTGGCCGTCGCGGAAGGCCAGGTAAACCGCAATAAGGTACGACAGACGGTGGTCGGCTGTCCCGGCGTGCCAGATCAGGTCACAGGTGCGGTGAGATACGCGCCGAACATTGCAGGTATCGACGGTTTCGACTTTCGGGCCGCCGTCGCTGAGGCCACCGGAACGCAGGTTGTCCTGGAAAACGATGTCAACCTTGCGGTCCTTGGTGAGCAGTGGCTTGGCGCAGGCCAGGGCATCGATCATCTGGCCTTCATTGCGCTTGGCACCGGCATCGGTGCGGGCCTTATCGTAAACGGTGCGTTGCTGCGGGGGGCTTCCGGAGCAGCTGGGGAGCTTGGTTATCTGCCCTTTGGCGCCGATCCCTTCGAGGCCGAATCCTTGCGGGTTGGCGCTTTCGAGCGTGTCACTGCGACGTATGGCATTCGCTCGGCCTATGAAGCTGCGACGGGGAAGGTGCTGGATGTGCCGTCGATCTTCAGCGCAGTGGCCGAAGGGGACGCTGCGGCACAAGCTGTGCTGGACGGCGTGGCTCGGCAAATGGCGCGGGCGGTAGCCACCCTAGGGGCCGTGATCGCGCCTGAGATGGTGATCCTGGGTGGTTCCATCGGCGCGCGGCCTGAAATCATCGCAGCGACCAAGTCCGAACTTGAACGTTGCTTTCCGTTTTCGATCCATGTCGTCCCGAGCGCGCTTGGTGACCACGCCGCATTGAGTGGCGCTGTGGCGATCGGTCTAACAGAACTTCACACCGCGCTTTTTGCCCAGTCCGCCCCGGGTGCTGTGGTGACCTTGCCGACACCGAAACCGGCTGCGCTGCGGAGGGCAGCGCTATGACGGCGAGAGACAATGTCATCGCCCGTCTGCGTCCGCATCTGGACACAAGCGCTGCCAACGATCTTCTGGGTCGCGCCGTGAAAGCGGCTTCGGTGACTGGCAACGAGGTGGCGATGGCAGCAATGCTTCAGCCCGAGATGGCGAGGCTTGGTCTTGACCCGCTGATGCAGGATTTCCTGCCGGGCCGCCCAAACATCTCCGGTCGGCGCAAGGGGGCGGGCACCGGGCCGGAGCTTCTGTTCATCGGGCATACCGATGTCGTTCATCCGCGGGACTGGGAGGTGCATTGGGCGGGTCAGCCGCAGCAGAATCCGTTCGGCGCGGCGATCATCGATGGCGAGCTTTGGGGGCGCGGATCCGCGGACCTGAAGGCCGGCATCTGCGCATCACTTGCCGCGCTGGACCTGCTTGACCGGGCCGGTATCAGGCTTTCGGGCAGTGTCTCCTTCGCTTTTGTCGGTGACGAGGAAAGCGGCGAGCCGGGGACCGGGATCAGCGCTGGCATCGGGCGCTGGACGGAGAAGGTTCTGGCAGGCGACCTGCCGCGACCGGACCTCGCGGTCTATGTCGAACCGACGCGTCTGCAAGTCCTGCCGGTGCAGATCGGGTTCTACATCGCCGAGGTGAAGCTGACCGGGCAGTCGGCCTATTTCGGGCGCCCAGAGCTTGGACGGGATGCCCTAAAGGCCGGACATGGCGTGTTGCAGGCGATCTGGGACCACTCGGACAGGCTCGCGGCGGCGGCCGAGCATCCGCTTCTCGGCCGGGCCTTCGCGCTGGTGACGGGGCTGGAGGCGGGTGGGTTGATCGCAGTGCCGGGGGAATGCCGGTTTTCGCTGATCGGCAAGCTCTTGCCCGGCGACAGCCTTGACCGCGCCACGGAAGCGCTTGAGGCGGTGATCCGGGCGGCAACGCCCGACGGGATCGGCGTCGAGATCACCTTTCCGGCGGGGCGGGACCATCCGCGTGGCGGCTCACCCGCCGGGATCGAGCTGGATCACCCTCTGGTCACGACGCTGTCGGGCTGCGTCAGCGCCGTCCGCCCGGACCGGGGCGGGATCGAAGGCGCGCCGTTCTGGTCGGAGATGCCGTTCCTGACCGAACGGCTGGGCGTCCCGGCGGTTTACTGCGCGCCGGGCGACATCTCGATCTGCCACACCAATTTCGAGCGTGTGCCCCTGCAGGACTACCACGACGGCATCCTCGCCTTCGCGGCCTTCATCGCCACCACTTGCGGAACCTTGCCCGATTGAGCGGGCCAACTTGAGGGAGAGAGACCATGACAAAAGCATCACGGAACCTTCTGACGTCACTGTCGGTGCTGGCCTTGCTGGCGCTTCCTGCCAGCGCGCAGACGGTTGGTCCGTCGGGCGAGGCGGCCACGCCCTCGTCCGAGATCACGTTGGATGACGCGCAAGCGGCAGAGCTGAAGGGCAAAGGGTTGAAGGCCGCCCTCCTCTGGCACGACCAAGCTGATTTCGTGAATGCGGTGACGGCTGGCGCGACCGACGAATTCACCCGGCTTGGCATCGAGGTTGTCGCCACCACTTCGGCGGGCTTCGACAGTGCCAAGCAACTGGCCGATGTGGAGACCACGCTGGCGCTGGACCCCGACATCATCCTGTCCCTGCCGCTGGATCCCGTCGCCTCGGCCGCCGCGTTCAAAAAGGCCAGCGCGGCGGGGGTGAAGCTGGTGTTCCTGTCGAACCTGCCGGCCGACTACAAGCAGCCGGATGACTATGCTGCCATCGTGACGGATGACCTGTTCCAGATGGGCAAGCAGGCGGCGGATGTGCTGGCGACCGCGATGGGCGGCAAGGGCAAGGTCGGCTGGATCTACCACGACGCGGCCTATTACGTGACCAACCAGCGCGACAATGCCTTCAAGTCCACGATCCAGGCCGACTACCCCGACATGCAGATCGTCGCCGAAGCGGGCATCAGCGACCCGGCCCGCGCCGAGGAGATCGCCAATGCAATGCTGCTGCAGAACCCCGATCTGGGCGGCATCTACGTCACCTGGGCTGGTCCGGCAGAGGGCGTTCTGGCGGCCCTGCGCGCGAATGGCAACACCACGACCAAGATCGTGACGCTGGACCTGTCCGAGCCGATTGCGCTGGACATGGTCAAGGGCGGCAATGTGGCCGGTATCGTCGCGGACGAGGCCTATGAGCTGGGCCGCACCATGGCAGCCGTCGGTGCCCGCGCGGTGCTGGGCGTCGAGAACCCGCCCTTCATCGTCGCCCCGGCGCTGGCCGTGACCAAGGAGAACGTCGCCGAGGGCTGGCAGAAATCGCTGCACAAGGATGCGCCGCAAAGCGTGCTTGACGCCCTGAAGTAACCAAACGCAACAAGGAGGACCAACAGATGCCTGTACTTCATCGTCGCTCAGTTTTGGGGCTTGTAGCCTTCGGACTTGCCTTTGCCCTTGCCCAGCCATCCGCCGGTTTTGCGCAGGAGGGGCCCGTGACCACGGGACCGAATGGAGAGCCGGCCAGTCCGGCGGCATCTGTCACGCTTTCTGATGCGGATGTGGAAACACTGAAGGCTGGCGGATTCACCGCCGCCTTCGCCTGGCACGAACTTTATGACTGGTCCTCGGCGGTGTCGCGCGGTGCACAGGACGAATTCGCCCGGCTTGGCATCAAGGTCGTCGCCGAGACCAATGCGGGCTTTGACGCCGCCCGGCAGACCGGCGATGTCGAAACCGTCCTGGCGCTGAAACCCTCGATCCTGATCTCGCTGCCCGTCGATGCCGAGGCGGGGGCGGCCACCTATGGCAAGGTTGCCGCCGCTGGCACGAAGCTGGTGTTCATCGACAATGCCGCCAGCGGCGTGACGCAGGGCACAGACTATGTGACCACCGTCACCTCGGACCGCGCCATCATCGGCGCGCGCACGGCGGAAGCGATGGATGCAGCCCTGGGTGGGTCAGGCAAGATTGGCTACATCTTCCATGACGCGAATTTCCAGGTGACGAACCAGCGCGACCAGGCCTTCGTCTGGAACATCAAGAACCGCTTCCCGGGGCTGGAGATCGTTGCCGAGGCGGGAATGGCCGATCCGGCGCGGATCGAGGATATCGCCAACGCGATGCTGACCCAGCACCCCGAGATTACCGGCATCTATGTGCCCTGGACGGAACCGGCGCTTGGTGTGCTGGCGGTGCTGCGCCAACTGGGGCGCGAGGATGTGAAGATCGTCTCGATCGATCTGAACGAACCCGCAGCACTGGACATGGCCAAGGGTGGGCCGGTGGCGGCCCTTGTCGCGGATGAGGCCTATGCAATTGGCGTCACGGCCGCGCGCGCGGCTGCGGTTGCCCTTCTCGACCGCAAAGTCGACCCGCTGCTGGTCGTTGGCGCGGGGATCGTCCGCAAGGACAATCTGGCCGAGGGCTGGCGCGCCTCGCTGCACACCGACCCGCCGCAAAGCGTGCTTGACGCACTGAAATGACCCCGTGCCGCCGGGTGACCGGCGGCCCCCCTTCCCCGCCAATGCAGGTGACGCGATGTCTGTTGCCCTTCCTTCCCGCGCTGCCCTGCAGGGGCTGATCGTCTATGCGGGCTTCGTGCTGATCTTCCTGTTCTTCGCCGTGATGCTGTGGGACCGCGGGTTCCTCTCGGCGCAGAACCTGACCAATATCGTGTTGCAGACGGCTCCGGCAACGGTGCTGGCCGTGGGGCTGGTCTTCGTGCTGGCCTCAGGCGAGATCGACCTTTCCTTCGGGGCGACGGTGGCCTTGGCGGCCATTGTCGCGGCGATGGTGATGCGGGTCTATCCCTGGCCCGTCGGCGTGGCGGCGGGGATGGCGACCGGCATGGCGGTGGGTTTCGTCAACGGAATGATCGTCGCCTATGCCCGGTTGCCGTCCTTCCTGGTGACGCTTGCCACCATGGGTGTCGTCGCGGGGATCGCGCGCGAACTGTCGAACCTGCAGTCGATCCCCGTCACGGCCGAGCCCTTTATCGCGATTTTCGGTGGCGGCAGCCTGTTCGGCATTCCCTCGCTGGTGATCTGGACCGTGGCGGCACTGGCCGTCGGCCATCTGGTCTTCCGCGAAACCCGGTTCGGCGCGCATGTGCTGGCGACTGGCGACAACCCCCGCGCCGCGCTGGTCTCGGGCATCCGGGTGGCCCGGTTGCGGCTGGCGGTGCTGGTGGTCTCGGGCGCCTGTGCCGGGTTGGCCGGGCTCCTGTATTCCGGGCGCCTGCAGGCCGCGCGATATACGCTGGGCGAAAGCGATCTGATGACGGTCATCGCCGCCGTCATCGTGGGTGGCACCGCCCTGAACGGAGGGAGGGGCACCATACCGGGTGCTCTGGTGGGCAGCCTGATGATGGGGATGCTGTCGAACGGGTTGATCCTGATGGGGCTGTCGGTGTCGTGGCAGATGATCATCAAGGGGCTGATCGTGCTGGCCGCCGTCGCCGTATCCCTGCGCGAACCCAATCGTTGACCGGAGGTTTCCATGTTTCTTGATACCCTTCGTCGCCGCAACCCGGCCTTCATCCTGGCCGCACAGGCCCTGCATCAGGCGGGTGCGATCCCGGCCAACTCCTATGTCCTCGACCTTGACGCCGTCACCGAAAACGCCCGGCTCTTGCGGGCCGAGGGTGACCGGCTGGGCCTGAAGGTCTTTGCCATGACCAAACAGGTCAGCCGCCAGACCGGGTTCTCGCGCGCGGTGATGGCGGGGGGAATCGACCGGGCGGTGGCGGTGGACATGGCCTGTGCGGTCGCCTGCCACAACGCCGGACTGCGGATCGGGCACCTTGGCCATCTGGTGCAGGTGCCGCGAGCCGAGGCGGCGATGGCCGCCCGCGACATCGCGCCGGACTACTGGACGGTGTTCTCCGACGACAAGGCCGATGAGGCCGCCAGCGCCGCAAAAGCCGCCGGGCGGGAGCAGGCCATCCTTGCCCGGGTGCAGACTTCGGGCGACACCTTCTATCGCGGGCATGAGGGCGGCTTTGCCGCCGAAGCCGCCGTCGATGCCGCGCGTCGGATCGACGCACTGGAGGGCGCGCACTTTGCCGGGATCACCACCTTCCCGGCGCAGCTTTACGACCACGCCAGCCGCAAGGTGCGCCACACCCCGAACCTTGCCACCCTGCAACGCACGGCGGACGCCTTGCGCCGCGCAGGCTTCGCCGATCTGGAGATCAACGCTCCCGGCACGACCTCACTCGTCACCCTGCAAGCGCTGGCCGAGGCCGGCGCAACGCAGGTCGAGCCCGGCAACGGCTTGCACGGCACCACGCCTTTGCACGCGGTCGAGGATTTGCCCGAGCGTCCCGCCGTTCTGTACCTGACCGAGGTCAGCCATTCGCATGGGGGCCGCGCCTATTGCTTTGGCGGCGGGCTCTACATCGACCCGGTCTTTCCCGACTATGACGTCAAGGCGCTGGTCGGTCCTGAACCCACGGTCGACACCGGGGCGTTGCGCTCGGTCGAGATCCCGCCCCCGTCCGCCATCGACTATTACGGCATGATCGACGCCACCGGCCCGACCCCGCCCCGAACCGGCGACACGGTCGTCTTTGGCTTCCGTGGACAAGCCTTCGTCACCCGCGCCCATGCCGTGGGGATTGCCGGTATGTCCAGCGGCTCTCCCCGCGTCGTCTCGATCGAGAACATCTACGGCCAGGCGGAACCCTGGCCCCAGCTGAGGACAAAGCCATGACCCCCGTCCTGCAACTGAAGAACATCCGCAAGTCCTTTGGCGGGGTTACGGCCATCCAGGATTTCTCGCTGGACCTGAATGCCGGCGAGGTGGTGGCGCTTGTCGGGGACAACGGCGCGGGCAAGTCGACACTGATCAAGATGATCTCGGGCATCCACCCGCCGACCTCGGGCGAGATCTTGTTGGATGGCCAGCCTGCCAGTTTTGCCGATGCCTCCGTCGCGCGCGAGCGAGGCATCGAGGTGGTCTATCAGGATCTCGCCCTTGCTGACCAACAGACGGTCTACATGAACCTGTTCCTGGGGCGCGAGCCGGTCAAGGGGCCGTTCCGCCTTCTGGACCGCCGCCGGATGATCGCCGAGACGGATGCGCTGGTTAAGGAACTGGACGTTCGCATCCCCTCGGCTTCGGCCACGATCCGCGATCTTTCCGGAGGCCAGAGGCAAGGCGTCGCCATCGCAAGGGCCACCCATTGGGCCAAGAAACTGGTCTTGCTCGACGAGCCGACAGCGGCCCTCGGCGTGGCCGAAACCGCCCGGGTGGAAGCAACCATCGAGGCATTGAAGGCGCGGAACCTGGCCATCTTCATCATCTCGCACAGTCTGGATCAGGTGTTCCGCCTGTCGGATCGCATCTGCGTTCTTCGGCGCGGCCAGCAGATCGGCATCCGCGAGACCGCGCGGACCGACAAGAACGAGATCATCGCCATGATCACCGGGGTCTCGGCATGACCGGGCGCGGACATCTGATGGCAGCGGAAATCGCCGAGATTCCGGGGGTCATCGACCGGCAGCTGCGCGAGAACCTCGACAGCTACCTTGCCCTGGGGCGAAGCTGGGCCACAGAGCCGCCCGTCTTCTTCGCCACCTGCGCGCGGGGAACCTCGGATCAGGCGGCCTTGTTCTTCAAGTATCTGACCGAGATCGGTACCGGGATTCCCGTCGCCTCGCTTGGCCCCTCGCTGGGAAGCACGTTCGGCGGCAGTCTGCGCATGACGGGCGCGGCGATGCTGGCCATCTCGCAATCCGGGGCCAGCCCCGATCTGGCCGCCTTGACCCGCAAGGCTGCAGCGGGTGGGGCCAGCACAGTCGCTTTGCTGAATACCCTCGACAGCCCGCTTGGACGGATCGCGGACAAGGCCCTCCCCTTGGCAGCCGGTCCTGAACTGGCCGTCGCCGCGACAAAAAGCTTCGTGGCGAGCCTGGTCGCCGTGACGGCAATCCATGCAGGACAGACGGGGAACCACGCGCTTGAGGATGAGCTTGTCTCGCTCCCTGCTATCCTTCGCGCGCAAACCGGCGGACCCGAACTGGACCTTCGCCCCCTGGCACAGGCTCGGCGGCTCTTCTGCCTCGGCCGTGGCCTTAGCCTGGCAATCGCCGGAGAGGCAGCGCTCAAGTTCAAGGAAACCTGCCTTCTGGCCGCAGAAGGGGCGTCCTCGGCCGAGTTTCGACATGGGCCGCTGGCGCTGGCCGACAAGGATACGGCGGCCCTGGTCTTCCTGCTCGATGACGCGACCCGACCGGGGACGGAATCGCTCATCGAAACGCTGAATGATCGCGGCGCGACCGTGATCGTGTCCGCTGAGGGCGCAGGGGCCGCCCCCCATGCTCTCCGGCACCCTGCCACACAGGCGATTGCCGCCATCACAAGGGTCTACGCGGCGATCCATAGGCTTGCCGTCAGCCTCGGGCTCGATCCCGATGTACCGCCGCATCTTGTGAAGGCAACGCTGACCGAGTGACCACTTTTCCGGGCGATCAAGCGGCTTGCGGACCGGCAGTGCTTCGCATTCCGCCCTGACCGCCATGTAGAATGAGTGACGTGCGGGTTTCCCCCGCTGGCGCGGCGGACTGATGTTCGCCAGCCGCCCCGCAGAGCCCGAACAAAGGACGGGGTCGCCTTCGGAAGCCAGCGCTCAGCGATCACGCTGCATGCAGATGGTCAAAGGGTCTCGCCCTAATCCGCCGCGGTCCAGACCCTGAACCGCCCTGCCCCGGTGACCTCGCGCGCGATACCGCGCTTGGCGAGCAGGGTCAGGTTGCGCTCCACCGTGGCGCGGCTGGCGCCGGTCTCGCTTTCGGCCTGCGGGGCCGAGACCATCGGGTGCCGCGCCAGGCAGTCCAGCAAGAGGCGCGCTGTCCGCCCGGACAGGTCGGCCACCGCTTCCATGGCGCGCCCCTGCCAGCGCCGCAGCCGGTCCAGCTCCATCAGCCCCGCCAGAACGGCCTTATGCGCGCCGCTCAGCCAGCCCGCCAGCCGCCGCTCGGCGCTGCCGGTCGCGGTCAGGGCGGCAAAGCCCGCCGCAGCCAGCGGCAGGAAGGGCAAGGATCTCCCGCCGCCGATCTTCGCCCCCAGAACCGCCGCTTCCAGCCCGCGCAGATGGTCGGGCCGCTCGTCCAGCTGCCGCCACAGCCGGAAGGCCTCCGCCCCGCGCACCAGCGGGTGCAACCCCTGCACCTCCGCCAGCGCGGCATCGGCCTACTCCAGCAAGGCGGCATCCTGCCCGGCCAGGCCCAGCAGCACCGCCGCCGCCCCGCCCGCCTGCGGCACCGCCGACGGTTTTGTCGCAAACTTCTGCGTTGAACGGCGGAAGTCCCTGATCTTCTTCTGTTAGGCCGCGAGAGCGGCGAACTGGGCAAATGGGCAGAGCCCGGGCGTCATCTGGCCCTTGCGGATCATGTTCGCCACCTCGATGCCTTCGAGCGTTGCCGACGCGGAGACGAAGGACTTGAAGCCCAGCATCGGTCGAATGCGCCTCATGATGATGCGGTGATCCTGTTCGACCATGGTGTTGAGGTAATTGATCCGGACCATCTCGATCGGGATCGGGCAGCCAAAGCTCGGAAGCATGCGGTTGACCGCGCTGATCCCAGCAGTGTTGGCTCCGCTGCGGTCGATGACGGTCTTGCGAGGCAGGCCGTTTACCTCAAGGGCGCGTGCGAAGAACTTGGTCGCAGCCGTCTTGTTGCGCCGCTTCGACAGCATGAAGTCCAGGGTTTTGCCCAGCTTGTCGACAGCTCGGTACAGATAGACCCATTCACCCTTCACCTTGATGTAGGTCTCGTCCATACGCCAGGATCGATCCGTCGGAGTCTTCCGGCGCCGAGCCGTACTTGCAATCAGCGGCGAGTATTTCGCCACCCAGCGGTTCAGCGTCGCATGATCGAGAATGACGCCCCGCTCGGCCATGATCTCTTCGAGGTCACGATACGACACCGTGTAGCGGACATAGAAGAACACCGCGAAGAGGATCACCTCCTTCGGAAACTGCGCACCCTTGAACGAGATCATCGCTCCGCCTCCGTCTGATGTTCTTGGATGAATGCAATGTCCGACCGTGACCCGACCGGGTCAACCACAGAAGTTTGCGACAAAACCGACCATCCATCATCCGGGCGAACACCCCCTTGTCACTCCACCGTTTCCAGCGGTTGTAGAGGGTCTTCGGCGGACCAAACTCCCGGGGTGCGTCGCACCACCTCAAACCATTGCGATTGATGAAGATTAGCTGCAGGCATATGGACCGGCGAGCAGAGTCTGATAGCTCCGGTCACTGATCACCAAAATGCTACCGCAGCGGCGGAACGTCATGGTTTTCCGCAGGATCGCGGCAGGTCACCGGCCATGCACCACCCTCCGGCCTGTCAAACGCTGGGTTCGTCCTCCAGCCCCTATCCGCAGCGACCCTACGGTCGCGGCTTGTTTGCGGTGTGGTGAAAATATCGGCGAACCGCCTTGACGATGGGCAGTTCGCCTGTGCCGCAGGACCGACGGCCTTGCCAGCAGGAAATCATCGCTGCGGCACGGGACCAGTGGGTTTACCCCAGAGCTGTCACCTGTGAAACCGATCATGAGCGCCAGCCCTTCCCATATCGCGCAACGCAGCCATGGTGCAGCCCGTCTGGCCTTTGGCCGCGCTGGCGGCTGGACCAGGCTTGAGAAGTTGCACCAGTCTGGATCGGCCAAGGCTTTCGTGCACCCCACGGGCACTGGGCCAGAGGTGGTCTTTCTGAACACGTCGGGCGGGATGACCGGGGGCGACCGTCTGGCCTATGCGCTAACGCTGGGCGCAGGCTGCCGGGTCACGGCCACCACCCAGACTGCGGAACGCGCTTATCGCAGCGTCGATGGACATGCGACTGTCGAGGTCACACATGACCTTGGTCCCGGCGCGCATCTGGACTGGTTGCCGCAGGAAACCATCCTGTTCGATCATTCGAATCTGCAACGCCAGACAACCGTGACCCTGGCCCGCGGCGCGTCCTGCCTTCTGCTGGAGGCCGTGGTGCTGGGCCGTGCGGCGATGGGCGAGACACTGCGCGCGCTGGATCTGCACGACCGGCGCAAGGTGATGCGCGAAGGTGTTCCCATCCTGGTTGAACCTCTGAGAATGGCCGATGCCGCATTGACCGCCGGGCCGGGCGTTCTGAATGGCGCACGGGCCTTTGCCAGCCTTGCGCTGGTGCAGGACGGGGTCGAGGCGCGTCTTGCGGCAGTGCGGGCCAGTCTGGACGAACCGGGCGTATCTGCGGGGGCTTCAGCTTTTGATGGCAAGCTGACGGTTCGCCTGATGGCCGCCGACGGCTGGCCGCTTCGGCGACAGATCCTGCGGGTGCTCAAGGTGCTGCGCGACAGCCCGTTGCCCCGCGTCTGGCAGATGTGAGGACAAGCGATGAACTTGACACCCCGGGAACGCGAAAAACTGCTGGTCAGCGTGGCGGCCATGGTCGCCCGGGGCCGACTGGCGCGTGGCGTCAAGCTGAACC
>Ga0209571_1001043_pt1 | contig 16520 bp, 15 predicted proteins | sample EBPBio102011_DNA_FD_185866 | JGI IMG/M metagenome (GOLD analysis project Ga0209571, IMG submission 185866) | Wastewater treatment Type I Accumulibacter community from EBPR Bioreactor in Madison, WI, USA - Reactor 1_1/10/2011_ DNA (SPAdes)... | ecosystem: Engineered > Bioreactor > EBPR >...
TCAAGGAACAGGATCCCCGCCCCGCCCGCCACGCTTTCCGACACATCGTCGGGGCCAAGCTCGGACGAGATCCCCAGATAGGTGTTCATCGACCGCTCGCCATCGGGCGAGACGAAGATCATGCTGCGCGAGGTCGGCAGTTCGCCCCCCGGCACCGGGGCATTCACGAAATCGGTGCCCTCGGCGGCCATGGTCTGGGCGTAGAAGCGCCCCAGCGCATCGTCATGCACCCGGCCGATGAAGGCCGTCGACAGGCCGAGCGCACCGATCCCGGCGATGGTATTGGCCACAGATCCGCCGGGCGCCTGCCGCCGGTCCCTCATCGCGGCGTAGAGCATCTCGCCCCGCTCGCGCTCGACCAGTTGCATGATGCCCTTCCCGATCCCCATCAGGTCCAGGAAACTGTCGTCCGCGGTCGAGAAGACATCGACGATCGCATTGCCGATGCCCACCACCTGATAGGTCTTCATACTGTCTTGTCCTCATACAGGCACCATTCCCGGATCGGGCAGATGCCGCATTTCGGCTTGCGCGCCAAGCAGATATATCGCCCGTGCAGGATCAGCCAGTGATGGGCGTGCTGCTGGAACTCGGCCGGGACATTATCCTCGATGGCGCGTTCGACGGCGGATTCGTCCTTGCCCGGGCAGATGCCGCTGCGGTTGCCGACGCGGAAGATATGGGTGTCCACCGCCTGCGCGGGCAGGCGGAACCACATGTTCAGGACGACATTGGCGGTCTTGCGCCCCACCCCGGGCAGGGTCATCAGCGCCGCGCGGCTGGAGGGAACCTCGCCACCGTAGACGTCGATCAGCCGCTGGCTCAGGCGGATGACGTTCTTCGCCTTGTTGCGGTAAAGGCCGATGGTCTTGATATGTTCGATCAGGGCCTCTTCGCCCAAGGCTAGCATCTTCTGCGGCGTATCGGCGATCTGAAAGAGCGCCCGCGTGGCCCTGTTCACGCCCTTGTCGGTGGCCTGCGCCGACAGCGCCACGGCAACCAGCAGGGTGAAGGCGTTCAGATGCTCCAGTTCGCCCTTCGGCTCGGCCTCCGCCTCGCGGAACCGGGTGAAAAGAGCCTTCATGGCGGGGTATTCAAGCTGCCTGACCATGGCGCGTTTCCAGCACGAAAGCACGGCGGCAGCAAGGTGGAGGGATCGAAAGCCATCCACCTTGCCGTCGCCGTGGACCGTCCACCGCAGCCGGAAAACGCCGCGCTTGACCCTGCGGGCGGGCGGCCCTATACGCCCACGGTCCGGGGTCGTCAGGCCATCCGGATCCGATTCCCTTTGCCTGCCCGTCTTCTTCGGCGGGGCCATCGCAAGGGGGCGGAGATCGAAAAGCAGGCGCTACCTCCGGCGGGCCCGTCGCAGACGGGGACCCGAGAGAAGACCGGGAGCTATGGCGCGGCATCACCTCTGCGGAACCACCGCAGGCAGACATGGAGACCGGCGCATGAACCTCATCGCCCAGATCGAGGCGGAACAGATCGCCGCCCTCGGCAAGACCATCCCCGACTTCAAGGCCGGCGACACCGTGCGCGTCGGCTACAAGGTGACCGAAGGCTCGCGCTCGCGCGTGCAGAACTACGAAGGCGTCGTGATCGGCCGCAAGGGCGGCGCCACGCTGTCGGCCTCGTTCACCGTCCGCAAGATTTCCTTCGGCGAAGGCGTGGAACGGGTGTTCCCGCTCTACTCGACCAACATCGACTCGATCGAAGTGGTCCGCCGCGGCAAGGTCCGTCGCGCCAAGCTTTACTACCTGCGCGCCCGCCGCGGCAAATCCGCCCGGATCGCCGAAGACAGCACCTACAAAGCCAAGTCCGAATAAGAGGAGCCGCAGAGATGAAAGAGGGCATTCACCCCGACTATCACTTCATCGAAGTGAAGATGACCGACGGCACCACCTACCGGACCCGCTCGACCTGGGGCAAGGAAGGCGAGACGCTGTCCTTGGACATCGACCCGCTGTCGCATCCGGCCTGGACCGGCCAGTCGGCCAAGCTGATGGACACCGGCGGCCGCGTGTCGAAGTTCAAGAACAAATACGCGGGCCTGGGCTTCTGAGCCTTTCCGCCGCAAAGAACCGGGGCGCGCCGCAGGGCGCGCCCTTTTCCTTTGCGGGAAGGGAAAGCAGCGGGCTTGCCGGGCTTCGGCATTCCGCCCTATAGCGTGGGAGCCGCCGGGACGGGCGGAGGACGGAAGGGGCGGGCATGGCGCATATCATCGTTGTCGGCAACGAGAAGGGGGGCTCGGGCAAGTCCACCACCTGCATGCATGTGGCCACTGCACTGGCGCGGATGGGCCACCGGGTCGGCGCGCTGGACCTTGACCTGCGGCAGAAGACCTTCGGCCGCTATGTGGAAAACCGCCGCGCCTGGATGGCGAAGTCCGGGGTGAAGCTGCCCTCCCCCGACTACCGCGAATTGCCCGAGGCCGATCCCGCCACGCTGGCCCCCGGCGAGAATGCCTTTGACCAGCGGCTGACGGCGGCGGTGGCGAACATGGATCCGGTGAAGGACTTCATCGTGATCGACTGCCCCGGCAGCCATACGCGGCTTTCGCAGGTGGCGCATTCTCTGGCCGACACGCTGATCACGCCGATGAACGACAGTTTCGTCGATTTCGACCTGCTGGCCCGGATCGACGCCGAGACGGGCAAGGTGAAGGGCCCCTCGATCTATGCCGAGATGGTCTGGGGCGCGCGGCAGCTGCGGGCGCAGGCCGGGCTGAAGCCGATCGACTGGATCGTGCTGCGCAACCGCCTTGGCGCCCAGCAGATGCACAACAAGAAGAAGGTGGGCGCGGCGCTGGAAGACCTGTCGCGGCGGATCGGCTTTCGCGTGGCGCCCGGTTTCTCGGAACGGGTGATCTTCCGCGAGCTGTTCCCGCGCGGGCTGACGCTTCTGGACCTGAAGGACAGCGGCGTCGACCAGCTGAACCTGTCGAACATCGCGGCCCGGCAAGAGCTGCGCGACCTGATGACCGCGCTGCGGCTGCCTAATGTGACAATCCAGTTCTGAACAGGACGGCGCGTGCGACGGTGACCTGCCGCACCCCGCCCAGCCGTTGCAGGCGAAGGTCGAAGGCAGAGGGGCCGTCGGCCTCTTTCGGACGGAAGAGGCCCAGCTTTTGTAGGATCGTCAGTGCCTTTGCCATGATTCGTCTCCCTCGGGCCCGTTCTCGGCCGTTTGATGGGACAGTTTTCCCGCCAGAGCCGGGCAGCTTTGTGGCGCGCAGGGGGGCAAAGCGGGGCCATCTTCGGGATCGCGGCGACAGACTGTTTCCCGGGCTTGAGCAACGACGCCGGAAAATGCCAGATGCCGGGACCGGAAATAAGGGGGCGAACCGTGGCGAACCTGCTGTATGACGCGCTTTTCGCGCCGCTGAAGGGGCGGGAAGGGGCTTTCCTGATCCTTGGCGACGGGGCCGGGGTCTCGGGGCGGGCCTTCCATGCGATGGTCGCGCAGGCGGCCCATGCACTGCGCGCGGCCGGGGTGCGGTCCGGCGACAGGGTGGCGGTGCAGGTGGCGAAATCGCCGCTGGCGCTGGCGGTCTATGGTGCGGCGGTGGCGCTGGGCGCGGTGTTCCTGCCGCTGAACACCGCCTATACCCCGGCCGAGGCCGACTATTTCCTCGGCAATGCCACGCCCCGGGTGTTCCTGTGCGACCCGGGCCGCGAGGCGGCGCTTGACCCGGTGGCGGCAGCGCATGGCGCGACTCTTCTGACGCTGGACGGGGCGGGGCATGGTTCCTTCGCCGAGGCCATGGCAGACCAGCCCGACGCGATCGAGGCCGAACCGCGGGGGGCGGAGGATCTGGCGGCGATCCTTTACACCTCCGGCACTACCGGCCGGTCGAAGGGGGCGATGCTGACGCAGGCCAACCTTCTGTCCAATGCGCAGGTGCTGGCCAACCTCTGGCGCTTCACCGAAGGCGACGTGCTCTTGCACGCCCTGCCGATCTTCCACACCCACGGGCTTTTCGTCGCGTCGAACATCAGCCTCCTGACCGGCGGGCGGATGATCTTCCTGCCGGGGTTCGAGCTTGAACCGGTGCTGCGCCTTCTGCCGCAGGCGACGGCGATGATGGGGGTGCCCACCTTCTACACCCGCCTTCTGGCCGAGCCGGGCCTCACGCCCGATGCCGCGCGCCACATGCGCCTTTTCGTCTCTGGCTCCGCCCCCCTTCTGGCCGAGACGCACCAGGACTGGCAGGCGCGGACCGGCCACCGCATCCTGGAACGCTACGGGATGACGGAAACCAACATGAACACCTCGAACCCCTATGAGGGCGAGCGGCGGCCCGGCACCGTCGGGCAGGCGCTTCCGGGGGTCGAGGTCCGGGTCTGCGACGGCAGCGGCGCCGAACTGCCGCGGGGCGAGGTGGGCGTGCTCGAGGTGCGCGGCCCGAACGTCTTTCAGGGCTACTGGAACATGCCCGAAAAGACCGCCGAAGAACTGCGCGCGGACGGCTTCTTCCTCACCGGCGACCTGGCCGTCATGGGCGCGGATGGCTATGTGACCATCGTCGGGCGGGCGAAGGATCTGGTGATTTCGGGCGGCTACAACATCTATCCCTCAGAGGTCGAGGCAGAGATCGACGCGCTGCCCTGGGTCCTGGAAAGCGCCGTGATCGGCCTGCCGCACCCCGACATGGGCGAGGCGGTGATGGCCGTGATCGTGCCCCGTCCGGGCGCAACGCCTGACCCCGAGGGGCTGGCGGCGGCGCTGTCCGAAAGGCTCGCGCGCTTCAAGTTGCCGCGCGCGGTCGAGGTCGTCGCGGAACTGCCAAGAAACACGATGGGCAAGGTCCAGAAGGCCGCGCTGAGGGCGGCCCACAAGGGGCGATTCGGATAGGCTGGCAAGGGCCGTAGACTCTGCCAAGCGGTGACTTTGCCCATTGTTCCCGCCGATGGCCTCAAGGCCATCGGCCAGCGCCCGCCCCGCCATCGGCGGGCGCTTCCGCGCCCATCGGGGCAGGCGCTGGCCTTTGTGGATTTGTGACACAAGCGGTCGAGCGGCGACGCTTCTACACGGGCGGGGGAAACGCGGTGCGTTTCCTGATCCCGCCCGGCCAACCTATAGCGCCCGCGCCAGCACCTCGCAGAAGCGCGCGATCCGTTCGGGCGTCGCCTGCGCAAACCCCGCGACCAGCCCCTCCTGCGCCTTGCCGATGCAGAAGGCCGACAGCGGCACTGGCCCGAACCCGGCGGCGTTCAGGGCCGCGACCGTCCGCGCCTCGGCCCCTTCGGGCAGGCGGATCGTCAGCTGGACGCCCCCTGTCGGATCAGCGACGGGCGGGATCGGCAGGCGGCGGAGCGCTGCGGCAAAGGCGCGCCCGCGCTCGCCATAGAGCCGGGCAATCCGGTGCAGCTGGGCGCGGTACTGCCCGCTCTCGATCAGGTCGGCGAGCGCCCCTTGCGCATGGATGTTCGCCGCCAGCCCGAGCGCCCGCTGTGTGGCGGCCAGGGCACCGGCAAGCGCCGGGGGCGCCACGATCCAGCCGAGCCTCAACGCGGGCATCAGGGCCTTCGACGCCGTGCCAAGGGCCGCAACCTGACCCGGCGCAGACCCCTGCAACGCCGGCAGCGCGCGCCCCTCCCAGTGAAACTCGCTGTCGTAATCGTCTTCGATGACCAGCGCCCCGCACTCGGCCGCCCGCGCCAGCAACGAAGCGCGACGGGCGAGCGTCAGGCGCGCGCCCAGGGGATACTGGTTCGCGGGCGTCACATAGATCAGGCGCGGGCCGCACCCCCAGTCCGCCCGGTCCGGGTCCGCCCCGGCCCCGTCGACCGGCAGGGGCGACAGGCTGAGGCCCGCGCCCCCGAAGGCCGAGCGTGCGCCATTGTAGCCCGGCTCTTCGATCAGCGCCGCATCCCCCGGGTCCGCCAGCGCCACCGCCAGAAGCGTGAGCGAGGCCTTGGCGCTTGGCGTCACCAGCACCTGTTCGGGCGAAACCCGCATGCCCCGGTCCGCCGCCAGCCGCCGCGCGAGCGCCGCGCGCAGGGCCGGCAGGCCGGAAAACTCGCCATAAGCAAAGGCCGCCCCCTGCGCCTGCCGGGCCGCGCGGCGCAGAGCGAGCGCCCAGAGGTCGCGGGGAAAGAGCGCCTCGTCCGGCCGGCCGGGCGCAAAAAGTGCGGGTGCGGGCCATGGCCGCCCTTCGGCGGCAATCCATAGACCCCGCGCGGACAGGGGCGGCGTCGGCCCCGGCGCGGGCGAGGGGGGCAGGGGCGGCGGCGGCAGGATGCGCGGCGCCGCGCCGGGTGCTATGGTGATCGCCCCCTCGGCCCGCAGCAGCTCGTAGGCCGCGTTCACCGTATTGCGCGACAGGCCCAGCGCCTCTGCCGCCGCGCGGGACGATGGCAGGGCGCCCGCCGCCCGTCCCTCTCGGATCGCCGACAGGATCGCGCGGTAAAGCTGCACCGCCCGCGTGCCTTCACCCTCGGGTGTCACAAGGGCCGCGAAGGCATATGGTTCCACGATTTCACCGCAAACTGGATCTTTTGTGGAACCAAAAGGCAGGCTATCCGACCCGAAAGTCAAGGAGAGACGTCATGACCAGCCCGAGCTTCGCCAAGATCCGCAACCCCAAGCGCAAGGTCGACGATAGGGCGGTGGCGCATGCCATCCTTGACCAGGGCCTTGTCGCGCATGTGGGGTTCGTGATCGACGGCCGTCCGATGGTCATGCCCATGGCCTACGCGCGGGATGGCGAGCGGCTCTATATCCACGGCGCCTCGAAAACCCGCATCGTGGCCAAGACCGGCGGCCTGCCGCTCTGCCTGACGGTCACGCACCTGGACGGGATCGTCTGCGCGCGCTCGGGCTTCAACCATTCGGTCAACTACCGCTCGTGCGTTGTCCACGGCACCGGCCGCTGGATCGAGCCGGGGGCCGAGTTCGACCGCGCGCTCTGGCTCATCACTGACCATTTGCTGCCCGGCCGCAACGCCGAGGTGCGCGAGGCCACGTCGCAAGAGATGAAGGCGACGGGCGTCCTGGCCGTGGATGTCGAGGCGGTGACGGTGAAGGTCCGCACCGGCGGCCCGGTCGACGAGCCCGAAGATCACGCGCTTGATATCTGGAGCGGCGTCCTGCCGGTCACGATGGCGATCGGACGGGGAGTGCCGGACGGCCATACCGCCCAGACACGGGCCGAGCCGCCCAGCCTGTCGGCCGCGCGGCGCAAGTTCACGGCGTGACGGGCCGTCAGCGCCCCACGCCTGCGTAGGCGGCGAAGCCCGCCGCCTTGGCATCGGCAGGGTTGTAGACGTTGCGCAGGTCGGCCATGACCGGATGCGTCATCGACCGCGCGATCCGCTTGAGGTCAAGCGCCCGGAACTCGTTCCATTCGGTCAGGATGACCAGCACGTCCGCGCCTTCCGCCGCCGCGTAGGCGTCATCGCGCCACTCGACGCCCGGCAGCAGGTGATGCCCCTCGCGCGCGCCCTGCGGATCGACGGCGCGCACCTTCGCGCCGCTTCCGACCAGCGCCGGCACGATGGTTAGCGAGGGCGCATCGCGCATGTCGTCGGTGTTGGGCTTGAAGGTCACGCCAAGGACCGCGACCGTCTTGCCGTTCACCGACCCGTCGCAAAGGTCGGTGATCTTCGTCACCATGCGCCGCTTGATCTCGTCGTTGACCTTGATGACCGTCTCGACGATCTGCATCGGCGCGGCATATTCCTGCGCGGTCCGCGCCAAGGCCTGCGTGTCCTTCGGGAAGCAGGACCCGCCATAGCCCGGCCCGGCATGCAGGAACTTGTTGCCGATCCGCCCGTCCAGCCCCATGCCCTTCGACACCGCCTTCACATCCGCGCCGACCCTTTCGCAGAGCGTCGCGATTTCGTTGATGAAGGTGATCTTGGTCGCAAGGAAGGCGTTCGCGGCGTACTTGATCATCTCGGCCGTTTCGAGGTCGGTATAAAGGATCGGGAAGTCGCGCAGGAAGAGCGGCCGGTAGACCTCGCCCATCACCTGCTTCGCGCGGTCCGAGGTCACGCCGACCACCACCCGGTCGGGGCGCATGAAATCGTCGATCGCGGCACCCTCGCGCAGGAATTCGGGGTTCGAGGCCACGTCGAAGCGTGCGTCCGGGGCGGCGGCGCGGATTGCGTCCGCCACGGCGCGGTTGGTGCCGACGGGCACGGTCGACTTGGTGACGACGACCGCATAGTCGGTCAGCGCCCCGCCGATCTCGCCCGCGGCGGCCATCACGTAGCTCAGGTCCGCATGACCATCGCCGCGCCGGGTCGGCGTGCCCACGGCGATGAAGATGGCATCGGCGCCCTTGACTGCCTCGGTCAGATCGCCGGTGAACGAGAGCCGCCCGGCGGCGACGTTCTTGGCCATCAGCACATCAAGGCCCGGCTCGAAGATCGGAACCTGACCGGCCTTCAGCATCTCGACCTTGCGGGGGTCCTTGTCGACGCAGACGACCTCATGGCCGAAATCCGAAAAGCAGACGCCAGAGACAAGACCGACATAGCCGGTACCGATCATTGCAATCTTCATCCTGACCTCACACGCTTTTTTTTACTGATGCGGCGCCTCTGATGGGCCGAAGCGCGGCCACTGTCAACGAGACGCGTGGCGGCACTGTGGCCGTTCGCAGCCTTTGTTCGGGCATCAGAAACGATGGGGCGAGAGCGCCGCGGACAATCCATCCATTCCGCCCCCCGAAAGGATGGCAGAGATCCGCCGCGCCGTGGCGGGTGCCAGCGTCAGGCCGATGTGGCCGTGGCCGTAGGCATGAAGGACGGCCGGTCCGGCACGCCCCGGCCCGATCACCGGCAGGCTGTCGGGGATCGAGGGGCGAAAGCCCATCCAGCTGCGCGAGGGCGCCCCGAGGCCCGGAAAGATCGTCCGCGCGCCTTCTTCAAGGCGCCTCAGCCGGTGGGGCGAGGGGGGCGCGGTCAGCCCGCCGAGTTCGACGGTGCCCGCAATGCGCAGCCGCCCCTGCATCGGGCAGATGTAGAAGCCCCGCGCCGTCGGGCAAGTCGGGCGCGTGAGCGGCGCACGCGCCATGTCCCATTCAAGATGATAGCCCCGCTCGGTGTCGAGCGGCACCCGGTCGCCCGCCATCCGCGCCAGCCGGCGGCTGTGCGCACCCGCCGCTATGACGGCGTGGCGGGCGCTGAGGTTCAGGCCCGGCCCGGTCAGCGTGACGGCCGCGCCCTCTACCGAAAGCGTCTCTACCGGCGCGCGGAGGAACCGCGCCCCGGCCCGCGCGGCTGCCTCGGCGATCAGCACCATGACCCGCCCCGGATCGGTCAGGAAGCGCGCGCCGGGAAAGAAGGCCCCGCCACCCCCGGCGACGGGCAGGCCGGGCTCCAGCGCCTGCAATTCGCCCGCCGAAAGCAACTCGACCGTGACCCCGAGCGACCGGCGAAAAGCCAGGTCGGCCTTGGCGGCAGCAAGCCCGGCGTCGGTCTGATACCAGTAAAGGCACCCGCGATCCTGCATCAGATCGCCCGCGCCGATGTCGGCCGCGAGTCCGGCCCAAAGCGCGGACGCGTCGGCCAGAAGCCCCGCCAGCACCCGCGCATTCGCCTCGGCCCGCGCCGGAAGCGACTGGCGCAGGAACCTTGCGAGCCACGGCGCCAGCGCCGGAAGCGCTGCCTGCCGGATGGCGAGCGGAGAGTTGCGGTCGAACAGCAGCGAGGGCAGCGCGCGCAGCACGGCCGGGGTGCCGACCGGCTGCACGGCATAGTCGGCGATCGTCCCGGCATTGCCGTAAGAGGTGCCCGACCCCGGCACCTCGGGGTCGATCACCAGAACCTCGCGCCCCTCGGACGCGAGCCGGTGGGCGATGCACAGGCCGACGACGCCGGCCCCGATGACCGCGACCTCGGCCTGCTGCACGGTTCCGCTCAGAGCGCCGCTTCGAAAAGCGCGCGGGTATTCTCGCGCGTCATCGGAATCGGGTTGCCGCCGCAGGACGGATCTTCGAGCGCCATCTCGGTCAGCATGTCCAGATCCTCGCGCTTCACGCCCATCGCCGACAGGTTCTCGGGGATGTCGAGCATCCGGCGAAGCCGCATCACCTGCTCGCGGAAGCCGTTGAAGCCGCCCTCGATCCCCAGATAGGCCGCCGCCGCGTTGATGCGGTCCTCGATCGCCGGGCGGTTGAAGTCCAGAACCATGGGCATGACGACTGCGTTCGTAGTGCCATGATGGGTGTTGTAGTTCGCGCCGACCGGATGGCTGAGCGAATGGATGGCGCCGAGCCCCTTCTGGAAGGCGACCGCGCCCATCGCGGCGGCGCTCATCATGTGCGCCCGCGCGTCAAGGTCGTTGGGGTTGGCATAGACCTTGGGCAGGTTCTCGAACACGAGCCGCATCCCTTCCAGAGCGATGCCCTGGCTCATGGGGTGGTAGAAGGGGCTCGAATAGGCCTCGAGGCAATGGGCGAGCGCATCCATGCCGGTGCCGGCGGTGATGAACCTCGGCATGCCGACGGTCAGCGCCGGGTCGCAGATCGTGACGGCGGGCATGAGTTTGGGGTGGAAGATGATCTTCTTCTTGTGGGTCGCCGAATTGGTCAGCACCCCGGCGCGCCCGACCTCGCTGCCGGTTCCGGCCGTGGTCGGCACCGCAATGATCGGCGCGATCTTCGAAGCGTCCGCGCGGGTATACCAGTCGTCCACATCCTCAAGGTCCCAGACCGACAGGTCCGGGCGCTGGTCGGCCATGAGCGCGATCATCTTGCCAAGGTCCAAGGCCGAGCCGCCGCCAAAGCAGATCACCCCGTCATGCTTGCCGGCCTTGTAGACCGCGATCCCGGCCTTCATGTTTTCCTCGGTCGGGTTCGCGTCGACCTCGGAGAAGAGCGCGCGGCCAAGACCGGCCTTGTCGAGGATGTCGAGCGCCTCTGCCGTGATCGGCAGGCCGGCGAGCGCCTTGTCGGTCACCAGGAGGGGCCGCTTCAGCCCGATCGACGTGGCATGGTCCGCCAGTTCGGAAATCCGGCCGACGCCGAACTTGATGGCGGTCGGGTAGGACCAGTTGCGGTTGGGGACGGAGTGGGCCATGGCTCAGACCTTTTTCAGATGGAAGGATTTCGGTCGGGTGACCGAATGGAAGCCGAGATACGAAAGCGACCCGCCCCGCCCGGTGTCCTTGGTGCCGGTCCAGCAGAGCGCCGGGTCCAGGTAGTCGGCACGGTTCATGAAGGTCGTGCCGGTGTCGATCTGGGCGCCAAGGGCGGCGGCGGTGTCATAATCCTCGGTCCAGATCGAGGCGGTCAGCCCGTAGGGGCTGTCGTTCATCAGCCTGAGCGCCTCTTCGTCGCCCGACACTTTCATGATGCCAACGACAGGGCCGAAGCTTTCCTCCATCATCACCCGCATGGAATGGTCCACATCGACCAGCACCTGCGGCGCAAGGTAGGCGCCGCCATCGTCGGCCGCGAACTTCTTGGGGTCGATCAGCGGCTTCGCGCCCGCGGCGATGGCTTCGGCGACCTGGTTGCGGACGGTCGTGGCGAAACGCTTGTTGGCCATGGGGCCGAGCGTCGTCGCCGCATCGAACGGATTGCCGAGGTTCAGCCCGTTGACCCAGGCCGCAGCGCCTTCGACAAAGCGGTCATAGTGCTTTTCATGGACATAGATGCGCTCGATCCCGCAGCAGCACTGGCCCGCGTTATACATCGCCCCGTCCATCAGCGTGTCGATCGCCGCCTCGACATTGGCATCATGGCGGACATAGCCGGGGTCCTTGCCGCCAAGCTCGAGCCCGAGCGGCGTGAAAGTCCCCGCCGCCGCCCGTTCGATGGCCTGACCGCCGCCGACCGAGCCGGTGAAGTTGACAAAGCCGAAGGACCGCGCCGCGATCAGCGCCTCGGTCGTCTGGTGGTCAAGGACGACGTTCTGGAACACATCATCCGGCACGCCCGCCGCATGGAAGGCCTCTGCCAGCCGCTCGCCCACCAGAAGCGTCTGGCTCGCATGCTTCAGGATCACCGTATTCCCGGCGATCAGCGCAGGGACGAGCGTGTTGATCGTCGTCAGATAAGGATAGTTCCAGGGCGCCACGATGAAGACCACGCCCACCGGCTCGCGCACCAGATAGCGGCGGAAGGCGTTCGAATCCTCGATCATCTCGGGCGAAAGCGTCTTTTCGGCGATCTCGGACATATAGTCGGTCCGGGCATTCACCCCACCGAACTCGCCGCCAAAGCGGGTCGGGCGACCCATCTGCCAGGCGATTTCCTCGACCACCGGGTCCTTCATCGCATTCAGCCGCGCGACGCCGGCCTTCACCAGCGCGATGCGTTCGGAAAGCGGCCGCTTCGCCCAGCCCTTCTGTGCCGCGCGGGCGCGGTCGACGGCCGACTGGGCCTCGGACAGGGTAAGGGGCGTTCGTTCGGCATAGACCGAACCGTCGACGGGGGTGATGAGCTGGATCGGTTTCATCGGATCGGTCCTTGGTTGTCGCTCGGTCTGGCGCTCAGGCGCGCTCGAGCAGGCGTTGCAGTTCGAAGTCGGTCACCACGCGGTCGGTTTCCGAGATTTCCCATTCGCAGGCATGGACGTAATGGTCCACCACATCATCGCCGAAGGCCGCGCGCAGCATCTTCGAGCCGTTGAGAAGCGCCGAGGCGTCGCGCAGGTTCTTCGGAATCTCGCGGATGCCCTTGGCCGAATACATGTCGCCCGAAAGCTCGGGTTCCAGATCCAGCTTGCGGTCGATCCCGTCAAGTCCGGCGGCCAGAAGGGCGGCGCAGGCCAGATAGGGGTTCACGTCGGCGCCGGGGATGCGGCATTCGACACGGATGGCCTTGGTATGTTCGCCGCAGATGCGGAAGCCCGCCGTGCGGTTGTCGGACGACCAGACCGCTTTCGTCGGCGCAAAGAGCCCGACGGTAAAGCGCTTGTAGCTGTTCACATAGGGCGCAAGGAAGGCGGTGATGTCGCGGGCGTGGGTCAGCTGGCCCGCCAGGAAGTGCTTCATCATGGCCGACATGCCATGCGGATCGGCCTTGTCGGCAAAGGCGGGCTTGCCGTCGAGCGTCCAGAGCGACTGGTGGATGTGCGAGGACGAGCCGGCCTTCTTCGTGTCATACTTGGCCATGAAGGTGACGGACCGGCCCTGCGACCAGGCGATTTCCTTCACCGCCTGCTTGACGACGATATGGTTGTCGGCGGTGTCGAGCGCGTCGGAGTAGCGGTAGTTGATTTCCTCCTGCCCGCTGTCGGCCTCGCCCTTCGAATTCTCGACGGGGATGCCCGCGCCGTAAAGCCCGTTGCGGACCGCGCGCATCACATCCTCTTCCTTCGAGGTCTGGAAGATGTGGTAATCCTCGTTATAGGCGCTGATCGGCTGCAGATGGCCCGTGCCTTCGTCGCGCAGCTCCTCGTAGCTGTTCTCGAAAAGGTAGAATTCCAGCTCTGTCGCCATCATCGCCGAAAAGCCCATGGCCTTGGCGCGCGCGACCTGCGCCTTCAGGATGGCGCGCGGCGAATGGGGCACCTCTTCGTGGGTGTGGTGGTCCAGCAGATCGCAGAAGACCATCGCCGTGCCGGGCAGCCACGGCACATGCCGCAGGGTCGCCAGGTCGGGCTTCATGACATAGTCGCCATAACCCTTTTCCCAACTCGAGGATTTGTAGCCGGGGACCGTGTTCATCTCCATGTCGACGGCCAGCAGGTAGTTGCAGCAGTGGGTTTCCTCCCACCCGCCATCAACGAAAAACTGCGCATGGAACCTCTTGCCCATGAGCCGCCCCTGCATGTCGGGCGCGGCGACCAGCACCGTGTCGATGTCCCCGTTTTTTACCGCCTTGCGCAGGCTGTCGAGCGTCAGATTTCCGGCCATGTCTATCCTCCCTGGGTCGGGCGCACATCGCCTCTTCCGGCGCGGGCCCCTCTGTCTTGTCCGTCTCGGGCGGGGGTGCCCCCCCCGCGTCAGCCTGCGTCAGCCTGCGTCGGCTCGGTGCCGGCCGCGTTGCAACTCGTTCAAGGCCGCGCGCAGGACCGGCGCCAGCCGGTCGGCCATGCGACGCTCGTCCTCGGGCGTGGCGATCAGGTCGTTGCGCACTTCCAGCATGGCATGGTCCAGATCATAGGGCGTGGCCAGATGCCTGAGAGTATGCGTAACCCCGTCCAGAGCGGAATAGGGTTCGTTCAACCGCGCGTCGAGCCCGCTGTGTGCCTGCGCCTGCGCATGGATCGCCTCCGCAAAGGACGGATCGGCGTCATGGATGATGCCGAACTCGACGGTGCGGGGCTGGCCGAAATAGACCGGCGTGAAGGAATGGATTGTGACGATGACCGGCCGCCGCCCCATCGCCAGCCGCCGCGCCACCTGGTCGTGCAAGGCCGCGACGAAGGGCAGGTAGAAAGTCTCGGTCCGCTTCAGCCGCTCTGCCGGCGTGACGGCGGTATTGCCGGGAATGTCGAAAAGCTCGCTTTTCGCGGGCATTGCGCCGGGGCTGTGGGGCGGGCGGTTCAGGTCGTAAAGAAGCCGCGAGGCGGTGGCGTGGATCAGCGTGCCGTCCAGCCGTTCGGCCAGCCCCCGCGCCAGGCCGAGCGCACCGGGATCCCAGGCGACATGGGCCCGGCGCGTCGCGGCGTCGAGCCCGAGCGCGCCGAAGGGCGCGGGAAACTTGTTCGAGGCATGTTCACAGACGAAAAGGAAATCGCTCGCGGCCTCGGGCCGTTCCAACGCGAAAACGCTGTGGACTTTCGCCCCGTCCAAACCCATCCTGCGCCCCATGAAGCCCCGCCCGGCCAGTGACCGCTCCGGGGGAAAGGCTCCATGGTCGCGGGGGCGCTGTCAAGATAGTTTCCGGGCGATTTTTTCTGTTACGATCTTTTCCACGCAAGGCCGCGCAAAGACGGCCGGGGACGGGCGCAGGGGCAGGACGAAGGGCGGGAGGACGGTTGTGAGCCAGAAAGCGGCGCGCGAGGCGCGGCCCACCGTCGAGCAGCAGATCAAGGCGGCGTTCGACACTCTGACGCGCGCCGAACGCCAGTTGGCCAGCCATGTGATGCGCAACTATCCGGTTGCGGCGCTGGGCTCGATCACCGCGCTGGCCAAAGGCGCAGAGGTGTCGACGCCGACGGTGGTGCGGCTGGCGCAAAAGCTCGGCTACCGCGGCTATCCCGACTTTCAGTCCGTGGTCCGGGGCGAGGTCGAGGAGCGCCTGATCTCGCCCCTGGCCAAGCATGACCGCTGGGCGGAAGGCGCGCCGCAGACCCATATGTTGAACCGCTTCGCCGATGCGGTCATGGGCAATCTTCAGGCGACGCTGGCGCAGATCGACCAGGCCGAGTTCGACGCGATTGCCGCCCTGATGGCCGACCCCAAGCGCCGGATCTATGCCACGGGCGGGCGCATCACCCACGCGCTGACCGACTATTTCGTCACCCACATGAACGTCATCCGCGCCAACGTCGCCGCAATCGGCGAGCGCGGCAATGCCTGGCCCCCGGCGCTGATCGACTTGCGGCCGGGCGATGTCCTCTTCCTTCTGGACATCCGCCGCTACGAAAACCGTGTGCTCGAGATTGCCGAGATCGCGGCAGGGCAGGGGGCGGAGGTCGTGCTGATCACCGACCCCTGGATATCGCCCGCCGCCGCCTTCGCGCGTCACCGCCTGTCGGTTCAGGTCGAGGCGCCCTCGGCCTGGGATTCGACGGTCGCGATCCTTCTGATCATCGAAACGCTTCTGGCGGCGATCGAAAACCTGACCTGGGACGAAACGCAGGAGCGGATGAAGCAGCTCGAGGATCTCTATGCCCGCGCCCGCTTCTTCCGGCGGGGAAAATAGGTTCAGACGGGGCTCAAACCGGGCGCGGACCGGCGGCGAGCGGCCGGCGCGTGGCGCCGAGGGCATGAAGGACAAGCCCGATCAGAACGGTCAGGCCGCCGACCAGCGTGTTCGTATCGACGCGCTCGTCAAAGAAGATCCAGACCCAGACCGGCGACAGAAGGACTTCGAGCAGGGTCAAAAGCCCCGCCTCCGACGCCGGGATGACCCGCACCCCGGCACTGAATAGCGCCATGCCGCCGGTAATCGTCACGGCCCCCATGACCATCGCCAGAATCCAGGCCGACGGCGGAACCGACAGGCCTTCCCCGCGCACCGTGATCATCGTGAAGGCCACGGCCAGGGACAGGCAGGTGCCGATCAGAAGCGAGGGCGTCGAATCGCCCAGCCGCGCGGCCCGCTGCGACAGCGTGAAGACGGAAAAGCCCGCCGCCGAGGCGAGCGCGGCGAAATTGCCGGACGCGAGCGACAGCCCGTCGCGCAGGATGTCGTCACGCATCATGAGGAAGATGCCGACCCCGGCGATCGCGATGGCGGCCCAAGTCGTGGCCCGCACATGTTCGCCCAAAACGGGCCGCGCAAGCATCGCGGTGATGAGGGGGGCTGCGGCAAAAAGGAATGCGGCCGATGCGATGGTGGTGTTCTGCAAAGCATAGATCGCGCCGGAAAAGGCCACGATCAGCCCCAGCCCGCCGATCAGCCCGGCCCAACCCGTGCCCCGGATACGCGCCGCAATGCTGCCCCC
>Ga0209571_1001046_pt1 | contig 16497 bp, 10 predicted proteins | sample EBPBio102011_DNA_FD_185866 | JGI IMG/M metagenome (GOLD analysis project Ga0209571, IMG submission 185866) | Wastewater treatment Type I Accumulibacter community from EBPR Bioreactor in Madison, WI, USA - Reactor 1_1/10/2011_ DNA (SPAdes)... | ecosystem: Engineered > Bioreactor > EBPR >...
GTGGGGCGTCGGCATCGTGGTCCTCGCGCTGGCGGCGACCTTCGCCCGCAAGCAGGGCCTTGTCGATGGCGAGACGGTGGATCGCATCGTGATGGGTGCCATCGGCCTGATGGTGGCATGGTTCGGCAACCAGATGCCCAAGCGGTTCGTGCCCAGCGCGCGGGCGCGGCAGGCACAGCGGGTGGCGGGCTGGTCGATGGCGCTCAGCGGGCTGGTGTATGCGGGGTTCTGGATCGCGGCGCCGAAGGATGTCGCGGTGATCGGCGGCTCGCTGGCGGTGCTGCTCGGCATCGCGGTGACGGTGGCCTACTGCCTGTCGCTGCGGAACAAGGCGCGGGTGTCCGTCTGACGGACGCATGTTCGTGGTGATGTCAGGGCGCGGACTGGGGCCGGCGCATTTTCGATACCCTCCACGCGCCACCACTGACTGCATGCCTTGCAAGGTTGTGCGACGATCAGAGGCCGCTCCCAAGGACGTGACAGGGCCCGCCAGCCCCGCGTCGAACTGCCCGGCGTTCCCCAAGGCATGGTCCAGTCGGGCAACGATCGCCTCCCCTGCCGTCCAAGAGAGTAAAGAAGAAACATGGCGCTAGCGGACCAAGTGGTGACCATTCTCGTCCCTCATTTCCGTATATTGCCGGGGAACGCCTTTCCTAGCCCTCTGTCCCAGACCGAGAAAAGCCAATGAACATGAAGCGTACGTGCGCCCTTCTCGCAACTTTCTTGGTGGCCGTTACCTGTCTGGCACCATCGCTCGCTCGATCCGACGCGCGAGCGGCGTCCCGGGAATTGCCATCGGGCTCCCTCACGCCGGCAGAGCGCGGCAGGTTTGCGCACGCTTACGTGTTGAAGTGGGGGCCCTATGTGGAACGGGTCTTCAAAGTGCCGGTGGGTGTGTGGGCCAAGCGCATGGTTTCGACGTTCGTGCACGCTGATTCGAGCAACTTCCGAAATGCACTTGAACGCACAACCTTCGAGGGGGCCTCGGCCGAGCTGAGTGGGGCCGGGAGCAAGCTGTCGGACCAGCAAGTCATCGACACGATGGCGCGGGCCAAGCTGGTGCCGGCGCTGAGCAGCCCGGATCTGGTGGTGCAAGCGTTGGGATCGGCGGCTTCGGACCTCGTGTACACGCCGGTCACCCCGTGCCGGATCCTGGACACACGCCTGGCGGACGGCGCGATCGCCGGTAATTCCAGTCGGGATTTCAATGCGGTGGTGGGTTCGGCCGGCAACTTCAGTAGCCAGGGCGGCAGCACGACCGATTGCGGTATGGTGGCAACGGGGCAGGCCGCTGTAGTGATCAACGTCACGGCGGTCTCACCAACTACCGCTGGCTACGCAACCGTTTACCCATTTGGCACTGCACGTCCTCTAGCGGCTAGCGTTAACTACGGCCTGGGCGCGATCGTCAACAACACGGTCGTCACCAAGCTGCCCAGTCCGCTGACCAGCAAAGACTTTTCAATCTACACCTTCGCCGCGTCACATTTTGTGGCGGACATCGTCGGTTTCTACGCTCCACCGCAAGCTACCGCGCTGCAGTGCACACGCCAGCTCGGCAACTTCGTGAACGTGCCCGCCAACACCTATGGATTCGGTGTCAGCGTAACGTGCCCAGCCGGCTACACAGCAACTTCCCTTGGCATCGAGGCGGCCGCAAACGTGGTGATGGCCGACTCGTCTATCAACTCATCTGGTGGCACAGTGTTCACCTACAACCTCGGTTCGACGGCGCAGTCGACGCGCGGCTGGGCCCAGTGTTGCAGGGTGCCGGGCCGCTGATGGAGTGAGTTGGCGGCGTGGGCTAGCAAAAGCCGCGCTCCGTCTTGCAAGCGTCGGCCTTTTTCGACGCGCGAGATTGAGCGGCTTCTCAAAGAGAACGAGATTTCAGAAAAGGCGACAGCGTGCTTTGCGCGGGCGGTGCCGTGAAGTACGCCTGGATCTGAAGACAGAGCGGCTAACAGGTGCGGCGGCTCTACCATGCGCTGGGTATGTCGCCAAGCGGTTACTACGCGTGGCGTGGGCGCCGTCCGGACGCACGGGCCCAGGAGAGCGTCCGTCTGCTACAGCAGATCGAACAGTTGCACCGAAGAAGATGGGCCGATCCCGGAAATCCGCCCCGCAGATCACCGACACTTGGAAAAGTTTAACCTGCCCCCTGTTTGCTGCTTTGGTTTTGTTGGCTTTGTGCGTGCGACTCAGCCCGGTAATGCCGCAACACTGCGTTGGCCGCATGGCCGGCGTCTCGCGCCACCGGCACCCGCAACACGTACAGCGTGCGCGTGGACTGGGACGTGACGCTGGACGTGCGTGCGCGCGATACCAGGCCGATCGAGAACTCCAGCGCATCCCGCACCGCCTCTGCACGGCGCACGCATTCCACGCGCCGTGAGCCGGTGGCCGACAGCGGGAAGTAGCCTTCGCCGATCAGCACGCCACTGTCCGCGAACCGCACCTCCACTCCTGCTTCCGGGATCGATTCGGGAGGCCGGTAATAATTCACGATCACGCTGCGTGCGGGAATGCGCGCCTCTGCTTCGCGGAACCTGCGGAACGCGTCGGCGGGCACGGTCCACCGCGCGATAAGCCCTTCTCCACGGCGCATGGCCCGCACGCGCCCTGCGTGGCGCACGTAGTGGAAGAACGCGATCCGCCCCAGCAACGCCGGGAACATGCCCAGCACCAGCCACGGCGCGCCGTTCCCGTTGTGGATGCGCACATCGATCACGCCCGCGATGACCAACGCAATGCCGGCCAGGCCAAGCATGCCCGAGACCACGGCGTTGCGGCCGGGACGGATGCCACGGCTTCTGGATCGTTTGGCCATGAAGACAACCCCGGAGTCAGAGCGGACATTCCTACTGTCCGCAACGTTGTCGCCGGATCGCAGCGGCCACGCGAATGGGGTCAGGTTCATTTCCCTACCCCGATGTGCGGACTTCACGGATGACTTGCACGACTCCATTTGCGCAACCATCAAGACCCCACTCGCATGGATGCGACATGGCCCGCCTGCCTCGACTCGACCTACCCGGCATTCCGCAGCACATCGTGCAGCGGGGCAACGACCGGCAACCCTGCTTCGCCGATGCTGCCGATTATCTTCGCTACCATCAGGAACTGCGCGAAGCCGCACGCAAGTACGGCTGCGCCCTCCATGCCTACGTGTTGATGACCAACCACGTGCACCTGCTGGTTACGCCAGAATCACCCGGCGACACATCGCGCATGATGCAGGCCATCGGCCGCAGATACGTCGGCGCATTCAACGCTCGATACCGGCGCACCGGCACGCTCTGGGAAGGACGCTTCAAATCCGCACTGGTCGACAGCGGCGCCTACCTGCTCACTTGCTATCGCTACATCGAACTCAATCCCGTGCGCGCGGGCATGGTGCGCGGACCGGGCGACTACCGATGGTCCAGTCATCACTGCAATGCACTTGGCGAATACGACGCCGGAATCACGCCGCATCCGAACTACCTCTCACTCGGCACAGATGCCGTCGCCAGGCAAGCCGCTTATCGCGATCTGTTCAAGGACGCACTGGACACAACGCACGCCGATGCACTGCGCGACCACACCCGCCAGAACAAAGCCTTCGGCAACGACCGCTTCCGCAGCAGGATCGAAGCGCTCATCGGCCGCAGCATGGAGATCCGCTCACGTGGTCGGCCAGCGTCAGCTTCTGGGAAATGTACCTGACCCCTTTTTCCGACGTCACTCCCGCCCCATGGACAGCCACGTCGCGCAGCCGAGCCCTGACCAGGTGGATGACGGCGTCACGTAGGGCGGTCCGAACTTGGGGTAGGCCTTGACCGGCGTGAACGCCTTCGCCGGTTTGGGAGGATCAGGCTGCCTGACCTCCAACTGCCCTGAGGTTGCGCAAAGGGTCTTCCCGTCCTTGTCGACGATCAGGCCTGCAGTGAACACGCCAAGCGGCCTGCCATTGAAGCCGTACACCACCTGGATGTCAGGATTGTCTCCCTCCAGATAAGCCACAGGCTTGCCGCCCCACAGGAAGATCGTCCGCCCTCCCTCATCGGGCGCGATGTACGCCACGGCGCTTCCGCGCTCGTCATAAAGCGAGACATCCTCCTGGGCGAGCGCCGACCCGGAGATGAGGAACAACGCGACCTGCAGGACGTGCATTCGAGACTTCATTACGAGCTCCAACACTGGAATCAGGCCGACCTTGGAACTGCCCCCCAAAGCGGACAAACGGAGAACGGGGTCAGTCGATTCTCAGCACGTACCAATATCAACTGGCTGACTTCAGAAAAACTCGACTCTGACCCTTGTTCTGTCCTTGGCGTCCAACAACTGACTATCTGAAAAAATGAACCTGACCCCATTCTTCCTTTCTCTTGGCGTTAGCGGCTGCTGACACATTGGCGCAACCGGTTTCGCGCTGCGAGGCCATCGGTCCAGTCGATGTCCGCGACCGCGCGGCCGGCCATCTCCACGGTGAAGTGTTCCACATCCAGCATCGTGCCCAGCGCCGCCTCGATGTTCGGCACGGTCAGGCCAATCGCTCCGGCTGGAATCCCCGGTACCGAGAAGTTCAAGGCGTTCACCGTTTGCGGTGGGTACTTCGACTGTTTGAGCGTCACGGCAACGGTCTGGGTGGTCGAAGGACTGGGAATGTCCGTGCTCCAGAAGATCAGCATTCCGCCCTGGTAGGCCTCTGCCGGACCAACGATACTGACCGCACCGTCGGCCTTGCTCCACATGGCAACGCAATTGTCTCCGGGAGCCGAGCCACGGCTGGCCTGAAAGAACTTCCACTCACCCTGTCTGTAGCGTTGGTAAGCCGGATCCGCGTCCAGCGTCTGCTGGCCCGCTTCGGCCTCCAGCATCCGTTTGCGCACCTCCACATTCCTGGCGGCCTGCTCGTTGATGGCGATGCTCATGGCGTCGTAACTGGGTGGGCCGGGGTCTGCGAAAATATTGCAGCCTTCGCATGTGTAGCCGCCGGCGTATCCGCCTCTGACCTCATCAGCGCTGCTGGTATCGGCGCGCTTTGCCGTTTCAACGCACAGAGGCACAGCCGCAATCCCGTGTGAGCCTCCGCCAACGCCGATCTGCTGTTCACCGGGCCCAGGACCCGCCGGACAGGGGTAGTTGGCCAACGCGGGCTGCGATATCCAGCCAAGCACTGCGAACAGAAGAAGAACGACCGATGCCCTCATGGATTCAACACTCCAGTGATTCTGCGATTTTTGCCGCCCGTCGAGGACCATTGCGACCTGTGGAAAAATGTACCTGACCCCTTTTCCCATTGCGACCTGTGGAAAAATGTACCTGACCCCTTTTCCCACAAGCCCGCCTATGCGGGTTGCCCCCCTTTTCTCCTTTCGGAGGCTCGCGTCAGTCGGTGGGAAATGTACCTGACCCCTTTTCCCCTCCTTTTCCCACCTGTGGGAAATGTACCTGACCCCTTTTCCCAGTCTCAAGCCCACCTTACGCGGGTTCAATGCTGCCTGAGGAATTCCTCGATCTCATTGGGAAGATCTTGATGATTAACTAAGCGGCTAAGTACAGTTCTACCTTCATTCGTGACCGACGCTAACTCATTCCTAACAAATGTGATAATTCTCTTATTCTTCAAATGACCAACGAATTCGCGCGCGAACGGAGGATCACTTTGGGCAGCACCACGCTGAGTTAGCCCACGAATCTGACTGTTTTTCTGATCCGCTAAGTGCTCACAGATCTTCAATACAATTGAAAATTTAGGATGATGCTGAAGTTCGAAATACGCGGGAACATTATCAGTTAAGGCACCGGAGTACTTGAGCCATCCAATCGCATTTTGACCAATTAGCACGGCAGGCTCACCGTTGACTCGGACGACAAAGTTTGAAGTCGCGTCAACTCCCAAGAAATTCGCTCCTTGGACAGTTGCTCCACTAAGGTCACATTCGAATACCACTGCAGAGCCAAAGTCGCAGCCGTCAAGTTTGCAATCAGCCAAAATGACGCGATCTAGAATTGCCCCTTCAAACTCGCTGTTCGAAAGATCTGCGCCCTTAAAAGTCACTTCGTTCCAAGACGAACCTTTGGCATGAAGCATTAGCTTCTTTCGGCCGAGCGCCGCCGGTGTCAGATCTAAATCCTTGATGGACATGTTCTCGAAATCGAAACCAGCCCCCCCTGGCCTACCTAGAACACGATGCATGGCCTTCGCGAGGCCACCTTCTTGACCTGCAAGTAAGTCACTACTCAGTGATAGATAGGTACCAAGGTGCGGCAGTTGGCGTTTTGCCCAATGAGACTGCAGTGCGCCTTGGAAAGCCTGAGTGATATCTTCAGGAGCTGACGCAACGAACGAACGCATAGGCGCGGTAATAGGAGCCGAAGTCTCCAACGAAACTCCCTTGATTAGGCTTCCAACGCAAAGCTCAGCAACCAAATACTCGCGAAGAGAGTTGTGCGAGAACACCCAGCCAGCCCGCCCTGAAGTCTCCATCCTCGTCAAGGTTGCCGAGCTTCTCAAGTCTTGGAACAACTCATCTTGTCTAGCTCGCCGCTCGTCAGGAGACAGCCGTCTAAGCTCAGCCTTGAAATTCTCGCGGATAATCTCCGCAAAAACTTCCTCCCCGGCCATCGGCATTTCTTTTTTCGATAGCGCCAGTGCCAATTTCTGCAAAACGCCGCGACGATCATCAGGCGATAAGCTCGGCGCTCGCTGGAGATCACGGAGCATCAGACGATCAACAATGAGCTTGTATATTTGCCACTCAGTTATGTGAGCTGTCGCAATCTCATTCCCGGGCGTCCGGAGATCATCAACCAGCTCAAGCAAATAGGAAATGATGACAGGCTTACCCGACAATGCTTGCTTCGCGCCACCCGCCTCTTCTCGAAACACCTTATTCAAAAGCGCTGTAACAATTTCCTGACCGTCAGGATCTCCCGCAAGCTTCCTCCGGACAAGCGCGGTAGTTTGATCAGGGCTAAGGTCGCGGAGGTATCGTTCGTTTTTGTTGAGAAGATAGTTCTCGAGTAACTGATCCACCGATTTCTCTTCGGCTATGAACAGCTGATCCATTTTCCCGATGTAGTACTTGTTCTTTTCGAGGGAGGTGTAGAGAGCTTCGAAAACATTGAGCTCTTCAGTTTCGGTGAAGTAGTTCGGCCGGCTAGTGAGAATTCCCTTTGCTCCTTCAGAGGCCAAGTCTGCAAGAGCGGCAAGGCATGTTCTCCGCTCGCGCGCGTTCAGGAACTGCGCCATCTCGTCGTAACCATCAAGCAGTAGCAAAACGCGCCGATTTCTAATCAGGTGAAACACAAAATCGATGGATAGATGACCAAGATTGTTCGTATCAAGGAAATGATGGATCAATGATCGCGCATCAAACTGCCGAGTAAAGTTTCTCAACTCGACCCGAAAGGGAATTGGGGATGTAGGGTCCAATCGGTAATCGCTGATCCAGTCGCTTTGCAGCTTCTGGGTTAGAGCCGTCTTACCTGTGCCGTACTCACCTAGAACCACCAGCCATGGCGAAACGTCTGGGGTAGCATTCTTCCAATCTCGCAGCCATTCGGTTGCAATCGCTTCACCCAGTGAGTCCTTGAAGAATGGTTCTTCGTAGGTTTCCAGCAAAGATCGAATACTGGAGTCGCCCAAGACCATCTCGCAGTAGGGTCCAAATTTCTCGAAGCCCTCAAAAAGCTGCAGATAAGACTTGGTCAAAACTCCCGACTCAGCCGCACGCTCTACAACGTCTGGAGTGAAGCCTTTAGTCGATACACTCAAGCACACGCCCCTGAGGTCTTTGCGCTGGACCAAAAGAAATTTTGTCGAATCTTTCCCATATTTTGTGTTGTCGACATACTGCACAGTCGCTTCAACATAGATGACCGGAGCAAAGGGATCCCCTTTGGAAGTCGCGACGATGTCGACCTCCGCGCCATGAATTTTTTTGCTGTACTCAACACTGTAATTGTTGAGTTCGAACAACTTCCCAATCGCGAGCGGGAGCGTTTCCTCTGTGAGCGCCTCTGGGCCGGCGTTTTTCTTCCTTGATGCGGGTCCTTTTCCAAAGCCCTGCGCAGTGGGCGCCTTTGGTAACGGGCCCTTCTGAGCCGCGCCGTTGCCATCCAACTTGTTCATAACGCCCCCGTTGAACATTTTTCGACAAATTCAGAGTGGTCAAAAGTCAGAGTGTTCACATGTTGCGCCGATACTCCCCACCCACGTCATACAACGCATGGCTGATCTGCCCCAGGCTATGTGTCTTGACCGCTTCGACCAGCGCAGCGAACACGTTCCCCCGCCGCCGCGCCGTGTCCTGAAGATACGCCAGTCCGTGGCCATCGTGCACCTCGCCCTCGACCGTGGCGTCTTCCACCACATGCCCGTGCCCGGTCTCGCCCTCAGGCGCCAGTGAATTCCGCCCCGCCTGCCACGCCTGCACGTTGTCGATCTGCTGGCCCTTTTCTTCCTCGGTGCTGCGGATCAGCTCGATCTCGGTGGCGACTTCGCCGCCGTGCTCCTTGGGCAGGAACATGTTCACGCCCACCAGCGGCAGCGAGCCGTCGTGCTTCTTGTGCTCGTAGTACATGGACTCTTCCTGGATCTTGCCGCGCTGGTACATGGTGTCCATGGCGCCCAGCACGCCACCGCGCTCGCTGATGGCTTCGAACTCCTTGTAGACGGCCTCTTCCACGATATCGGTCAGCTTGTCGACGATGAAGCTGCCCTGCCACGGGTTCTCGCAGAAGTTCAGCCCCAGCTCCTTGTTGATGATCATCTGGATGGCTACGGCGCGGCGCACCGATTCCTCAGTGGGCGTGGTGATGGCTTCGTCGTAGGCGTTGGTGTGCAGGCTGTTGCAGTTGTCGAACAGCGCGTACAGCGCCTGCAGCGTGGTGCGGATGTCGTTGAACTGGATCTCCTGCGCGTGCAGGGAGCGGCCGCTGGTCTGGATGTGGTACTTCATCATCTGGCTGCGCTCGTTGGCACCGTAGCGCTCGCGCATGGCGCGCGCCCAGATGCGGCGGGCGACGCGTCCGATGACAGTGTATTCCGGGTCCATGCCGTTGCTGAAGAAGAACGACAGGTTGGGCGCGAAATCGTCGATCTGCATGCCGCGCGCGAGGTAGTACTCGACGATGGTGAAGCCGTTGCTGAGGGTGAAGGCGAGCTGGCTGATCGGGTTCGCCCCGGCCTCGGCGATGTGATAGCCGGAGATCGACACCGAATAGAAGTTGCGCACCTTGTGGTCGACGAAATACTGCTGGATGTCGCCCATCATCCGCAGCGCGAACTCGGTGCTGAAGATGCAGGTGTTCTGCGCCTGGTCTTCCTTGAGGATGTCGGCCTGCACGGTGCCGCGCACGGTGGCGAGCGTCTCGGCCTTGATGCGGGCGTAGGTGTCGGCATCGACCAGCTGGTCGCCGGTCATGCCGAGGAACGCGAGGCCAAGGCCGTCGTTGGTGGGCGGCAGGTCGCCGTGGTATTGCGGGCGCCTTCTTTGAGCAGACTCGCCGTCCTTGAAGAACGCGTCGATGGTCTTTTGCGCTTCGGCCCAGCGGGCGTCGTCGGCCTTGAGGTATTTCTCCACCTGCTGGTCGATGGCGGTGTTCATGAACAGCGCGAGGATGATCGGCGCCGGGCCATTGATGGTCATCGACACGCTGGTGGTGGGCGCGCACAGGTCGAAGCCGGAGTACAGCTTCTTCATGTCGTCCAGCGTGGGGATGTTGACGCCGGAGTTGCCGATCTTGCCGTAGATATCTGGCCTTGGCGCCGGGTCTTCGCCGTACAGCGTGACGCTGTCGAAGGCGGTGGACAGGCGCGCGGCCGGCTGGCCGACGCTGAGGTAGTGGAAGCGGCGGTTGGTGCGCTCGGGCGTGCCTTCGCCCGCGAACATGCGGATCGGGTCTTCGCCGGTGCGGCGGTACGGATACACGCCGCCGGTGTACGGGTAGCTGCCCGGCAGGTTTTCCTTACCCAGGAACACCAGCAGTTCGCCCCACGACTTGTAGGTGGGCGCGGCGATCTTGGGGATCTTCTGGTGGCTGAGGCTGTCGCGGTAGTTCTCGACGCGGATGGTCTTGTCGCGGACCTGGTATTCGTTGATGTCGTCGGTGATGGACTTCAGGCGTGCCGGCCATTCGCGCAGCAGGCGCAGGTTCTCGCTGGTGAGCGATTGCACGGCGTCGTTGTAGCGCTGGCGGAGGGTGAGGAGGGAGCGGTCGACCACAGGAGCGCCCTCATCCGCCCTGCGGGCACCTTCTCCCGTACGCGGGAGAAGGGAATCACCGGCGTAGAGGTCCAGCGCCTTCGGCAGTGCGTCGTCGCCGAGTTCCTTCAGCGCCTGCCAGAACGACTGCGCGCGGTCGGCGGCTTCGGCCTGCCTTTCGATGCCGGCGTTGATGGCCCTGCCCTGCTCGGCGATCTCGGCCAGGTAGCGCACGCGGGCGCCGGGGATCAGCACGGTGGCGCGCGGCTCCTTCAACGTGGTGTCGATGGCTGGTGTCCACTTCTCTGCCGGCAACGACAGCTTGCCGCGCAGCAGGCGGCACAGGTTCGCGAACATCCAGCTCACGCCGGGGTCGTTGAACTGGCTGGCGATGGTGGGATAGACCGGCACGTCCTCGTCCGCGGTCTGGAACGCGACGCGGTTGCGCTTCCACTGCTTGCGCACGTCGCGCAGGGCATCCTCGGCGCCGCGCTTGTCGTACTTGTTGAGCACGATGAGCTCGGCGAAGTCGATCATGTCGATCTTCTCCAACTGCGATGCCGCGCCGTAGTCGCTGGTCATCACGTACATGGGAAAGTCGACGAGGTCGACGATCTCCGAATCGCTCTGGCCGATGCCGGCCGTCTCCACGATCACCAGGTCGTAGCCCAGCCCCTTGAGGAACGCGATGCAGTCCTTGAGCACGGCATTGGTGGCGACGTTCTGCCGGCGCGTGGCCATCGAGCGCATGTACACGCGATGGCTGCGCAACGAGTTCATGCGGATGCGGTCGCCCAGCAGCGCGCCGCCGGAACGACGGCGGGTGGGATCGACGGAAATCACCGCCATGCGCATCTGCGGGAAGCTGGCCAGGAAGCGGTTGAGCAGTTCGTCGGTGACCGACGACTTGCCGGCACCGCCGGTGCCGGTGATGCCGATGACGGGCGTTCCACCCGCGCGGGAATGGGGGGTGGGGAATGGAGAATCGGAGCCGGCGGCGGCCCATTGCTTGCGCAACCTGGCCAGTTCCTGCTCCTTGAAAACGCCATCCTCGATGGCGGACATCATGCGGCCGATGGCGGACTCGTTATGGAGATCGAGCCTGGCGGCATGCGGCGATTCCCCGCTCCCCATTCCCGATTCCCTCGCGTGCTGCGCACGCGCCACCACATCCTCGATCATCTCGACGAGGCCCATCTTCATGCCGTCGTTGGGATGGTAGATGCGCTCGACGCCGTAGGCCTCGAGTTCGCGGATCTCCTCGGGCGTGATCGTGCCGCCGCCGCCACCGAACACGCGGATGTGGCCTGCGCCGCGTTCGCGCAGCATGTCGACCATGTACTTGAAGTACTCGACGTGGCCGCCCTGGTAGCTGGACAGCGCGATGGCGTCGGCATCTTCCTGCAGCGCGGCGCGCACCACGTCCTCGACGCTGCGGTTGTGGCCGAGGTGGATCACTTCCGCGCCCTGCGCCTGGATCAGCCGGCGCATGATGTTGATGGCCGCATCATGGCCGTCGAACAGGCTGGCGGCGGTGACGAAGCGCAGCGGCGTGGCGTCGGGCCGGCGGTCGGCCGCGGGCTGGGTGAAAGAGGGGCTTGCGGGCGTGCTCATCGCGTGTTCCGGCAATGCGTTCGGTTGCCGGCGATTGTAGCGCGGGGCCTCGCAGGGCCCGGTCCGGCGGCTTGTCGACGGCGCTGGCCGCGTCGATACTGCGCCGCATGTCCATGTCCGGCCGCCTGCGAACCACATGAAGAAGCGCCTGAAACGCATCCTCGCCTGGGGCCTGTTCTCGCTGCTGGTGCTGGTCGGCAGCGGCGTGCTTCTGGCCGACCACCTGATGCCGCCGGCCACGGGCGCTCCCTCGCACGCGATCCCGGTGGCCGACGGACAGACAGCGCTGGACAGGGAGCTGGCGCCGATGCTGGCGCGCCATCCCGGCAAGACCGGCGCGATCCTGCTGCCCGAGGGACTGGACGCGTTCGCCTCGCGCGCCATCTCCGCGCGCCAGGCCGGGCGCAGCCTCGACCTGCAGTACTACATCTGGCACGACGACCTGACCGGCCACCTGCTGATGTACGAGGCGTGGCAGGCCGCCGAGCGCGGCGTGCGCGTGCGCATGCTGCTGGACGACATCAACACCTCGGGCAAGGACGCCGCGCTGCTGGCGCTGGACACGCATCCGAACATCGAGATCCGCGTCTACAACCCGTTCCGCAACCGCGACGGCATCGCGCGCCTGCTGGAAATGGTGCAACGCATGTTCAGCATCACCCACCGCATGCACAACAAGGCGTGGATCGCCGACAACCGGGTGGCGGTGCTGGGCGGACGCAATATCGGCAGCGAGTACTTCGACGCGCATGGCGACACCAACTTCCGCGACCTCGACGTGGTGCTGTTCGGGCCGGAAGTTCAGCAGGCGAGCGTGATCTTCGACGAGTTCTGGAACAGCGAGGCGGTGGTGCCGATCGCACAGCTCAATCGCAAGTCGCGGCGCAAGCTGGACGAGGTGCTGGCGCAGATCAAGGAAGAAGCGCGCGGCGAAACGGCCCGGCGCTTCCTCGACAAGGTGGACCTGTCGCCCAGCGTGCGCGCCTATTTCGCGCAGGAACTCACGCCGTTCTGGAGCGACACGCTGCGCATCCTGTCCGATCCACCGTTGAAGTGGAAGGCCGAGCCTCGCGTGGACGGGCTAGTCGCGGAACTGGGCGACAAGCTGGACAAGACCCGGCACAAGGCGCTGCTGATCTCGCCCTACTTCGTGCCGGGCGACGACGGCGTCGCCGAGTTCGCCTCGCTGGTGCGCGATCGTGGCGCGCAGGTGGGCGTGATCACCAACTCGCTGGCGGCCAACGATGTGGTGGCCGTGCACGGCGGCTACGCCAACTACCGCAAGCCGTTGCTGCAGGCCGGCGTACAGCTGTACGAGATCCGGCCGCATACGGCGCAGTCCGATTCCAGCCTGTTCGGCAGCAGCGGTGCCAGCCTGCACACCAAGGCGTTCCTGGTCGACGACCGGCATGGCTTCATCGGCTCGTTCAACCTCGACCCGCGCTCGATCGACCTCAACACCGAGATGGGCGTGCTGTTCGATGATCCCGCGCTTGGCCGTGCCCTGCGCGACGAGTACCTGCGCCTGGCCGGACCGGAGAAGAGCTATTGGGTGTACCTCAACGCCGACGGCGACCTGCGCTGGCTGGATCGCGCCGCCGACCCACCGCAGGTGCTGGACGTCGAACCCGAATCCACCCGCGCGCAGCGGGCAAAGGCCTGGATCGTGCGCTGGCTGCCGATCGAGTCGCAGTTGTGACTCAGGACAGGGTCGACCAGGAGGACCCTCTGCATGCGCTGCGCGCCGCGGCCGCAACTGGCGCGCCCGAGGCCCTGTTCCGGCTCGCACAGGCGCTGGTAGCGGCCGCACGCGATGCGGGAGACGCCGAAGCGCTCTATGCGCGGGCGGCAGAGGCGGGACATGTGGAAGCACGGTTCCAGTGGGCGCGCATGCGCCTGTACGGCATCGCCGCGCCGGCGGATGCCGGCGCGGCCGCGCAGGCGTTGTCTCGCGCCGAGGCCGACGGCCATGCAGGCGCCGCGTGCCTGCTGGCGACACTGGCACTGGCCGGGATCGCCCTGCCCCGCGACGCCCGCGTCCATCAGCGGTTGCTCGGCGCGATGAACGCCGGCGATCCACTCGCATTGCGGGCGGCGGCGATCCATTTCGGGCGCAAGTCCCACCCCGATGACCAGGCCTTGTGCGTGCAGTTGCTGGAAACAGGCGCGCGCGCCGGGGATGCCATTGCTGCCGCACTGCTGGCCGAACGGCTGGCACATGGCGAAGGTGTCGAGGCGAATCCGCAAGCGGCTGCCGACCTGCGCCGGCAACTGGCCGCGCAGGGCGTCGAGGCCCTGCCCGCCTGCAGCGCCGCAATGCCCGTGGCCGCACCCGCGCCGCCGCGGCAACTCGCGATCGAGGATGCGATGGCGCGTGTCCCGGCGCGGACGCTGTCGTCTCGGCCGAGGGTATCGGTCATCGATGGCCTGCTGTCGCGCGACGAGTGCCGGCTGCTGATGCTGTCGGCGCAGCCGTTCCTGCGGCCTTCGCAGGCGCTGGACCCCGACAGCGGCCGTAGCGAGGCGATGTCGCTGCGCACCAGCCATGACGCCAGCTTCGATCCGATGATGGAGGACTTCGCGCTGCGCTGCGTGCAGCTGCGCATGGCACGAGCCGCCGGCATGGACCTGGCGAACGCGGAGCAGCTGATCGTCCTGCGCTACGCACCCGGGCAGGAGTACCGGCCGCATCGCGACTACCTGCCGCCCGCCACCCTTGCACGTGACCAGCCGCAGGCCGGCAACCGGGCACGCACGATCTGCGTGTACCTCAACGATGTCGAGGCTGGCGGCGAGACGGAGTTCCCGGCAGCCGGCGTCAGCGTCTCGCCTCGGGCCGGTAGCGCGGTGGTATTCGACAACCTGCGGGCCGACGGCAGCCCCGATCCGGATTCGCTGCACGCCGGCAAACCGGTACTGCGAGGCGTGAAATGGCTGGCCACGCTGTGGCTGCGCGAGCGACCGTACCGCAGGTACTGATCGCGTGGGCCCGGCGCCGCCAGGCCGGCCTCCGGCCCGGTCACGGGCATTTCATGGGAGAGGCGCGTAGAATGCCGCGCCTGTCAGCCGCGACGCGCCCGTTTCAGGGCCGATTTCCAGACCAATCAACCACTTGCCCATCTTGATCACTGGCCCGCACGCAGCACGCGCGGCGCCCGCGACGGAGTTTTTCCATGATCTTCGAGCAGCTTGAAACCTACGGGCACGAGCAGGTCGTGTTCTGCCATAACAAGGACGTGGGCCTGAAGGCGATCATCGCGATCCACAACACGGTGCTCGGGCCGGCGCTGGGCGGCACCCGCATGTGGCCGTACAAGACCGAGCAGGAGGCGCTGAACGACGTGCTGCGCCTGTCGCGCGGCATGACCTACAAGAACGCTGTCGCCGGCCTCAACCTCGGCGGCGGCAAGGCCGTGATCATCGGCGATCCGTCCAAGGACAAGTCCGAGGCGCTGTTCCGCGCCTTCGGGCAGTTCGTGGATTCGCAGGGCGGGCGCTACATCACCGCCGAGGACGTCGGCATCGACGTCAACGACATGGAATACGTGTACCGCGAGACCCAGTTCGTCACCGGGGTGCACCAGGTGCACGGTGGCTCGGGCGATCCCTCGCCGTTCACCGCCTACGGCACGCTGCAGGGACTGATGGCCACGCTCAACCACAAGTTCGGCGACGAGGAAGTCGGCAAGTATTCCTACGCCGTGCAGGGCCTGGGCCACGTCGGCATGGAATTCGTGAAGCTGCTCAAGGAGCGCGGTGCGAAGATCTTCGTCACCGACATCAACCCGACGCTGGTGGAGCGCGCGGTGGAGGACCACGGTGCGGAAGCCGTGGCGCCGGATGAGATCTACGACGTCGACGCCACGGTGTATTCGCCCTGCGCGCTCGGCGGCACCGTGAATTTCGACACCCTGCCGCGGCTGAAGGCCAAGGTGATCTGCGGCGCGGCCAACAACCAGCTGGCGAACAACGAGGTCGGCGACGAAGTGGCCAAGCGCGGCATCCTGTACGCACCGGACTACGCAGTGAACGCCGGCGGCGTGATGAACATCTCGCTGGAGATCGACGGCTACAACCGCGAGCGGGCGATGCGCATGATGCGCACGATCTACCACAACCTCTCGCGCATCTTCGAGATCGCCGAGCGCGACGGCATCCCGACCTACCAGGCCGCGGACCGGCTCGCCGAGGAACGCATCGAGACGATCGGCAAGCTCAAGTTGCCGATGGGCCGCGGCACGCCACGCTTCCAGGGCCGCGTCCGCGGGCATTGATCCGATTTTCCCCGGGCACTGAACCCGTGCCTGGGGGCCGCGCACCTCGAGCGTTGCCACGGTAGTCGTCGTTCCTTGCCCCGGCACTTACCTTTCTGTGCAAGGACACTGGGTACCGGCACTTGCTGTTCCCTTCCCGGCTTGCGGGGGAAGGTGCCGAAGGCGGATGGGGGCTTATCGGCGTCTCGGCGTCGTGAACCCCGGAGCCCCCACCCCAACCCCTCCCCCGTGAACGGGAGAGGGGCTTGTTCGTACGCCGTGTCGGTATTCGCCGTTCGCTGGGTCGGTGCTGGCAGTTCCCTTCCCCCGCTTGCGGGGGAAGGTGCCGAAGGCGGATGGGGGCTTATCGGCGTCTCGGCGTCGTGAACCCCGGAGCCCCCACCCCAACCCCTCCCCCGTGAACGGGACAGGGGCTT